>Ga0206842_1082_pt3 | contig 17520 bp, 14 predicted proteins | sample Alteio_BWOrgCont_23_FD_152861 | JGI IMG/M metagenome (GOLD analysis project Ga0206842, IMG submission 152861) | Enriched cells from forest soil in Barre Woods Harvard Forest LTER site, Petersham, Massachusetts, United States -... | ecosystem: Environmental > Terrestrial > Soil > Temperate forest >...
GGGAGCATGGTGAGATTCATGAAGCTGCGCGGGTATACCATCGAGGGGGTTTGTGCCCATGCAGGCGACGGTTGCGTCATATCCAGGACGAAGGTCGTATTCGACGAAGGGCCGGATTCCTGACTATCGGAGGCGCTTCCGGACTTCATGAATTTGTTCGGCAAATACATGGTGGCGCTGCCGCCATCCACAATCGTAGGATCGACGACTGACCAGGTGGTGGTAGTCAGATCGAGCACATCGGTGTCGGTGGGATACTCAGAGCCTCCAATGTGAAGTATGCGGCCGTCGGGCAGCAGGTAAAGGAATGGATAGGTCTCAAATGGATTGTTCGCATTGGTGAGAGATGTCCAGGAGTTCGCGGTCGGATCGTAGATCTCGGAAATGCCCGCATTGGTGTGGGCGCTCGTCTGCCAGCCCGCGGTCACCAACACTCTTCCGTCCGACAGCGTAGTCGCCGCCGGATACCAGCGGCGATATTGCATATCCGGAACGCTGGTCCACGATTGCTTCGTCGGGTCGAATATCTCCGCCTTGGTAATTCCAATCGTGTTGGCGCCCCCGCCGTATCCCCCTACAACCAGGACTCGGCCATCGGACAGCAACGCATGCCCTGAGCAGAAGATGTCTGCCGATTCAGGAACGTTCGTAAAGGTGTTCTGCACGTAGTTCCAGACAGTGGGAGTCTCGCCGTCCTGGTAAAAGAGCACCTGGTTGTTCTGCAGGAGGACGAGGTTGACCGCAACCGCGGGGAGACTTACCGGAGAAGACCATTGTCCGATGACCGTTGGATTCGATGAGTTGTCCACAGTGATCGAGACCGGCGTCGATGTGGTGGAAAGACCAAAGCTGTTCGTTGCGGTAGCCGCCAGGGTATGCACGCCACTGGTCACCATTGTGGAGTCCCAGGAGAGCATATAGGGTTGGGTGGTGAGTTGGGCGCCCAAAGGTGATCCATCGAGCAGGAACTGGACTCCATCGACAGCAATGGGATCGGAGGCTGATGCTGCCACAGTCACCAGGCTCGAGACCGTGGCGTTTGGCGCGGGCGATGTCATCGATACAGTCGGTGGAACGGGAGGCCCGCTGCTATCGCCTGAGAGTATTTCGACGATGGCAAGGTTGTAACGATCTTTGGTGGGAGCGGTGTCGTTGATGGTTACCGTAGTTCCGCTGACGGCAACCGGAGTGCCAAGCATCTGCACCCAGTAGGTGTCTCCATTGGAAGTCAGGTCCTGGTGAATGAGCGCCTGTCCTGCACCCACGGTGCGTGCGATGGCATTGTCGAAATCATTGCCCACGCCAACCACCGAGGAACTGTTGCCCGTGGTCACCAGAGATGCTGTGGGCGCGCCCGAGGCCGCGCTCTTGCTGCCCGTCGCTCCGATCGCGCCTGTCGGGTTGATACCCGTAAAGCTCATGACCGTGAGAGAAGAGACGATGCTCTGCGACAGGGTGGCGGTCACAGTAACACCGGTAAGGGGAGCAGCGGTCGTGGCTCCCCAGATTTCGGAAGTACCACTCTGCGCGTTGGCGCGCTTAACCAGGGTCCAGGTCAACCCACCTCCGGCGACACTCTTTACCGTGGTGTTTGTTCCACCCAGATAGTCGGTCGCAACCAAGGCCAGCAACAATTCGTTGCCGGCGACCGTGTTGAATACCGGACTCACAATCGTCGTACTTGCCGCGAATCCATCCTGCGATACTGTCACATCTCGAGCCAGGGAACCGGTGGAAGCTGCTGCAGTGAAGTTGACGCCGATCTGGTTGCCGTTGTTAACCGTGACGGATTGGTTTTGAGGAGAAAACGTAAACCCGCTCTTGCTCGGAGTTATCGTATATGCGCCATTCGCTAGTTGCGTAAGGGAGTAATTGCCGTTCGCGTCGGCGGTCGTCGTTGCACTTGCGGCGCCGCTCAATGTGACCACCGCTCCGCTGCCACTGCCTGCTGGGCTGATCGCACCGGAAATACTGTAAATCAATGTCGTGGATTGCGCGGTAAAGTTGATTCCGGACTGATTCGCTCCATTCACTGTGACGGACTGGTTCGCAGGAGTGAAGGTATATCCAGTCTTGCTGGGCGTTACCTTGTAGGAGCCGTTGGCCAACCCGGTGAAGGAGTAGTTCCCATTCGCATCGGCCGCAGTGGCCGCAGATGACGCCCCACTCAGTGCGACTGTTGCGCCTGCCCCGCCCGAGGTCGGGCTGATGGTTCCGGAAATGCTCCAGGAAGCGGTGGACCGGGCCGAGAAATTCACTCCCGTCTGATTCGCTCCATTCACCGTAACGGACTGATTTGCAGGAGTGAAGGAATATCCAGTCTTGCTTGGTGTTACCGTATAGGAACCGTTGGCCAACCCGGTGAAGGAGTAGTTTCCGTTTGCATCGGCGACGGTACTCCCACCAGCCGCTCCGCTCAGGACGACCGTGGCGCCGCTTCCGCCCGCTGTGGGGCTGAGCGTGCCGGAGATGCTCCATGTCGCGCTCACCGCCTGCGCGGTGAAATTCACCCCGGCCTGGCTGCTTCCGTTGATTGTGACGGCCTGGCTGGCAGGGGTAAACGTATAGCCCGTTTTAGAAGGTGTGATGGTGTAGGAGCCATTCGCCAGGCCGGCGAAGCTGTAGTTGCCGTTGGCATCGGCGACGGTGCTCGCGCTACTGGTTCCGGTGAGGCTAATCGTAGCTCCGCTTAAGCCGGAGCCGGAGCCAAATGCCACAGCGATGCTTGTATAGGGGATCCCGCTCGCATTGAGTGTGCCAGTCGGAGTGATCGTCCCCCCACCTGAATCAACGCCGGTCTCGATAGCCGTTACCACAGTTTCGCGCATGGTGAAAGCAACAGGGGAAGTGCCGGCGGTAGGCGTACCGCTGGCGTTGTCAAAATCACACATCAGAAAATCGTTGGCTTGGGTAGGTGTGATCGAACCGCAACTCACGTTATTGCTGCCGGATGTGGAACTTCCGGCGTAGGGTATAGCCCATGCGTCTGCAATTGCATTTGCGGGCAATCCCAATTCAAAAAACGATCCCCCCACCTGGGTACAACTCGTACTCACGCACTGACTGGCTACGGGTTGTGCTGTGATCGTTGGCCATGCGGCAATGTTGACCGCGTATTGACAACTCATTCCATTGGTGGTTTGGTCCTGGACTTCCACAAAATCGCTGGTCGCATTGTTGTCACACTGGTACCAGGTATCTCCATGGCTATCGGTCACATTCACCGTCGCGCCGGCTGCCCAGTTTGAGAACTCCCCGATGTAGACCAGTGCGTCGCCGGCCTTAACATTCAGCAAAGTTGGCCAATCTGTATGGCCGCTTTGTGAACTGCGCGTGGATTGAACAAAGGAGCAACCGCTGCAACCTGCCCCCCCGATCGTTCCTGAGATGCTCCAGGAGGTGAGCGCTTGGGCGGTGAAGTTCACAGCAGCCTGGTTCGCTCCACTAACCGTTACCGACAGATTGACGGGGGTGAAGGTGTCGCCAGTCTTGCTTGGTGTAACCGTGTAGGAGCCATTCGCCAATCCGCTGAACGAGTAGTTTCCGTTTGCGTCGGCGACAGCAGTCGCTGTCGACGCTCCGCTCAGCGTAAGGGTTGTGCCGCTCCCAAGCGCAGAGGGCGAAATCGTTCCCGAGATGCTCCATGAGGCAACTGCCTGTGCAGTGAAGTTCACAGCAGCCTGGTTCGCTCCACTGACCGTTACCGACAGATTGACGGGCGTGAAGGTGTCGCCAGTCTTGCTTGGCGTAACCGTGTAGGAGCCATTTGCCAATCCGGTGAACGAGTAGTTTCCGTTTGCGTCGGCGACAGCAGTCGCTGTCGACGTTCCGCTCAGCGTAAGGGTTGTGCCGCTCCCAATTGTAGAGGGCGAAATCGTTCCCGAAACACTATAGGTCGTTCCTGATACGGCTGCCAGGAGTTCGACGATACTGAGGTTGTACTTATCTTTGGTTGGAGCAGTGTCGTTGATGGTGACCGTCGTTCCGCTGGCTGGAATGGCGCTCGTCGCTCTCTGAACCCAGTAAGTGTCGCCCGTGGAGGTGAGATCCTGGTGAATGAGGACTTGTCCTGTGCCGACAGCGCGGGCGATCGCGTTGCTGAAATCGTTGCCGACGCCGAGCACCCAGGAGTTGTTGCCGGTAGTGACCAACGAAGCCGTAGGCGCGCCGGTAGCTGCACTTTTGCTGTTGGTGGCTCCGATAGCTCCCCCCGGATTGACCCCGGCAAAGCTCATTACCGTAATCGATGCGACAACACTCTGTGACAGGGTGGCTGAAACCGAGACGGCGTTGACCGGCGCAGCAGCGAACGCACCCCATATTTCGGCGGAACCGCTTTGTACGTTGGTGCGTTTGATCAAGGTCCAGGCCAGCCCGGCGCCGGTAACGCTTTTGACGGTAGTGTTGGTGCCGCTCAGGTAGTCGGTGGAAATGAACGCAAGCAACTGCTCGTTGGTCGCCGATGTCGTGAAGAGGGGGCTAGTGATGGTTAAACTCGCCGATGCGCCGTCCTGCGAGACGGTCACGTCTGCTGCAATCGCGCCGAATGCGAAAGTCGCGCCAGGCCAGAACAAGCAGAGCAGAACCATCAGTAGACGAACAAGCAAGATTTCGCTTCCTGTGCTACGAGCGGGCTCCGGGACGACTGGTCTGCCGGTGTCATGTCGTACGAATGTCGGAGGAGTAGGCCACACGGTCAAAGCGTGCCCCCCTTTGAGAACCTTAAGTTTCCAGGGTAATTAGCAATTCTTGCAGGCTGCACCGGCAAACAGTAAACCGCTCGGGATTTCTGCTTGAACCTGAGGGGCAATTGCAATCCGAAGCCCATTGCGGGTGACCTTCACAGCGCTATTCGATCAGCGGATATGTCAGGCCCCAAATCAGTTGAATTCAAACTACATCAAAGCCAATAGAGAATAGGACTCATCCCGGTTTCGCTATATCGGAGATGGCACCGTTGTGAAGGTCATTGCATAGTTTGCAACTATTTTGTGCCGTCGGCCGCGCGCAAGCAACGGCATTACGAAGACCACGACCGGCGTCTATATGGTGACATGTAAGGGCGTGGGCGGAGGCGCCCTGTTCTCGGGCAGCGGTTCATGGGGGCCCGGTGGGCATGTTCAAGTCTCGGCGTATGGTGGTGGCAATCCCGATCACTGCCACGTTGGTTCCTGGGGCACTGGAGGAAATGACTTTACCGCATCGGTCTATTGTTTCGCTCCAAACGGTGCTCCGTCGGATAGTCAATTTGATTTGTTGTTTGTCTGGTAGCCCGGCAGTGGCGTACGCCGTGTTCATCTTTTCTCGCGCCTCGGGGAAAGGTGAACACGGCTGATGAAAAGTACGCTCACGTAGGTGTTGCACATGCCAGACATCCGAGGCAGTGGGCTCACGTGGAAGAGAGCCGGCACGTACCCTTTCCCTTCTAGACGTTGATGGATTTGGTCGTCCGCATCAGTTGACCACAGGACGGAAAGATGACATGCAAGACGTGCTCGGCTGCCATTTGAATCAGGCTGCTGCGATGTCGCCAGAGAGATCGTATGGCACAAATGAATCCAGGTGGCCGAAAACTGGCACGGAGCAGTCCAACCGAGTGTAGGTACTGGAGCCACTGGCAATCCGAAACGTCGGTCTTCCGGCCTGGAACGTTCTTCACGTGCTGTGCGTTGACTAGATAGAGAAATTACAGGAACAACTCGCAGGGGAAATCACTCGCTTGATTGGCCAGCCCTTCTCCGAGAGAGCCGTGTTTTTCGACGAGCTCAGGTTGCGTGTCGGCCAAGCCTACCCGAGGAGCTTGGCAACTGTGCGCGTGACAGCGCTCTTCTGGTCGCGCTCTTTCGCCAAATTACATCAATTCCAATTGGTGTAGCCCCGAGCGTAGTCGATTCCAGGATCGCCTTCCCCGCGGCGCGTCGTTCCCCCAATGTCTGGCCAGCGTTGGCGTGCGTCCTACCGGTGAGTGCCCCCAGATCCTCGCCGATGCCGACCTGGACGTTTCCAGCGACCAACTCTGCCTCTGGATTCAGGCCGCCACGGGCACCGAATACGATTTCGTCTTCCGCCAAGTGAAGCGGCAGCGATTATTGTTGCAGTCAACGGTTTTCTCCTTGCGCAGAGCATCTTCGTGACTATAATTGTTGCCAAAATTCGAAGGAGGTCTACCGTATGGGCTACCAGCTAGAAGGCAAACTCCTCGAGGTTTGTGACTGCAACGTTCTCTGCCCCTGCTGGATCGGCGAAAACCCTGACAACGGCACCTGTGACGCCGTCCTGGCGTACCACATCGACAAAGGCGCCATCGACGGAACCGACGTGTCGGGGCTCACCCTCAGTCTGCTAGTCCACATCCCCGTGAATGTCCTGGCGGGTAACTGGCGAGTCGTCGTCCTCGTCGACGAAAAGGCAAGCCCGCAACAGCAGGAAGCGATCCTCAACGCCTGGACCGGCAAGCTCGGCGGTCCGCTTGCCGACCTTTCGAAATTGGTTGGCGAAGTGGCAGCCGTTGAGCGTGCGCCGATCAACTTCGCTGTGGAGGACGGCAAGGGACAGCTTCGCATCGGCACGGTTGTCGAAGCGATGATGGCCCCTTACAAAGGCCCGACGGGCAGCGTGACCACCTTGAACGAGAGTGTTTTTTCCACGATTCCCGGTTCCCCGGCCTACGTGAGCAAGGCTTCGCAGTATCGCCGGCAGAGCAGCAAGTATGGACTTCGCGATGTCGACCTTCAAGACCGAAATGCGATCCAGGGCTCGTTTCGTTTCGTGGCCTGACGTCGTTATTCTGGCTATCCTTGTCGCGCTCGTTCTCCTTGCATGGTGGTCGATGTGGATCTGGAGCCGCTCGCCGCGTGGACACATGCTGATGCACGGCTCCGCGGATGCGGGAATGGCCGCGGCCCATCCGCTGCAATTCGCGCTGATCTTTGCCGGCGGCTGGACACTGATGACGGTTGCGATGATGCTGCCCACTAGTTTCCCACTGCTGGTGCTTTTTGAGCGTATGGTGCGTGGGCGTCCCGCGGCGGCGTGGCTCCTTGCAGTCGTGATCTTCGGCTACCTTGTCGTGTGGGCCATCGTCGGGTCTGGTTTGCAGGTTCTGAACTCGTTGCTCCGGGCTGGTGCAGACCGAATCGTGTCATACCGTGCCGCAGCCTGGATCGCCACCGCGGCGATTCTTTGTATCGCGGGTCTGTATCAATTCTCTTCGTTGAAGTACGCGTGCCTTGAGAAGTGCCGATCGCCACTTTCGTTCCTCGTGAGTCGCTGGCGCCGCGGAAATGAGTCATTGCAGGCGTTGGGCCTCGGTGCATCTCACGGGCTATTCTGCGTGGGCTGCTGCTGGTCCCTCATGCTCCTGATGTTTCTGGTGAGCGCGAGAAGTTTCGGCGCGATGCTTATACTTGGCGTCCTGATGGCCCTTGAGAAGAACTTTTCCTGGGGGCGCCGGCTGAGCGCCCCGCTTGGATTCCTGCTGCTGGCCGGAGCTGCAGCGACGCTGCTTGTGGGCTTGTTTCAGAAATTTAACTAGTTGATTCTCCTTGGCGCAAAAGGCAAACGACCAGAAAACTTCCACACTCCCTAGACTGAAGAGTCCCTAGTGTCAACGGTCAAATTATGATCAGGGAACTTCACTTGGGGTTCCGGTTCCGGTAGGGACGCTCATCACTGAGCGCCCCTACCGGAACCGAGCTGAGGCGTATCCTTGCTTCGATAAGTCCAATTGGATTTCGATGCCTAGATATTTAGCGGCGCAACAGTTCGGTCGGACGATGAGGCTCAGCCTTTGGGCGTGGCTGCTCTGGAGCCTCCCCATTTATCTTCTGCTAGAAGTTGGGGCGTTCCTGATAATCAGGGAGTGTCTAAGGAAACCGCTAGTGAGCTTATAGGCCCATTTCTAGCTTTCGCTGTTCCTTGGGCGATCTTCGCACCGCTGGTTTGGTGGCTGAGGAAGTGGGAGGAGCAAGGAGCAACGCCCAAGCGGCTTGCACGAGGTTGGGGCTTGAGTATGGCGCTTCTTATAATAATTAGGGGCAGCACTAATTCGATTAGAGGAGCCTAAGTGGGCGATTGAAGCTGATTGGAGATGTGAATTGGTAAGGGAGTAAGGATTACAGCGACGATGTGCGTGTCACCATTCAGGACGGGCGCGGAACGCCTCCATGCGGTGGGAACGCTCCGCAGCCTTGGCCCGTCTGGCTTGTTCGGTTTCGATCTCGGCGGCGGTCGCAGGACGCTCGCTGCTGTAGGCCATCGGTGCCGGTTCACCGTCAGCCGTGATGGTGGTTTCGTGACAGAGCGCCCCTGACGCCCGTAGATTTGCTCGTACGCGGTCCATCCCTCGGCCCGTCGTATGGTCAGTTTATGAATTTGGCGTCGCAGTGGTTACTGTTCCCTTCCCTTTGGTGTCCCAGTGGTCGGACCGGGAATAGGTCGGCTTGCACTCATAAATCCGTGGCCCAATCCTCCAGCCCCGACAGCCCGATCGCATGTTGAAAGGCGCGGTCATGACTAACGAGTACCGCTCCCACCGCGATTGCGTGGGCGGCAATCATGGTGTCCAACGGGGCCAGAGCCTTTCCCATGGCATCCTGTCGGGCGCGGAAGATGCCGTACACGACAGCTTCCCGCCTTTCCCATGACAGTACCCCTAATCGATCCAGAAGCAAGCGAACCGCATTTCTCCTTTTAACCCCGGCCTGATGGTGTTCTACCCCATACCACAACTCCGCTTCCGTAATAGCTGAAACGGTAACCGTCCCCAGCTTCAAGGTAGAGAGCCGGGCACGAGCAGCCGGAGAGCGGCCATTGATGATGTAGCTGACCATGTTGGTGTCGAGCAGGAAAAGACTCATAGCGGCTCGCGCATCTCCAGCTTCCCCTGATCGCGATCCGCCATAAAGTCCGGCGGGAACGGCTCTTCATCGAGCAGGCGAAAAATGTCGTCCCAGCTTTTGGGCGGGCCTTGGGAGAGAACCACATCCCCGGTGTGGGGATCGCGGCGGATGTAAACCTCTTTACCCCGGAAACGGAATTCCTTAGGCAAACGCACCGCTTGGCTGCGGCCCGTCGCGAAGAGCTTGGCTTTCTGTCGTGGCGATGGCATAGCCCTGACTCCTGATACCGTGATAGATACCATGATACATCACCTGCTGTTCTTCTCCACCCGGTCCTGGTCTTCCCCGCCGCCACCGTCTGCCACTGCATATTCCCCGGCGCATCGGCCCCGCCACACTCCAGCGGGTTGACCTGGTCGATGACGTAGCCGGGCAGGCTCCTGGTCCCCTCCCGTCGCCGGAGATGCCTTCGCCAATAGGCTTCAGGAATCTCAGTTGTTGGGATAGAGATCGGGCGCACCAGCTTTAGGTGGGAGGTTACCAGTCTCGCTCTTCCGATTGCGAGGTGGGTGCACAGTTCCACCATGGCCGCGTTTCCCGAAGCCCCCCTATAATCCCGGACGGCCAGATTTCCCGGGTCCGGTTTGAAACCTTGGCATGTCTGTTGTGAGCCTTCCCCTCTTCCGCGAGGTTTAAGCGCTGGTTCGCGTACGCCCCTACGTCTGTGGTTTGCCCACAACCTCGTTTCCAGGCCAGCACCGGCGTTGCGCCGGTTTTATCAAGCCGGCCACCCCGCTGGCGATGAAAACCACCAAGTGTCCTGAGTCCCTTTGCCCAGTTTTGCATTACCTCCACTGGAGAGGCGTGTCCCACCTCTTAGGAGGGCGTTGCCCCTCCATCATCGCTCCTACGGACTCATGCGCCAAACCCGCCTGGCTCTCCCCTCCTTCGGTTTTTAGCCTCGTTCGAGGAGTCTTTGCAGGTTGCTTCCAGCCCCTGCTGCCAACGGGTTCTTCCCGACGTTATCTCTGTGAATCTTTCCTTGGATGCTTGATCCCATACCCCGGCGGTTCCACAAAGTGCCTTTACCTGTTTCTTCCTCTGTGGCATCGGCCTTCCCCCAAGAAGGAAACGGGTCGGCTTCCGCAGTTTCTCGCGAACACGACTTTCCACGAGGCAGGATTTCGGGGCTGCGTGTTGGCGAAGGATGCATCAACCGAGAAATCCTCTATGCAGTAGTGCGGTTGTCGGTCCCAATTTGGAGGGAATTTATCCTTCGTCAGATTCGGGGAAGTCGGATCACAAAAGGATTCCCATCAATATAGAGCAGGCAGTACCAGAGACCTACGCCCAAGTAACCTCTGCCGAATAAGGACGGATACCAGCAATTGTCGGAAGTAGCGGCTCTGTAGCGCCGATTGTCGGCAAGTGCCCAATGAGGCGAATGAGATGCAGTTCGTCGTCGAACTACGACTTCGAAGGTTCTGAGAGAGAGCACGTCGATAGCTTTTCAGGCATCGGCCAGATAAGCCAGGATCGCGGTGATAACGGGGCCGGCCCATCGCTTCGGCAAAGTCATGCGCGCGGATCGCATCCCGCAAGCCACGAGGCCTGAAAACCTCGTGGCTGCAGGACATCGTGGGTTTGGGCTCTTCGAGGCTGCGGCGCTTTAGCAGCCTGTGAAGGAAATGAAGTCACCAAGCGGATTCGGCAATTTTGGGGTGAAGGAGTGGAACGCATAGGTCTTGGAAGTGTCAAAGCCAGCTTCCCAGGCGGAAGCGAAGTCCAGGAAGGGCAACAGGGCGTTCACTGCCTGGTCGATGTTTGTCAAGCAAAGAGTTCTTTCGTACCCGTTATTGTTGGGCGGATCAGCGTTCTCTTTGTGGCCCTGAAACCCGGTGATCTTGATGATTGGGCCACCGTCCTGCGCGGCAACATCTCCAGCCAATACGCGTGCGAGCGTGCGATGGTCGCTCTCTATGCCCATGATTCGCGCCGCCGTGACCCTCAGGTCGGCCATGCTGAAATGGCGCACACCGAGCAGATAGGCGGCGATGAAGGCGTCCTCCAGAGTGACCAAGACGTTCAACGTTGTTTGCGCATCGGCGAACATGTCGAGGGGATAGAAGAATTCGGTGTAAGGAGTTGGCTCTGCAGTTACCGACTTCTCAAGCAGATAGTGGGACATCTCTTCCTGCCGGGCGGCGACCAGATATCCTTGGTCGTCCTTGGGCAGCCGCGTGAAGAAGGGTGCGGATTCGATAATGTGGGTGTAGGTCGTAACCGCGAGCGCCTCGGCGATCTCCGCCACGAGCAGAATGTTTTTGTCTCCGGCGGCGCCCGTTTGGATCAAATCCTCTTTGTCGTGTTCGTCCTGACCCAGCGCGGTGGTCGAATTGAATAGTCCCCCAAGCCCGAGTGCGCCAGCGGCTCCTAATGCCGTCGCCCCAGTGAAAAACGACCGCCTAGACAAACCTGAAGGCTTTCTATCGACCAGCCGAACGGCACCCGTCTCTTTTGAAACTTGCATGATTCATCCTCCTTGGGCAAGTGTTGGAATACTTCGGCACGCCCGCCAACCCGCACCTACTCAAGGCCACCTTCCGACCTTGAACAGGCAGCGGAGTTGACGATAGTCGGCACAACGGAGAGCCACTCGATTGCGCCGCGCGGAGAGTTGAACTCGACCAAGATAATCTTCCCGCTCAAATCAGAAGATCACCCCTCCCATGGCCGAGGTCCTCAGCCCCGTCCGATAGCGGAACGTCTCGGTTGGATGGTTGGATTGCTAGATTTGTAATTTATTTTAAAGTGGGGTAGCTGCCTGAGTACAGTAGACTCTACAGGTAGTGGTTGCTGATCGGTCATCTCCGGAAGTTTATCCCCCATATCCGGGAACATGGCAGGAGTTTCTCTCCTGGTTTGCCGACGAGAAGGCCTGTGTTGCGTACCTGGAACAGTTGCGTTGGGCTACCGGATTTCGGTGCCCAAATTGCGAGGGCGCCAAGAGCTGGCGGATGACCGATGGGCGCTGGTCCTGCTCAGGATGTGGGCGCAAGGTGTCGGTTACGGCGGGTACGATCTTCGACCGCAGCCGAATCCCGCTTCAGCAGTGGTTTGCTGCGGCGTGGTACATGACCAATCAGAAACACGGAGTAAGCGCACTCGGGCTTCAGCGGTTACTGGGGCTGGGAAGCTATCAAACAGCATGGACGATCTTGCAGAAGCTGCGCACGGCGATGGTTCGGCCTGGGAGAGATCGTTTGTGCGGTCCGGTCGAGGCCGATGAAACCTATGTGGGCGGTATCGCACAAGGCATTCGCGGACGTGGCGCAGACTGCAAGTTTATCGTGGCGGTCGCCATCGAAGTGTTGTCCCCCAAGGGGTTCGGCCGCGTGCGCTTGCAGCACGTCAACGACGTGTCAGGAGCCAGCCTGGTTCCCTTTGTTTCGGGCGCAGTTGAACCTGGCTCGGAAGTGCGCACCGACGGATGGAAGGGTTACAACGGGCTATCCCGTCAAGGGTACAGACACCACGCGACCAGCATCTCCGAAAGCGGAGACCCAGCCCATGTTTCCATGCCCGGGGTGCACAAGGTGGCTTCCCTCCTCAAACGCTGGCTGCTCGGAACACACCAGGGATCGGTGACCGCGGAGCATCTGGATGCCTATCTCAATGAATTCGCCTTCCGCTTCAATCGCCGCCACTCCAGCCGGCGCGGATCGCTCTTCCTTCGCCTCCTTCAGCACGCGGTCGTTACGCCACCCACTCGATATCGCCCTTCACGCTCTCGCACTCAAAGCACAAACCACAACCTGTAGTAGCCACTGTACTCAGGCAGCTACCCCACTTATTTTAAAATCGTAATACGCCTACTTCACCGGTCCCTCTTCACCCGATGGCTTAAGTTTCGTGTCGCCCCGTTTCGAAAGAGCCGCACCGAAGCCATCTAGATATTGCAATGGAAAAAAATCCAACTCCGAGCAGTGAAGCAGACGATGCCGTACCCTGCTGTATCAGCTTCGCGTGACTTTGTCGATCGCCGCGATGGGACCGGCATTGGGCTTCGGCCCGCAGTCGGAAATCCAGGAAAAGCGACGAGCGCCCAGCACCAGACGGCAAGCACGCAAAGATCTCGAATCGGTCCCGTGGCACGAATTTCAAAAGTGCAGCACGTTGAAGCTGCAACGGACCAGGAGATTTTGCGGGCGGAATTTTACATTCACGGCCCGCCACCGTATTACAGCAGGTCCGAACAGGGACTCACCGTCTCAGGAAGAATGACGGCTGTTTCCTCTCCGCGTCGAGAGCGACAGAGTCACGAGGACGCCCGACGGTAGAGGATACGGCTGCTGCGAGCGCAGAGGCAGTCGTCACCCAGCTGGTGTCCATACTGATCGTTGAAGAACTTGAAATGATCCACATCGAGCAAGAGCAACGAGGTCGGATTGCCGGGACCATGGTTTATGCCGCGCTGACGGGCGTGATTCTGTGGGTCTCAGCGCTGGCAGGAGGCTGGTTCGAGAACCTTGCCACGTTCAATCACCTTCCCGAAGCGATTGCCCACCATCCGCTGGGCCGCAAGCTGGGGTGTGAACGGATGAAGAGATTGGCTGATACAGTCGACGCCAATCTGTCGGGCTGGACCACCAGCATCGTACTCGGCTACCTGTTGGGCTTTGTCCCGGTCATAGGAAAGTTTTTCGGCATACCGCTCGACGTTCGGCATGTGACGCTCGCAACGGGCACAGTAGCTCTGGCGGCAGCCAGCTTCGGAAAAGACTGGTTTTACCGAGGCTGGCTCATCCACACCGCATTCGGCATCGCGGTGACTTTTGTGTTGAATCTGGGTGTGAGTTTTTCGATTGCGGCGTTGGTCGCGATGAGGGCCTATGGAGTACCGTGGCACGACCAGCTTGGACTGATGCGATATACGTTAACGGCCTTCCTTAAGTCACCCCCAGCTTCCTGCTCCCTCCAGCGAAGGCAGGGATCAAATCCTAAGGAGCCTCTGCGCAGGTTCCTGATTTTGCATGACCAAGGGCTGCGGCTAGATTAATACGGTGCCATTTGCCTCGATGTTTGCTACGCCCAGAACAGACTGGACCCCTCGACCCTTGAGATCGACGAGGCTTGACGAGCTCCGCTCCTACTTATGCTCAAATCAGTGACTTGGTAAGGGCCAATCCGAGATTCACGAAGATGCCTAGATAGCGGACTTCATCCCCTGCTTGATTGAGCGTCTTCGCAGTGCCCCGTGAAAAATGAGGAGTCTGTCACGGTTAGCAGTCAGAAGGGCCGATGCGCATCAACGTGTCGTCTGATCCTTGACCAATACGGCTGTCTTTCCAATCTCAAGAAACTCCTTGGCGTCGAGACGTTCGAAAAGGTCAATCAGTCTTGCAATAAGTCCGGTCCAGCCAGTTTGGTGACTGGCGCCAAGTCCAGCGCCATCATCTCCGTGAAAATATTCGAAGAACTGCACATAATCTTTCCAGTGAGGATCTGTTTGAAATTTCTCCATTCTTCCATAAACAGGACGGTGACCAGACTCGTCTTGAAGAAAAATCCGTGTCAGTCGAGCCACAATTTCCCGAGCGACCTCGAACAGGTTCATCGACTTGCCTGATCCGGTTGGACATTCAACCTTGAAGGTATCGCCGTAGAAACTGTAGAAGGAAAGCAGCGCTCGAACCAGCAGCGCGTTCATTGGCATCCACACGGGCCCGCGCCAGTTGGAATTGCCTCCAAACATGCCGTTGTCTGATTCGCCAGGCAGATACGTCACGCGGAACTCGTTGCCAGCGACGTGAAAGGTATATGGATGATCTGCGTGCCAGCGGGAAAGTGCGCGAATTCCATAGGGGCTCAGGAACTCGCTCTCATCAAGCGTTCGGGAAAGTACTCTACGCAGCCGCTCCGGTGTCAGCAGTGCAAAGATTCCTCGTTCCTTCATACCTAAGTGGCCAGGACCGGTAGGATGAAAACTTGCTCGAAGTTCCGGCATGCGCTCGAGGCGGTCTGCTCCGACGACTAATAGCCGAGGTACTCGCTCCCGTTGCCACGCTTCTATAACGGTCGTGGCGCATAAAGGCAGGAGGCCGACCATGGAGCGCACTTTGAGTCGTGTGGCGCTTCCATCGGGAAGGCACAAGACATCATAGTAGAAGCCATCTTCCTCGTCCCACATGCCGTCGGCGCCGGTCCCGTTCATGGCATGGGCGATCCAAAGGAGATGATCGAGGAACTTGATTGCCATGTCTTCATACGTGGAATCATGGGCGGCGAGTTCGACAGCCATTTCGAGCATGTTCTGGCAAAAGAGCGAAACCCATGCGGTGCCATCAGCCTGTTCAAGGTGTCCTCCGGTGGGCAGCGGAGCACTTCGATCGAAGATGCCGATGTTGTCGAGGCCAAGAAAACCACCGGAAAAGAGGTTCTTGCCTAAACGATCGTGGCGGTTAACCCACCAGGTGAAGTTCAGAAGCAGCTTTGCAAATGACCTCTTGAGGAATTCCAGGTCTTCCTGGCCTTGAAAGGCCTGCTGCATTCGATACACAAAGATTGTGGCCCAGGCATGCACAGGCGGGTTGACATCGCTGAAGTTCCATTCGTAGGCGGGTATCTGACCAGTTGCATGGAGGTAGTAATTCTGAAGCATCAGTTCGAGTTGTTCCTTGGCAAAATCCAAGTCCACCATCGAGAGTGCCATCGCATGAAAGGCCAAATCCCACGCAGCATACCAGGGGAACTCCCATTTGTCGGGCATCGAGATGATGTGGTCGTTCACCATGTGGAACCATTCGCTGTTCCTCACCGCCCGCGCGCCAGGGTACATCGGGTCGTCCCCATGGTCTTTAAGCCACTGGCCTAAATCGAAGTTGTAGTATTGCTTGGACCACAGCATGCCCGCCAGCGCCTGACGTATCACGCAGGCTTTGTCCTCGCTGACTTTGTTGGGAATAAGAGCGCAGTAAAACTCGTCTGCTTCGCGCTGGCGAGCCCGCATCATTTCAGCAAAGCTCTGAAAGGGATCATCCATAGCTGCAGGAGCCAAGTCGCTTAGTCGAAGACGAAGCCTGACGGTGTCCCCCGCGCCGATTGCAATTCTGTAGTGGGCAGCTGCTTTTGTGCCAACCCGCTCGGCATTTACGGCTGTCTGCTTTTCATTTACGACGTAGTCGTTGATGCCATCCTTGACGTAAGGTGATGGGTTGCGCGCCCCGAAAATCCGTTCGTTGTTCGTCTCGTTTTCCGTGAATAATAGCGGGATGTCTCCTTCGCAATACAGGTAGCGTTCACCAAGAAGAGCGTGCGATCCAGCAACCACACTAGAACCTTGCTTGCCTACGATCTCTCGTAAAGCGGGCTTTGCCACCATTGGCGACCAGGTCCAGGTATTGCGAAACCAAAGAGTTGGCAGAATGTGGAGCGTGGCTGGCTCAGACCCGCGATTGCACGCACTGATCTGCACCAAGATGTCCTCTGGTGTTTGCTTGGCATATTCCACAAAGATGTCGAAGTAGCGATCCTCGTTGAAGATGCCCGTGTCCAGCAACTCGTACTCCGGATCGGTACGAGCGCGCCGCTTGTTCGTCGCGACCAGATCATCGTACGGAAACGCCGCATGAGGATACTTATAGAGGTACTTCATGTATGAATGGGTAGGAGTGTTGTCGAGATAAAAGTAATATTCCTTTACATCCTCACCATGATTGCCTTCTCTGTTGGTCAGCCCGAAGAGGCGCTCCTTCAGGATAGGGTCGCGGCCGTTCCATAGGGCCATGCCAAAGCAAAGCAACTGTTTGTCATCGCTGATACCGGCAAGGCCGTCTTCCCCCCATCGATAAGCACGGGAGCGGGCTAGGTCGTGAGGGAAGTAATCCCATGCGTTTCCATTCTCGCTGTAGTCCTCTCGTACAGTGGCCCACTGCCGCTCGCTGAGATAGGGACCCCAACGTTTCCACGGCACGTTAGCTGTTCGCGCTTCTTCCAGCCTGACGGATTCGTCACAGTTGTTCATGCATTCGAAGTGGAGTTAAAGTGGATCGCTAGCATCGTAACATCGTCTTTTGTCTTTCGGCCCGAGGGCCCGGTCGACCCAGCCGATAACTGCTCCATCAATCCGTCGCAAACAAGTCAGCAGTGAGGCCCTCACGTTTTCAGAAACAGCTTGAAGCGGTCCATCTCATACTATTCATGCGCAATTTCTTGTTGATGTACTCGATCCTTGCTGAAGTTCTTGAACCCGAGCTTGTGAACCTTCCAGCGGCGCAACCGCATCGGAGCATCTTCCTCCCATGTAGCCCAGAACCAAATGCTTGAATAGTTTCTCAAAAAACGGTCCGGAGAAAAGACGAGATTCTCCCTAGCGTTATGCACCCTGATCTACTGTTGTCTCTATCAGGTTGTCCGATTTCGCCCTGAAGGCCAGAATAAAGTATCCCAGCAACCCCGCAACCAGTGAGGCGCATAGAACCGCAGCCTTAGCATTTGACAGTTGAGAGGAATCTTCGAACGCAAGTGAACTGATAAAGATCGAGACTGTGAAACCAATGCCGGCCAGCAGGCCAACAGCAAACACGTGACGCCATGTAACATAACTTGGCAGAAAGGCAAGACGGCAGCGAACTCCCAGCCACGAAAACGCAATGATGCCGAGCGGTTTTCCCACAACCAG
>Ga0206842_1087_pt1 | contig 17242 bp, 12 predicted proteins | sample Alteio_BWOrgCont_23_FD_152861 | JGI IMG/M metagenome (GOLD analysis project Ga0206842, IMG submission 152861) | Enriched cells from forest soil in Barre Woods Harvard Forest LTER site, Petersham, Massachusetts, United States -... | ecosystem: Environmental > Terrestrial > Soil > Temperate forest >...
ATATTATGTGAATTCATTATGCGTATATTAATTGTTGAAGACGAACTGAAAACTGCCAACTATCTCCGTACAGGTTTGAGTGAAAGCGGATTTACTGTTGATGTTGCTGATAATGGTGAAGATGGATTACATCTTGCGTTAAACCATCATTATGATCTCATCATTCTTGATATCATGCTGCCGAAAAAAGATGGATTTAGCATACTCGTTGAAATTCGCCGCAAATATCCCGATGTACGCGTATTATTTTTAACAGCACGCGATAATGTTGAGGATAAGGTAAAAGGTCTTGAAGCAGGAGCAGATGATTATCTTATCAAGCCATTCGCGTTTTCAGAATTACTCGCACGCATACGCACATTATTACGACGCGGCACAACAGCCGTTTCTGATTCTATCCAGATTGCAGATTTATCCATCGATATTATCAAGCATAAAGCCATGCGCGGTGATGAACGCATATATTTGTCACCCAAGGAATTTGCTTTATTAGTCCTGCTTGCACAACGCAAAGGTGAAGTATTATCACGCACACTCATTGCTGAATGTGTCTGGGACATTAATTTTGATAGCGATACCAATGTGGTGGATGTTGCCATTCGCAGATTACGCCAGAAAGTAGATGATAATTTTCCCGCAAAATTAATACACACTGTACGTGGAATGGGTTATGTCCTGGAAGAACGTTAAACATCATTTATCTGATCAATTTTCCATTCGCACGCGATTGACGCTTTTCTATAGTATCGCTGCATTTAGCGTATTGACGATTATTACATTATTTTTGTATTGGGAAAGTATTAATATTCTCTATCGTGCTGATTATCAATTTCTCTCTGATGAAGTCGATTCCATACAAAATGTTTTGCACAATCACAATATCCGCAATATTGAATTACGCCAGGCTATCATTGATATTCCCACGCATCCGGCAGGTTCGATTTATCAGTATTACACACGCATTTATGATGAAACAAATCATGTCATCATGGAAACACCTGGCATTAATCAAGTACGTTTGCCAGATAAAAATATCAAACCCATGATTTATAAAAAATCGTATCGCTGGTTTTCCAAACATCATACCAATTATTTACTGGTGCAATCGCCTGTCAAACTGGCAGACAATAAAATCGGACACGTACAAGTCATCCTGAATATTTCCTGGCAACATACACTTATCAGTGATCGTGAATATCTCATCCTGGTATTGCTTGCGAGTGCTATTTCTTCGTTATTTCTCGGGTTTTACATTACCAATCGCGGTATGAAAAGTTTATACGTACTAACCAGTCAGGTAGAAAATATTACTGTTACTTCCTTGCATCAACGTATCAATCCAGATGAATTACCCAAGGATTTAAAATCGCTAGGCATTACATTTAATCAGATGCTGAATCGCATGGAAAGTTCATTTGTACGCCTCAAACAATTTTCTTCTGATCTTGCACATGAATTGCGTTTGCCAATCAATAATCTTATTGGTGAAACAGAAATTGCATTATCAGGTAATCATACGATTGATGATTATCAACAAGTGATGATGTCCAATCTCGAAGAATATCAGCGTATTTCCCATTTGATAGAAAATATTTTATTTTTATCGCATGCAGAAAATCCGCAACTGGAAATTCAGAAAATCATGCTGGACGTACGCAAGGAAGTCAGCCTGATTTGTGAATATTATCAGCCGATGGCGGAAGAAAAAAATATTTGTGTCCAGTATGAAGGTCATGCAAATTTTTACGGCAATTCCATCATGTTCAGAAGAATGATCAGCAATCTGCTGGCGAATGCGCTTAAATATACTGAATCGCAGGGTTTGATAAAATTTCATCTTTCTGCCGATGATCATCACACGAAAATTATTCTCACGGATACTGGCATCGGTATTGCCAAAGAGCATTTACCAAAATTATTTGATCGTTTTTATCGTGTGGATTCAGCACGCTCACAACAATCTGGTGGCACGGGTTTGGGTCTTGCGATTGTCAAATCGATTGTGGATTTACATCGGGGGAATATTTCTATCAGAAGCGAAATCAACGTGGGAACAGCCATTACCATGCTGTTCCCCGTTGCAATACATCATGAATAACCGAGAGCAATACCCGTTCCTTCAATAACTTGACCAGAAGTGATGGTACAGCTACCAAACGTGGCATCTGTGTTAACTGGACAGGTGTAAATAAGACCTGAAAAATCTGTCACATACGCTACGGTATTGGCTGCATTCAATGCAATGCCCCAGGCTTCTGTAATACCCGATGCTGCAGTGAAGCAATTAGCAAATGAGGAAGTATTATTTGGCGTGGTACTACAAGCGTAAACTTTTCCAGCATTGTAATCAGTAATGTAAACCAGCGTTTCTGCACGATTCAATACAACACCGCCAGGTTCTGTGAAGGTAATTGCGCCACCACCAGTTTTTTGTACACAGGAACTGAAGGTACCACCATTCACGGCACAAACTGTTACTTCTGGTGCGCCATAATTCGCACCATAGAATACTGTGCCTGCACGATTCAATGTCACACCGGATATACTGTCTTCAACAATCGCTCCTGTGTCCACACAATCACCCTGGATCACGTTATTCGCAATAGGACAGGCAAGGATTCTGCCGGAATTATCGCCAATATAAGCCAGCGTATTGGTGGGATTTAATACCAGCATGCCATATTCAGGCGTATAACCTGATGGAGTAGTAATGGTAGTAAAGGTGCAATTACTGAAAGTTCCAGTCGATGCATTAACAGGACATTGATAAACACGTGGTTCACTGAATCCAGTTAAAAATGCTGTATTTCCTGCATTATTAAGCGTAATTCCATTCGCACCAAAACCAGCTGGAATACCACCACCTGTATCCTGGCAAGTTTCAATGGCGCCGAACATATCGAGAGTACAGGCAAGCACCGAAGGAGTTTCGCCATAATTGGCAATATACGCAAAACGCGCAGGTCCTATATATTGCAGATTATCAAATTGCTGACACGACATAGGCCCATTGCCATTCAAACACAATGTCGCACTGTACGTAGCGATACTGCCACTTCCCATGACAGGAATAACTGCCGGTAATTTGTCACTTACTGGAAATATGCAATAACCACTCGTTTTGGATCGGTTGCAACCACTTGCCATTGAAAATCCAGGCGTGTTGAATTTGATACCTGCACTTGAATACAAATGATTAGGAATAGTCGTTGTGACTGTTAGTGCAAATCCATCAGTGTTGATATTAAATAATTGGCTGGCATTCACTGGTTGATAAACAATGGATGCCAAGAGCAACAATGAAATCCGTTTCATGAATCACCTCACAATACGACGGAAAGGATAAGAGCATTTGCATAACCATGTCCGGTATGCAAGGTATTGATGACTTGTGGATTTACATTTTTCAGGCTGCCTTGACCAAGGTAGAAAAAGCGATAATTGAGTTCCACTGGGAAACAACCAAGCACATGTTCAAACACCACACCCGCACCAATAGTTGCACTGAATTCAGTACGTGAATTCGAATGGTAAATATTATCTGGGATAGTAATGTCATCCAGTGGTTCTTCACGGAAATTTTTGGTAGAGATGATATTTACGCCTAATCCCGCATCCAGATTGATTTTCAGATTCTTGTAGCAAGTATCAAACCAGGCTTTTGCACTGAGATAAATTGGCAGATTGGTAATGTCATAACGGAAGGAAAGATTTTCAAAAAGATCTTCCTGAATCACATCGCCTTTTACTTCTGTTTGCCAGAGATAAAATGCATTCAATCCATAATATAAAGTGAATCGCGATGTTTGCATGCCTGGAATAAAATATCCGATACCAGCAAGGAAGTTATTGTCATTTTGTTTGGTAACATGAAAATCATCACCAATCAGATCTTCGATATTAATAAATTGGCTTTGACCTTGATGTGCCCTGAAATAACCACCTTCCACAATGAAATTACCGGGAATAAAAGCAAAAGCCAAATGTGGAAAAAACAGGAAAGCGACAAGAAATGATAATAATTTCAGACGGGAAAACTCACGCATGTTCAAAATCCTTTTGATTTGCAATAAAACGAAAGTGTTTCATAATATGTCATTTAATACAAGTTTTTAGGAGCACATTTATGGCCATGATTACTTTCAACGGATCTCCCATTCATACGATTGGTAGCTTGCCGAAATTGGGAAGTGCTGCTCCAGATTTTATTGTTACCAAAACCGATCTTTCTGAAATTCACTTATCCAATTATCATGGCAGAGAAATCATTCTGAATATTTTTCCCAGCCTGGATACACCCACTTGTGCAACTGTCATGCGCAAGTTCAATGAAGTCGCTGCCAAATATCAAGATGTGCTGATTCTCTGTGTTTCTGAAGATTTGCCTTTTGCACAACAACGTTTTTGCAGTGCGGAACATTTGCAAAATGTGCAGCCCGTTTCTGTATTTCGTCATCCGGATTTTGGACAACGTTATGGTGTTTCCATCATTGATGGACCACTCGCTGGTTTATTGTCACGTGCAGTGATCGTAATTAATAAACAAGGCAAGATCACTTATACCGAACAAGTTCCGGAAATTACCGCTGAACCAGATTATAAAAGTATGATTTCTGCGCTTAATCCAGGATAGAATAACCAACTTTTAACTCATCCCCTGGAATGTCATATGCAAAATGATCCTGTCGTCATCGTGGGCATGGCGAGAACTCCCATTGGTAAATTGTTAGGCGAATTAAAATCCTTTTCAGCAAATGAACTAGGTGCGCACGCCATTTCCGCTGCCATTTCACGTGCTAATCTTACGCCTGTCGATATTCATGAAGTGCTCATGGGTTGCGTGCTGCCAGCCGGTCAAGGTCAGGCACCCGCAAGACAAGCAGCGATTAAGGCAGGTATTCCCTATTCCACTCCTTGCACGACACTCAATAAAGTCTGTGGTTCAGGCATGAAAGCAGTTATGTTTGCGCATGACATGATTAAATGCGGAACCAATGATGTCATCGTCGCAGGCGGCATGGAAAGCATGACAAATGCTCCTTATATGTTATTAAAAGCGCGACAAGGTTATCGTCTCGGACATGGTGAATTAGTTGATCACATGATGCTGGATGGTCTTGAAGATGCATATGAAAAAGGTCAGGCGATGGGTGTGTTTGCTGAACGCACGGTGAAAGATTATGGTCTGAGTCGCAAACAACTGGATGATTATGCCTTGAGTTCATTTGAGCGTGCTCAACATGCCATACGCACCAAACTTTTCGCTGCAGAAATTGCACCACTCACCTTGCAAACAAAACAAGGTGAAACCATGATCGAAAATGATGAACATCCTTTCAGTGTCAATCCAGAAAAAATACCGCAATTAAATGCAGCTTTTGCAAAAGATGGCACAATTACTGCGGGTAATTCCAGTTCCATTGCAGATGGTGCAGCTGCATTGGTATTAATGCGTTTATCGGAAGCAGAAAAACGCGGGTTGAAACCACTCGCAAAAATAGTTGGAATAAGCGCGCATGCCAAAGCACCTGGTGAATTTAGTACTGCACCCATTGATGCGATAAAAAAATTAATGCAGCAATTAAACTGGACAATCAATGATGTTGATCTCTTCGAAATCAATGAAGCGTTTGCCGTTGTGGTGCTTGCTGCGATGAAAGATTTAAATATACCGCGTGAAAAAGTGAATATTCATGGTGGAGCAGTTGCATTAGGTCATCCGATTGGTGCAAGTGGTGCACGCATTCTGGTTACATTAATTTCAGCATTACAACAATCAAAATTAAAACGTGGTATCGCTTCATTGTGTATTGGTGGTGGTGAAGCAACCGCAGTCGCTATCGAAATGATATAAGGATACGCTCATGGAACGTGAAAGCATGGACTTTGATGTTGTCATTGTCGGTGCAGGTCCTGCAGGTCTCGCTGCCGGTATTCGTCTTGCACAATTAAGTCAGAAACAACAGCATCCCTTAAATATTTGTATTATCGATAAAGGCGCAGAAGTTGGCTCGCATATTCTCTCCGGTGCAGTCCTTGAACCACGCGCACTGGATGAACTCATTCCTGATTGGCGCAATAGCGAAGAATTTCTGCAAACACCAGTGACACAGGATCAATTTATTTTTCTCACAGAAAATAAATCCCTGCGTTTGCCTACACCTCCACAAATGCACAACAAAGGTAATTATATTATTAGCCTCGAATTATTGTGCAAATGGCTGGCCGTACAAGCTGAAAATCTCGGCGTAAATATTTTCCCTGGTTTTGCAGCAACAGATGTTGTGTACGAAGAAGATCGTGTTTGCGGCATTATCACGGGTGATAAAGGCGTCGATCGTTTTGGCAATCCCAAATCCAATTATCAACCAGGCATCATCCTGCGCAGCAAACAAGTGATACTTGCTGAAGGTTGTCGTGGTTCGATTAGCAAAAAAATAATGCACCAATATAAATTACGTGAACAGGCAGATCCACAAACCTATGGAATTGGTATCAAGGAAATCTGGGAAATTCCTGCAGATTTGCATCAGTCTGGTTTGGTCACGCATACCATTGGCTGGCCGCTGGATCATCAAACTTATGGTGGTGCGTTTGTTTATCATTTCGGAAAAAATTTATTATCGATTGGGTTTGTCATTGGTCTGGATTATCAAAATCCCTGGCTCAATCCCTATGAAGAGTTTCAGCGTTTTAAAACACATCCGCGTATCAGGCCGCTGCTGGAAAAAAGTCATCGTATTGCATACGGTGCACGCACTCTCGTTGAAGGTGGTTTGCAATCTTTACCAAAATTAACTTTTCCTGGTGGATTGCTGGTTGGTGATGCGGCTGGATTTTTGAATGTCGCAAAAATAAAAGGTATTCATAATGCAATGAAATCTGGCATGGTCGCAGCAGAAAGTATTTTTCCCTTGTTGCAATCAGGTGGTGATGAAAGTGCGGATTATGCTGTTAATCTGAAAAATAGCTGGTTATGGGAAGATTTATATAAAGTTCGGAATATCCGCCCGGCATTTCGCTGGGGATTATTACCAGCACTTGCTTATGCAGCGCTTGATACTTATATTTTTCGCGGCAATGCACCCTGGACTTTGCATCATCATCAACCCGATCATGATTCGTTAAGGAAAGCAGCGGATTGCAAAAAAATTGAATATCCCAAACATGATAATGTTGTGACATTTAATTTATCCGATTCATTATTTCTCGCGAATGTTTCCTATGATGAAAATCAGCCTTATCATTTGAAATTAAAAGATAAGCAAACCGTGCCGATTAAAATTAATCTCGATGAATACGCTTCACCTGAATCGCGCTATTGCCCGGCAGGTGTGTATGAAATCGTGCGCAATGATAAAAATGAACCGCGCTTGCAAATTAATGGCGGCAACTGCATTCATTGCAAGGCATGTGATATCAAGGATCCAACGCAGAATATTACCTGGACACCATCAGAAGGTGGCAGTGGGCCGAATTACGAGATGATGTAACGTAAGGAATTCCTTACGCTACATCAATAAATCGCGAATCTCCTCACACCCACACCCGCATCCTTCCTTGCATACGCCGATTTATTTTTCTCACCCACAAAACTAATGTGCTTTTTATCCAATACTGGTTGCCTTTCATTCTTCCATTGCGTGACATCATCCAGTTGCATAATTGAATTCAGTGCATCAGATGCGCTTGATCCAGATAACGACGGCGAAGGTGATCCAGAATTTGTAAGATCGCCAGGTCGCGGCACAACATCATTGGCACAAGCTTGCTTTTTGCCAAATACAGGATCCTGAGAACCTGGCGCCATCACTGGTTGTATCTCTGGTTGATTCACAGCATTTAATTGACTACACAAATGCGCATCCATCAAACCCAGTTCCTTGCCTTTCTTTTGCATATAGCTGATTTTATCTTCCATGCCACTGCCATTAATAAACTTTTCATTTTCCGCACGCTTGTTTGTCAAACGTTTATTAACATGATAAATCGTCGTGCCAGCTATTATCATCAGACCAGCAAGAATGAAAAATACAGGAAGAGCGGTTCCACCTGTTCCAACGGTAATTGCTCCTGCTCCCATAAAAAACAGTGCACCACCACACAGGAATAAAATTCTTGCAGCGAGAGAATTACTTTCTGCAAAAAGAATCGTATCCCAGATAAAACCAAGGGCATCTCCAGCAATTCCCCAATTACTTTTTTTGTAACGCTGATCTGCAAAATAATTACTATTATTGACATCAATCTTTTTCAGATCATATCTGGCTGCCAATTGTGTATTCAGTTTGCTGATCTGGGCAGGCGAAGATGATTTACGTAATGATTGTTCTGCATGCTGTCTTTCCTTGCGCAGAAACTTGTAAAAATCACTGTATTCTTCAATGGTAACGTTATCATCCTGTTTCCCTGAAGCAAGAAGCGCCTTGAACCTGGATGCATTGGTTATGCGATGCAGTTTCACATACAGTGGATTGGTTGCAGGCATATTTTGTTTGATGATATTAAGACGCAACCATTCAACACGTGCTTTTCTGAGCTCAACTTCACGCTCATAATCTTCATATACTTCCAGCTTGGTGCGCTTGGTATTCTTATATTCCTCACACATTTTTTTATGAATGGATTTTTTAAATTCAATCAGCGCAAGGTTTTTATCCATAATATTTTTGAATACAGCGGCAATTGCAGCCCCTATACCAATTGAACCCATGATAACGCCATTATCAAACTCACGACCATCCATAAATTTGTTGAACTTGGTGGTTTTTTGTTGAAAAGCATGATCCAGTGATGAACCAAACCAGACAATAAATGAAAGAATATTATTCGTACTGAATGCTTCAACAAATGATGATGTATAAATATGAAATTTGCTTCCCCGCAATAATGATTTCACCAATCGTGATTTTTGAACTTCTTCTTTTGTTCTATACAAAATGTATTGCTGCTTATTCTCTACTTTTTTATTGAGATTTTTTTTCCTTTTAAGTTCCAGCAAATTTTGTATCGACTCATCATCAACTGCCTTGTCTGCTTTGCCGTCCAGCAGCTTACGCAAATAAGCCTGATTAATCAGTTTTTCCTTGCTCATGAAATCCCGCAATCTGAGCTGTGAACCCATGCGTTGATATTCAGCTTCCTGTGCCGCTTTTGCAGCTGCCTGTTCACGTTCCTCTTTAGTTTTACCTGCATTTTTTATCATGTGATAAAGCTTGGGTATGATATAAGGCAGCGTAAAAAGACCAGTGATCCCAATAACAATAGGAGCAAAGAGTGCACTGGTACACGCGCTAGCTGCACCAAGAGCAGAATCAAAAGGCATCCACACAATCCAGTAAATCAGCGAAGTGATTGCGCCAATTTGCCAGAATCTTTTAAGGAATAAGGAAACGCCTGATAAAAAACGCAAGGACCAGTGACGTTTTCCTGGAAGATCGAGTGTGTATTTGCAATGGAATAAATCTGCAAAACCATTTTGTTCACAAGGTGCAAAGCTTCCATCAAATACAGCCTGCATAGCACGCAGTGTGTCATTGGCTTTATAAGCTGCCTGCACATATGTTTCATTTGCATCGGTATTAAACCTGGCAGCTTCTTCATTAGTTTTATTGACTACTTTGCGTCGACGTAATAAATCCTTGAATGATTCATCAATATTTTTTTCAAATTCTTCATCGCTTACAAATTTGTAACCCAGCTGATCTTTCAATCTTCTTTGATGATAGTCGAGTGAACGTGAATGCAACTCGATTGCTTTTTTAGCCGTTCCAATTACAACAGCCAATGGTATGGTAGCGAGACCAATGGACATAACTGACCAGCCTGCTGGAGTTAACGCAGAACCAGGACCATGTGTATACATGATGTCGTTATAAACGCTGTGCGCAGAAGGATTATATGTCGTCCATACTTCGTCATAGACTTGAACAGTACGTTGTACGGTTGTTGTACCATCGGCTAGCGTACATATTTCATTTGTGACAGCTGATAAATCACGATATTTTTTATTAACCGTATCCCAGCCATATAATTCACGTAAGCCATCCCAGATTAATTTGCCTTTACGTTTCCATGAGCTACGTTGGTATTTATATATTTGTTGTAATTCAGAATTGTAGTATGAATCTGCCATCCAGTATTCTCCCTCGAATGTCGCAGACAAGGATGGACTGACACTGCATTGACTACCAGATGCAGAAGAACCACCTTCTTCTGAAGAAGAATTATTCTGATTTGCTTTTGAGCTGTAAGGCATGAAACCACCCTCTCATTTCTTTTTTTATCCACTAAATATCCATTGATATCATAGAGTTTTTACAACGACAATAGCTTTCTGCATATTTTTTATAAAATGAAAATAATGCTGAAAACTGCGGAAATAACTGAAATATCAATAATTTATTTTTTAATAAGCTTTAATTTGCAATTAAATTGATTAAGTAAAGAGCAAATTAGTTCCCATTTTTGGTATCTCATTTATCACCATGCGCTTAGGTTTAGCAAATTGACCGCATTGCGCAAGCGGCGTGCGAACATCTTTTTTCAAACTACCTGTTGAAGAAACCGTAACATGCAACAATGATCTGCTACCACTCTGATCTGCATTTTTTTCAATACGACGCGGTGAATGGGTTGGCGTCGTATTCGACATATTCAAGGCATCAACTGTATCTGGTCCAGAAATACTCTTTTCCAGACTATTACCACTCGCTGAGAGTTTGACAACATCTGTCAATTCTTCAGGAGGCAAAGCATTTTTTTCATGAACATGCAGTGGATTCTGCGCTTCATTAATGGAAGCATGAATTAATAATTGTTGTTCACTGATTTTAATTTCTTCTTTCTTCGCAAAATAATCAGAATATTTTTCCTTGAAATAATTTGAAATTTTATTCTTGAGACTATCAACTTTTTCCTTGAGATAATAATTATAAAATTTCATCACCCAGTCTTTACGTTCCATAAGATAATTAAACGTACGAATTCCTGCTCCATAAATAATACTGCCGCAACAAGCAAGTGCTGCACCGACAGATTGACCAGCCGGAATTTTATAAATTAATGCCAGCAGAATAGTATACATACCTGCCAATATCAGTGTCACACCAAACACATTACGAATTTTACCTGGCACAATAGAGTTTATAAAAGAGCGAAATTTATTTTTTGGACTTTTGATATATAACTGTTCGTATAATTTTCTCTCGACCACTTTGTCATTTTCATGTTCTTGCTGCAATAGTTCATATTCTTTATCCAATTCAGCCAATTCCTTATCGAGATCTGGATTTTTTGAATTGATTCTTGCTAAAACTTCCTTGCTATATTCGATTTCCAGTTTTTTTCTATTAATTGCTGCAAATCCTGGTTCATGTCTTTTCAGTACATCTTTTATATGATCATGTAAAACAGAAAACTTCCAGTAAGCAGCCAATCCCATTAACGCTTCCCAGCACACATCAAATGCAAAACCACCGATATTAAGTGCAGCCATGGTAACAATATAAAATTTCGCACCAAAAATAATACCCGCAAGATTAATCGAACCCCAGACAATATCATTAACCATGCGGAAAATTCTGCCTTCTTCCAGCAGCGCTTCCCAGAAACGTCCCGCCATGACTTTTAGAACAGAACTATTTTTTTCTTTTTCCGACCAATCATCTGGTCTGCCTTGTTGACCTTTGTAACGACGTTTGCAGACTTGATAAAGTGGTTTGAAAAATTCGTAAATCAATTCACCTAAATCAATTGCAACGGAAATAAAATAAGAAAGGCCTCCAAAATTTAAAAAAGCTTTCAGGAGAAGATCATTAGGTCCACCCGAAAAAACACTGACGCGATTGACACGTAAAATCAGCAAGCGAAAACTGGTAAAAACTCCTTGCCAATAATGCCAGCCCTGACCTTTTTTTAATTCAGCATATCTTGCTTTGAACCAGTTTTTGATGTCTTTTTTCACTGAGGGTGCAGGAGCTGCGGCGGGAGCAGGTTTATTTTCCTGTGTTATTTCATCTGAATTTTCTTCTTCTGGTTTTTTACCCTCTAATTTTTCCTCAAGCGCTTTGACTTTTTCTGCATATTTTTTTTGTCTGCGTTTGATGGTGATTGCTTGTGATCTTTCCCTGAATGATTTCTCGGCCAGATTTTTGGCAACGCGTAACTGCACTTTTAACAATTCAGGATGATCATTGAAATTCAATTCGCAAAACATTTCCTGATCATCATCATCCATGGCTTTCAGGATGCGCTTAGGATCATGTGGATCATTCAGAAAAAAAACTGGTTTTTCCTTATTTTTGGGAAAAGGCTTTTTAATGAATTTTGCAGTGAATCCTGAAAAGACATCATCAGCTGCCATATGACGTTCTCCGCTTAATTATTTATCCTTTATTTTCAGCGATTTATGCGGCAATCTCTTACTTGCTTTTAATCGATTGCAGACAAGGCTATCGCAAAAATCCTACATTGTAAAACATAAATCTCGCTAAGGTCAGCATAGCTGCTTATTCTTAAGTCAGAATTAACATAAGACTATTTTCAGCATATATTTACCCTCGCAAAATCATGGGCTTGCAAAATTCATCTGGCTGAAGGGATTGTCACGATGGTAAGGTATTGCTTTATCTTTATACGGAATTCCCTCATGTTACAGCGGATGTTGCGCAAAAAAGCCATCGGCCATATCCATCCTGAATCCACTCTGTTTCGTTCATTAAATTCTTTTGATCTGACCTTAATGGGAATCGGCGCCATTATTGGTGCAGGCGTTTTTGTTTTAACTGGTATTGCAGCTGCAACCAAAGCAGGTCCTGCGATTGTGATTTCCTATATCATTGCGGGTTTGGCATCCATGTTTGCCGCATTGGCTTATGCAGAACTGGCTGCCTGCATTGGTGGCACAGGAAGTGCATACAGTTATGCTTATGCAGGATTCGGTGAATTTATTGCATGGATTATTGGCTGGAATTTACTGCTTGAATACGTGATGAGCGTAGGAACCGTTGCCATTGGCTGGTCTGGTTATGTCGTGAATTTCCTTGAAGCGATTCATATTCGCTTACCCATTGCCATCACACAAAATCCGTTTGATGGCGGTGTCATTAATCTGATTGCCATGAGTATTATCATCGCGCTCACCTGTTTATTATGTTTTGGTGTTAAACACAGTGCGCGTGTGAATGCTGTCGTCGTGTTTATAAAATTATTAACGATCGCCATCTTCATTGCCGTTGCTGCTTTCAATGTTGATCCCAGTAACTGGAGTAATTTTTTTCCGTTTGGCTGGAGCGGTGTCATGGAAGGTGCTGCCCTGGTATTTTTTGCTTATATCGGTTTTGATGCCTTATCCACAGCGGTCGAAGAAGCACACGAACCACAACGTTCCATTCCGATTGGCATTATTGCATCACTGATCGTTTGCACGCTTATCTATATCATTGTTTCAGCATTATTAACCGGTATCGTTCCCTACACTTTACTGAATGTGCAATCACCCGTTGCGGATGCATTATTAAAAATTGGTTACAAATCCATTGGTGGTGTCATTGCTGCTGGTGCAGTTGCTGGTCTTACCACTGTCATGCTCGTGATGTTTTATGGTTTGACGCGTATTTGTCTTGCCATGTCCCGGGATGGATTATTACCGGTGATGTTCGCGCGCGTTAATCTGCATACGCATACGCCGGTGCGCATTATTGTCATTACAGGTATGTTGATCGCACTGATTGCAGGTCTTGCACCCATTAATCGTGCAGCAGAATTAGTGAATATTGGCACACTCGCTGCATTTACCTTTGTCTGTGGTGGTGTGATGGTATTGCGTTCAACGTTTCCTGATATTCCACGTCCATTCAAATTGCCATTTAATCCGCTGATTCCATTATTGGGAATTATTTCCTGTATTTATCTGATGATTAACTTGCCGGCTATTACCTGGTGGCGATTTTTAATCTGGACGATTGCAGGTGTCGTACTTTATTTTATGTACGGCATGTGGCATAGCGTGTTGCGCAAGCAAGACCTCACGCCTCCGCGAGCGCAAGACTGACTTTTGATTGCGGTGTGCGACCCAGTTTTTCAGAAATATATTGTCCTGCTACAATCAGTTTTTTCAAATCGACACCGGTATCAATATTCATGCCATGCAACATATGCACCACATCTTCTGTGGCAACATTGCCCGATGCGCCTTTTGCATAAGGACAACCACCGAGTCCTGCCACTGAACTATCAATAATGCCGATACCAAATTCGAGTGCAGAATAAATATTAACGAGTGCCTGACCATACGTATCATGAAAATGCACGGCGAGATATTTCAGTGGCACGTGTCTTGATACCACTTCCAGCAAGCGTTTGATTTTGGGTGGTGTGCCAACGCCAATCGTGTCACCAAGGGAAATTTCATAACAACCCATACGCAGCAGAATTTCGCCTAATTCACCGACTTTTTCCGGGGCGACCTTACCTTCATAAGGACAACCAAGCACGCAGGAAAGATAAGCGCGCACGCGAATTTTTTTCTTCTTCGCCGCTTCCACGACTTCTGCAATATGATGCAAACTTTCCGTCACGGTACAATTAATATTTTTTTTGCAAAATTCTTCTGAGGGTGAAGTAAACACCGCAATTTCCTTGACCCCGACTTCCAGCGCTGCTTCAAAGCCTTTCATGTTGGGAACAAGAACCGGATAATGCACATCGGATTTTTTTTCAATGCCCTTGTACACTTCGCCGGCATCAGCCAATTGCGGAATCCATTTTGGTGATACAAAACTGCTGACTTCTATCACTGATAAACCGGTTTGTGATAGCAGGTTGATAAAATCAATTTTTACTTTGGTGGGAATCGTCTGGGATTCATTTTGTAACCCATCACGCGGGCTTACTTCGACAATTTTAATATGATGTGGGAAAGTCATGCGTTGTCCTTAATAAGCATCCCTGCTGGAACGAATTAGTATACATGAATTCGTTATGCGACGTAGTTGGTCTCTCGTCCTGCGCTGAATGTATTCCTTCGAAATTTGCAGCTCATGCAAATTTCGAACTCGCAATCAGTGAAGGGTTCCGGCAAAAAATAGGTTGCTCAGGCACACAAAGGTTTATGGTTTTCAGGGACGGACGTCCTGTCCTCGGCTCTCCTTGCCTCCTGGCCGCGACGCCCTTCAAACCATAAACCTTTGTGTGCCTGAGCAACCTATTTTTTGCCGGAACCTGAAAGACCAGTTAGAAACTTCACAAAAAGCTGGACTGTCATCCTGAGTGTATTGCGGAGAGCTGTCATCCTGAGCGCGGCTCTTGCTTTTGCGCGAAGGATCTCATGAATAAAGCTCACAGCTCGCCATGAGATCCTTCGCGCAAAAGCAAGAGCTGCGCTCAGGATGACAGACTCATGCTTCAGGATGACAGCTCTCCGCCTTCACCACTTCGCATTCCGTTTTTCCAGAAACGCCCTCAATCCTTCCTGCGCCTCAGGTGTCTGGCGTAATTCAGCGAGATATTCCGCTGTATGCTGCGCTAATTCAGGCGTGATTTTTTGCCGTCCTGCTGCACGTATCAACTGCTTGGCCGAGCGCAGTGCTGCCGGACTATTCTGTAACAACATCTCCGCCAGCATCACACCTTTACTCATCAGCGTATCTTTTTCTACCGTCTGTTGCACAAGACCAATGCGTAAAGCTTCTTCCGCACCAAAACGCTCGCCTGTCAGAAAATAATAATGTGCCATGCGCTCGCCTATCGCTGTCATCACATATGGGCTGATCATCGCAGGCACGAGACCGACTTTCACTTCTGGCAAACCAAACACCGCATCTTTGGCGGCAATCGCAATATCTGCTGCTGTCAGCAATCCCATACCGCCGCCCAACACAGCACCATGTGCAAGCACAATCACTGGTTTGGGAAATGAATATAATTCATATAACAAATCCGCCAGTTCCTGCGCATCCTGATAATTTTCATTTTCCGTACCCATTGCAATTTTTTGCATCCATGCAATATCACCACCTGCACAGAAATTTTCGCCATTACCCTGAATAATGAGAACGCGCGAGGTATCTTCTGACAGCGTTTTTAAAGCTTCGCGTAATTCACGAATCATCAAACCGTGCATGGCATTGCGTTTATCAGGACGATTTAATGCGAGAGTAGCGATTGTTTCATTGTGCGTAACTGTAATAAATTCCATATGCAACATCCTACATTCTGAATATGCCGAAGCGCGTGGGTAAAATAGCCGCATTTAATGTGATTTCCAGACTCATGGCAATTACCCTGCGTGTATCAACAGGATCAATCACACCATCATCCCAAATTCTGGCGCTGGAATAATAAGCAGCAGATTGCTGATTATATTGTTCGAGTAACGGCGCCTTGAATGCTTTTTCATCTTCAGCTGACCACGCTTCTCCCTGACGCTTTTTCTTTTCACGCGTGACTTGTGCGAGCACACTCGCGGCTTGTTCACCACCCATAACGGAAATGCGCGCATTTGGCCACATCCATAAAAATCGTGGTTCGTAAGCGCGTCCACACATGGCGTAATTTCCAGCACCATAACTGCCACCAACCATCACAGTTATTTTTGGCACACGTGCACACGCCACTGCATTTACTAATTTCGCACCGTTTTTTGCTATGCCTTCCGCTTCGACTTTGCTACCTACCATAAATCCGGTGATATTTTGCAGAAATAAAAGTGGAATGCCGCGTTGCGTACATAATTCGATAAAATGCGTGGCTTTTAACGCTGCTTCAGAAAAAAGAATGCCATTATTGGCGATAATGCCCACTGGAATTCCGGTGATATGTGCAAATCCACACACGATTGTCTTGCCATATAATGATTTGAATTCATCAAATTCTGAACCATCCACAATACGCGAAATAATTTCGCGTACATCGAAAGGATAGCGGGAATCAGCAGGAATAATGCCATATAACTCTTCTGCCTGATAAAGCGGTTCACGACTTTCACGTCTCACCACTTTACCTTTTTTCTGATAATTCAGATTGGCTATGATGCGTTTTGTGATCGCAATGGCATGTTCATCATTTTGTGCATAATGATCTGCTACACCAGATGTGCGGCAATGTACATCAGCACCACCTAATGCCTCCGCTGTCACGACTTCACCGGTTGCAGCTTTGACTAATGGAGGGCCTGCAAGAAAAATTGTGGCTTGTTCACGCACCATGATGGATTCATCTGCCATTGCAGGAATATAAGCGC
>Ga0206842_1074_pt3 | contig 17016 bp, 16 predicted proteins | sample Alteio_BWOrgCont_23_FD_152861 | JGI IMG/M metagenome (GOLD analysis project Ga0206842, IMG submission 152861) | Enriched cells from forest soil in Barre Woods Harvard Forest LTER site, Petersham, Massachusetts, United States -... | ecosystem: Environmental > Terrestrial > Soil > Temperate forest >...
ACCTGATCCGATCTCCCACCTGAACTGGCGTACAGCTTCAATATAAGGCAGCGATACGGTATGTGCGCGAAAATAATATCCCATTCTTCGGCATCTGCCTGGGCATGCAATGCGCGGTTGTTGAGTTTGCCCGCAATGTTCTAGGCTTGAAGGAAGCAAGCAGTACCGAAATGAATCCCGAAACGCCTTACCCGGTGATCGGGATGATGGAAGATCAAAAGAAGATTGTAAACAAAGGCGGTACCATGCGCCTGGGCGCCTATGCCTGCGATCTGAAAAAAGGCAGCAAAGCAGAAAGATTTTACGGAAAATCAAGAATAAGCGAGCGCCACAGGCACCGCTATGAGTTTAATAATGAGTATCTTAAGGCATACGAAAACGCTGGCCTAAGCCCCTCCGGATTTAACCCGGAAAACAACCTGGTGGAGATTGTGGAACTTAAAAATCACCCGTTTTTCATCGGTTCGCAATTTCACCCTGAATTAAAATCAACTGTTGCAAATCCGCATCCACTTTTTATTAACTTTGTCGCCGCTTCATTGGCTTATTCCCGGAAGCAATAAGTAAAGTACGAATTATACAGATGGACAAAAATACGTTTACAGGTTTATTCCTGATCATGGTGATAATGGGCGCTTCCATTTTTTTCATGAAGCCAAATCAAGCAGATTTAAAAAAAGAAACCATACGGCAACATGCCGATTCAGTTAAAAGAGGGCTGGTCGCAAAAACTAGCGGCATCACCCCGAAAGCTGCCGATACCTCGAATGCCCCGGTTAATGCAAAGGTTGATTCGGCGCTGTTAAAAAGCCCTTTTGGAGCCGCTACAGTTGGTACCGAAAAGCTGATCACCCTTGAAAATAACGATATCATCGTAAAGCTCACCAACCATGGCGGGCGCGTTTACTCGGTTGAATTGAAGGACTATAAAACTTTCAATAAAAAACCGTTGCTGCTTTTTGAAGGCGACCATAACCATTTTGGTTTAAATTTTACCGCCGGCAATAACAGCATCAATACCGATAAGCTTTATTTCACACCAAGTGCTAACGCGCTGACAGTTTCCGGTAAAGATTCCAGCACGGTTACCATGCGGTTAAATTATAGCCCTACCCAGTATATTGATTATGTATACTCGCTTACCGGTACCGGTTATAAATTAGGCTTAACCATAAAACCCGTTGGTTTAGACGAGGTAATTGCCAACACCAATTCTGTAAATGTTAACTGGGCCGCCAGCATGCGTAAACAGGAGAAAGACATGGACCAGGAAAGACGGTATTCGACTATTTATTTTATGAATACCGAAGAAGCGGTTGATTACCTTAGTTCGACAAAAGATCATCACCAGGATGTAAATGATAAAAAGGTGCAATGGGTATCCATGCAGGCGCACTTTTTCTCGGACGTGCTGATCGCCAAAAAAGGTTTTGACAAAACAAGTATGGCTGTGGGTACCGATGTAACGGACACCACCCATTCAAGGCAGATGAGCGCTGCATTAACCGTAAGCAAAGCTACTGATGGCACTTACCCGCTTGAATTCTATTTCGGCCCGGTTAAGTACAATTTCCTAAAAACACAAGGTTACCACCTGGAGAAACAGGTGTACATGGGCTGGGGATTTTTAGCCTACATCAACCGTTTTTCGGTACTGCCGGTATTTAACTTTTTAAGCCAGTTTACCAGCAACTATGGTTTAATCATTTTAGCTTTAACCCTGATCCTCAAACTGGTTTTATCACCGCTTACCTATAAGTCGTACTTATCAATGGCTAAAATGCGTGTGCTAAAGCCCGAGATGGATGAAATCAAGGCAAAAGTTGGCGAGGATAATGCTACCCTTTTACAGCAGGAATATTTAAAGCTTTACAAAAAAGCGGGTGTTAACCCGCTGGGCGGTTGTTTGCCATTGCTGATACAGATGCCGATTGTGTTTGCGTTCTTCCGGTTTTTCCCAAGCTTGTTTGAATTGCGCGGACAGGGCTTTTTGTGGATGCATGACCTTTCCACATACGATGCGTTGATCACGTTCCCGAATATTCCGTTTATCGGCAACCACTTAAGTATTATGTGTTTGCTGATGACGATCTCGACGTTGATATATACATATTTTAACAACCAGATCTCGGGCGCAACCGGGCAGATGAAGTATATCGGTTACATCACCCCTGTAATTTTCCTTGGTGCATTGAACAGCTACCCATCAGGTTTGAACTATTACTATTTCCTGGCCAACATGCTTACTTTCGCCCAGCAATACATTATTCGTTTGATGGTTGATGATAAAAAGATCCATGCCCAGATACAGGAGAACAAAAAGAAACCTGAAGTAAAAAAGAAACAAAGCGGTTTCCAGGCACGCATGGAAGAAATGATGCGCCAGAAACAGCAGTTACCGCCGGCAAAGAAGAAGTAATTTTTGGAGTCCGAAAGTCGGAAAAGACCGAAAGTCCGAAAGCAAAAAAGGAACCCCGCTGGCTAAAACCTGCGGGGTTTTCCGTTAATATCACCCCGCAAAAAAATCTTTCGGACTTTACTGAATTTTCGAACCTTCGGACTAAAAATATTAGCAATATTTTATTACATTTACCCCCATGTATGCTATTGTTGATATTGAGACCACAGGGGGGCATGCCAGCGCGAATGGCATTACCGAGATAGCGATTTGCATACACAACGGTAAAAAGGTAATTGAGCGCTATTCAACCCTGGTTAATCCGCGCCGGGAGATCCCGGTTTATATCAGCGCCTTAACCGGCATCACCAACGAAATGGTGCAAAATGCCCCGCCTTTTGAGGATGTGGCGCATGATGTTTACCACCTGCTGAACAATAAGATATTTGTAGCCCACAACGTAAACTTCGATCATTCATTTGTCCGCTACCATTTGGCCGCAGCGGGCTATGAACTGAACTGCAATAAACTGTGTACCGTAAGGCTCGGCCGTAAAATAATACCCGGGCTTCCCTCCTATAGCCTGGGAAAGCTGTGCCGTACGCTGGGTATTGATAACGAAAGCCGTCACCGGGCTGCCGGGGATGCTGAAGCAACTTCTCAACTCTTCTCGCTACTATTGCAAAAAGATAATCAAAATCATATCCAACAGGCTTTAAAGCAGCATTCAAAAGAACAGGTTTTGCCGCCCAATTTGCCTAAACAGGATGTAGAGGCACTGCCGCCATCGCCGGGGGTTTATTATTTTCACGATGCGAAGGGAAAAGTTATTTATATCGGTAAAGCCAAAAACTTAAAAAAACGGGTTAGCAGCCATTTTTCGGGCAACAACCCCGGGCCACAGCGGCAGGAGTTTTTACGGAATATCTGCCACATCACTTTCCAGCTTTGCGGCACCGAATTAATTGCATTCGTGCTCGAGGCTGTCGAAATAAAGCGGCTTTGGCCCAGGTACAACCGCTCGCTAAAACGTTTCGAACAGGCGTACAGTCTGTATGCATTCGAAGATCAGCGCGGCTATCTTCGGCTGGCTGTGGACAAACACCGTAAAATGACCGGCTCCATTTATAGCTGCAATACTTTGTTTGAAGCCCGGAGCCTAATCCTGCAGTTGATAGAGACATTTGAGCTTTGCCCGAAATTGTGTTTTATTCAAACAAATACCGGGCTGTGTACCGGCGTAAATGGTGAAAAATGTGCGTGCGAAGGTATTGAAACACCAGGGGAATACAACAAAAAAGTGAACGCCGCCATTGATGAATTAAACAATGCCCTGCCCACCTTCGCCATCAGGGATGCCGGCCGAACCGATGAGGAACACAGCTGCCTGCTGATTGAAAAAGGGAAATTTTACGGCATGGGCTTTATATCCCACTATTTTGATGTGGACAATCTACAGCAACTAAAAAATCACCTCACCCCCTATCCCGGTAATGACTATATCAAAGGAATGGTGGCCAATTATGCAACAAAATTCCCCGACAGGAAAGTGTTGTTTGCATAACTGCAAAGCCTACCTGGCTTCTTTATAAATATCCTTCAAATCTCCCGATTTGATATGCGCCGCAAATGAAACTTTACGGGTGGAGTATATCAACTGTCCTGTCCGGGAGTTAACAACCGCAACTATTTTGCCGGCCACGTAGTTGTGCAAATAAACAACATAGTAAAATGGCTCTTTATCCGCTAATATTTTATCGCTGAGTTCCGTGGGCGACAAAATTCTGTAATCATATTTATAATCCTCAAATACTTCCCTGATGAATTTAGTTTTGTCATCGTCGTTTTTGTATTGATAAAAAATATCCGGTGAGCAAAATAAGGTTTGATTTTGCAAAAGCTTCAGTTGTGTTTTATCGCTTATGTCATCAGCAACCGATATTTTCCTTCCCGATAAAAGTACTGCGCCCATTTGTTGCAAAAAGTTCTTCAAATTGCCGGGGGTCCAATAGCCGATAGGGCCGGTGCCATCTGTACGGGGTCCTTCTTTTTTCGGGTGCGTGTTTTCTGTTAATGTAATGCTGGCGACCAGGATTTCACTATTCGACGAAAAATCTTTGCCTTTTCTGACAGCCCGTTCTTTTGGCGTCCACAATCCGAGGAACATGTCAGATACTGTAGTGCCGTTTGAATAAGTGGCACTTTGCGTTCCCAGACTAAAATAGGTATCGCCTAATACCAGGCTGCCTTGCAAATCGTCCTCATTGACAAAATCCACACCTTTGGTGTAGGTCCAATATTTTTTAAATGCATCCATAAAAGCATCCTTGTTTAAAAGGATCAATGGATTAATAATAACATGGGTAGTCCCGTTTTTTATTTGATTAATTGCGTTTTTCGAAAAAACGCTGATCTGGGCTTTAACATTTAACGAAATAAAAGAAAGCAAAATGATTGCAGCGCAAAATTGCCTGTATTTATGGTACATAATTGTGGCGAATAGTGTACCGTAAATCTATACAAACAAATTAAACTATCCCGGCTTTTTGCAGTTCTTTTTCCATTTGCTGCTGCATTTTTAGGGCCTCGGCCCGTGCTGCGTCGGTAAAGTCTTCGCCGTTGGAGGCATAAATAATAGAACGTGAGGCATTTACTATCAGTCCGCAATCCTTCGTCATGCCGTATTGGCAAACTTCCTGCAGGTTCCCTCCCTGCGCGCCAACGCCGGGCACCAGCAGGAAATTATCGGGGGCATATTTGCGGATGTTGGTAAACTCGGTGCTTTTGGTGGCGCCTACCACAAACATCATCCTGTCGGCCCCTGCCCAGGTATTTGCTTTTTGGATAACGGTTTCATACAAAAAACCGTGGCCGGTTTCCAGGTATTGAAAATCCTTGCTGCCTGCTGAAGAAGTTAAGGCCAGCAGGATCACCCATTTGCCGGGGTACGATAAATACGAGGAGACAGTATCGTGCCCCATATAAGGCGAAACGGTGATCGCGTCAAAACTCATCCCCGATGCAGCCTCGTCAAAAAAAGCCTTCGCATACATATCTGATGTATTGCCGATATCTCCCCTTTTGGCATCAATAATATTCAAGCAGTTTTTGGGCAGGTAATTCCACGTATCGATCAAACTTTGCAACCCTTTTATACCACCAGCTTCATAAAACGCGGAGTTGGGTTTGTAAGCGATACACAGATCCTCCGTGGCATCAATTATCCGCCTGTTAAATTCCAGCACCGGATCAGGATATTCTTTTAAGAAAGCCGGTATTTTGTCGATATCGGTATCGAGGCCTACACATAAAAAGGATTTTTTTTGTTTGATCTGTTCTATTAGCTGCTGGCGGGAAATCATTTAAGCGGGATAATTTTATTAGTGCACAAAAAAACTAAAAATTAAACTGAGTGTTGTCCTTAAAATGATATTTTTTTAAATAATTTGAATTTTCTAAATAATTTGAGTAGAATTGCAATGTTTTCCGTTGAATTTTTCTTGCACTAAAGAAACAATTTAAAACTCCAGGTTATTTTATTAATTATTACATGGGTTTAGATGTTGCATAAACAAGTTGCAAAACAAAAATCTTTCATATAAAACATCTCCACAGGTAACAACATTTAAAAGGATTTGCTAATACAAATAAAATTCTTGCTTTTAACCAAACGGCTTTACAACGGGTATAGCTACCTGATGGCATACGTGAAAATATAGATAATCACAAAAAAATATTCTAATTAAAAATCTCCTTGAACTATAATATATAATATGTTTGATACAAACGAATTGAACGACAAACTCGTTTCAGAGTTGCGCGATATTGCCAGAAACTTAGGTGTTGCCGAAGCGGAAGACCTCAGAAAGGCTCAACTGATCGACCGTATTGTTGAGCAGGAACAGCTGATAGAGGCTGCCCGTGCACAGCAAACCACGGTAAATACAATTTACACTCCTAAAGGAGTTGCGCCGGTAGAAAGTACCGAAAAAACACGCAAAAGAACCCGCGTGGTTAAATCCAGCACTCAACCGCGGGTTGAGGTGCCTTTGGATGACACCAATTTGTTTGATGAACCCGATGATGAAGTGTCGACCGATGATTCTGAAAATGAAGTGGCTGTAATGGTTGATGAAGATGCAGATGTCATACAATCCGGCGAGGCTAAATCTGATGACGAAATTACCGAAGGCCGACCGCAAAAATTTGAGCGCCGCGTAAATAATCAAACCAGTCAGCAAAAAAACCAGGAACCACCAATAAACCTGGATTTTGATAATGTTATTGTAAACGAAGGCGTATTGGAAATTATGCCCGATGGATATGGCTTTTTACGCTCATCCGACTATAACTACCTTACTTCGCCGGATGATATTTACGTTTCACAATCGCAGATAAAACTTTTTGGCCTTAAAACGGGTGATACCGTTCGCGGCAGCATCAGGCCGCCAAAAGAAGGCGAAAAATATTTTCCTTTGGTACGGGTTGAGGCTATCAACAGCCGTATCCCTGCGGAAGTGCGCGACCGTGTTCCTTTTGATCACTTAACCCCGCTTTTCCCATCGGAAAAACTGAGCCTGTTTACCGATGCCGGCAATTATTCCACCCGTATCATGGATCTTTTCTCGCCTATCGGTAAAGGACAGCGTGGTTTGATAGTTGCACAGCCAAAAACAGGTAAAACGATGTTGTTAAAGGATGTTGCTAACGCGATTGCCAAAAATCATCCTGAAGTCTATCTGATCATCCTGCTGATTGACGAACGCCCCGAGGAAGTAACCGACATGGCCCGCAGCGTACGCGCCGAAGTGGTTTCATCAACCTTTGACGAACCGGCTGAGCGCCACGTAAAAATTGCCAATATCGTTTTGGAAAAAGCAAAACGTATGGTTGAATGCGGTCATGATGTGGTGATCCTGCTCGACTCTATTACAAGGCTTGCACGGGCTTATAACACGGTTGCACCTGCATCCGGTAAAATATTATCAGGTGGCGTTGACGCGAATGCATTACACAAACCGAAAAGGTTTTTTGGCGCCGCACGTAACATTGAAGATGGCGGTTCGTTAACCATCATCGCAACGGCACTAACGGAAACCGGCTCGAAAATGGATGAAGTTATATTTGAAGAGTTTAAAGGTACGGGTAATATGGAACTTCAGCTTGATCGTAAACTATCCAACAAACGGATCTTCCCGGCCATCGATATTACTGCGTCGAGTACACGTCGTGACGACTTGCTGCTTGATCGCGATAGCCTGCAAAGAATCTGGATATTGCGCAATCACCTTGCCGATATGAATTCGCAGGAGGCCATGGAATTTTTACAAAGCCAGATAAGAGGCACAAAAACCAACGAAGAATTCCTTATCTCAATGAATTCGTAAATTGATTTCGGATTTCGGATGTGCGATTTCGGATTTAAGATAATATTTGAATTTGGATACACGTTTAAATTCAAAATATTCATGAATCCGAAATCGGAATTCCGAAATCCGAAATTATCTTGATACCTTCATGGCGTAATGAAGAATCGCGTTAAAAAACATTTGCCAAATGCCATTACCTGTGCAAACCTATTCAGCGGCTGCATCGGTATTGTATTAGCTTTTAAAGGCGAGCTGATTGCGGCGGCCTATGCCATTTTCTTGTCGGCTATATTTGACTTTTTCGACGGCCTGGCCTCGCGGGTGCTCAAATCATTTTCCGGAATAGGCAAGGACCTTGATTCATTGGCGGACATGGTAAGTTTTGGCGTTTTACCGGCCGTAATTATGTACCAGCTGTTTTTACAGGCCCCGCAGATAAACAAGGTAAGCAGTTGGCTAAACTTCATTGCTTTTTTAATACCCGTATTTTCGGCCCTAAGGCTGGCAAAGTTTAATGTGGATACCCGGCAGGCCGAAAATTTTATAGGGTTGCCAACACCTGCCAACGCCATACTGATTGCGTCGTTCCCGATTATCATTAGCCACCACAACCGGTTTTACACACCTTATTTATTAAATCCCTATGTATTGCCCGTTTTTGTTGTTGTGATGTGCACATTATTAGTGATTGAAATGCCGATGATGTCGTTAAAATTCAAAAACAGCGACCTCAACCAAAATATTTATCGTTATTTATTGCTGCTGTTCTCGGCAATTCTGATACTATTTTTTAAATTTGCGGCAGTTCCGGTAATCATATTTATTTATGTCATCTTGTCGATAATCCAGTTCAAATTTACCAGTCCGGTATTGATAAGCACGCCGCAAAACGATATTAAAAAAAGCTAATTGAGGCTCTTTTGCCTTTAAAAACACATCATTAATGAAAAAATTCCAGGCCGAAATAGACGTAATGCCAAAAAAAGAAATTCTTGACCCGCAGGGTAAAGCTGTAACCGGAAGCATGAAAAATCTGGGATTAGCTGAAATACAGAATGTTCGCATTGGCAAACACATCACCCTTGAAATTGACGCCGACAGCGCCGAAACTGCTCACAGCAAAGTTGACCAGGCCTGCAAAAACCTGCTGGCAAATTTAATAATGGAAAGCTATAGCTTTAGTGTGTTGGAAGTTAGTTAATTGGAGGCTAGAGACTAGTTAATTAGAGGTTAGAGATTAGTTAAAATCTGATTTCAAAATCCGACAGTTCTGCCTAATCTCTAATCACAAATCTCTAATCACTATAATTGCGCTGCTTTTTCAGCCTTTATTTTTTCGAGAGAAACAAGATTTTCGGCTAAGATCGCCTTTACTTCCGCAAATTTTTCTTTTAACAATTCGGGGTCAGTGGCTCCACCCTTGGCCATTATCTCGACTTCCTGGATGGTTGCCTGGCTGATAGGCATACCAAAGAATCCCAGGTTGGGTTTTAATTTGTGCGCGGCCGCGGCCACCGTTGTCCAATCACTAGCGGCAATACCGTTACCGATCATTTGTAGTAATTCAGGGGTTTGCACCATGAACATTTCTATCGATTCAACAATAAACTCGTTGCTCCCGTCGGCAATATCCAGCAAAAAAGAAAGATCAAGGTCCTGAGGTAAAGAATTGGGTGACATAAAAGGGTTTATAAACTTCAAAATTATATCTTTTTTACGTTCAATTCATCAATAAGTTCGGATTTAAGTTGTAAAATATTTTTTTGCAGTATCGGGTGCAGCCATTCGGGCGCGATCTCAGCAAGTGGCTCAAGCGTAAACCGGCGTTTTTGAAGCTCCTGATGAGGAATATGAAGCCCGGGTTCGTTAATAATTTGATCGCCGTAAAACAATATATCAATATCAATCGTCCGCGAACCCCACTTTTCTTCGCGCTCCCGACCTAATTTATGTTCGATATTTAAAATTCGGTGCAGGATTATTTGCGGCGACAGATCAGTGGCTAAAACGATGACCTGGTTCAGATAGTCGGGCAGGTCAGTCTTACCCCATGATTGCGTTTCATAAACTGACGAAACTTTAGATACCGGAGCAATCTCCGATTCGATATGTTCAATGGCTTGCTTCAGAAATAATTGCCTGTCGCCAAGGTTGCTCCCTAAAAGTAAAAAAACCTCATGCATGTTGTAACAAATATTATAGATGCTGCTCTTAACATTATCACCCGTGAATTACTAAGTTTGCATAGATAAAAGATTTAAAACACTTAATGAAACAATTTTTCAAATTTGTGCTGGCCAGCATTGTAGCACTGATCATAATGGGAGTGGTATTCGCGATTATCATCTTTGCCGTTATTGCCTCGTCCGAAAGCTCCAATAGTGTTGTGATCGACCAAAGTACTGTTTTGCAAATTCAGTTTAATAAACCAATTTCGGAACGTACGCCCGTTAATCCATTTAAAGCCGTACCATTTTTGGGTTTAGACCAGGATACGAATATAGGCCTTAACGACATCCTGGCGAGTATCAAAAAAGCGAAGACTGACGGAAATATAAAAGGTATATTTTTGGATGAAAGCGATATTACCCCTGGTGAAGCCACTTCCGAGGAGATCCGTAACGCTTTGATCGACTTTAAGAAATCCGGCAAATTTATCGTTGCTTATTCCGAGATCTACACACAGGGATTCTATTACCTCGCCTCTGTCGCCGACAAGATCTATGTAAACCCCAAAGGGATATTTTTATTCCACGGCTTTAGTTCGCAAATAACTTTTCTCAAGGGTGCATTGGATAAATTGGGTATAGAAGCACAAATTATTAAAGTGGGTACCTATAAAAGCGCTGTTGAACCTTACTTTTTAACAAAAATGAGCGACGCGAACCGGCTGCAGGTGAACTCGTACCTGGGTTCGCTATACGATCACTTTTTAACTGAAATAAGCGAAAGTCGCAAAATAAATAAAGACACGCTGTTTAGCTACGCCAATGAGTTGCGGATCCGGTTTCCGGAGGATGCTTTAAAGTATAAATTGGTTGACGGGCTTAAGTACAAGGATGAGGTTTTAGAGGAGGTTAAAGAAATGTCGGGCGTTGATCATAAAGATGACCTGAGAACGGTTAGTTTGATAGACTATAAAAATGTAGAAGTTGAAAAATCTGATGACGAAAACAAGGACTCCAAAAACCACATTGCCATTGTATATGCATCAGGTGAGATCACCGGTGGCGATGGCAACGATAACGTCATCGGCTCCGAGCGGATCTCAACAGCATTACGCGAGGCCCGCCTTGACGATAAAGTAAAGGCGGTTGTTTTGCGCGTGAACTCGCCGGGTGGCAGTTCACTGGCGTCGGATGTGATCTGGCGCGAAGTAATGCTCACCAAAAAGGCAAAGCCCATCATCGTCTCAATGGGCGACTATGCAGCATCGGGGGGCTATTATATTTCCTGCGCGGCAGATTCAGTTATTGCCGAACCAAACACCATTACCGGTTCGATAGGCATTTTCGCTATCCTGCCGAATATGCAAAAGTTTTTTAATGATAAACTCGGTGTAACCTTCGATGGTGTAAAAACAGGCAAATACGCCGACCTGGGCGATGTTAGCCGCCCTTTAACTCCTGAAGAAAGAGCTATTTTGCAGAACGAAGTGGACCATGGCTATGACGACTTTACCAAAGCAGTAGCCACCGGGCGCAAAAAAACGCAAGCCTACATCAACAGCATTGGCCAGGGCCGTGTTTGGACCGGCGAGCAGGCGGTAAAAATTGGCCTGGTCGACCGTTTGGGCAATATTAAAGATGCCATAAAGATGGCCGCTAAAATGGCGAAAGTTAAAAACTATCAGCTGGAAACTTACCCCGAGCAAAAAAGCATTTTAAGCAAATTCGGTATGGATATGAGCGCCCAGATGAAAACACATTTCGTAAAATCGGAACTGGGCGAAAATTACAAATATTACGAGCAGCTAAAAGATGTTACCCAAATGATGCGCACCCCACAGGCCAGGCTGCCTTATAACATTGAGATAAATTAAGTTTTTTTATATTTTGATTGGAAAGGGCCGCTCGTTTTGAGCGGCTTTTTTTGTTGGAAGATTAGACAACCCTGCAAATCTTAAAATAACCTGCAACAATACATTCCCATTCCATCCCTCTTTCGTATTTTTACGCCTTCAATTATGGAAAACAAACCCATAGCCCGTAAGCTTCGCTTGTTATCGCAACTGATGGAACTGCATGAGGTTAACCCCTTTAAGGTAAAGTCCATTGCTAATGCTGCTTTTAAGGTGGACAAACTACCCTTCCCTGTTCAAAGCAAAACAACCGAAGAACTTGAAAAAATAGATGGCATAGGCAAAAGCACCGCAAGTAAAATAACGGAGCTATTACAAACCGGCACCATGGCCGAAATGGAGGAACTGCTGGAGAAAACACCTGCAGGCATTGTGGAAATGATGGGCATAAAAGGCATCGGCGCTAAAAAGGTGGCTACCATCTGGCGCGAACTGGGTATTGAAAACCTTGGCGAATTGTATTATGCCTGTAACGAGAACCGCTTGGTTGAGGCCAAAGGATTCGGCTTTAAAACGCAGGAAGATATCCGAAAGGTTATTGAATTTAACATGGCCAGTAATGGCAAATTCCTGTACGCCAGGGTTGAGGCGGAAGCGAAGAATTTGCTGGACCAACTAGAAGCCATTTTCCCGGATGCATTGATCGAATTTGGTGGCGAATTTCGCCGTTGCTGCGAGATCATCAATAAAGTAATAATTGTTTTAGGCAGCGCTAGCAGTGAATCTGCGCTGGAAGCAATTGCCCAATCTTCGGTTATATTGAATGCCAATCCAAATCAAAATCACATTCATGGCGATTTGGAAAATGGATTGAAAATTGAGATAGTCTGCGTAGACAGCGCCAATTTTTATAAAGAATTGTTTGTTCAAACAGGGGACGAAGAACATGTGAACGCTGTTTTGGCACTTGCCGGTGGCCAGGTTGACGATGCGAAAAGTGAAGCGGAGATCTATCAAAAGGCCGGACTCGAATTTATCGAACCTGAATTGCGGGAAGGATCCGTATTTATAGAAAAGGCTAAAACGAATTCGCTGCCGGTATTGATTAACCTGCCCGATCTGAAAGGATCGCTTCATAACCACAGCACCTGGAGCGACGGCATAAATACCGTTGAAGAAATGGCGCTTTATTGCCGGGACGAATTAAAACTGCAATACCTCGGCATGTGCGACCACAGCAAAAGTGCCTTTTATGCCAAAGGTTTAAGTATCGAACAAGTCATCAATCAACAGGAGGAGATTGACCACCTGAATAAGAAACTGGACGGGTTCCATATATTTAAGGGTATCGAATCGGATATTTTATATGATGGTTCGCTCGATTATCCTGATGAAATTTTAAAACGCTTTGATTTTATCGTGGCCTCGGTACACTCTATCTTGAAGATGGATGAAGAAAAGGCAACTTCGCGCCTGATCAAAGCTATTGAAAATCCATACACAAGCATATTAGGGCACCCTACCGGCCGGCTGTTGTTAAGCCGCAGCGGGTACCCCATCGACTATAAAAAAGTAATTGATGCCTGCGCCGCAAATGAAGTGGTCATCGAAATAAACGCTAACCCTTTGCGGCTTGACCTCGACTGGCGCTGGCACCAATATGCCCTTGAAAAGGGCGTTTGGCTATCGATAAACCCGGACGCACACCGCAAAGAAGGCTTTTTAGATATGTATTACGGTATATTAGCGGCACGAAAAGGCGGATTATACAAGGAAAAATGCCTGAATGCGTTATCATTGCAGGAGATTTCCGCTTTTTTTTCAAAAAAGCGGAAGTGATTAGAGATTAGTGATTGGAGATTAGGAAAAGTTAAAAAGTCCGAAAGAAAATGGTGTCTCAGACACTAATGAACAAATGAACAAGTGAACTAATGAACCTGGTAGATAAAGTAACATCCCTTCAATCAGCTAACAAAAAACCATCGGTCCTGGTTATCGGTGACCTGATGGTTGACCATTATATTTGGGGTTCAGCAACGAGGTTATCACCTGAGGCGCCGGTGCCTATCGTAAATGTAAAAAAAGAATCGACTACGCTTGGCGGCGCCGGTAATGTGGTACAAAACCTGGTTGCATTGGGCGCCAATGTTTCGGTCGCTGGCGTGATCGGCAACGATGCGCCGGGTAAGCAACTAATTGAGATAATGGAAAGCGAGGGTGTTAAAACCAATGCTATTATCAGCGATAGTTCTCGTTCAACTACTGTAAAAACCCGTGTATTGGTTGGCAGCCATCAATTGGTGCGGGTTGATCGCGAGGTAACCGATGCGATCTCCATCGACCTGGAGGAAAAATTAATTGCAGCATTAAATGAAAATATTGACGCTGCGGACATTGTTCTGCTATCCGATTATAACAAAGGCTTATTTGCTGCCGGGCTTACCCAGAAGATAATTAAGATCGCTGAACTGCATCAGAAGAGGGTGGTTATAGATCCGAAGGGTTTAAATTACGAAAAATATAAAGGCGCCTTTATTATCAAACCCAACCGAAAGGAACTGGCCGAGGCAGCTAAAACCGAGAAAATAAGTAACCTGAGCGAGCTGGAAAACGCCGCGAAAACAATTTTCCGACAAACCGGAACGGACTACCTGATCGTTACATTATCCGAAGAAGGCATGGCGATAATTACCGAACAAAGCAGTAAATTGTTGCCGGTTAAAGCCACTGAAGTATTTGACGTAACCGGTGCAGGTGATACCGTAATTGCAGTAATAGCCTATTTTACGGCCCTTGGCCTTCCTGTTGAGGAAGCCTGCGAATTGGCCAACCACGCGGCTGCAATTGTAGTAAGGCACGTTGGTAGTGCCACAACTACTATTGACGAAATTATTAAAGATATAGCTGGTCATTAGATTGGCAAAAAACAAATCCGAATTCGAACATACGACATCCGAAATATAAGCATGGTTATAAACGAATTAAAAGAGCATCAGCAACTCATCCAAAAGGTGATCGATCATCTTGGCGGCGATATTGAAGCGGCTTGCCTGATGATCACTTCTGTAATTCAAAACGGAAATAAAGTACTGCTGGCAGGCAATGGCGGCAGCGCGGCCGATGCACAGCATATCGCAGCAGAACTAAGCGGGCGGTTTGTTAAAGAACGAAAGGCGCTTCCGGGCATTGCATTAACCGTTGATACTTCTGCATTAACCGCTATTGCCAATGACTATGGTTACGAACATGTGTTTTCGCGCCAGGTTGAGGCCTTTGCCCGGCCGGGAGATCTGTTTATCGGTATTTCAACCAGTGGCAACAGTCATGGTATTTTAAAAGCTTTTGAAGCGGCTAAAACACTTGGCTGCAAAACCTTAGGGCTTTCAGGCAGGGATGGCGGCAAAATGAATGGGCTTTGCGATCTGAATATTGTTGTACCGTCGGATGTTACGGCAAGGATACAGGAAATGCATATTTTAATTGGCCATATCCTTTGTAAGGCGGTGGATGATTTATTTTAAGCTTGTTTTATGCGAACCGACATAGAAAACACCCTGCTAAATAAAATTCTCGACCTCCAGTCCATAAAAAGCAGGGTGCTTACCTGGCAGGCCGAGGGGCAAAAGGTTGTTTTTACCAATGGTGTTTTCGACCTGCTGCATATCGGACACTTAACCTATATGGCAAAAGCAGCCGAGTTGGGTAATAAACTGATCATCGGCTTAAATTCGGACAGTTCGGTAAAACGCATTAAAGGTGCTGACCGCCCGGTCAACGATCAAAATAACAGGGCGGCGTTGTTGGCCGCGTTATTTTTTGTAGATGCGATCACTATTTTTGAGGAAGATACCCCGGCGACCCTGATTGCCACCCTCCTACCCGACATTTTGGTAAAAGGCGCCGATTATAAGATCGAAAACATTGTTGGCGCTAAAGAAGTACTGGCAAACGGCGGCGAAGTTAAAACCATCGATTTTGTGGAGGGGTATTCATCAACCTCCATTATCAATAAGATCAGGAGCAGGACATGAAGATACTGGTCATCAGGTTTAGCTCCATGGGCGATATTATTTACACCACGCCTGTTGTGCGCTGCCTTAAAAAACAACTAGCCGGCGCCGAGGTCCATTTTTTAACCAAACCAGCTTTTAAGTATATCTATGATAACAATCCATACGTGGATAAATTACTGTTATTAAAGGATAGCCTTTCGGATACTATTAATGAAATTAAAGCAGAGCATTATGATTATATCATCGACCTGCATAATAACCTGCGTACCGCGCTCATCAAATTAAACGTGCGGGTTAAATCATCAACCTATAAAAAGCAGCGTATCCGCAAATGGTTGAGTTTAAAATTCAAGCTAAAACTTGTACCACCTGAACATTTGGTCGACCGTTATTTAAAAGTTGTTGCTTTTTTGGGGGTGAAAAACGATGAGCAACCCATTGATTATTATATCAAGGCCGATCACCAGCTAAATAAACTGTTACCGTCTTCGCATCACAACGGTTATATTGCATTTATCATCGGGGCAACGCATTTTACCAAAAGGATGCCCAATTACAAGATCATCAACATCTGCAAACAGCTAAAATATCCGGTGGTTTTGCTTGGCGGAAATGATGTAAAGGCGAACGGCGATGAAATTACAACCCAAACCGATAATGTTTATAATGCTTGCGGAATAACGACACTTGATGAGTCCGTCTTCCTTGTATCAAAAGCTATAAACGTTATTGGGTTTGATACCGGCTTAACCCATATTGCCGAGGCTTTTAACGTGCCCATCGCCTCTGTTTGGGGTGGTACGGTACCGGAGTTGCTGGGCGTACAACCGTACAAAGTGAAAGAAGTTTTAGTTGCCGGCATCGAGTTATCATGCCGCCCATGCTCAAAATTCGGGCTGGAGAAATGCCCGCTCGGCCATTTTAAATGCATGAACGATATGCCCGAAGAACCAATTGCCGAATTTGCCAACATGCATACAAAACCGGCTAATTAATATCAGCGTTTCTATCGGTTACAAATTTTAACACCAAAAATATTTTTTTTATTTTAATTATAAACGCGATATTGTTGCTTTTAACCAATTAAAACCTTTTAGCATGAAAAAACTATTTTTTTCTCTTCTTTTAGCACTTGTTTCTACTGTAACATTTGCTCAATTACCAACTTTTGGCATAAGAGGTGGTGTTAATTTTGCGAAACTTCTTATTTCCGCA
>Ga0206842_1073_pt1 | contig 16984 bp, 18 predicted proteins | sample Alteio_BWOrgCont_23_FD_152861 | JGI IMG/M metagenome (GOLD analysis project Ga0206842, IMG submission 152861) | Enriched cells from forest soil in Barre Woods Harvard Forest LTER site, Petersham, Massachusetts, United States -... | ecosystem: Environmental > Terrestrial > Soil > Temperate forest >...
TCGCGAGCGGGCGATTGCCCTCGGGCTTGTAGCAAGGTCTAAGACCGTTTTGTTCGGAGCGGGAAGCAGTAATGGTGTGGATCCGAGCCGGTTCGAGCCAACCCCGGAAAAGAACGCACTGGCAGCAGCCCTGCGCCAGGAGTCAGAGATTCGCCCAGACCAGCCTGTAATCGGCTTTGCCGGAAGATTTACGCGGGATAAGGGGCTTCCAGAATTAGTTGAAGCATTTCAACTGATCCGCAAGCATTTTCCGGAGACTGTTCTGCTCCTGGTGGGAGATTATGAAGCAGGCGACCCTGTTCCTGAGAACACAAGAAAGGTTATCGAATCGGATCCGGGGATTCGTTGCTTGCGGTTCACGTCTCAGCTTGAACTGTATTACCTCGCCATGAATGTTTTTGTACTGCCTACCCATCGCGAGGGTTTCCCCGTCACAGTTCTCGAAGCACAAGCCGCGGAGGTTCCTGTTGTCACCACATTTGCTACTGGCGCCGTGGACGCGATCGATGACGGCATTACCGGATTGCTTGTGCCACTTGGAGATGCTGGCAAATTAGCTGAGGGAGTGTTGTCACTCTTATCAAACCCGATCAAAATGCACTCGATGGGGCGACTGGGGAGAGAACGCATTCTTCGGGGTTTTCGGAATGAGACAGTGTGGGAAGGATTGGCTTCGCTTTATGGAGCAATGCTTCAAGAACGTGGCTATCCACTTCCAGCTGCCGGCCGAGGAGAGGCGGTGCGATGCATTCAATAGGGGCGGCTTGCAAGCGAATTTTCGACTTCACCGTTGCATTGATTGCTCTCGCAGTTTTGTGGCCTGTCATGCTCGCGGTGGCTCTTACGATTCGACTGACGATGGGTAAGCCGATACTCTTTCGCCAGGCACGGCCCGGCCTTAATGAGCGCCCATTTACGCTCTTCAAATTTCGGACGATGGTCGCAAGCCAATCTTTGACGATCGACCCGTCCACCGACGCGACACGCCTCACCAGAGTGGGAAGTACATTGCGACGCTTCAGCCTCGACGAGCTTCCACAGCTCTGGAACGTGTTGAAAGGTGAGATGAGCCTTGTGGGACCCCGACCCTTGCTGATGGAATATCTCGCTCATTACACTGGCGAGCAAGCGAGACGGCATCACATGAAGCCAGGGATCACAGGCCTGGCACAGGTAAAGGGACGCAACGCAATCTCGTGGGAGCAAAAGTTCATGTGGGACGTGTGGTACGTCGATCACTGGAGCTTTTGGATTGATCTTCGTATTCTTTGGACGACCACTGAAAAGGTCTTTAGAAGAGAAGGAATCAATCAGGAAGGCCATGCAACCATGGAGAAGTTCGGAGCTGAGCGGAGGTGAAAGCACCGGCAAGCGAAGGTTCAGTGATTGTCTACGGAGCAAGCGGACACGGAAAGGTGGTCGCCGATATTCTTCGTGCCTGCGGCATGAAGGTCAAAGGCTTTGTCGATGATGATCCGCTTAAATTCGGAGAAATATCGGGTCTAAAGATTTTAGGCGATGGAAAGTGGCTTGCTGAACAGGCTGGCCGTGGGCCGGTTGCTGTGGCGCTCGGCGTTGGCGACAATTTTGATCGCAGCGCAATCGCAGAGCGCTGTGCTGCCATTGGAGTTCGACTGCTGACCACCGTGCATCCGTCGGCGACAATTGCACCCTCAGCAAAGATAGCTTTGGGCGTTGTGATTATGGCACATGCTGTCGTCAATCCCGATGTCGTCATCGAACAGGGGGCGATCATAAATACTGGTGCGATTGTTGAACATGATTGCCATGTCGGAAATTTCGCGCATCTGTCGCCCAAGGCTGCAATTGGCGGACATGTACACGTCGGCAATTTTTCCTGGCTTGGGATTGGATCTACGGTTATTCCGAATCTAAAAATCGGCATGGGTTCGATCGTTGGAGCCGGTGCGACGGTGGTGAGTGATATTGATGAATGGGTCGTCGCGGTCGGCACTCCCGCTCATACTCTCAAAGAATTAGCACGTCGAATCTAATCAGATGAATATCTCTACTCAAACTCAGCTGGCAATCGACGGTGGCAGACCACTGCGCGAACATCCATTTGCTCCATGGCCATCTTTTTCGGCGGAAGAAATAGCAGCGGCCACGCGGGTTCTGAAGTCAGGAAGAGTCAACTACTGGACTGGAGACGAGGGTAAGCAATTTGAGACAGAGTTTGCTGCCTTTACAGGCTGTAAGCATTCGATTGCGCTGGCGAATGGAACAGTTGCTCTGGAACTGGCGCTGCAGGCTCTCGGAATAGGTCCGGGAGATGAGGTGATCGTTCCCTGCCGCACGTTCATTGCATCGGCCAGTTGCGCCTTCATGCGCGGTGCAACGCCCGTGATGGCTGATGTCGATAGGGATTCGCAAAATATCACGGCGGATACGATCCGGGCTGTTCTCAGCCCGCATACTCGCGCCATTGTTACTGTGCATCTCGCAGGCTGGCCGTGCGATATGGACCCGATTCTCGAGCTTGCCCGCGAACATCAGGTAAAAATCGTCGAGGATTGTGCGCAGGCGCATGGAGCTACGTACAAGGGACGCTCTGTGGGCTCAATGGGCGAGGCGAACGGGTTCTCTTTCTGCCAGGACAAAATCATGACCACCGGCGGTGAAGGAGGCATGCTGACGACGAATGATCCTGAACTCTGGTCTCGCGCATGGGCGTTCAAGGATCATGGAAAAAGTTATGAAGCGGTCTATCGACGTCATCATCCGCCTGGATATCGATGGCTGCATGAAAGCTTTGGTACGAACTGGCGGCTGACTGAGATGCAGGGTGCCATAGGCCGGCTACTGCTCAAGAAACTTCCTCAGATGATTCAAATAAGACGAAGACTGGCCGGCTTATTGACTGAGCGTTTCTCCCGAATCCCGGCATTACGCGTGACTATACCGCCTGATTACTCAATGCATTCTTTCTACAAGTATTACGTCTTTCTGCGGCCAGAGCGCCTGCGTGAAGACTGGGAGCGACAACGCATTATTGATGCCATCAATGCGGAAGGTGTTCCCTGCTTTGTTGGGAGTTGCAGCGAGATTTATCTGGAGCGGGCCTTTCCTGCAGAGCTTCGACCGGCCAGCAGACTTCCTGTTGCCAGAGAACTGGGCGAAACCTCCCTGATGTTTCTCGTACACCCAACACTGAGTGATCGCGACATGGGGGATACGGCCGATGCCGTAGAGAAGGTTCTGGCGTGCGCTGCCAGATGACCGCAATGACTCTCTTAGTGATAAACCCCATAAAAAGCGAAGCCGGAAGCCAGCGCAATAGCCACGTCCACGGTCCTGGCGGCAGCCTGCTTCCCTTTGTTCGATGGAATGAAGAGAATGTCGTTTGATTGCATAGGGACGTCAGGCGCTTTCGAGATAAGGATCTTGTCGAGCGGAATTGGAATCTCCTGTTCGCCCCCGGGCTCACGGCGTACGATCCTGGCTTTCGAAGGCTTCGCGAACTTTGCGAGTCCGTGCGCCATGGCAACCGCCTTCATGACGGTATATTGGCCCTTTTCATCCATTAAAAAACCATTGGGAGCAAGCACCTCGCCTACGACGTAGATCACGCCGGCCCTGGAGACGATGATTGTGTCGCCCTGCTGGACAGGAACGTTCGCCTCGAGCGATTTCACAGGATCGTTCGTCAAGAAAACGGTTCGCGGATCGGTGCCGCCTTTGTGAGTGATGGTTACAACCTGTCCGGCATTTGCGGTCGTACCGCCCGCTTCCGCAAGTATGTCAAACAGCGTTCCCGACCCCACAATCGGGTAAATACCCGTCCGGCCCACTTCCCCCATCAGGACGACTCCGCTGGAAAAGCTTGTCATGACGATGCTGACGTGCGGAGATTTCAGCACACCATTTTTGAAATACGCCTGTTCAACAACTGCCTGTGCGTCCTCAACGTGCAGGCCTGCAACGTGCACGTTGTTGATCAGGGGCATATAGATGTTGCCGCTGCTGTTCACCGCCGCCTTTTGCGAGAGGTCAGGCGCGCCGAAGACGGAAATATCCAGGACGTCTCCGGGAGAAATGAAGTAATGCGATTGATCAGCCGCGGGTACTGCCATTGGTCCAGGGGATGTTGTCGGATTTGGAGCAGCCGCAGAAAATGCCGGAGACGGGAACGTCGATACGCCGTTCGGCGATGGCGTCTGTGGGTTGTTTGTCGTTTGAGCGATGCCGTGAATAGAGAAAAGGAATAGCAAGGCGGAAGTGAAGCTTATGTGCAAACAAATTTGCAGAGTCGGGTGAGATGCAATGTTCGCACAACGAGTGGGCTTAAAGTTGCCGCTCAAATACTGACCCCCGGTAGCCGGGAAAAGTATACCAATATTGCATTTTGCCGGAAGAGGTGTCAGCAGCGCGATGGAGCAGCCTGATGCGCAAGCTCTTCGAAAAGCGAGGGAGAAGCCAGCGGCACCCGCGGATACAGCGTGGAAACGCGGCTTTCTACAAACAACTCAATGTTCTCTGGATCGAGGACATATTCCTTGAATATGTGCACAGCCGACTGAGCAGGAACAAGCCAGGGCAGGCGACGGGTCGTCAGGTGCGCCTCGTTTCTGGATACGAATTCCCAGCCGGCGCATTCCGGATAGAGCTCCGGGGCTTGATAGAAGTAGTCCTGCTTATTCAGGTCGACCCCGCAAAGGACGATGCGCCTATAACCCATGAGCACTCCAAGAGTCATCATCGCGATGACAGAGCCGCCATATTTGAAGAGCCATGCAAACCTGGCATGAGGCGAAAAGGCACCGATCGAGCGAAAATACTGAATGCCGTAGCGGAGCTCTTCCTCATTGCGTGCAACGACTGGCATTGAGAAGCCTACGTAGAGATTCTTCTTCATGCCTTCCGGGAGATCGAATATCGTTTGCCGCTGTCCGGTCGAGTTTACTTCGGTGATGATCTTCAGAGTCTTTGCGTAGTCTTCCGATCGGCGTTCAAGAAGTTTTTGAAGCGCGTCATACATAACAGGCTGGAGGTCGAAGTCGATATTTTCAAAATGAAAGAAGCGCGGAATGAATGGATGCGCAGGCCAGAAATTGATGCCAGCGCTATCGTGTTTTCCTATGATCTGCCATCGTTCGTCGGAGATCTCGTTGATGGAGGATGCGCTGCCGAGGACGAACAGCGTATCGCTCGTCTTCCAACTCGACAAATCGAGCGTTTCCAGAAGTGGCAACCGGGCAAGTGCAGCGGCTTTTGCCGCTCGGCCGGCTTCCTCGCGGAGACGTGTGTGGTGATACAACCGGCACAGAAGCGGATGGGGCAGGCGCTTGGCTAACGACCGGATCGTTTTCATGTCACACCGCGATCTATTGACCGACGACCATTGTCAAATCGCGTAGCTTCCGATGGAGTATGTTCCGAGGTTCCGGCCGATCCATTCGATGGTCTGTGCCATTCCTTCTCGTAATGGAACCTTCGCCTCCCATGCTGTAAGTTGCCTTAGCAGAGAGCTATTTGAGCAAAGACGATCCACCTCACTTGCTTCCGGACGTAATCTTTGCTCCTCAATATCTACAGAGCATTTTGTTCCGATCAGATCGAAGATCAATTCCGTTAATTCGCGAATGGATGTCTCTGCGCCGCTGCCAATATTCAGCGTCTTCCCAATCGCTGTGGGGGCTTCGGCAATTGCGATGAAGCCTTCAACTGTATCTGAAACAAAGTTGAAATCGCGAGTTGTATGCAGATTCCCCAACTTCACAGATGGCTGCGCAAGGGCCTGCGTAATAATCGTCGGAATCACAGCGCGGGATGACTGCCGCGGGCCGAAGGTGTTAAAGGGCCGCGCGATCGAAACCGGCAAACCGAAAGAGCGATGATACGATTCCGCGATTTTATCGGCGGCTATCTTTGTTGCAGAATACGGTGACTGGCCCTGCAGCAAGTGATTCTCATCAATTGGCACGTACAGCGCTGAACCGTACACTTCGCTTGTGGATGTACAGACGAGCCGTTCCGTGCTGTGCCGCCGGGCAGCCTCCAGAACATTTAAGGTGCCCTCAATATTGGTTTGAACATACGATCTTGGCGAGTGGTACGAATACGGAATGCCGACCAGTGCCGCAAGATGGAAGATCACATCCACATTTTTGGCAGCTTGAAGGACGCTTTCAGGGTCGCGGATGTCGCCATGGATGATCTCCAACTCAGAACGAAAAGGCGAAGCCGACAGCCAACCCAGAGAGCCTTGCGATGTGTAGCGAAGATAGCAGCGAGTTCGTGCGCCCAGTTGAGCTGTCCGCTCCGCGAGATGGCTTCCAATAAAACCGCCCGCCCCGGTAACGAGGACCCGACAGTTCTTCCATGTGTACGGATTGCTCAAAGTCTTGGTGTCATCTCCTGTCTTAAATCACGCCGCTCGCAGCATCCGTGGATGCGCGCTCGTATTGTTCGATATGGCCAACATCGAGCCAGTATTCGCGTATAGGAAAGCAGATTACGCGCTTGTGCGCGCTGATAAGGCTTGTAATCAGATCGGGCATGTCGCATGAACGGTCAGGTGGAACCATCTGACACACCCCTGGCTGAATCAGATAGATGCCCGCACTGACAAAATGGCGAGCGGACGGCTTCTCGACTATACGAACGGCGTCAATTCCTTCGGTGCTGATTACGCCATATGGGATCTGGATTTCATACCGCTGGACAGCGACCGTCATGTCGGCCGAATGCTCGCGATGAAACTCGAACATCGCCCGAAAATCGATGGAGGTCAAAATATCTCCGTTAATAACCAGCAAAGGCAGGTCGCCGATGGAGGCCCTTGCCAGTGCCCCGGCAGTGCCCATGGGCCGGTCTTCATCTACATATTCAATGTGTACGCCAAAATCTTTTCCGTCGTGAAAATGTTCGACAATGCTTTCCGCAAGGTAGTGTGTCGAAATGCTTACATGTTGAATTCCGGCAGCGCTGAGTTTGCGAACCAGGTGTTCGAGGATTGGCCTGCCACTCACCGGCAGCATTGGCTTTGGGCAATTTTCCGTGAGTGGCATCAAACGCTTGCCAAAGCCGCCAGCCATAATGAATCCGTCCAGAGGCAGCGCGGAAGCCGCTAGATAATCTGAATCCATAGCAATGTCCACGACGCGCTCTTCGGCGTCCAGCAGCGGAATTTGCCGGATGCGGTACTCGGCCATCAGCCGGCAGAGTTCTTCGGGCGCGGTGCCTAGTGGAGCTGTCACCGGGCGACCACTGCGCCCGGTGTCCGTGCGAGCTGCAAGAAGGTCGCTGACCGGTTGATCCAGTTCAATTCCCAGGAGGATTGCGCGCCTTACGTCGCCATCTGTAATCGTCGCCTCAAGTCGCCTGGATTCGTCAACGACCAAAGTTATGCCCAAGGCACAACGATCCATGAGGCTCATCAACTCACGAACTGCCCTCGACTTCGCGATGAGCGGCAGTTCATGGGACGGATTAGCTGGCATAGAAGCGTCTCCGGCTCACGACCTGAGGTTCAACCGACTTTCACTTTGCCGCGAGTATAGCACCGGATGCGATACGTTCATGGCGCCCACTCGCGCATTCGTGTTCAATTGTGGCATTCGTGTTTTCCATTATGTTCGAAAGCAACTTCTCCAAGACTTGTGCAGTGCGTCAAGGTCGGGTATAGCGTGTTGAGACATACGTCTGTCAGGCTTTTTATTGCTGCCATTGTTATCTTTCTCGGCCTATCCGCCGTTCTGCACTCGGGCAACTACCTCGTCCTGAATCATCCGGAGCGGTCAGACGTTATCGTCGTCCTGGCCGGAGATCACAACGATCTCAGATACTGGCGTGCCCTTAAGCTGCTGCGCGAAGGTTACGGTCAGCAGATGGTGGTGGATGCATCGGCGGATCAAATCTATGGGCGCACATACGCACAACACGCGGCAGACTTTGTGATGCAATCGGCTGGTGACGAGAAATCGCGGATCAGAATCTGCGCGATTACGAACGATTCAACTGTTCAAGAAGCATCGAATATCCGCACTTGCCTCGCGCAGATGAATCCTGCACCGCAATCGGCATTACTGGTCACGAACGACTTCCACACGCGGCGCGCACTCTCAATTCTGCGCTTTCGTCTCCCGCAATACCGATGGTCTGCCGCAGCCGTGAATGATACAGCCATATTTGGTGAGCCCTGGTGGCATCATCGGGAGTGGACGAAGACATGGTTTTACGAATGGGAGAAGCTGGTATGGTGGAAGTTATTCGAATCATGGCGAAAATAGAAGGCTCGCTCAGGTTCAAAGCCACGGAAAACGAATCATCCCATCACTCAGCATCAGTTCAGCAAGATGAAAATCGCGCGGGCTATCGATGTCGATACCTCGGCTCTCGGGGATCTCCAGCATCCGGTGCGGCATTTCGAAGTAACGTGGAGCTTCCGAATCCGCGACGTGGTCGCGCCGCCACAAATAGAGAGCGCCATTGATGCGGTAAACCGGCGGAACGTCCTGTCGTCTTGTATAAACATTGCCGTCGGGAAAGCTCTGGCGCATATAGCTATCCATCGCAATGTCGATGCAGGCCCATCGCGGATTGAACGGCGGCTTGGATGCGGCAACCACGCCCACCGCGCGGCTATCCTGCTCAAGTAACTGTATCGCCGTGGAAACATCTTCAGGCAGGCGTGCCGGGCTGGTGGGGGAAAGCAATAGAACGCTGCCATATCGACAGCGATCCTGCGATTCCATTGCCGTCAGCGCGTGCTGGAGGACCGGCCACATGGGTGTATCGTCCCCGGCGAGCGACGATGGCCGAAAAAAAGGAACTTCAGCGCCACACTTGCGAGCAACGGCGGCGATCTCCTCACTATCTGTTGAAACGACGCATTTCGCAATTTCTACGCACAGTTTTGAGAGCCGAATGGAGTGGCCGATTAATGGCAGTCCTGCCAGGAGGCGAATATTCTTTCCTGGCATGCCCTTCGAGCCGCCGCGAGCGGGAATCACAGCGAGCACTGGTTGAATGCTCATGTTGTTATCTGACATTTTCATGAAGTGGCTCACAGCCGGATTGTCGACCTCTCTGTCCCTTGCATCCCTCATTGTCCATCTATGAAATGACTCCTTGAGGGAATATGGTAAATTGGGCGATTCGCAAGAGATCTTACAAATTGTCACACTGAACGTGAAAGGGCTGCTCTTGACAGAGATACATAACGCGTCCGGCCTCATGTGCACGTTGTGCGGCACCACTTCGTGGAAGTCCGGTCCTGAAGCGGTTGTCTGCGTATCGTGCGGCGCCATCTATGCCATTGACGATGGTGTGGTTCAAATGCACACCGCCGACGACACCGACGACGCGACCCGGTTCTATGCAGCGTTTGATGGAACACCGTTTGTCAACGCATCCTTCGAAAGCAATCCTCTGATCTACATCACAACACGAGCGTACCGTCGTTTTCTGGAGAAGATTTTTCCAGGACCAAGTGGCCGCCTGATCGATTTTGGCTGCGGGGATGGCCGTTTTTCCCTTTGGGCCGCAGAGAAGGGATTTTTTTCGGTCGTTGCGGTGGACAGCAACCTCCCTTCGCTCAAGCGATTGGCGAAAGAGGCGCTCAAGCGACACTTGGAAGGGTTGGTAATCGTTTGTGCCGACCTCAAGAAGCCGCCGTTTCAGCCTGACCATTTCGACGCCGTGCTCTGCTTTGAGGTTTTGTATTATTTAGTCCAGTCGCTGGGCCGGCATGGCGCTATCAAGGCGCCAGCAGGCCTGCTCAGGGAAGGCGGGCGGATGGTGATAAGCGAGTTCAGTCGCCTAGGGCGCGCGATTATCGATCTTGACGCCATGGATCTCGTCAATGTCCGTTCCTTGCTCTCCTCGTCGACCCGTTGGGAAAAAGTTGCCGATACCCGGACTAGAGTCTTTCAGTGGAGCCTGGCAGAGCTGAAGAGCGATCTTCGCGAAGTTGAATTGAACATTATCGATCAGGCCGGAATCTCGCCCGCCGCGGGAATTTTCAACTACGCCTGGAATTTTACAAGTTATCCGCTGCGACCCCAGCTTGACGCCGATCTGCGCACAGTACTTGAAACCATATGCGACGAGACCAGTGACGCGGTCGACGCGGCCAGGAATGTCGTGTTAGCGCTGGAAAAAGGCCATAAATAATGGCTTTCGAAGTTTTAGGAATCGATGACAGCCGCTGGCCGGATTTAGTAAGCGAGGCTGCGGCAGATATCTTTTACGAGCCATCATATTGCCGCTTCCTTACGGAAGGAACGCCACACCGTCCGATCATGCTGCTCTATGAGGACGATTTTGGCAAAGTCTTCGATGTAACACTGGAGAAGGCGGTTAGCTGCCTGCCTTTCTTCGCCGACATCGCTGGCCAGTTTTCCAGCTGCCCTGTCGACTTGGCAAGTCCTGACTACAACTCGCCCGTAGTCCTTGCGGATTCCCGGGATGCACGTGATTTGCTGTTGAGTTACCGGCGTGCCGTGGATAACTATTGTCGCGAATCGGGCGTAGTTACAGAGTTCGTCCGTTTTCACCCTCTCTCTGGGAGCACTGAAACTTGCGTTCAAATCCTGGAGGCACATCCCGCGGCAGAGATGTTATACATTGACTTGCGCTCTGGCTATGAGCAAGCGCTTCGAGGTTACAGAAAGGGGCACAAATCGACTATTAAGAAGGCTGGGCGGGAGGGCGCCAGCGTCCGTTTCTGCGCAAACAGTGATATCGATTCGCTCAGCAAGGTCTACCAGTTGTACACGGAGACCATGCAAAGAAAAGACGCGAAAAGCGTCTATCTGTACGGGTTTGATTACTTTCAAAATATGATTCGCTATCTTGGCGATCGCGTTCTCATAATGCAATCGCTAGCTGGTGAGGAGATCGCTTCGGCGAACATTTTTCTCCTTGGCCGAAAGCATATGTGGTTTAAGTTTTCCGGATTGGATCAGCGATACCGTGCAAGCGGGGTCCACACCTTTATGCTCGACAGGGCCATCTACTGGGCATGTGAGCACGAATACGATCACTTCATGTTGGGAGGGGGCATTGAGCCAGGCGATTCAACATACGCTTCCAAGCGAGGATTTTCACATCTTTCCGCCTGCGTTTCCCACGTAAAGAAGATTCACAATGAAAAAATGCTGAATCGGCTCGTCGACGCAAAAAAGACATACGACGACAAGCTTGGATTGCCAACAAGGACCGCCTATTTCCCAAGCTATTGGCTCAGCTAAATACAGCGATCGAAATCACCTGATGTCCTGAGGGACGTTCATCTGGTGCTGTATCGGCTTAGGAATTGAGCCGGCTCCAACCGAGTACCGAGGAGAAACATAGTGACCCTCGACGTTGAACACAAAACCATTTCGATTGAAAAGCGCAGAGTAGGGACTGGTGAGCCATGCTTCATCATTGCCGAAGCTGGAGTCAACCACAATGGAAACCTCGAATTTGCGCGTCAGCTGATCGATGTCGCCGTCGATGCGGGTTGTGATGCGATAAAGTTTCAGACATTCAAATCCGAAAGGGTATGCTCGCCTTTCGCACCCAAGGCCACTTACCAGGCTCATACAACGGCCGCGGACGAGTCTCAGTTGGAGATGGTCAAAAAGCTGGAATTGCCCTTTGAGGCTTTCCGTGATCTCTATCGCTATTGTGTCTACAAAGGCATCATCTTTTTGTCTACCCCCTTCGACTATGACAGTGCCGACTTTCTTGCCGAATTACCTGTGTCCGCGTTCAAAATTCCGTCTGGCGAGATTACGAATCTCTTTTTTTTGGAACACCTGGCACGAAAGGACCGCCCTTTGATTGTCTCAACAGGAATGGCCACGCTCGAAGAGGTGGCCATCGCCATCGAAACGATTCGTGCAACCGGAAACCGGCAGGTCATTCTTCTGCAGTGCGTCAGCAATTATCCTGCTGATCCTTCCAGTATGAATTTGCGCGCCATGCACACGCTGGGGGATGCGTTCGGAGTTGGTGTCGGCCTCTCAGACCATACTGTCGGGATAGAAATAGCGCTTGCCGCCGCGGCCCTGGGTGCGTGCCTCATTGAGAAGCATTTCACGCTCAGCCGGGGACTGCCAGGACCAGACCATAGTGCCTCGCTCGAGCCTCTGGATCTGGTGAAACTGGTTAGGGGCATTCGGAATGTCGAGTCTGCATTGGGAGATGGGATCAAGCAGCCGGCAGCGGAGGAACTGAATACGGCCACGGTAGCTCGCCGATCCCTGGTGGCTGCGCGATTCATTCCCGCGGGCGCGATATTGACCGTGGATCTGCTCGATATTCTGCGACCGGGTACAGGTCTTCCGCCTGCCATGCGTTCACAGGTGCTGGGTAGGCACGTGCGCCATGACATTGAAGCCGGTACCGTATTGAGCCTTGATATGCTGGCGTGACAACATCATCATTAGGACGTGAGCACCGAAAGATCATCCGATTGCGACGGACGCGTCATGAAGCTGCGCCAGAGTCTGTGAATGTCTGATCTTTCATCCCAAAACGTAGCGCCAGTTGAGGCGGAAGCAGCGACTCAATCAATTCATGGAATTGCCGGACGCCTGGCACACGCATTCGCCATCTACGGGTTTGCAAACTTTGGTATTCGCGCTCTTAACTTCATTCTGATCGTGGTCTATGCGCATTATTTGCGCCCGCACGACTACGGAATCATTTACATGGCGGAGATCATCGCTTCGTTCCTCATTATTTTCGGGGGCTTATCGATAGACAACGCACTCCAGCGACTGTATTTCCAGCACGATCATGATGCGGAAGAGCTTCGCAGCTATCTCGGGACTACCCTTCGCTTCGGGCTCTTCTGGATGGTGGTGTTCCTTGGGTTAGTCCTTGTCGCCGGCAGAAGTCTCCATTCCTATCTCTCCGCTCATATGGCTGTGCCGTTCTACCCTTACATCGCAATGGCAATCGCAACGGCGACAGCGTCCCAAGGTGTCCAATATCGTCTTGCTTTATATCAGGCTGCACGCCGCCCGCGGTCTTATGCGCTTCTGGCGCTGGTCCTCTTTCTTCTAACCGCCACCTTCTGCATTTATGGAGTCGTGATCCAGCGCGGCGGTGCCATCGGAATGATGAAGGCAAAGTTGGTTGCGGCAGTGCTTACATTCCCGGTTGCCATTTGGAGCATGCGTGCTCTATTGACCGCTCGGTTCCAATGGAGATTTGTCCGTGAATCGCTGTCGTTTAGCTTGCCTCTGGTTCCTCACCTCGTTATGGCAAGTGGTCTGATTGTCGCCGACCGATTCATCCTCGCGCATTACAGGGATTTAAGCGAAGTCGGTATCTATTCTCTTGCTTATACCCTGGGTATGGTCATGTTTATCGTGACGCAGTCACTCTCCATGGCTTGGCTTCCGATGTTTTTCGAGTTAGCAGCTGACCGGGATGAAAATCATCTGATGCTGGGCCGTATCTGCTCGGGATTGATGATCTTCCTTGTTGCCATCGCGTGTCTCGGCATACTGCTCTCGCCGCCGTTTGTGCACATCGCCCTCGACTACCGCTATCATGCGGCTGCACGCATTGCACCCCTGGTCGTTATGGGCTATTTGTTTCACGCGCTATTCTCGCTTTTAAGTCTTTCCATACTCCAGGCGAAACGCACGGCTTTTGTTTTCCTGATCAGCTTGACAGCATTCTCCGCGAATATGATCTTGAACTTCGCCCTCATCCCCCGGTGGGGAATGTATGGCGCAGCCTGGGCAACCACAATAGCCTACGCAGTTGAGGCTGGCTTTGCATTCCTGTTGGCTCAGCGCTTCTTTGCTCTGTCCTATCGAGTGCCCGGCATTCTCGCTGGCTTTGCTGTGGCCGGAGGAGCTCTCTGGCTGACCCAGTTAGAGTGGATGCTGAGGTGGCGAGGGCTCATGCTTGTCATTTCCGCCGGCGTGGCGCTGGGATTGCTTGCGCTCATTGGGAGGCGTGACCTGCAGAGCGCCCTTATTGTTATTCGAAAGAAGCGAGAGCCTCAAGCCACTGTGTAAGAATGAGCTATTTGGGAACAGCCTTAACCGCCCTAACAGTCACGTGCGACAAGCTGAGCCTACTCCAAAACACAAATCGTTAAATACCCTGTTCATTTTTGGGACACAGCTGGTCCATCAGCACTCCCTGTGCCGGCGGCGAGAGGTCGACCCTTAGCTGGCGAACAAGTCAGTCAGGCTGGTTAGCTTCAGCAGTTCGCTCACGCGGGGCGACAGGTTGACGAGTTCGAGCTTAACCAGCCCCTTGTTGATGGCGGATACCTTCAGGCTAACCAAAGCACCCAGGCCGGAGCTGTCAAGGGATTGCAGATCACTACAGTCGATCACAATGCGGCGCCGGCCGGCCTGGATGAGCGGCTTGACCAGTTCTCTGATTTCCTTGACGCTTTCGCCTATCAGCCTGCCGTGGCATTTGATGGTGGTGACCGGTCTTCCGTATGCGCCTAACGATTCCTCAATATCAAAATGGATCAAGGGCTCTGCCGTCACTGCTGCGATCTCCCTATTAGAAACAAGCCACCGAAGGTGAAAAGCACCCGCAGACGTAGATCTGCGAGTGCCAGTAAAGAAACGGGCCCTCCCCCGAGGTCCGTTCCATCGATGAGAACAGTACGCGGCGAAGGCTAGGACTGACATCCCCCGTCAGTTTGCAGCGGTGACTCTTCGGTAATCGTTACCGGCGCCCGGAAGGCCTGTCATTGTTCAAAGGATGCGCTTATGCTCAGAAAGAGGTTTCTCTTCAACGCCACGGCAATCGTTCTTTGCGCCCCGGCTTCAATGAGTGTGGCCCAGGCAAGCTCCGCTCTGCCTATGCCATCTACTCTTTGCTCATGGCGGGCCATCCGTTTGCGGCCATCCTCTGTCTGAATACGACCGCGCGGGCCTGTGAGCTGAAGGGGTTGAAGTGGGCAGACGTTGACCTGTTCTCCCGGACCGTGACGATTCAAAAAAGCGAGACGGCAACTTGAGAGCGGACTGTTCCTCTGACGGGGTTGACTGCTCTGCCCTGGCAAGGCTACGCGGGCGGGCTGAATCCTTCGGACTGGCGAGTTATGACACAAACTATGACACGAACACCCTGCCTGTGAGTGCTTGACTTGTCTAAATTATTGGATTGTTTGGTGGACCTGATCGGGATCGAACCGATGACCTCTTCCATGCCATGGAAGCGCGCTCCCAGCTGCGCCACAGGCCCACATTGGGGGGTTCTTTTATTGTCGTTTACCTCATAAAATTCGTCAAACAGGTCGTCTCGATCCAGTAATATTGGCAACCGCCTCGGCGATTGACGCATCCTTTGCATATGTTCGCCTCATCACGCACAATCTTTGTCTTGTCAGCTTTGCTCATCGCGAGACTTTCAGTACTTGCTCAGTTGGCGCCCGACCCAGGCACACCTCCTGGCCCGCAGATGACGGCGGCATCGACGATTGTTCAGCCAACGTTGTCTGATGTGCAGAACAGCGTGTCAGGCCTGAATATCGCGCGCTGGAAAGCCCCCGGTGACGTGCGGAGCGTCGCCCAGCAGAATGCTTCGTCGATTCTGCGCGATCTGGCGAGCACGCTCCCAGCGCTGCTTGGCCGTGCTGACGCTTCCCCCAACTCCGTATCTTCGGCTTTCTCCGTGTACCGTAATATCGATGCGCTTTACGATGTGCTGCTGCGGCTGCATGGGACAGCCTCGCTTGCTGCGCCGCAGGACGAGGCTGATGCACTCTTCTACTCGCTTCAAAAGCTTGAAGCTACCAGAACGCGGCTTGGCGATACAATTTTCGACGCTTCACAAGAGCGCGAAACACAATTGGCTAAGCTTCAGGCCGCTTTGAAGGCGGCGGCTGCCCCGGTACAGGCGCAGGCAGCCCCTGCGCAACCCGCGGTGGTTGACGATGGTCCGGCGACGACTCCTCCAGTCAGGAAGAAGAAGAAGCCTGCCGTCAAGCCACCGGCAAGCACCTCCGGCACTACCCCGCCGCCGGCCAGCTAAGGTACTCAGCCATGATGTGTCTCATCTTTCCGGGAAACAAACCTTCTCCAATCGGTGTCTAAGGGAGATAGAGTGAGCGAGACACTCGGCCGCCGGCGGCGTTTCAATCGCGCATTCGCAGATTGTGCGTTTTTCCTGTTACTGTAGGAGGAGTTTTTTCCATGCAAACGGGAAGTGCCGTGGGTAATCTGGCGAGCGCAATTGGAGTACGGCCGGAAGAGACTGCCTTGTGCGCACAACTCAAGGCAGGGTCGGAGGAGGCCTTCGCCTGGCTCGTGGCGACCTACCACCAGCCCGTTTATAGCCTGATTGCCCGTACCCTGCCTGTGTCTTCTGACGCGGCCGATATCACCCAGGAAGTCTTCGTCAAGATTTATCGCGGAATCTCTGGATTTCATGGAGATGCCAGCCTTCGCACTTGGATCTACCGTATCGCCCTGCACGAGGCCTCGAACCAGCGCCGCTGGTGGTCACGGCATTGCCGCAAGGAAGTGACGATGGAGGCAGAAACAGGTGAATCCAGCGAGGGCCAGCCACTCTGCATCAAGGACACACTGGTCGATGAGCAAGAGTCGCCCTTTGAGATGGCCGCTCAGGCTGAGATTCGCTCGCGCGTTGAAGCGGAGTTGCGCGAGGTACCAGATCCCTTCCGGACGGTCGTGATACTGCGCGATATAGAAGGCCTGGCCTACGAAGAGATCGCGGAAATTCTGAACGTGAATCTAGGTACGGTCAAATCGCGACTCATGCGCGGACGGGCCCACCTCAAGGCGCGTCTGACTCCGTTCGCCGAGGCCGCCCGCAAACGTCCTTCCCAGGCATCTCCCTCACTTCAACCGTCGCTGGCAACGGAGGAGGCGCAATGAAGAATTGCAGCTCAATTCGCGCTCAGTTCTCGGCTTACCTTGACGGCATGATGACCGGGGTGGCCATGCAGCAGGCGGCGGCCCACCTCGACCGCTGCTCCGCCTGCTCGGAGGAATTCGCGGCGTGGCGGCAGATGCAGCAG
>Ga0206842_1091_pt1 | contig 16928 bp, 20 predicted proteins | sample Alteio_BWOrgCont_23_FD_152861 | JGI IMG/M metagenome (GOLD analysis project Ga0206842, IMG submission 152861) | Enriched cells from forest soil in Barre Woods Harvard Forest LTER site, Petersham, Massachusetts, United States -... | ecosystem: Environmental > Terrestrial > Soil > Temperate forest >...
TACCGGCAATGCGCATTTTTCAATGCAAATACCATCCTGGGAAGAGTGGGGCCACGAACATGTAAAAAACTGTCGCCTGGTAGCTATTGAAAATAATGAAGTATCAGGCTGGGCGGCGCTTACTGCTATATCCGACCGCTGCGTATTTGCGGGCGTTGCGGAAGTAAGCGTTTATGTGGCCGAAAAAGCGCGTGGCAAAGGTATCGGCAAAAAGCTGTTAGCCGAACTGGTAAAGCAAAGCGAAGAAAATAATTATTGGACGCTGGAAGCAAGAATTTTTGCCGAAAACCTGGCCAGCATCAGGATCCACGAAGACAACGGCTTCCGGATAATCGGGAAGCGCGAACGGATAGGCAAATTGAATGGCGTTTGGCGCGATACTATTTTACTGGAGCGCCGGAGTTTAAAAGTGGGGATATAAAATGTTCGATAACAACGCTATAAAAAATTATACAGCCGAACTGATAGGCATGTTTACGCTTGTTTTTTGCGGAACCGGGGCAATCATTATCGATCAGCAATCGGGAGGCGCAGTTACCCACGTAGGGATTGCGATAACATTTGGCCTCATCGTCATGAGTTTGATCTATAGTCTTGGCAATGTATCAGGCGCGCATTTAAACCCTGCGGTAAGCATCGCGTTTACGCTGTCGGGCAGGTTTCCTGCGGCGAGTTTGCCGGGGTACATTGTCAGCCAGCTTGCAGGCGCCTTGCTGGCCAGCTTTACGTTAAAATTTCTTTTTCCATTAAACCTGTATTTAGGCGGCACGATACCGACAGGCACAGATATGCAATCATTTGTCCTTGAAATTTTTCTCACCTTCTTTTTAATGCTCGTGATACTTCGGGTATCGCATGGCAGCAACGAGCAGGGCATGTTTGCCGGCTTAGCCATCGGCGCAGTTGTTGGCCTCGAGGCCATGTTTGCAGGACCTGTTTGCGGCGCATCAATGAATCCGGCACGTTCCATAGGGCCGGCAATAGCCTCCGGCCATTTCCAACACCTCTGGATCTACGTTGCAGCGCCAATAACCGGGGCCGTCATGGCTGTACCGGTTAGTGATTATCTCACCATAAACAAACTAAAAACAACATGAAGAACATCCTGGTGCTTTGTACAGGCAACAGCTGCCGCAGCCAGATAGCCGAAGGCTATTTAAGGTATTTTGCAGGCGATAACGCGACTATATACAGCGCCGGTATTGAAACGCACGGCGTTAACCCTAAGGCTATACAGGTAATGGCTGAGGACGGCATCGACATCAGTAAACATACCTCAAACAATGTGGACGAATACATCGGTATACCTTTTGATTATGTGATCACCGTTTGTGATAACGCCAAAGAAAACTGCCCGTACTTTCCAACTCAGGCCGAAAAATTCCACCAAAACTTTCCCGACCCTGCCAAAGCCAATGGTAGCCCTGATGAAGTAATGAATGAATTCAGGCGGGTGAGGGATATGATCAAAAGCTGGTCGAAGAATTTTGTTGAGGAGCATTTGAAGGTTTAGATAAATTGTCAGCTTTTTTCTTGGACAGCATAGAACAAACCGTCGAGTTTAACTATATTGACAGGCTTATATCGCTACTTTTCATTAACACCAATAATTGCAAAAAAGAGCTTTTGCCGACATATTATTTGAAGCATGGAATTCGGGACAAATCGCATTAATAAAGGAATTTTCATTGTGATTTGTTCTTTAGCATGGACGAACGGCCTTTCACAAACACCAACCCATCAATTAATTGATCCAAAAATCAATGATAAAGCACATAGCATTAATCACCCCGTAAACATTTCGGGTGATTGGAAATCTGTAAAACACGATTATCGGGGAGTTGAAAAATTTAGTTTGAAACAGGCTGAAGAAATCAGGAAGTCAATTTTACATATTGAAAAACAGACGTATTACTTCAGAAACTTAAGTTTTGTCGGTAAGTGCCGGTTTTATGAATGGAGGGTTAAACCCTTTGATGCCTATGACGTAAATCAAGTCCTGGAATTGACGTATACTAAAAAGGAACTTAAAAAAGTATTTTTGCTCGACCCTGTTGATAAAAATGGAAATACCGCATGTTACAATGAATGTACGGTTTTTAAAATGCGAGATACGCTGATAACTAACTGCGGAGGATATATCTTTTATTGGGTTAAATTATAATTTCAAAATCCGGGAGCCGGATCTAGCTTTTTTTGATCGTTATCATAGCCAAAACCGCGCGCCGAATACCCCCACCGGTTGTAGTACTCGCTTTAGGTTATTTACCCTGCAATCGCGCCTCATCTTGTTAAATAGATCACATACTGCCCTGAAGGATAAGGCGGCGAAGTTAAGATAAGATTATGGCTGCTAAAGTTTGAAATGGTAAAGATGGCTGGGGGCGTGGTAACCCCAAAACCATGCCCATCTTCGGTATAAATATTGATGCCGACAGACTTTGTCCCGGTCACGCTGTAAACTCCTGTCATAGTGTCCTGGTGATCCTGGATGGTCAGCGCACCGTTCGAACCAAAATCGTAGTAATCTGTTGCAAGTCCGTTAACCGTTGTGTCCAGCGCGGTGTGGTATACGGTTTTTACAATGCTCCACTTCCCGGATAGGAACGACGAACTGGTATTTCCGTCCTTTTTACAGGCAGTTAAACAAAACAGTAAACATGCGATAATAAATATTGGGTATTTGATTTTCATACTATGAATTTTTGTTGATATGCGTCATTACACGTTGCTTTTTTTACCTGCTCAAACTAACCATCCTTTGCTGAGGGCCACCCGGCGGCGTCAGTAATGGCGAAATGATGGATAAACTGTCGCCTGTAACTCCAGCCAGCTGGCAGGTTGCGGACTGATCGTTTAATATAGACATAAAGGAAGTAATACCGATCTGACGGCCGGAAATAACGTTAAAACTTAGGGTATCCAGCATAGCGCCTTCCTTTATATAAACAAAGCCATCCGTCCTGAAATCAAAATAATCTCCGGGTTGCCCTTTGTATACTACCGGGTTTGTGCCTGTGTTAACCCCCGCATATGTAGTATCGCTTACAACATTCCATTTGCCAATAAGTAACGATTGGGTTGCAAGCGTTGAATCCTGTGCCGACAATATTTTCGCCGGGTGTGATGGATCATTTAGCCCCTTTTTACAGGCGTACAGGCATAGTATTAGCACCACCGCATTTAACAAGTATTTTGGTTTCATTGCTTTAAGGTTTAATATTTTTAATCTTTTTTGTATGTCTTTTTACGTAATTACCCTCAGCTTACTTACCCCTGGTGTAATAACTATCTGTTGTAACTTTGTATACGCTGCTGGTATCTATATTTTCGTGTAATACCAGGTTATTTGCATCAAGTTGAATTATTTTCACGGTATCCGGCCCCGGTTGCGAACAATTCATGCAGGTAGGTATAAAGCCAATTTGTAAAATCAACAATGACCCAGTTACTTTGTACGACCGGTAATAAGCTTTGCCACCCAAGGGCTGGCCACTACCATTAAGCGGGCTGCTTTTACCGTTCACCGTAAAAATAGCGGCGCCCGAGGATATGAAAGCAGTATTGTCATTATTAAACTGCCAGTAATAGGTAGTATCAAAATCCATAGCAGGATAGGAGGCAGTTGCCATAGCGCCGGTTTTAATGGTTTGCTGGTTAATGGTTAACTTGTTTTGGTACCACCTGCCGGCAATTGAAGCCGAAAAACTTGTTGAATTGTCTTTTTTACAGGCAACCAGGCATAGCACAAGGGCGGCTATTACGATTGGGTACTTTGCTTTCATATCATCCAGGATTGATAAGTCTATTTACTTAACGTTACTCTCCGCCCGAAAATGCCGCCGGGTGTAGCAATTTCAGGCGATACGATATGCATGCTTTGCGCCGAAAACTTATAGTGGCTCGCACCAAGTGTTCCGTTCAGTGCAATACCAAACGAAGAAATAACAATAGTTGAATCAGTTAATTGTTTGTAAGTTAAGGTATCTAAAACAGCACCCTCTTTTGTAAAAATGGTATCATTTGTCCTGATGTCAAAATAATCCCCGGGCTGGCCGGCATAATTAACCGCGTGGTTGTTAATACCAACCCCGGCGTATGTCGAATCAGTCACTATTTGCCATTTATTAAAAACAGAAGTTGCAGGTGGGTTTGCCCCGCAGCACATCTGCAGGTGACCAGGATCAGGGCTAAGTTTTTTGCACGAAAACATACAAAGCTGCAAAGCCGCGACAAGGATAATTAAATAGCTGGTTTTCATTTTGAGTTTAAGTGATTATATTACAATACGCAGATAAGATATTAATCGCTACAAATAAAAAATATTAAATTGCCAATATAAAGCTAAACCAAAATTAGATGAAAAAATTTATCATCGTTATACTGTTCTTCCTAATTGGCCTTCACTTATTTGCACAGGAACAAAATACTATAACATTGGGAAGCGAAGTTACGCTTACTTTAAGCAAAGCTGCAGGCAACACCTTTACTTATAAAATTACAGAGGTAAAAAAAATTAATAAAAACACGCTTATTGTAAGTGCCGATGTTTTGAAAGGTCAGGTTGATACCAACCAGGTAAAGCTATTTTTTTGTAAAGGCAAGTTTGGCGACAACACGGCAACCGTCCTTATTATTAAAAACGGGCTGAAGGTATCCCTTAAATATGCTGCAAAAATTAAAACCGGCGATCGGGATTATTTTGAAAAAACATCAGTGGAGCCCTTGTTTCCAAATGTAAAATCAATTGAAGAATGGCCCTATGATATCGCTGAAATAACACTGAGCGATTTTACAGTGACGGAATTTTAGCCTGAAGTGTTGAAAAACCTTTTTTCACCCTCAGAACGGCTTGCCGTAGTGCGGGTCGGAGAGCGCAGCGAATCCAGGGCGCAACCCTTCCAACTTATTCCAACCATTACAACCCTTCCACCCTATTACAACATTACTTCGCTTTAAACTCCTGGTTGGTAAACGGTGGGGTTTCGGGTGTTTTTATCACATTAAATTCGTGGTGCGTGCTTTGGTGGCAACTATTGCAACTGTTGGTTAATTGTACAAAGCTTTTTTCGAATTGTTGCGGACTTTTTGCTTTGATAGCGCTGCTTAAACTGTCGAGTGCCGGGTAAATGATCGGCAACGACTTCACTTCAGGCCTATCGTAACAATATTGTTTTACGTCTTCCAGCGTCTCTTTTATTTCGCCAACCTCAAAGTTCGCCAGCGCCCAATTTTGGTTTTTGCCGGCATACCAAATTTTAGCATGATGTACCTGTATGCCCATCATAAATTCGCCCAAACCCGGCCGGTAGGTTTGCGAAAGCTTTTTATTTAGACTGTCAACCTGCGCTTGCAGCTGCGCATTATTTCCCTGGTTGCTGCATGCCGAAAGAAGTCCTAAACCAAAAATAAATGCAATTAATAAAGATATAACGGGGGGTATTTCGTTTCATGTTTTAAAGATAAATATTGTTTGCTATTTATGTTAACCTATTTTTATGTCGGGCTATTTCGTTATCTTAGTTTTTACAATCATCACAATTTTAAACCTTTATGACAACTGTAACCGCCGAACCTGTAAACTGGTCGATCGTTCAAAAGGTCGCCTTTCGCTTTTTCCTGGTATTTTTTATTCTTTATATTTTCTTCAATCCAAATGGCGTGCTTCCGTTTACGGATACGCTGGCAAACATTTACATTCAGCCGTTTCACGCATTGATCCCCTGGATCGCCAAACACATCCTCCATTTGCCAAAACCAATAACTGTTTTTACCAACGGCAGCGGCGACACCACGTACGATTATGTTATTATCCTTTTTATGGCATTCGTTTCGGCAATCGGTACTGCCGTGTGGTCAATTACCGGCCGTAATACCAAAAACTACAATAAACTACTGTACTGGTTAACGGTTATCGTACGCTACTACGTGGCCATTACTATGGTTGCTTACGGCAGTTTTAAGGTGATAAAGCTGCAGTTTCCTTCGCCATCGCCGGCCAAATTAATCGAGCCTTTGGGCAATATGTCGCCCATGGGCCTGGCCTGGACCTACCTTGGTTATTCTGTTGGCTTTAATTACTTTGCCGGCTGTGCCGAATTAGCCTGTGGTTTGCTGCTCTTTTTCCGTAAAACGACTACGCTTGGGGCAATTATCGGGCTGGTGGTTGCCGGCAACATTATGGCCATCAATTATTGTTTTGACGTGCCTGTTAAACTGCTTTCAACCTTCCTGGTGCTGATGTGTATGTTCCTGCTGATAACCGAAGCTACAAGGCTCATCAACTTTTTCTTTAAAAATAAAGCCGCGCTGCCCTCTAACCTGTCGCCGCATCGGTTTAAGGACCGTTGGAAAAATATCACGCTTACAGTGATAAAGTATGTGCTGGTTATTTATGTGGTTGCCGGTACTCTGATCAGCGCCGTTCAGGGTGGCACACAATACGGCGATAACGCAAAAAAGCCGGCATTGTATGGCCTTTATAAAGTAGAAACGTTTGTGAATAACCACGACACACTGCCCCCCTTAACCACCGACACTTCCCGGTGGAGCAAATTCATCATCGGCCGGTATCAGGGCAATGCCCAGATCAATATCATGAATGACAGCGTAAAGCGCATTGCAATTAAAACCGATACCGTAAAGCATCAGCTGATTTTTAATACGTATGCCGACACTGTACACAAATTCGCATTTACGTATTCAATCAACAAAGCCGGGATATTGAAGCTCAACGGGAAATGGAAGCAGGATTCACTGCACATCAGCATGCGCCGGTACGACGAGAAAAACTTTTTCCTGCTAAAACGGGGCTTTCACTGGGTAAATGAATACCCCCTGAATAAATGATTTGAGTTACGATTTAATGGACGGTAAATAACAAAGGCGGATAAAAATATCCGCCTTGCCCTCATTTTCAATTAATCAATTGTAACCTAACTAATTCTCTTTAAAACCCAACCATATTCCTAAATCCGAAAAGTTGAGGGTGTCATCCTGAGGCTCTCGAAGGATGCGCGTAGAGGCCTTTGCCCACATGCTTCGAGTGCCTCAGCACGACACCTCGTATACCGGAATTAAAATAAATTCCGAAATCGAAAATCCGACATCCGAAATCAACAACTACTCGCCTTCCAGCTGGCGGTTATTGCTGTCAAAATGTTTTAAGATCTTAGCCTCTACATAAAATATAATTTCTTCCGCAATATTTTTCGACTGATCGCCCACGCGCTCCAGTTTACGGATAATCGACAGGATGTAAAGTGCCTCCGGGATCCTTTTTTGATCAGCCTTAATTAACTCGGCTATTGCGATGGGCGCGTTTACATTAATTTCATCCAAAACATCATCCCTTTTAAATATACTGCGTGCCAGGGCGGTGTCCTCCTTTTCAAAAGCCTGCCGGGTATCAATCAATATATTCACCGATTCGTCGTACATGCGCAATAACGACGTACTTTCCAGTGCCTTCGGATCAAAATTCTCGTGCGACTCAACCACGTAAAGCGCAATGCCAGCAGCAATATCCCCAATACGTTCAAGGTTGGTATTGATCTTAAGTGCGGCCAGCAAAAAACGCAGATCGATGGCCACGGGGCAATGTAGCGCGAAAATATTTTCGCAATCCCTGTCGATCTTCAATTCGAAAGAGTTTACACGTTTCTCTTTTATCAATACCTCGCGTGCAAGATCTTTATCAAACGATACCATGGCTTCTTTGGCCTTGTTCATTTGCGATTGAACCAGCATCCACATGCTGATCAACTCCTTTTTAAGCGAGGTAATTTCGGTTTCTAATGGTGTCATAATTTTTAGCCCCCTAACCCCCTAAAGGGGGAATTTTAAAAGTTATTTATAAAAATGGTATTATTTTGTTTTTAACCGCCTGCTGCCCCCCTTTAGGGGGCCGGGGGGCTAACTGAACCTTCCTGTAATATAATTCTGTGTTCTGATATCGCTTGGCGCGGTAAACATTTGCTTGGTATCATCAAACTCAACCAGTTCGCCCACATAAAAAAATGCAGTTTTATCGCTAACGCGCGCGGCCTGCTGCATGTTGTGCGTTACAATGATCAGCGTATATTTTTCTTTCAGCTCATGAAATAATTGTTCAACGCTTGAGGTAGATATAGGATCGAGTGCAGATGTTGGTTCGTCAAACAAAATTACTTCGGGCTCCATGGCAATGGCACGTGCTATGCACAAACGCTGCTGCTGCCCGCCCGAAAGGAACGTACCTTTTTTGTGCAGCGAGTCTTTCACCTCGTTCCACAAAGCAGCCGAGGTTAATGATTTTTGGACGATATTATCCAAATCCGCCTTTGGCATTTTTAGCCCGTTGAGTTTATACCCGGCTATCACATTATCATAAATGCTCAAATTCGGGAACGGGTTTGGCCTTTGGAACACCATTCCAATTTTATACCGCACGTATATAGGGTTCATGGTATATACGTCGTCGCTGTATAGTTTCAACGAGCCTTTTGCCGTTGCGCCGGGTATTAATTCGTGCATTCGGTTAATACAGCGCAAAAACGTGGTTTTACCGCAGCCAGACGGGCCCATTACCGCAACGCACTGGTTTCTTTCAATGCCGATCGTGACGTCTTTTACCACGTGATTGTCACCAAACCAGGCATTAAATTTTGTAGCGCTTACAACTGTATTTTCCATTTTCTTGTAATCAGTTTTGTAACTATGTTTAAAATTAATACAAACATTAATAAAATAAATGATGCGCCCCAGGCCAGGTCATGCTGGTCATCGTAAGGGCTGGTAGCATAGGTAAATATCAGGTGAGGCAAGCTCTCCATAGCTCCCGTTACATTTGTTGTTAAATAATTGCTGCCCAGAGCTGTAAACAACAAAGGCGCCGTTTCGCCAATGATACGGGCAATGGACAATATAATACCTGATAATATACCGGCAAAACCGCAGGGCACAATAACTTTTAAAATCACCCGGTGGTAAGGTACGCCTAATGATAATGCCGCTTCTTTTAATGAAGGGGGCAGCAAAAGCAGCGTTTGCTCCGTTGACCGGATAACGATCGGCAGCATCATAATGGCCAGGGCAATACTACCCGATATCGCCGAAAAGCCAAATGGCTTTACTATCCAAAAGTAAACCACAATACCCATTACAATTGATGGTACGCCTTGCAAAATATCAACGCATAAACCGCTATAATAGGCTAATTTAGATCCGGGATTTTCGCTGAGGTAGATACCGGCCAGTATACCAACCGGAATAGCCACTATTGACGACATGCCCACAATCAGGATACTTCCCACAAGGGCATTGGCAATACCGCCGCCTTTTTCGCCCTCGGGGGCAGGCACATGCGTTAAAAAGTGCCAGTTAACCTGCATTACACCCTGTTTTATAATATAAAGCAATACTATAATTAAGGGTAGGGTTACAACAAAAGCTAAAAATATGATGAGCGATTTAAATAAAATACTCTTGGTATTCCGTACGCCTATTCGTGCATCCATTTCGTTAATTATTAGTATATCTTGTAATTATTCTCTTGCCGATCAGGTTAATCACCACCGTTACAAAGAATAGTACCAAACCCAACTCAATAAGGGCCGATAAATACAACGTATGGTCGGCCTCGGCAAATTCATTGGCGATAACGCTGGCCATGGTATTCCCCGGGCCAAAGAAAATTTCCTTAAAACTCCCTGAGATGGCGCTTGTGTTACCTATCAGTACGGTAACAGCCATGGTTTCGCCCAATGCTCTTCCTAACGACAAAAGGATCCCTGCAAATAGCCCCGAACGCGTATACGGTAAGATGACGCTGCGGATTACTTCGAAACGGGTGGCCCCCAGTGCATAAGCGCCCTCCTTTAATGGCGATGGCACCATGCGGATCAGCGAAGTACCCAGCGCAGCAGCATAAGGGATGATCATTACAGCCAGCACCAGCGAGGCTGTAAACACGCCCACGCCATAAGGAGCAACGTGTATTTTTGTTTCCAGTTGGCGCACTACCGGTACCAGTACAAACAATGCCCAAAAACCATAAATAATGGATGGCACAGCTGCGATCAGCTCGATGGTGTTTTTCAACAAGTCAGATAACCAACCCTTTGGGTTATACTCGCCCAGGTAAATGGAGATGGCGTATGAAAAAGGTATGGAAATAATAAGGGCAGTAAACGAAGTAAGCAAAGTACCCAGCAAAAAAGGATACGCGCCATAAACGTTACTAACCGGGTCCCAAACCTTTCCCCATAAATAGCCGATGCCCAGGGCTTTGATAGAAGGCCACGATTCAACAATAAGCGTTATCAGCACGCCGATTACGAGTAATACAATTATAGCGCCCATAACCATCAAAAGTCGCCTGAAAACGGTTTCCCATTTCATCTGGCTGTAGGATAGGTCGAGTCTTTTATTTTTCATCATAAGTTATCAGTATTACGGGTAACCTGCATGTGTTAAAATGCCCTCAGCGTGATGGCCGGGCTATACAACACAATTACCAGCCCCGTCTTAATGGACACTGGTAATTGTGAGGGTATTATTTTTGTAGGATTTTAATGCTCGCCAATTTATAAACTCAGCGTTTCACCAAATCAATATTATAAAATTGCTTTACCGTTATAGGTAGCCGATTTCAAAATTTTCTCGGCAACTTTTACAGCTGATTTTGAAAGCGGAGCATAGTTTAAAGGCTCGCAATCTTTTTGGCCCTGGTGGATATTGTACCATAACAATTCTAATAATTGTTTAGCTCTGTCGGCCGAACGGCCACCGTAGTTTTGTTCCTTGTAAATAAGTGCCCAGGTAAAGCTGGTGATAGGGTAACCTTTTGCGTTATCAGTATTTGTTAGCGATACTTTCGAATCGGCAGGTAACTCTACATTGCTCGATAGTGTGGTGGTTTCCAAAGTTGGTGTTATAAATTTACCTGCTTTGTTTTGCACCTGTGCATAGGGCATATGATTTTGAACAGCGTAAGCTAACTCAACATAACCAATGGCACCTGGGGTTTGTTTAACCAAACCTTCAACACCTGCACTACCTTTACCGCCTAAACCTGCAGGCCAGTTAACAGCACTTGCCTTACCAACTTTTTTCGCCCAATCAGCATTAACCTTGGTTAAGTAATCAGTAAAAATGAAGGAAGTTCCGCTACCGTCTGAACGGTGAACAACTACGATACCCTGGTCAGGTAATTTTACACCCGGGTTGGTGGCCGCAATTTCAGGGCTGTTCCAGTTAGCTATCTTACCTAAGTAAATATCGGCAAGGTCCTTACCGTTTAATTTTAAAACACCTGTAAAACCAGGAATATTATAAGAAATTACAACAGCACCGGATGCCATAGGGATGTGTAAAACCGGAACACCGATCTTTTTGTCCTGGTCATCGTTTAATGGAGCGTCCGATCCGCCAAAGTCAACGGTTTTGTTGGTAAGCTGTAATATGCCACCACCCGAACCGATTGCCTGGTAATTAACCTTTACATGTTTTGCGGCATCATACTCGGCAAATATCTTCGAAAACAGGGGATATACAAATGTACTGCCCGCGCCTAACAGGGTGTTATCCTGTGCCGAAGCTGATTGTGATAAGCAAACGCTGGCTATGGCCACTATTGCTAACTGTAAACTTTTAACTACTTTCATGGTTTGTGTTTATTTTTAATTTTATTTTTTGTCCCTTGGTATTATTTACCAAATGTGTAATAGAATGTAAACCTAAAAACTAAGGTATGGTCAGGGGCAACATAACCTGAAGTTGTAGAAGATCTTTCGTCTTTGTAATCAACTAACCAAAAGTTTGGCATAAAGTGCACGTTTTTGGTCGGGTTGAAGTCGATACCACCGGTATAAAACTGTTCTTTAACAGTTGGGTTATATGAACCATAATTGGTATTAGCTGCATAAGAATCAGCAGCATTAAATTTGGTATCAGGATTGTACGAATCGTAACGCAGGAAATAATTAACGTTCTTAGCGATCGGGCCTTTTACCCAGAACGATATACCGGTAGCAGTGGCATCTTCTGGTAATTTGGTAGTGCTATTGGTAACGCCGCTTGCAAAGTTTTGGGTGTAAAGCTCAGCGCCAAGCGTGATTGGTTTTGTAGCATAAGAAGCAAATACTTTCCACATGCTATGGTCCTGGCCGGGGATAACTGAAGTAGCGGCAGCAGTTTTGGCGTAGTCAGTATAAATATCCACAACTAATTTCTGGTTAAGGAATTTAGCCCACAAATCGCCGTAAACTATTTTATAGAAACCAGTGTTGGCACTTGCAGCTGATAATAAGCTGGCCTGGCTGTTATTACCTACCATTAATACGTAACCATAGTTCTTAGTAGCCGGGTCAAACGTTCCCTGTAATGAAGCGCCGATATCGTACGAGTTGTTTTTATGGAAATCGGTGATGGTTTTTTCGATTGAACGGTAACCCCAGGTTGTTTCTGATAAGCTGGTTGGGCCGTTGGTACCACCTTCATTTAATGCGAAACCAGGAGTGCTTTGCTCACCGATCACGAAGTCAGTTCCAGTCCAAATGTCTCTCATCCTGATGTTTGCGTTCTTGATCCAAAGCGCCATTTTGCCGTCAACCAGGTTATCACCATTTTGGATGGTAGTACCTGTTGCTGCGCTGGTATTTGCACCTGGTTCAGAAGCTAATAAGAATTCTGCTTTGAATTTTTTGGTGATCTCATAATCATAACCTAAATAAATACGACGGAACTGGAATGCATTCCTGTAAGTAGGTACGCCTGAATAATTTGTTTCACCACCTCTTTTGCTTAAAGCTCCGGCGCCACCTTCAGGTACACCTGTTGCACCAACAAAATCGTTGTCTGAATGAGCGTCATAGTAAAAATCACCGAAAGTATAACCCCAAACTCTTCTTTGTGGTTTCCAAGCAGTGTCAGGGTCCGCTGCTTTAGCTTTCACTTCAGCTTTAGTTGTCGTAGTGGCGGGAATAGTTTCGGGTTTGTATTCTGCGTGCGAAGCAGTAGTGGTGCTTTTAACCACGGTCGCCGGCGTGTTGCCATTGTCGGCTAACGAGGTAGACTGGGCCTTAGCCGAAAAGCCTATTATCGTTAAACCCATTAGTAAGCCAGTACTAAATAGTTTTGTAAACGTTTTTTTCATAACAATTGAGGATTAAATAAATTTTGCCCCAAAGGTGGGGACACTGCATTATCTTAATGTTAAGGAATGATTACGCTTTGATGATATTATGTAAACGTTAATTATACATACCAAATCGCCGATAAATCAAACGGACGCAGTTATTGCCAGATAAAAAATACACAAATATCTGTACATAAGCACTTTAAACCTATGGTTAAAGATGGGCTATATGGTAACATAAACTTAACATTGGCCGGTTTTTAACAAATATCAGCTTAACAAACAGGGAGTTTGTTATTGGCGAGGGTGTTTCAGCGATGCCAAAGATTGTTTGATCAGCGGACTCGCATAACCGCCAAAAACCGATTACCTGGCACGCCCGTGCCAAAACTTATTTAATATTAAAGGTAAACTTAATGCCTTATTAATATTGCAAGGCTATTTTTGGGTTTAGGCGAACCAATGATAATGGCTAATTTATTCCGGGATTTTTTTACTAACAGGGCCTTATTTTTCGACAGTTTTGATCTCGCTGCCAAAAATCTGGTTGATATGGCATCAATATTGCAAACCGTTGTCGCCTCCGGCGATCCCCATGAGCTTGAAACAACCTATCGGCAGATCAATAAAAAAGAAAACTTTGGCGACGATATCACGCATAAGATAAACCTTTACCTTAATAAGATAGTTTTTACGCCTTTAAACCGGCCGGATATCCATGCCCTGGCAGGCGCCCTTGACGATGTGGCCGATGCGATAAACGAAGCGAGCGGCCGGATGTACCTTTACGATATCAACGAATTTTCGCCGGCCATAAAACAGATCACGATAATTATTTTAAAAGCAAGCATCGAAGTAGAAAGGGCCATAGCCCTGCTGCGGAAACCTAAAAAAATGGTCGAAATGCCTTTGCTGTGCCTGCATGTTAAAAACTACGAACACCAGGCCGACCAGGTTTACTACCATGCCGTTGCCGATCTTTTTTCGGACGAAAAAAATGCCATTAGGCTGCTAAAATACCGCGAAATACTGTACTCGCTGGAGACATCGGTAAATAAATGCAAAAGTGTAACGGATGTTTTGAATAAGATAGTAATAGGCGGATGAAGAAGGTGAAAGCTAAAAGACTAAAGCTGAAAGCTTTTTCATATCCTGCCATTCAGCTTTGGACTTTCCGCTTTAAGCTTTCTGCTTAAACTACCCTGCCTTTTGCTGCTGCGGATCCAGCTGCTCCTTAAGTTCCTTCAGTTCTATTTCGTAGGCACGCATACGGGCATGCAGAATATCCAGTTCGGTGCGCATCATTTGTATTTCGGTGATCAACTTGGCCGATTCGGGTTTATTGATCTTTTTTTCGCCCGTTCCCAATATCAGCCACTCGGGCGAGTATTTTAACTGGAAACAAAGCTTGCGGATAAGGTAATAGCTAACATCCTGCTTCTTATTGATCACTTTGCTGATAAACCCCTGGTCGACACCAATGGCACCTGCAAGCGCCAACTGGCCGCCATGTTCCTTTACAATTACCTTTATCCGTTTTACTAATGCATCGTCCGACATACGGTTGCAATAATAGTTAAAGTTGTGGAAGAAGTTAAAAAAGGTTGTAATAAGTTGGAAAAGTTGTAGTAGGTTGTAAGGGTTGTAAGGGTTGTAAGGGTAAGATAAAATATACTTTACATCATTTAATAATAAAAAAAGGTTGTAACATCCCTTGACATTACAACCTCAACTAAACCATTAACTAAATCTCTGAAAAAACTATCTTAACTAAAAACTTAACAAAACTCTCTTTTTAATATGCAATACCTTATAAACCTTGCAACTTATTACAATCCTTAGCAAGCCAGCTCGAACGACCCGCCCTGGCTTTGAACCTGCTCAAGCAATTCGTCCAGTTTGGCGTTATAGGCCTCGATAGATATTTGGCCGTTATTGTATTTCGACGACAATAATTTAAGCTCCTGCACCTTCGATAAACGGTTATTTTCGGATTGATTATTGTAAATCTGTGCCATTGATGCAGCCCCGGCCATATTTTGCGGAACATCATCATAGCGCAATGCCGTCTTTAAAACGCTTATTTTCTGCTCGGTTGATTTAAGCATAAACAACGGCGGTACGCTCCTTGTTTCTTTTAAAACGGTATTTACTTTTATTGTTTGTTTTTTATCAAACTTCAAAATAAGTGAAACTATAATAACTCCTGTAAGTGAAAAAAAGAATAAAAATTCCATGGCGTAAAAATTAACATCAAATCAAATCGCTGACTTCGGGTATTTTTACGTTAGTAACTAACTGAGGGTTACGGTTTTTGTGAATATTTTTTTATTGGTTCATAGTTCATGGTTGATAGTTCATAGAAGAACAATGATAGTTGATGGCACATAGCCTTATTACCGTTAATTTAGGCCTTTTTTTCATGAACAATGAACCATGAACTACAACCTAAACCCTCTTCTCGTAGCAATAAAACCGAAGGCCTTCACGGAAACCCAGGCCTATTTCGCCGGCAAATACATAGCCTAATTTAGGGAAAAGGCGTTGCGTAGCCTGGTTGGCTGTATTGGTATCCACCCTCAGTACGCCTATCCCCCTATCAATAGCCTCTTTTTCGGCTTGTATTAATAAGGCCGCGGCTAAGCCTTTGCCCTGGTGTTTGGGGCTAACAGCCAGCCGGTGGGTAACAATGGCAGTTTCGTTGATATCCCAGCCAACGTGGGCGTATTCGGGCTCCTGGTCCGTGGTAATGGCTGATATTCCCGCAATTTCGCCATCAACTTCGGCCACCCACAGTTGTTTTAAGGCGATGTCCTGCTCAAACACCCCTGCGTTCGGGTAAACGGAATCCCATTGAAAATTACCGGCAGCATTCATTGCGGGCACCACTTCGGCAATCAACAGCAAAATTTGGGGAATATCGGTTAGTTCGGCGCGTCGGATCAGCATTTGAAGAATTTATTGGCGAAAGTATTTTATTTCGATGAAAACCGGAAACCTAAATGGCCATTTTTACGGAATTACGGCAGTGTTCGACCCTGCATCGTTTTCAACTGCCATCTGCCTATCCCACTACAATCTTCGCCTTCACCCCTTCGTGCATAGTTTTAATTATCCGCGAAACGTTTTTCCACTCAAACAAATGAATCAGCCAGATGGTAAAACGGATCATACCTTTATTGTTGATAAGGCTGCCGCCTAACTTGTAAATGGTTTGGTCGCGGGCGGTAATGCACGCATCATAATCGGCGCCTTTCTTGGTGGCCAGTTCTTCGGCAAAGCACCATGCGCCATCGCGGGCATTATCAATGCTGAATTGGATCAGTATATTAGTTTGGTTATCGGCATGCAGACCCAAAAGCGACAATAGTGGCGAAACGCGGTCAATCTCATTCAGCACCTGGTAGGTTAAGGACGATATAATGGTATTGATGTTATCAAAATCATTATGGATACTTTCCAGCTGTCCGTTTGCTACTTCAACGGCCGCTATTCCCAGATCGAGGTTTATATGAGCGTTCATACCCAAAAACAAATGCTGCAAAACCAGCAGCGATGCGTTTTCAGTTGCGTCAAAAGCAATCTTCCACGATGCAGTAACCGGCTGGCCGGCTTTCCATGCGTTTAGGGCATCCAGGTAGCGGGTGGCAAAAGTAACATCTAGTTTTTCCATCAGCGGGCCGTTTTCAAATTGCCCCTTTGCAACGCCGGCTTTTACACTTGCTGTCACCTTATAATATAAGGCGGCGAAATACCCCGCCCGGTTATGGGTGCGGATACTTTCCGCAATAATATCTTCCAGTTGCAGCAG
>Ga0206842_1092_pt1 | contig 16731 bp, 20 predicted proteins | sample Alteio_BWOrgCont_23_FD_152861 | JGI IMG/M metagenome (GOLD analysis project Ga0206842, IMG submission 152861) | Enriched cells from forest soil in Barre Woods Harvard Forest LTER site, Petersham, Massachusetts, United States -... | ecosystem: Environmental > Terrestrial > Soil > Temperate forest >...
AAACCAATTGCAACCAGTCCATCAGCAAGACGCAATGCAGTTTCAAACGATTCAGCCAGTCGTATGCGAACATCATCACGCACTTTAATACGATCAATCACAACTTCTATGGTATGTTTCTTGCGTAAATCAAGACGCGGAATCTGATCAAGCTCCAGCATCTCACCATCAATACGTGCGCGCACAAAACCTTGTCCGCGTAATTCCTGCAACAATTCCACATGCTCACCTTTTCTTTCACGCACGACAGGCGCCATGATCATGACTTTGGTATCAACAGGCATGGCTAAAACGATATCCACCATCTGACTGATGGTTTGCGCTTCAAGAATCGTGCCGTGTTGCGGACAATGTGGCTGCCCGACTTTGGCAAACATGAGACGCAGATAATCATGAATTTCTGTAATCGTACCCACAGTAGAACGTGGATTATGTGATGTGGATTTTTGCTCAATGGAAATAGCGGGAGATAATCCTTCAATATGATCCACATCTGGTTTTTCCATCATGGAAAGAAATTGTCGCGCGTAAGATGAGAGCGATTCCACATAACGACGCTGCCCTTCTGCATAAAGCGTATCGAAGGCGAGTGAAGATTTGCCAGAACCAGAAAGACCAGTAATGATCACCAGCTTGTCGCGTGGCAAATCGACATTCAGATTTTTGAGATTATGTGTACGGGCACCACGGATTCGAATTTGTTTCATGATTGGTACCGGGCAATTGAAAAAAGGTCTGTATTATATCCTAATTTTCTATATAAAATACCCCGCCTCAAAGTGACCGGTTTTTCCCGATGAATAAAATGACTACCACAGAACGACGCGCGATCATTAGTCTCTCATCTATCATGAGTTTACGCATGATAGGTCTTTTTATGGTGCTGCCCGTTTTTAGCATTTATGCAGCTGAATTATCTGGCGCAACACCCACGCGCATTGGTCTTGCTTTGGGCATTTATGGTTTATCGCAAGCACTTTTTCAGATTCCTTTCGGTGTATTGTCTGATCGTTTCGGACGTAAACCCATTATTTTCATTGGACTCATTTTGTTCGCGTTAGGCAGTTTGCTCGCAAGTTTTGCAGATTCCATTTTTATGATGATCATTGGTCGTTGCCTGCAAGGTATGGGTGCAATTGGCAGCACCATCATGGCATTCATGGCAGATTTCACGCGTGAAAATCAGCGCACCAAAGCGATGGCCATTGCTGGTATCACTATTGGCGGATCATTTTCACTGGCGATGCTGGCAGGTTCTGCGCTCACACACTGGTTGGCCGTTAGTCAGATATTTTTACTAGCTGCCTGTTTTGGCGCGACAGGTATCTTTCTACTTTTTTATGCAGTGCCATCTTCTGCGACATTAAGCTGGCATCGTGATACCGAACCTGAGTTTAAATCTTTCATCAGACTATTAATCTCGCCTGAGCTTGCAAAATTAAATATTGGTATTTTTATTCTGCATGCTATTTTTACAGCCAGTTTTATTGTCATTCCGATTAGCTTGCAGCAATTTGCACAACTGGAATCCTCCCAACAATGGAAGTTATATCTACCCGCATTGCTAATCGCTTTTATCATTAGTTTATTTTGTATTGGCATGGCTGAACGCAAACAACAAGTTAAACCATTTTTCCTGATGGGAATTTTAATTATTGCCATATCGGAATGTTTATTATGGTCAATTAAAACCAATCTCGCGTTTGCCTTTGCGGGAATTGGTTTATTTCTGACTGGTTTTTCCTTGCTCGAAGCTTTTCTCCCCTCACTCATTTCCCGCACTGCACCTGCTTCACGCAAAGGAAGTGCATTGGGGATCTATTCAAGTTCACAATTTTTAGGTATCTTTGTCGGCGGTCTTGTCGGCGGATGGTTATTCGGACATTCTGGTTTTTCTGGCGTTTATCTTTTTTGTATCACACTTGCCCTCTTCTGGTTTGCATTAGCTGTATTCATGCAACCACCACGCACACTTGTCACACAAATGTGGCGCATTTCTCCTTCCATGCAATCCAGTTTTGATAAACTGTCCCAGCATTTGCACGCGATAGAAGGGATGGTAGAAGTGAATATGGTAAGCGAAGATGGCATGGCGTATCTGAAGATGGAACGCAAAACCTTGCAACATCCCGATTTCATTCGGCTGAGAGAAGAACTACAATCGGAAACATTCTGTTAATAGGAGTAAAAGTTATGGCACGTGGTGTAAACAAAGTAATACTGATAGGCAACCTGGGCAAGGACCCGGAAGTACGATATTCGTCCACTGGTTCTGCCATTGCAAATATCACATTGGCAACCAGCGAATCGTGGAAAGATAAACAAACTGGTGAAAATGTCGAGAAAACCGAATGGCATCGCGTGGTGTTTTATCAACGTTTGGCTGAAATTGTCGGAGAATATTTGCGTAAGGGCGCAAAGATTTATGTTGAAGGACGTTTGCAAACACGCAAATGGCAAGATAAAACTACTGGCCAGGAACGTTATACCACTGAAATCATCGGTGACAATATGCAAATGCTGGATAGCAAAGGAAGCAGCGCTGGCAATACAACCACATTTGAAAAACCCATGGCAGTGAATGCATCGCCAGAAGCAGCACCTGCACTTGATGGTTTTGATGATGATATTCCGTTTTAATTCCTGCTATTGAACAAAATAAGCCCTTGGTATAAGGGCTTATTTATTTATATTAAACTCTATCCGTTACCCTTGTTTTGACACTTGAAGCTTAATTGGCTACACTTGAAGCTTAATTGGCTACACTTGAAGCTTAATTGGCTACACTGGGTGCATTATAATGTCCGTGATAACTTCTTTTTTATTTCCCGAATATCGGCAAAAAGTGCTCGGCTTACTTCTACTACATCCAGAAACTCGTTATCACGTACGTGAAGTTGCTCGTCTCACAAATACTACCGCGGGAACGCTCCATCGTGAGCTATCCAAATTAGCAAAAGCCGAAGTATTAATTCGAGAAGTCAGTGGCAATCAAGTGTATTACCAGGCCAATCCTAATTTTCCTATTTTTGAAGAGCTCGCAAGTATTTTAAGAAAAACATCTGGCATAGCGGATGTCTTAGCGAGCGCCCTGACACCATTAATAGAAAAAATTACAGTAGCTTTTATTTTTGGTTCTGTCGGAAAAGGAACAGAAAATAATGGAAGTGATATTGATGTATTAATTATTGGAGAAATTAGCTTTACTGATGCTGTTGCAGCACTTTATCCTGCACAAGCGAGTTTACGCCGCGAAATTAATCCAAAAGTATACAAAAAAGCAGAATGGAAAAAACTAGTAAATAATAAAGATACGTTTATTCATGAAATCATGAATAAACCAAAAATTTTCATTATAGGAACAATGAATGACCTTAAATAATCTGATTGGAAAAACACTCTAACAATATTAAACAGCTATTATTAATTTCCTTTTAAAAAAAACATCTATTTATTTTTTTTGTTAAGCATTCTCATTGCTACATATAACAAATTTTTTAATTTAAAAATTTAAATTTAGACTTGCATACTTCTTATTTTTTGATACCATGCGTGACATGTTTCGCATTATCGATTTATATGCACAAGTAATACTTCAAATCACCATCTATTTCTTAGAAATCTTGACTTTGCCACATCTAGACTTTGCGCAACTGATCCGGCCATCCTCATATTTTGAACATAATTACTGTTAATAATGTTTTCTTAAAGGAAGTAAGTTATGATAACCACCGAAAATGATATAGACGAAACAGTTAAAAATAAAAATGAGCAAAACCACCTTGAACTAAAAACTCACCCATGGCGCATCTGTCCTATTGGTAAACATTTTGTGAAAGAGCATATAGTTCATACACGACCGAGCAAAAAGCATCCTCAAGGAACTACTAAAAAAATTCTCGATCATTGCGCTACAAATCCATCAAAAAAAGACATTCTTACGTTTGATGAAATAACGACAATAACAAAAAAATATTTTCATCATTTAAGCGGTCAACCTAAAGCTAATGTATTGAAAGGATATTCCAACGCAGATAAATTTGATTCTGAAATTCGTGGCTGGACACGCTATTGGAATCAAATTTTTTCTTTTCCACACCCACTAGAAGAAAATCTTGTAAAAGCATTAATTGTATCTGAATCAAGTTTTGATCCACAACTTGATATTCCTTCTGGCCAAGATGATGGAAGAACACGTGGGTTAATGCAAATAACAGATGCCACTATGCATGTATTAAACGATCATCATGGTGAATTAAGCGATCATCTTATTCATTTCGATCATCGAAAACTACTTGACCCATCAGCAAACATTTGCGCAGGTGTTCGGTGGTTATTTAGATGTATGATTATAGCAAAATCCAAAATAGGCAATGATGCTACCTGGATAGATGCCGTGTGTAGATATAAAGGAAAAAAAATGAATTCCAGGGAAATGGAAATCTTCAACCATCATTATTTGTGCATCACCGAAGGATAAAATGAGCAATTCATTAATTCTCGTCATTTTTTTATTACTACCCTTGCAGGGATTCAGTTTGGCCCCAGCCATTCTGAAAAAATATCCCTATCAACTAATCACTAATGATTATGGAATTCTGAATGAAAAAAATTTGAAAAGATACGTCCATGGAATTATTCCCGAACCATTTAAATGGAAAATCACTGGATTTGATTACTGGCAATGTTTTCAGGCAAAAAAAGTTAGCGTTTGGCACGACAAAGGTGTATACGATTCCTATGATAAGGTAGTCAGAAGTGATCCCCATATTCGCATTCAAGTCACACCAACAGTTATTCATGTTTATGAGCCAAGAAGAAATTTTTCCCTGAATTATGCAAAAGAAAAAATAACTGCATGGAATCGCTTAATGACAAATGAAAAATATGTATGTATCGGTGGTGCTTTTACTGGAACACATAAAAATTATGTGAATGGAAAAGAAATTATAGAACATGGCTGGATTTATGAAAACCTGAAAACAAACAAAGGATGTGATTCATATTTTTCAGGATGGTGTCAGTGAAGATAATATGATTCTCAAACAGCCTGTTTCAAGAAAGGCTTCAGGAATTAAAATGCGAAAAATAATTATGTTTATCCTTTTATGTGCAACCTTCACAACAGATTACGCTCTTAATACACGACATAAAAATGAAAATGATACGAAAATTCTGCGATTAACCAGAAATGAAAAAATAACTGAATCGATTAAATCACCGAATGGTAAATGGATAGTGTTTGTTAAAAAAAGTAATTTCACTATCCCGAGCAATTGTTTTTATCCCGCAGAAAAAGGTGAGCAAGCTAACGAGATTTGGATTATCAATACTAAAGAAATGTCCAAAAAATTATTAGTCGCCCCTCACTTTAACTGCGGAGATGTATCAAGGGTTATTATTGACCCGCATAATTTACAATTTTCACCTGATAGCAGAACGATTTTTTTTGAAACATCTGCATGGGTAACATCAGGCGACATCATTATTAATCAACACCGTTACCGCTTCGAGGGTGATACTCCATTAGGCAGCTATAATTGGGACTGGCTTTTTACTCCGGAAGGAAAACAAATTAGATTATATAAAAAAGTGTAGGGGAAAAAATGACTAACTGGACAACAGAAATCTGTCATGCAAATGGAATTGACATACATTACCTGCGCACCGGCGGTGATAAACCTTCCATCGTACTCTTGCATGGATTAATGCTAAGTGGAGCGTGCTGGACTCCATTAGCACGAACGCTGGAAAAAAATTACGACGTTATTATGCCGGATGCCCGAGGTCACGGCTATTCAAGCGCTCCTGATCATGGCTATAGCTATCACAATCTTGCTAATGATGTCGTATCCTTTATCGATAAATTGGGGCTGGATAATCCTTTATTGCTTGGACATTCCATGGGAGGCATGACTGCCACAGTAGTTGCCATGCTACAACCTCAGTTATTACGCGGACTTATATTAGCTGATCCAAGCTTTCTAACACCGCAACATCAACGCGAAATTAACAAGAGCGACCTTATTGAACAGCATCAGAAAATACTCGCTCGATCACGGGAAGATTATCTGACTGAGATGCAGATTCGTCACAAACGCCGAACACAAGAGATCGTTGAACTGTTTGTGCATGCAAGATTTCAAACCAGTGTGAATGCTTTCGAAATCTTAACGCCACCGAACCCTGACTATAAACAAATGATAAGCAATCTCAATGTTACAAGCTTGCTCGTCATAGGAGATGTGGGTTCAGTTGTTTCCAAAAGCATGGCCATAGAATTGACTGAACTCAATCAACATTTACAAGCTGTACAGATTGCAGAAGCAGGTCATGCAGTTCCCTATGATCAACCCGAATGTTTTTCGGCAATCGTTCAAACTTTTTTACATGCAGTAAGCAAGTGATTAAAAATTATTGCCACCGATTAGAATAAAGCTGCATTCTTATTTCCCACATATTCCTGCACATCGAGCTTTTCAACATTGCGAATAATAAGCACCAGGATATAGCTTGGGTATGCAAATATACTGATGATAATAATCTTCATACAAATTGTTGATAGAAATTGTCTAGCCAGGATTAGCCCATCTAATTGGGATGAGTAAATTAATAATGAAACAATCACACTAAAGATAATTTGCCCAACAACAGAAGAAGCGATACTTCGAAAAATAAAATATTTTCCACTCCAATAAGCGCCTAACCTTGATACAGCATAAGCATTAAGAAAATCACCACAAGCAAAACCGAGACTGTAGCCAAAAACAATTGGCAAAGAATGCTCGAACATTAAATGATAACTAATATCAGAAGCCACATATGATGAGGCTGGTAGTTGCAGTAATATTCTGGCCGTTAAATTAAAAATCAATATGCAGATAAAATTTCCCCATATTAATAATCTTGCATTCTGATATCCATAAACTTCCGCAACAATATCCGCAAATACATATGTTAAAGGGAATACAATAACACCTCCGGGTACAAGAAATGGCCCGATCTAATTAAACGATATGTGAACAACATAGCAATATTAAGTAAACTGACAGATATCATTGAAACAATAATGAGATATTTAAAATTCCTCATAATTCACCATTATCAACTAGAGTTTTGCTTTGAATTTTAAACAGGGTTCAATCAATTCATCATTCTGCTTAATTAATTCCAATTTTTTCGAACCCGTTATCTCAAGCACATTAAAATACATGATCGGCGTTGTTACCCGTCTATGATTTGCATACTCGTGTACAAATTCATCAACAAACTCCTGCTTTAATTTTTCATTCGGTAAATGATCAAGATGAGGCATCCAGCTTCGAATAGATTCCTGCATTTCAGACCAACTCTCAAACAAACAGGGAATTTCCAAACGATTAACTGTCAATTCAGCGTCTATAACAGCGCTGGCAATTTCCTTATAACTAGTTTCAGATACAAATGGTCTTGGTAAAAAGGAATCACCAAAGTATTTGCGCCAGTAAGGTGAACTTATCATTATATCTGCTACATCATAGGCATCATGGCGCATAGGATACATTAGATACATTCTGCCATTAGGTTTTAATGCATTAACAATGTTTTGTAATGCGACTAATTGATTTTCAACCCAGGAAAGTGTCCAGAAAGATATAGCAACATCAAAGGTGTTTTGATAGTTGATTTTCAACACATCATTAAATACAAATGTTAGGTTCTCAGCATGATAATGTTTGTTGGCGTATAGCACCATAGCTTCGGAAGCATCAACTCCTATTACCTGCCCTTCGGTCATGCATGAAATCTCATATGTGATTTTTCCTGAACCTGACCCTATATCGAGCACTGATTCATTTCCATCAATCCTTATATTATTTAATCTTTTCAAGGCGGTTCGATATTGCATCACACAGTTTTGATCATAATATAATGGATCCCACACTTTCACTTTTAATTACTCCATCTATTTTCGTTTATCGTTTTTTGCTAAAAACAAAGAGGTTTTTTCTTTGAGTATGGATTCGCAACCCGTTGTGTATCCAATGTCGTATATATCTTTTATATCCATATTGAGTAATAAATTTTTATCTTTAGAAAGTTCGCTCGCAGTACGAGTAAACATGATTTCATCTTTTGCTTCAATCGTATAAAGATATTGCTGTAAATTCTTGTCATATTTTTTTGCAGTTATTTTGTATAATGGTTTTGCCTGGGACAATTTTAAAAACTCTATTAGGCGTCCTTTCCCCGCTTCTCTTATTAAATCAGCATGAAATGCGCTGAAATCATTCAAGTTGTAGCCGTTTTGAATAATTGCGGATGCCTTTAGTGACACGATACAGTTTTTATTACTATGCTGAATTGCAAATGAAGATTCACCTGGTATATTCGACAGCTCCATAATTTCAACTATTTTTAGAGATTTTGTATTTTTAGTGAAATCCAATAACGCCTTATACTCCTGGGTTATTTTTTTTAGCAAAGACAATAAAAAATTTTGCCGTTGGTCAGAATGATAATCTTTATCCATATTTAAATGCTCTCATAATTCCTCATCTGAAATTAATCCGTAAATGCCAATCATTTTTTCAAATGTTTTTTGTATTCAGCAACAGTACCAAGAATTGAATGTTCGGGTGTGAAAAGCGTCACATTATATCCATTTGTCACAGGTTTTAAATAGATTTCTCCTTCATCAAACAGTGCCTGTCGCAATGCGGGCAATTTTTGTCCGATCTTATAAACAATAATAAAATCCCTATGCTCCACCTGAAGAACAGGATCAACTATTAAAGCTGTTTCTTTTGCCAAATTTTCCCAGTTATCTTCCTCAACAAGAAGTGCATAAGCATTTTTGCTGTAATGATGCTCTGTAAGGATTGTTGAGCGAGAGTGATCATTGTGACTAATCGGCCAGGTAATCGCTTCTTGCCAGGATATTAATGGAATATTTTCCAATACATTTTGATTAATTTTGTACGAGCCTTGTATACGCGAATCTGGAAAAGATTCATCCCCAACAAGCTGACTGATTGTTAATGAAAAATATTTGGCGAGAGGTGTTAGTGTGGAAAGTGTCGGGTTGTTATTACTATTGTTACGAATTTTTTTAATAGTGCTTGCAGGGATGCCTATTCTCCGCGATAGCTCCTCTGCATTTAAACGTGCCTCAGTCATCAATATATTTAAGTTAGTCTTTAATTTTTCCGACATTATAAATGTCCCAGATGAGATTTCGAAATCTTATAGGCTATTAATGCTTGAGTCCAATTATATCGATATCATAATGTCATCCCGATAATTTTTATAATAAAAAATATACAAGCTTCTTTATAAATTAGTGTTGATTCGGTAATAAAATATCGATACTATTCATTTCGATATTTAAATATCGATTAATGGATAGCAAATGCTAAAAGGAGAAAATCGTGTCCGCAATAGAGCCACTGCATCGAATGATAAGACCCGACTTACTTACATTGACACCCCAGGAAAATATCCTGCTGGAATTAGAGCTTTTTTCGCGTATATGCGAGGAGCTAACGGAAATATACAGAAAACGACATAGGAATTATTTTCGCTTAATAAACTTCACGGTAGAAAAGGAAAATCACATGCTTGAATCCAGCATCATTCAATTTATCATCAATGACATTTTATCTACGGGTGAGTACAGCCTCAAAGGAATAGCTTGTTATACGGGTTCTTTTGAGGATGTCATAGTTGAATTATTAACTGGTGTTAATAAATATCCATCTGCTTTTTTTCTTCGCAAATTGATAGATTTACATCGCTCAACCCGGCGCGATATTTATGATTTAATCATGAAGAGAATTATTGCCAAAGTGAGGATTGAAATTGATGGTGAAGAAAAATCAGATGGATAGATAATTGTCTAACAAGTTTTCCGGCTACCCCATGCACAATCTCTGTCATTTTTTGATTTGACTTGATATTATTGCCGAATTATCAACTAAAGGGACCGGGATTATGAAAACCGCTTTATTAATGCTTGAAATACAAAATGATTATTTCCCGAATGGCAGGACGCCGTTAGAAAGAAGCATTGAAGCCTGTAATCGGGCTGAAATTGTTCTACATGCCTGTAGAAATAAAAAACTTCCTGTTATTCATATACAACATGTTTCCACCCAGCCTGATGCTACTTATTTTCTTCCCTGCACAAAAGGCACAGAATTTTATCACACAGTACAACCCGTTAAAGGCGAAACCATTATCAAGAAGCATTATCCCAATAGCTTCAAGGACACCAGTCTTCTGAATCATCTGATTAAAAATCAGATTAATCATCTGGTCATTTGCGGCATGATGACACACTCAGCCATTGATGCCACCGTTCGCGCTGCATTTGATCTTGGCTTTAGCTGCACAGTATTACAGGATGCTTGTACTGCCCGACAGCTGGAGTTTAATCATTCAGTCATCCCTGCACAAAACGTACATTATGCTTTTCTTGCAGCATTACAAAACTCATATGCTTCTGTCATGAGTACAGATGATTTTCTGCAAAAAGCAGGTGCGAGAATTGAAGCAGTAGCATAAACAATGAAATGGGAATCACGTTACGTACCACCTGATCCGAGGATATGGCAAGGTCGTGCGGATGTTCCGTCTGATTCCTGTTTTTATCAACATATACGTTTGCTAAATGTATTATCACAAGAACCTGTAAAATCTACGCCTACCACATTTGCCCTCATCGGATTTAAATGTGATGAAGGCATCAAGCGCGATCTTGGACGAGCAGGCGCAGCTGATGGTCCAATCGCCATTCGCCAGCAACTCGCGAAATTACCTGTGCAAAAACAAAATATCGATTGCTATGACGCTGGCGATATCATCTGCACGGATAATGATCTGGAAACTTCCCAGCAAGCATTGGCAGAAGTGATTGCCATGTTTCTTGCCAAAGGGATTCATCCGATCGTCCTGGGTGGTGGACATGAAATGGCATGGGGACATTATCAGGGAATAATAAAAAATTATCCGCGGGAAAAACATCTTGGCATTATCAATTTCGATGCACATTTTGATTTGCACCCTACTCACCCGATTGAACATGGCAGTGCAACGACCGCGTTTTATCAAATTGCACATGATCATCTTGCCAATAAAAAACGTTTTGATTACAACTGCATTGGCGTGCAACATGCTGGTGATATTCGTCAGTCATTTGATATCGCAAAAAAACTCAAAGTGAAATTTATTCTTGCAGATGAATTACATCAAGGTTTACAGGAAAAATGTTTTGATTTTATTGATAGAATTATCGATGAAAATGAGCGCATTTATTTAAGCCTGTCACTGGATGTATTTTCTGCTGCATTTGCACCAGCCGTTAGCTCCATTCAACCATTGGGATTAAATCCCTGGCATGTCATTCCCTTGTTACGTCAGGCTGCATCATCCGGCAAAGTCGTTAGTTATGATATTGCAGAATTAATTCCACGCTATGACATTGATCATCGCACAGCAAAATTAGCAGCAGCAATGGTATATGAAATATTTCATCATCATCTTGAACATATAAAATAAAATGAAAATAAATTCTTCACAATTCCAGAAATTAATTCTTGCCTGGTTTGATTTACATGGCCGCAAACATTTTCCATGGCAACAAAATAAAACACCCTATCGTGTCTGGATATCAGAAATCATGTTGCAGCAAACGCAAGTGAATACTGTTATTCCTTATTACGAAACATTCATGCAACACTTCCCTGATCTTGCAACACTTGCCAATGCACATGAAGATGAAGTTTTAAAATTATGGGCAGGACTGGGTTATTACAGTCGCGCACGCAATTTGCATCGCGCAGCCAAAATGGTGCAAAACAATTTCGCAGGCAAATTCCCTGATAATTTGATGGATTTACAAACCTTGCCTGGCATTGGCAGATCGACGGCAGGTGCGATTCTTTCATTGGCATTCAATCAGCAAGCTGCGATTCTTGATGGCAATGTGAAACGTGTGCTAACCAGATTTCATGGCATCACTGAATCAATTGCAGATAAAAATATAGAAAAAATATTATGGAAACATGCTGAAAATTTCATGCCAGCAAAACGTGCTGCTGATTACACACAAGCCATGATGGATTTAGGTGCAACGATTTGTGTGCGTGGCACGCCCGATTGCAAACGTTGTCCGTTGATAAAAACATGTGTTGCACATAATGAAAATATCGCACATTTATTGCCGATAAAAAAAATAACGCGGCAATTACCTGTGCGCACTGCGAGCATGATTATCCTGCAAAAAGAAAATGAAGTGTTATTGTATAAGCGCGCACCGACTGGCATCTGGGGTGGATTATGGAGTTTTCCAGAAATGGAAGGCGAGCCTGATCAGGAAAAACTATCTGCATTTTGCAAAAAAACTTTCCGATTAAATATGATTGATCATCAATATCTTGCCTCGTTTCGCCATACTTTTAGCCATTATCATTTGCAGATTCATCCCGTTATTGTTCCCATCAAACGCCTGCCATTACGTGTCATGGAAGATAATCAGCAAATCTGGTATAACCTTTTGCAGCCAGCAACCGTTGGCGTACCAAAACCAGTACAACTGATTATGAGAAAGCTGCGATGAGTCGATTCATAGAATGCGCAAAATTAGGCAAGCAAGCTGAAGGATTGGAGAATGCTCCAATGCCGGGAGAAATCGGCAAAAAAATATACGATCAGATTTCAAAACAAGCCTGGCAAATGTGGATTACGCATCAAACCATGTTGATCAATGAATATCGTTTGAGCATGCGTGATGCAAAATCACGCGCTTTTCTGCTGGAAGAAATGGATAAATTTTTATTCGGCGCAGGCAGTGAAAAGCCAGCTGGATTTGTTCCACAATCAATCATTTGAATTGTCGTTCATTCCGCCCACATTCATCGGATGTTTACCTGCTGATCTGCTGCTATCAAACGGCACTTCCGTATTGCCACTCGAAGCTGAAGCAGCTGCATGCGATGCAGCATGCTTTGGCGCAGGCGCTGGTTGTGGTCGATAATCTGGCGGATAGGCATCAGGTGGATATGCATACTGGTCAGAATAATATCCCGATGGATAAGGCGGATAAGCAGGAGCTGGACGCTGACCATCATAAGTGGCCATGCGTTCATCGAAGGTCGAATATGGCTCAAAGGTTTCAAATCGATCAGTAAGACAAGCAGACAATAAAAAAGTCAGCGGAAGAATAATAAAGATTTTAAGCGCCTTTTGCATGATGAGTCCTTGTTGAGTTGCCTGCAGATTGATACAGAGAATGACATTAGAAATGATGCTGAATCAAGGAAAATTTGCTTGACTCAACATGCTGGTATCTGTTTAATTAGCATCTCATTTTTGTGATGGCCAGATAGCTCAGTTGGTAGAGCAAGGGACTGAAAATCCCTGTGTCGACAGTTCGATTCTGTCTCTGGCCATTTATCATCTAACTAAAAAATACTTTTTCTTTGGATCCCTTGGGCCCGACCCGACTTCGGTAATCAAGCTATTATTAATTAACCCAAGAAGACGTGATCGTGTTGCCCTTGTAGAAAGAGCAATCTTGTCTGCAATCTGTTTGGTCGATAAACCCTTTTCTTTTTTCAACAACATCAGGATGGACTTGTCTATTTCATCCAGCTTTACGACATCTTTAGGATGTATTTGTTCAGTAAATATTGTTACCCGAAAGTGAATCCCGATCTCTTCCAATACTGGCTTCTCTAATCCTGCACTCAAACATGCTTCAATCATTCTTCGAATTCCACTGCCCCATCTTTCAATTAATTTTAACTCATGAAAAACACGCCCAATAACCGGATTACGCAGCTTTGAAATACCTCTATATAAATCTTCAAATGTAAGATTAAAGGGAATCAAGCCTGGGTTTTCAATTTCTATTCTGTTATTAAAAATTGCTATTCGGATAGGCGAACCTCGTTGCGCATAATCTGCATGAGCTACCGCATTAATAACTGCCTCACGAATAGCGATTATTGGAACACTCCACTTTTCACTCCTGCGTACTCCCTTAATCTCAACTGCTTGCATGAGATGCTTTTGAATAAAACTAATTGCCTCGCTAACAGCAATAACTGGATATGAATGAAATTCCTGGGAATCCATGATTTCTTGCTTATCACTTCCTTTAAACCGTCCAGCCTGTATCCATGCATCCGGAAAATACTTCCCTCTATTCTTTCCGAATAAAATAAGTCCGCCCACTGTTGGAACATTTCGTGCTTGATATTTAGTAATTAGTTTTAATGTTTCAAGATCGGATTTTTTTAGTTCTCTGTACTCTGAAAACAACTCTGAAGCAACCTTGAAGTCTATTTCTTCAGAGCTTAATTCTGTCATTGGTTGCTCATCATACGATTCTGACCTGGTTATACGCTGCAACTCACCAATCATGACAGAATCTGCGAGACGATTTGTTGAACCGATGCGGATATACGCGCCTTTTTCTAAACCTTTACTTTTTAAATAATGTGGCCTGTTATTACTTGGGTAAACCTCAATTATAAGGATATACGTTTTACGCCAGGGAGAAATTTCAATGTTCGGAACCAATCTTGGGGAAATTCCATCACTGATTATATTTGCTAAACGCTCTTCCATATTAAGCGGTTCATCTACTCCCAGAACATTCTTTGTTTTATCCTCTACACCAATAACTAAAGTACCCCCAGATGTATTTGCAAATGCCACTAACGTCTTCAAGACCTTCTCATGAGATGAAAGATCTTGCTTAAATTCAAGAATTTTACCTTCCTGCGACTGAAGTAATGTTGTGATATCCATAGCTATGAAGTTATACTCTGAAGTTCAAATTAAGTTTATACTTCAGAGTATAACTTCAGAGTTAAATTTAATCAAGCAGCATCACTTAAATACATCAAAGTAAGCAGTTTAAGCGATTACACTGAAGACAAACCCTGAAGCAAAGCAACTTCAGAGCGCTTCAGAGCTCACCTTCAGATTTGCACATAAGAATAAAACATCCAGATAGCAAGACATAATGCAACGATAAACCCCATTGCATTTGCCCAGAGTGGAATCAACTTCCCACCGACCCGCAATTCAAATTTAAAAATCAGGCGTGATAAATTGAGCAAAGTAACAAGCGTGAAAACAATTCCTGCGATTAACAAAGCATTTTAAAGAATTTTTTGATATGTGAAGAAATGCAGCGCAAAACAAATATGGCATTAGAATTTCTGCAAAATGTATTAGCTGAGAAGAATGAAAATAAAGCAGGAAACGAAAAAACATTCTAAATTTGCAACATTCAATTTTGTGCGGCGAGGTGAGATCGTCATTGCGAGCGCTTTTCCCTGGTTTGCATTTGCTGATCGTAATTTTTTCTTCCTTCTGGATCGGTAAGAACCTTGTGGGCAATTGATATATTTCATGAGTTCATTCAACTGTCGACAAAATGTCGACAGTTCACTTTTATAATTTTATTTCTTACCATTATTCCGCACGACGATATGCTGCGATTGCTGTTTTTGCAACATTTCAGGATATATAAGCAATAAGGCATTCCAGATTTTGGTTCCAGTTGTCTCTGTCATATCCCAATTCTTGTTTTTTGCAAGATGTTTTTTCACGTTTGCAAAATCATGATCTTTCAAACAGGTTATTATTTCATGGGCTTTTTTTCTGGATTCGATATTACTCGAGGTCTGCAGGTTTCTGATGTAACCATGCAAAGTAAATGCTTCAGGATTAAAATTAAATTTCAATCGATAAATAGTACATTTTGTATTTAGAATTTTACTTAATAAAGGATCTTTATTTAATTCATCCAGTGCATTTGCCTCTTTCTGTTTTACCGTTAAAGAAGTAACTGCATTTGTTATTACTTTTTCCTCACGAATCGAATAGGAACTATCTGATTCTTCTTCCTGCTTAATGACATCATTATGCTTAGTTTCTAAAATCTGAATGGAAGTATCGATCGTCGGCTCAATTATCTTTTTACTTTGCACGTAGGATTCTGAGCGATATTCCTTGCTAATTTTTTCAAAAAAGTTGGCAGGACTATAATGTGCAGCGTTTTTGGAATAATCATGTTTATTGCATTCACAAGAATTATAGAAATCACTCCAATTTCCGTTTAGATTAATAGCTTCGCTGACATTCCACTTTATACCTTGCTTATATGCCGCAGTTACAAATTGATATCTGACGCCATCAACTGTCGTGTAAAAAACTTTTTCGCCAGAAGCAGTAGTGCGCTCTTCATAATCACGACCGCCCAATTTTTTGACAAAGTTTTCTGTGCTGAAATAACTTACCTTTTCATCAGGATAACAATAAGTCCACATTAGAATTTTTATGCTATTTTCTTCTTCTTTTTCTTCCTGAAAATTATCATCAATTTTGAAAGTATCATAACTACCAGTTGCATAGATTGCATCGAGATGAATAAAACAATCCTCAAATCGCTCCTTTCTTGATACCATCTTATTTTTTTCTTGCTGCGCAATATGCTGTTGTCCTAATTTAAAAAACTCAGCCTTGAATTGCGCAAAATTAAGTTTGGAACCATGTGACTGCACATATTCGTGAATCGCATCGTTTATTTCTATTGAAATTGGTGAATCATCGAAAGTTTGTGATTTAAAATTTGTGAAGCATTTGTTTGCCAATAATTCCAGCAATGGTATTTCTTCCAAAAGATCACCCTTAGAATCAGCTTTGAAATACACTACTTTTCTATTACCAAGATCA
>Ga0206842_1096_pt1 | contig 16197 bp, 14 predicted proteins | sample Alteio_BWOrgCont_23_FD_152861 | JGI IMG/M metagenome (GOLD analysis project Ga0206842, IMG submission 152861) | Enriched cells from forest soil in Barre Woods Harvard Forest LTER site, Petersham, Massachusetts, United States -... | ecosystem: Environmental > Terrestrial > Soil > Temperate forest >...
TATCAGTCATGCCCCTTTTCGACGTATCTCCATGTTATTTAATAAACTCCCCTCCATCCTGCCCAAAATTTACCCAAACTACCTCTTTTTTCTTTCCCCTCTTGCCAGCTAAATCCATCTATAATAAATAAAAGGTCAATTTACCGGCGAGGTTTGGATATGGCGGAAGTGCGAACACCGTTAAGTGATGCGCAAAATCAAAACCTGAATTCCTTGCGGGAACAATATTCCTCTGCCACTAAAACAAAAGTGGTTTCAAGTCCGGGTGATATTGATGCCAAGGATAAAGTGATGGAAGAAATATTTTCCTGGTGTTGTGAACAGGGAAATATAGTCGTATTAAAAAGTGGAACGATCCTCGCGGCGGATCCCACTTCAAGAACAGTTCAAAATTGCAAATCGCTTTTACTCAGCAAAGGTATTCATCCAGGACAAGTGTATGCCACGACGGAAGCGATTATCAGCTTGTTACTGGCGAGTGGTCAGGAAGAAGAAGGTTCGAAAAAACATAAAGGCGAAACCAGTGCCACATTCAGTGATCAGCAACGTCACTTGCGTGAGTTAGTGTTTGAAGCAGTGAGACAAAGTGTTAGTGATATTCACATCCAGGTCAGACAAACCTATACCAAAATTCGTATGCGTCAACATGGTGAACTACTGGTTTATGCAGAATGGTCTGAAAAACTCGGACGTGAAATCGCATCAGTTGCCTTCAACAAGGAAACCGATCATGCGACTTCCCACTTCAATCCGTTAGTACCACAAGATGCTTCAATGCCATTAAAAATGCAGGGACGTGATATACGTTTGCGTCTTGCGAGTGTGCCTGCTCACGGTGGCTTTGATATGGTCATGCGTATTCTTGCAACGGGCGAGGAGCATGGCCAGACACTTGATCAATTAGGTTATACCGATAAGCAGGTTGAGATTATCAAAATGGCAATGAAGTTGCCGTTTGGCGCGATCATTGTGGCGGGACCCACCGGTTCTGGTAAAACCACCACACTCGCCAGTTGTATGGAAATGGTCGAGTCCACACAAAAGTTATATTCCATTGAAGATCCAGTCGAAAAAGTTGTGCTACAGGCAACACAGGTTCCAGTTAATACTGAAAAAGAAGACAGAAGTTTCGGTATGATGGGACGCGCAGCTTTACGTATGGATCCAGATGTCATCATCCTCGGTGAAATGCGTGATGAAGATACTGCACATGTGATGGTACGTGCATCCATTACAGGACATCTGGTGTTAACGACTTTGCATACCAACCGTGCTACAGCCATCATTACCCGATTAGTGGATATGGGAATTTCACCGGTGTTATTGAGCGATAGCAGTGTGTTGCGTTGTCTCATGTGTCAGCGTTTGATTGCAAAAGTATGTGATGGTTGTGCTATTCCCTTGCGTCAATCAGAAAAACATCAGCCATTTATTGCAGATTGGGAAGCAGTGCTCGGCAAGGAAATTCTTAATAAGGCCAGAGCAAGAGGCAATGGTTGCGCGAAGTGTAATCGTACCAGCGTTGGTGGACGTATTGTGGTAGCAGAAGTGATCTGGGTAGATGAAGAAGGTAGACAATTTATTCAGAAATGCGACACATTAGGTTGGGAAAAATATCTGAAGGAAAATGGCTGGATGGATTTTCGTGCGCGTGCTATTCAATTAATTGAATCGGGAACCTGCGATCCATTCGATGCAGAAAAAGTTGTCGGTCCGATTAATCCATCCACACAAGCACGCATTTATAAATATAACAATTGAGAGAGCACACATCATGAATCTGGATTTGCTAGCGATCACTTCCTACACCAACAAGGCGGTGCTGCTCTTTAAGCATTTGCAATTTGGTACCAAGCGTCAGCTTGCATTTCTCGAAGATTTATATTTGCTGATCAATGATGGTATTCCTGCGAATCGTGCCATCGATATGATGAGCCAGGTTTCGACGGGTGTGAATCGTGATGTGGCACTTTCATTATCGGAAAAAATAGGACAAGGTCAGCCGCTGGCTGAAGGTATGCGCGAATGGTTTTCCATGAATGTGGTGGAAATCATACGCGTGGGTGAAACAGGCGGTGCATTGGCACAAACCATCAAATCAGCGATTAATATGTTGTCGCAGCAAGGTGTGGCGATTGGTGCATTTATTGGTGCGATTGTTTATCCGCTCACTGTTATCATCACAGCATGTTTTCTTATTCTCTATCTAAATTCCAGTGGTTCGGTGCTTGCACAATTCAAACAAATGAAACCAGTTGATCAATGGCCAGATGCAGGACAACGTTTAATCTGGATGTCCGATATCATCAAATTTTACTGGTGGATTTTTGTTGCCATCCTTATTGCGATCGTCGTGATATTGCGACAAATTATGCAGCGTTATACAGGTCCGTTTCGCGCCACACTGGATCGCTTCCCACCTTTTTCATTTTACAGACGCCTGACAGCAGCACGCGTGCTGGAAACATTAGGCTTGCTGGTTGCAAACGGTGTTGTGTTTCGCTCTGCAATTTCTGTTATGCAGACACAAGCCAATCCCTATCTCATGTATCACCTCACTGGCATGGAACATTTATTAAGTATGGGTAAAACCAATATTGCTGATGTGCTGGATACAGGTTTGATTGATGAAGCCGATTTAACGAGATTGCGCGTCATGGCAGAAGTGAAAGGATTCGAACATGGTTTGATTCGCATGGGTTTGCGTGGTGCAGAGCAAGTCACTGCTACATTAAAATTTATTTCAAGAATTATCGGCGGCGTATTGTTAATCGTCGGCGGTATACTCATCATCCTGATTATTCAGGGTGTCTATTCAACTGGTATGTCCATGTCTTCCACATGAGGTAACAATATGAAACGTTATCTCGGTATCACATTGATTGAAGTCATCCTGGTTCTGGTTGTTGCCAGTGCGATTATCGCCATGAGTATACGTTTTTATACTTACCTGAAATCAGATTCAGATGTCATGCAAGTGCGTGCCAACGTTGATGCCATTTTTGTAGCGATGAAAGATTATTATCATGTGAATTGTTACGGTTATCAGGGCAGCGCAAATAAGCTGGTACCAGGCACATTGAATCCTGCAGCCTCTCCACCATCGATCATGCCTATCGATATTACCAGTGCACTGATTACGCCAAAATTTTTAACGGAAACCTTGATGCCAACTTCCATCGTTAATGCTTCAGGTTCTGGCACGAATGGTTACGTCGCGCAATTTAATGAAGTCACTTATACCAATTCCAATGGAACAGTCGTATCCTGGCAAGCGCAAGTTTCCGTGCAGCTCGCTGCCAATAAAGTATCAAATGCTACTGCTTATGCTGGATGGATGGCGGCAGAATGTTTATCCAATATTTCTGGTTCAACGGTTACACCTTGTGCAAGCAGTGGTAATACCGGTAGTTTTCTAGTGTTTCAGCGTACGATTGCCAATGCCTCGCGCGAAGGAAGTTCAACGTACTGGCAAATGACGCCATCATTGAATACATTTAGACAAATGTATTCGCAACCACCATCTTCAAGTATGTCTGGAGCGACAACGCAATATTTTATGTGTGGAAATTAAAAAGGTGCTGCCATGCAAAAACAAATAAAAGGTTTTTCTCTCATCGAAATGTTATTGGTGATGGTCATTGTTTCTGGCGCATTGTTTATGGCAGCCAGTTATTTTCGTCAGAGAAGTTTGCAAATGCGTATTGATCGAACCAGTTTGCAAATGCAGCAAATTTTAAATGCGGGACTCGCTTATTACGTTGCAAATAATAAATGGCCTGTCGCTAACAATACTTCTGTTGATATTACAGCAACACCCACGACTAATAATTTACAAGCCAATGGTTATTTGCCAAAGGGCGTTACCATTGCCAATCCTTTTTCCGGCGGACATTATTCCATGTATACCGATAGCACGGGAAAATTATTCACGGTGTATACCAGTATTACAGGTGGTTCTGCAGGTTTTCCTGCAGCAGCAGGTAATTCCATCGCAGGTACCTTACCGCTTGCTGCAACGACTGCAACAGCAGGCACACCACCACCCATTGGCACGACTGCCATTTGTTCTACGACAACGACCACTTGTTATATTGTCACGAGTATTAATATTCCAGGACAGAATTTAAATGCGGCAGGTGCAGTTAATTTTGCTGGTGTGTATCGACATGGTGGTTGTGTTCCCGTTCCTACTTGCCCAACTGATCCTGCAACTGGCACGGCATTAACAGCAGAAATACAAGTGGTTCCCGTATCCGTGAGTGGATTAAATGATTCAGGCAGCAATGCTGTTTATCCTATCAGTAGTTTTACTGCTTATGCCAAAGGTCCGGCTACTCAACCCACACAGCCGCCGAATTGTATTAATGAAACAACCGCACCACCATGCAATACCAATATTCAAGGTAATGCGCCAGCATCAAATGCTTATTGGCGCGTGTGTCTACAAGTCATCACTGAAAAAGGTGATGTACAAGGGACAAATAATTCTACGAGTAATCCGGCAACGGATTACGGTGCGAATGTGACACTCATGGCAATTACCAGATGTTCCATTAGCAATGAACCAGCTGGTTCAAAATTTACGATATATGGTAATTAACGTGCGTATACTTGCTAAGTAAAATTATTCAAGATATCTTGGGCAGATTGAGTGCTGGAGATAGGAAAGATGAAGCGCGGTATCTTGAATGTATCTACACGACTAACAAGTATTTTCTTGCTGCTTATGCCGCTTGTCAGCATCGCTGGTTGGGAAGTTGCAAAACCAGATGCAGCTGTACCACGTGGACCTTTTTTTCAGCCTGGCGTAAGAAATTCATCTGGAAATTCATTTGTTGCATCTCCAGTTCCTGCCGCCATTCCAGTTGCCTCTCCTGCTCCGATTTCTCCTCCTGTTGCCTATAATGCTCCTCGTGCTCCAGTACAACTCGTTTCATCTGGTCCACTGAGTGGTCAGTATCTCGGTCCAGTTTCTTTTCCCACGCAGGCTACTTTGGGACAACCTTCTGCAATGTATGCAATCAGTATTAGTGGTTCATTAAAACAGAATGTTGAACGTATTCTCGGACGCTATCACTGGAAGGTTATCTGGAAAGCACCTTATGATTATAATTTTGATGGCAGGGTCACCGGAACGAGCTTGCCAAATGTCGTCGAAAAATTGCTGGACCCTTTTCCCTTGCAGGCTGTCATGTATATGTCAAATCGCACGGTCGCAGTTGTTCCAAGATATAGAACATAGGAAGAAATAAATGATGTTAAGAAAAGGAATTATATTATTCTTTGCAACGATATTTGCTTTGGCTTCCTGTCATCAACCCATTTTCAATCAGACTGATGCCAATATTGCAGATGCAAAAATCAAATCTCTCAAGGAAGAAAAAAAAGCTGACAATATGGTAAAACCCGTTCCACCCTTGTTAATCAAACAAGGCCCTTATGTGGATACGACCCCCATTAGTCTGCAGACGCGTCCTTCATGGCTTGAAAATCATATCGTCATTCGCGGCGATCAATTACCTTTTTCGTATTATAGTCGTCTGATTTCTGCTGGTGCCGGCACGAATATTCTCACCAAATTCCAGACGGCGCTTGATCCTGCAACACCTGTTAGCATCAATTATTCTGGAACCATCAGAGGTGCGCTGGATTTATTGGCATCACGTGCTGGTTTTGTTTATTCCATCCGAAATAATCAGATTTATTGGGAAGCATTCGTGACACGCACTTTTGATATCGCATTTTTAGCAGGCGATACCGATTATCTTCTTGGTAAAAAAAGTGGTGGCAGCAGCGCGAATACTTCTGAACAGGGAACGCAGGCTCAGGTCTCCAACTATACAACGAGTGATGCATCGAATGATGAATATAACAATCTCTCTGCGAAAGTTTCCCTGTGGAAAGATTTAAACGATACCATTACGCAAATGCTGAGCCCGGATGGAAAAGTCACGGTTTCACAATCGAGTACCTCTGTCACAGTCAGGGATAAACCTTCCGTAGTGCAGATGGTTGGTCAGTATATCGCGAACCTCAATCATAATCTTTCCAAGCAAGTGCTGGTCAAAGTGCAGGTGCTGGAAATTGATCTGGAAAATGGGTTTAATTATGGCATCGACTGGTCGATTGTCACGAAGGCTTTTAACAACACTTCATTTCAATTGAATGCAGATTACGGCACACCAATCGCCATTCAGGCAATCAGTCAGCAAACCGGCACAGATATTGTGTCAACGCCAACCGTTGGCTTTACTGCAAATAATCCAGCAAAAATTCCATCGTATACCATCTTGTTGCATGCCTTGAATCAGCAAGGTAAAACCTCGATTGTTTCAGAACCACGTGTGCTGTGTCTCAATAATCAGGTGGGTGTGGTGCGTATTGTGAAGAATGTCGGATATGTGGCGAGTATCCAGAATACGACTAACTCAACAGCATCAGGTGTGGCGACTGGTACTACTTCGCAGGTCACACCAGGAATGGTTATTACTGGATTGACCATGTACATATTGCCAAAGATATTACAGGATCGTATTTATTTGTCAGTCAATGCTGATATTTCCACGAATAATGGCTTTGGAACATTTGGCCCAACGGGTAATGAAATCCAGTTGCCCAATGTTACTGAAAAACATTTTAGTCAACGTAGCATGATCAAATCTGGCGATACGCTGATTTTGTCTGGCTTTAAACAATTAACCAATCGTACCGGCGCATCGCAATTCCTGACGTCACAATCACTCGGCGGTACAGCAGCAGAACAAGTCAGTTCTGAAACCATTATCCTCATCACACCGATTCTGTTGCGTGGAAGTGCCTAATGCCATACATCACTCGTGAAGATGGCGAGCATTTTGTTATACCGTCTTATCGGGATGTATTGACTGTCAGGCAAAAAAATCAGCTTAAAAAAGAGGTACTACTTTTAAGCAAAAGTTACGGCGATTACATTACGCTGCAAAAAAAGAATAATACGCAATACGAAGTCGCATTTTCACCAGACACCGGTTATTTATTAGGGGAATCCATCTGGCATTATTTCAAAAAGCCGCTGGATATGATTTATTGCGAAGCAATTCCGAATACCACAGAAGCCATTCTGGTGATTGTCAAAGCTGGCAGTGTTTATCTCGATGGTAGTTTTCCACTCGACAGCATTCCTGAAGAATTAATTATTTTTCTGACCCAGCAAAATAATTTTGAAATTTATACGTACGGAGAGGTTCCGATCAGCAAGGAACCGGTAGCAGACAAATTTAGTTTTGACACGAATTCTGTCAAATCATTTACTGTTCTGGATAAACCCGTATTTCCTGTTGTGCCTTTACTGAAAATCTATCAGCTCAAACTGGTTGATACCGTATTGAAAGAACAAGGCATCGGTGTTTTGCCCATTCGGCAAATTGTCATGGTCATTGCATTTTTAGGTTTGGGTTATCTGGCGTATTCCTGGCTGACAAGCGCCCCACCTCCACCTCCGCCAACAGTGGAAGTAGTAGATCCTTATCAGGCTTATTACGAAAAATTAACTTCTCCTGCGCCAGAGAATGAAATATACAGTATCGACCAAACAGTTAATCAGTTAATGCAAATCTCTGGATGGCGATTAACAGAAGTGGATTATCAAGGCGGAACGGTAGTCGCGAAAGTATTATCCAATGGTGGCACGATGGCAGATTTGTATGCTTTTGCTGATGCCAACAAATTGACAGTCATGATTCAGGAAAATGGGATTTCGCTGATCAAGTCACTGAATTCAGTTAATCGCCCACGCACACACACGATTTATTCCGCACAAAAAGTGCTGGCGGCAATTATCGATCGTGTCGGAACAATTGTTCCTGGCAATAATATGACATTGGGATCTAGCGTAAAAACCGGAGTATTTTTGACAGCGCCACTCACTATCGCTCTTGATAAGATATCCACACCTGTACTTAATCTGATTGGACAGCAATTTGCAGGGTTGCCAGTTGTGTTGAATACGGTGCAGATTGCGATTGATAATGGCACTATAACAGGAACAATTAAACTGGATGTCGTAGGTAATTAATTATGGACTTTGATAACATGCGAACCTCAAGAAACTCACGCAAAAAAGTCACTACCGCCGTCGTGTTGCTGGTGGTATTTCTTATCGTTTGGCAAATTGGCAGCATGTTTGGCAGGGCAGCGGGTTCATCGACTACTCCTGGAGCAAGTGTTGCCGTAGCACAGGATGCAACACCTGCTTCTGCGCCACCACCGCCACCACCAAAAACAGCAACGGTTGCGCCAATCATTCCCATGACTGATCGCGAAGCAGCATTAGTGACGATGCAACAGGAAACTCAGGTTAGATATCTGCAAGCAGTGAATGAATTGCAATTATTGAAAGTGGCGCGCGACATCGCAATGACCAATAAGGACATTTCTTCTGCGAATCTTGATCGTGTGACGTCAGATAAAAAAGTGATTGATTTGCTAAGTGAACCATTTATACCAAGTGGTAATGTCACAACGGTAAAAACCACACAAACCACAGGTGCAGCATCTCCTCCACCTCCACCACCAGGCGGTATTGAAGGATCAGGATTGTCTGAAGCCAACTATACTGTGCTTTCAATTTCACAAGTGCAATATCGCTGGGGCGCAGTGCTGAGTTTGCGTGGCGCATTGCTGAATGTGCACGTTGGCGATGTCTTGCCAGCGGATGGCTCGATGGTGGTTGCTATCAGCAAGGATAGCGTGACCTTGCAGAAAAATGGTGTGAGGAAGAAAATTTCGATGGTCGCGGTTATTTAACTTCCCCCGAATAAACTCTCGCTGCAGCGCCTGTCATATAAACAGGCTGCTGTTTTCCTTCCCACTCAATCGTGAGTGATCCATAACGAAAATCTACCTTAACTGGCGATTGCGATACATTTTGCAGTATTCCCGCAACTGCTGTTGCACAGGCATTACTGCCGCAGGCATAAGTTTCACCCGAACCTCTTTCAAACGTGCGCAAACGAATATGCTTTGCTCCTGCAACTTGCATGAATCCAATATTTACGCCATCTGGAAAATGTTTATCGGCAGCAATTTCTTTTGCTAATTGTTCCAGCGAGGCATCATTTAAATCATTTACCTGCATCACTGCGTGTGGATTACCTAATGAGAGAATACAAACAGATGCTGTTTTTGATGCAAGTCGCAATTCAAGCTGTGGTTGTGTGATGACAGGCTGACCCATGCACACGCGGATGTGATCGTAATCGCTGATTTCCGCTGTAAAAAGTCCAGCGCGTGTTTCAATGGATAATTGTTTGCTGACATCCAGGCCTTCCTCATGAATATAACGTGCAATACAGCGTAATCCATTGCCGCATTGTTCTGCTTCGCTGCCATCTGCATTGAAGATTCGACAAAAAATATTTGCCTGGTGCGAAGGTTCAATTAACAGCAGTTGATCAAACCCAATACCCGTATGACGATTAGCTAATTCAGCAATGAAAGCAGGTGATAAATCATATTTGTTAACAAGGGAATTAATGACAACAAAATCATTACCGAGGCCGTGCATTTTGGTAAATGGAATTGAATTTCGACTCATGCAACTTTTTCTCCGTAGTCTTCATTGGAATCGTCAGGTAATTCTGTGGCAGTGGGTAAATATAAATTACCGAATTGTCCGCAACCTGACAGAATCAGAAAGCTGAGCATGACAAGCAAAATAAATTTCATTTTTTTCCCCGCATTTTCATGGTGTTTGACCATTGTTTGAGTTCCACAGGCTTGCTGTTTGATATATTATCGTGCGACATTGTAATATAATGTGACTCAACGTTAATAGGATCTTATCATGGAAGAGCTATTACACCGTCTGGAAAAGCGTATTCAGTTACTGGTTGAGCAACATGATCGTTTGAAGCATACCTATCTTCAATTGCATCAGGGTAAATCCATACTCATCCGTGAAAGAGATGCCTTATTGGCAAAACAGCAAAAAGCCATTGTACAAATCGAAACATTAGTATCCAAACTAAAAGCCATCGAGACGAACACATGAATGACAATCTTATCAGTACGACCATTGAAATCCTCGGCAAGCCTTATCCCATTCGTTGTCCAGAAGCTGAATTGCAAGCGCTTCAGGAAGCGGCAAAGTTATTGCATGAGAAAATGCGGGAAGTGCAGGACTCAGGTAAAGCGATTAATCTGGAGCGTATTGCTATTATCACGGCATTGAATCTCGCATATGAGTTCCTGAAAGTGGACAAACAAAAAAGTACCTTCGCCAGCAGATTACATCAACGCATTTCGCATTTGCAGGACAAACTCGATATTGCGGTCAACAAGGCTTTGCAAACGGAGTTTGTTTATTCAACCGAATGACGCATTGCTGAAGCAGCAAACAAGAAAAAAATTTCGTGCGTTGCGTCAGGCGATTTCATTTTCATATCGTGAATCTGCAGCACAACAAGCCGCGCAAATTTTATTGCAAGCGATTCACTTTCAGCAGAGTAAAACTATCGCCTGTTATATTGCTGTCAACGATGAATTTCTTACGCAACCCATTATTGAGGCGATCTGGCAGACGCATAAACAATGTTATCTTCCCGTGCTCACAGCGGAAAATACCTTGCAGTTTGCACATTATGCAGAGCAGGATGTCATGCAAGCCAATCGCTATGGCATTCCCGAACCGGTTAATACACACAGGATTCCAGCTGAACAACTGGATATGGTCATCCTGCCGTTACTGGCCTTTGATTTGCAAGGCCATCGTTTGGGAACTGGCGGTGGTTATTACGATAAAACTTTTGCATTTCTCAAAACAAAATCCGCCACACACCCTTTACTGATAGGTCTCGGATTTGCAGCGCAACAGGCAGATCATTTGCCGAATGAAAATTTTGATGTTGATCTTGATGCTGTATTGACGGAGAAAGATTTTACATTTTCGGCGAAAAATTAAAACCATCATCTGTATTGTCACTCGTATTAGCTTCAGCAAATAATCCATCGTTAGAAATTGTTGATGAATCCATATCAGGCATCAATAAAGAAGAATTAACACAAGTATCATCAGTATTATTCCAGAAGAAAATTTTATTATTTGTTACAGGCGTTTCAGAGATTTCTTTTTTCTGTGTTTCTACTATTAGTTTAATTTTTTTATTGCTGGTCTGGGCGTATTGAACTTTATCCAGCAGTAATAATTGTTGCAGTTCCTCATTGTTAATTTCACGAAGCGAGCCAAGAATGATATTCCAGGATTTCACATTAAATAATTTGATGATTTCATCGTTTAATAGAAAATTTTTTACCTGCATAGTATAACTGTTAACTCCTTCCGTTCCCCGATGTTGTGTCAGGCTTTGTATCAAGGTTATAAATGCGAGTGGGATATTGTCGTGAATAATGAGTCTGGCAATATCATCGAGAATGTTATTTTTATTCTGCATATGATCGAAATTAAAACTGAAAGCAAGGAATAAGTATTTATAAATGGGGTTATAGCGAGCAGTTGCCACTTTTTTATGGAATTCATTCATTACATCAGCGCCAGATAAATTCAATTTAATGATAAACAAGGCAAGCAATCCGGGGCTATTTTCACCAATAGCAAATGTTAATACACGTGCTGGCATTTCCAGATTGCAACTATGTGGGTTGAGTTCGGAGTATTTCAGCAAATGACAAATTAACTTTATACAAGTGGCATCAACACGAGTTTTCAATTGATCAAGTAATGTTATATATAAGAATTTCAATGTATTAACATCAATTCTATTTCTTAAAGCATCCAGGATGTTGGCTTTATGTTCCCAGGATAAGTGCAAGCTATGCTGACAGAATAAAAAATTTATTACAGTGGGCAAATAAAGCGATTCAAAATTAATTTTGGTGGCGAGATATTCAATGCATTCTGATTGTTTATTTTCAGCCGCCCAGCAAAAGCTTTTCAGGAACGTGTAGTGATCAATGACATGAGGGTGTTTGTTTTCCAGTGATTTGAGAGCATTCACATTTCCTCTGCTGGCATAAGCGGCATATATATAATGCAGCATATCGATTTCCTTGCCTGAAAATTCTACGCCAGAAAATAATTTATAATGATTTCCTGACTCCATCCAGAGCTTACAAGTTTTTATATGATTTTTTGCAAATGCATCCAGCAACGCTTCACGACTTTTTTCAGGATCGATGGGATTGATAAATTGCTGCAGGGAAAGATCTCTGCATTGTGCAATGATGCGATTCAAAACTTCATGTTTCTCTTCGATGCGTAAATGCGCATATTGGTATTCAGTCTCATTACCTAATGTCTCTTTCTTTTTTAAATAAGCAGCTTTAACAGATCCTAGAAAATCTTTTTCGCTATTTCGGCATCGTTTCTTTTTCGAAGCATTCAAGGGGGAATAAATCATTTGTTCGCAATAAACATTATCGTCATTGCGAAATCCAATTTTTGCAGAAGCAAGAGTGGAGTTATGTAGTTTATTAAGTTCCTCTTTGTTTTTGGCAGGATTAATCATCACCAAAATGCATTTACCTTTGCTAACCAGTTCTTTTTCTTTTTTCTCAGCTTCTCTGTCGATGATGAGAATCAACAGGTTAAGTTTATTCAGGATAATATCGAGCAAGTGAGATTGATCATTTTTGCTGACTGCGACAGCGGCATCATCTTTCAACTTGTTAAACATGAATTCATTTAGGCGATGGTTTTTATGCCGTAATGCATCCAGTAATTCATCGAGTTCCTGAGCATTATCATTAGCCAAACAGGCGTTTATTTTTTCCTGCGCTAGATCCAGGGGATTTGATGAAAGATTGTTCGAATAAAAGCTATACATTTTTTACTCACTCATTTTATGTGGGATATTTTTGAGTGAATATTATATTTTGCTGAGTGAGGTGGTCAAGTATGTTATGTCGTAGCCAAAATTAACCCCATCAACTCCCTGATTGCAATGAAAAACATGCTGTATTCTATTTGCGAACTGGTGTGCAGCATTTCCTGTAATCGTTCCCAGCGCTGAATCGCGCGGTGATTATTCTGTACCCACTTTTCTATCAGCCGTTCGGGATCTTTTTCTTTTGGGTCACTTTTCATGATCGCAATCGTCAGCGTGCGTTGCGAAATATCCAGCTCATCACGCAAGGTAAGACGAGCAAGTGTATTCCAGTGTCCTTCACGCGTATCGCTCGCAATCTGATCACGAAACCACAATAAATTAATACGCTCGCCGCTCGCAAAATAAACTTTAGCTGTTTTAAGCAGATCGAAATTATTCAGCGTTGCTACATCAATAATATTTAGCGAAGCATAAATAGCGCGATAAGTTGCAATACGTCTGGCAATATTGGCAGGTAATCCAGCTTGTAAAAAACGATCCTGCAATGATTTCAGATAATCCCTTGTGTAACCACCCATGAGATCAGGTACCAGATGTTCGAGCTTTTTGACATTCGCTGAGTAATGCGCAATTTTTTGTTGCAGATTTCCTTTGACATGACTGCCATGTAAAAACCAGCGCGTGGATAAATTAATGAGATGACGAATGTTGAATAACATTTCATATTGATCAGGGGCTGTAATTTTATAATCGAGCGATTCCACGACTTTTTCCAATTCATGCGTATCATAAATGCTGGATGAAATAGCATGCGCACGAATAATTTCATCAACGCTTGCACCGGTTTCCATTTGCAAACGATAAACATAAGTAATTCCCATTTCATTCACAACACGATTGGCAAGTTGTGTCGCAATAATATCGCGACGCAAACGATGATCGTTCATTGCTTGCTGATATTTATTTTTCAGGGAAGGTGGAAAAGCGGTATCAATAATTTGTGCAAGATATTCATTTTCCGGCAAAGTAGTTTTAAGTATTTCATGCTTGATATGAATTTTTGTGTAAGCAAGTAACACAGCTAATTCTGGTCGTGTGAGACTTGAGCCTGAAGCTTTTCTATCGGCTAATTCCTTGTCATCTGGCAGGAATTCCACTTTGCGATTAATGATGCCTAATTCTTCAAGTTCATGTAGATAACTGATATGCAAACCAAGATTTTTCTTTGCACTGTGCGCAGAAAAACTCATGACCAATGCCTGGGAATAATTATCATCCAGCACTAAACTTGCTACTTCATCTTTCAATGAGGCGAGTAATGTATTGCGTTTTTTTTCAGTTAATTTTCCTTCCTTCACTTCGCGATCGAGCAAGATTTTGAGATTCACTTCATGATCGGAACAATCTACGCCAGCGGAATTATCGATAAAATCAGTATTGATCAAGCCACCTTTAAGCGCATATTCAATGCGGCCTAATTGCGTGAAACCGAGATTGCCACCTTCACCTACTACTCTGCAACGCAAATCATCGCCATTAATGCGGCAATAATCATTGGTATGATCACCCACCATTGCATCGCTTTCTTCTCTGGATTTTACATAAGTCCCAATGCCACCGTTATATAGCAAATCCACAGGTGCTTTTAAAATAGCGCGTACCAGATCATTTGGTGTGAGACTCGTTTCCTTGATGTCCAGTGCTTTTTGCATTTGTGGTGAAATGGATATGGATTTAAGACTGCGTTTGTAAACGCCGCCACCTTTGGAAATTAATTTGGGATTGTAATCTTCCCAGGAAGAAGTGGGTAAATTAAATAATCGCACGCGTTCCTTGAATGAAACAGCAGGATCAGGATCTGGATCGATAAAAATATTGCGATGATCAAATGCAGCGACTAATTTCAGATGTTTGGAATATATCATGCCATTACCAAAAACATCACCACTCATATCGCCAATTCCAACGACAGTAATAACGGTTTCCATGACATTGATTTCAAATTCGCGAAAATGACGTTTGATGGATTCCCATGCACCGCGTGCAGTGATACCCATTTCCTTGTGGTCATAACCATTTTTACCACCAGATGCAAAGGCATCGCCTAACCAGAAATGATGTTCCAGTGAAATATCATTGGCAATATCAGAAAATGATGCTGTGCCTTTATCTGCAGCAACAACCAGATAAGGATCTTCATCATCAAGACAAATGACATCATCGGGGCGCACAATTTTTTTATCGACAATATTATCGGTAATATCGAGTAAACCGTGCATGAATAATTTATAACAAGTGATGCCTTCTTTTTTTAATTCATCTTTTAAGACAAATCCACCTTTGGCGCCGGATGGAACAATGACAGCATTTTTTACGACCTGGGCTTTCATCAGGCCAAGAATTTCTGTGCGAAAATCTTCGCGTCTGTCTGACCAGCGAATGCCTCCGCGTGAAACTTTGGTATTACGCAAATGAATGGCTTCAAAACGCGTGGAGTAAACAAAAATTTCATACAAGGGAACGGGTAAGGGCATATCAGGAATGGTGCGCGAATTTAGTTTTAGGGAAAGATATTCAGGCAACACGCTATTTTCTGTTTTCTGAAAAAAATTGGTGCGCAAGGTCGCTTTAATCAGCGCTAATAATTGTCGAATGATGCTGTCTTCATCGAGTTTTTTGACGGATTCGAGTGATTTTAAAATTTGCGCTTCAATATCTTGCGCAGATATTTTTTTTGTTTTGGCAGGATGTGGATTGTGTATCGTGAGAAATAATAAAACCAGATTTTTTGCAATATCAGGATAATCGACGAGCGCATCTTCAATGTATGACTGTGAAAAACGAAAACCAATTTGTCGCAAATATTTTGCATAAGCACGCAGCACAATAACTTCCCTGATGTGCATGGAAGCAGAAAGGATTAATTTATTGAAGCCATCATTTTCGGCAAGATTAAAATAAATATGAGTGAAGGCTTCTTCGAATAATTCATCTGCAGCATCGGCATTCAGTGTTCCTCTGGCATACAGCAACGTGAAATCATTAATATAAATTTTTTGATGCTCAAGGCAGATTTCATACGGATGTTCGCTTTCCGTGCGTAAATCAAAATTTTCCAGCATCGGTAATACATCTGATAATGGCAGTGGTTTTTGTATCTGGAATAAACGTAAATGTATGCTGTTGGTCGTCCCTTCCTGCTGATTGTAAAACTGAATATCAAGCGGATGTTTTGCCGATAAACTTTCGAGATGCTCAATGTCTGTCAGTGTTTGCTCGAGGGAGTTACTATCAAAATAATAATGCGGAAAACTATCAGCATACTTTTTATAAAGAAGCGCACCTTTTTTGCTGCCGTATTTTTTTAATA
>Ga0206842_1100_pt1 | contig 15018 bp, 11 predicted proteins | sample Alteio_BWOrgCont_23_FD_152861 | JGI IMG/M metagenome (GOLD analysis project Ga0206842, IMG submission 152861) | Enriched cells from forest soil in Barre Woods Harvard Forest LTER site, Petersham, Massachusetts, United States -... | ecosystem: Environmental > Terrestrial > Soil > Temperate forest >...
CAAATGCGCGAGTCGCAAATCTTCTGCTGCAAGCTCGCCACTCGCTGATTCCTGTAATTGCTGTTTCGCAATTTGCACGTGATGATGCGCTCGATCGAGCGCATCGAGATGTCGCCTGCGTGCGAGAAAAACTCCCTCCGCAGATGTCTGATAACCAATTTCCTGCTTGATTTGCTGTTTTAATAAATCAATACCCGCACCTGTCATCGCAGATAAATACACTCTATTTTTTTCTGCATAACGATCAACGCGCGGAAGCAGTTGCAACAAATCAATTTTATTTCTGATATAAATAACTTTCTGTTCTTTCCCAAATTTAAACTCACTCTCATCCGCATCCATCATCACGAGAACAACATCTGCTTTTTGCATTTCCTGTTGTGCACGACGAATGCCTTCCTGTTCCACTTTATCATCACTATCACGCAAACCTGCTGTATCAACGACATGCAATGGTATGCCGTCAATTAAAATATAATCACGCAACACATCACGCGTGGTTCCTGGAATATCTGTCACAATCGCGACTTCTTTTCCAGCAAGACAATTCAATAAACTCGATTTACCAACATTGGGTTTACCCACAATCACGGCGGTAATGCCTTCACGTAAAAAACTACCTTGTTGTGCTTGTTGCTGAATAGTGGTGAGCGTTTGCAAAATATCCTGCAGCATCAGCGAAATTTTTTCATCGGCAAGAAAATTAATTTCTTCATCCGAAAAATCAATACTGGCTTCCACATACATGCGTAAATGAATAATTTTTTCATTCAGCAAGTTTATTTCGCGCGAAAATTTTCCCTGCAAGGATTGCATGGCAGAGCGCGCCGCTTGTCGGGAAGATGCATCAATCAAATCAGCAATCGATTCCGCTTGCGCCAAATCCAGTTTGCCATTTAAAAATGCACGTTCAGAAAATTCACCAGGATTGGCAAGACGTGCACCCAAAGCAAGAATGCGCTGCAATAACATATCCATCACGACTTGCCCGCCATGACCTTGTAATTCCAGTACATCTTCGCCAGTAAATGAATGTGGATTGGGAAAGTAAATCGCAATTCCTTCATCAATCATTTCATCATCTGCAGCAAAAAATGGGGAATAGGTTGCTTCGCGTGGCGTCAGTGTTTTGCGCAAGATTTCGCGCATGATGGTTGTGGTCAATTCACCGGAAATACGCACAACTCCGATGCCGCCACGCCCATTGGGCGTGGCAAGTGCAGCAATCGTATCGCGTTTCATTTTTTCTTTTTTGTTACAACTGGCACAGTTTCCATTCTGCGCATGATGAACCATTGTTGCAGGAATGACAGTGTATTATTCACAAACCAGTACAGCATTAATCCTGCTGGAAAACTGGCAAACATCGCTGTGAATATCACTGGCATCAACATCATCACTTTCGCCTGTAATGGATCTGGTGGCGGTGGATTAAGACGCTGTTGCAGGAACATGGATATTCCCATCAGCACAGGCAATACGTAATAAGGATCATGTTGCGAAAGATCATGTATCCAGAAAATAAACGGTGCCTGACGCAATTGCACGCTTTCAACCAACACCCAGTACAAGGCAATAAACACGGGAATCTGGATGAGAATGGGCAAGCAACCACTCATCGGATTCACTTTTTCCTGACGATATAATTCGAGCGTTGCCTGTGTCAGTTTTTGTTTATCATCCGCATGACGTTCTTTTAATAATTCAATCTTGGGTTGCAATTTTTTCATCGCACCCATGGAACGAAAACTTTTTGCGGATAATGGATAAAAAACCAATTTGATAATAATGGTAACAATAACAATCGCCCAACCCCAGTTACCTAAAACATTATAAATTTGCTGCATCATCCAGAAAATGAGTTCGGAGAACATCCAGAACCAGCCGTAATCAATCGTCAATTTAAGACTGGGTGCAGCTTGCTCAAGACGATCAGCAACCGCAGGGCCAACATATAATTTCGATTCTGTGGTGGCAGTACTTCCCGCCGCCACTTTCACTGGCTGACCAATCATGCCAATGGTGTAAAGACCATTTGGCGAGACGCGGGAATAATAAGTGGAAACTGCAGATTTTGCAGGTATCCATGCGCTAATGAAATAATGCTGCACCATGGCTGCCCAGCCATCTTGCACAGTCTGATCGAGATTGGCTTTCGCCATTTGCTTGAAGTCAATTTTGGTATACGGTTTTTCTGGTGTGGAAACGGCTGCGCCAAAATAAGTGGCGAGATTAATAAAACCGCCCTGACTTTCTGGTGGTGTATTCGTGCGTAATAATTGCGTATACAAATTAGCTTCGTAAGGTTGTGCAGTCTGATTGTTTATTTCATAACGCACGCGAATTTCATAACTATTACGCGCAAATGTGTAAATCTTGCTGATTTGCAAACCTTGCTGATTCGTCCAGTCGAGTTTGACTTCCAGTGTATTGTCGGCTGGATTTAATGTGTACGCAGCAGCGGAAGTATTGTAAAGCGCTTGTGATTCGCGTGTATCTGGGCCTTGTGCGCCGAGCAAACCACTTTCTGCAATATATTTGGTGTTGGCATCATCATTGAGCAAAACATACGGTTGTTTTGAATTTAATGATTCAGGATATTTCGACAAACTCGCGGCAATAATATCACCACCACGCGTGTCAATGCTGACATTGAGAAGATCGGTCGTTACCGTCACGATGCTTCTCTTTGCTGCAACTGGTGCAGGTGTGGTACTGGGAGCAGCGGGTGTGGTTGTGCTGGTTGTGGTTGCGACATTTGCAGCTGTTGGCACGTAATTGCCTGGCGCACGCTGGGTGATATCAACTGGAGCCTGCACAGCTGGCAATTGGGGAGCAGGGTGGTCTTTTTGCCATGCCTGATACATCAGAAAGCACAACAGGAATAAAACTGCATATAAGGCAATTCGGGCAAAATCGAGTATATTTTCACGCATGATTTGATTTTTCTCTTATTAATTGATTAAGGCACGTTATCCACACCACCTGCACACCATGGATGACAGCGCAAAACACGCCGCGCAGCAAGGTAATTTCCTTTCAGGCAACCGTATCGTCGTATCGCTTCCATTGCATATTGCGAGCAGGATGGCTCAAATCGGCAACAATTTCCCAATAAACCGCTTATCGCATACTGATAGCATTTGATTAAGGCGATGAGTGCGTTTGCCATCAATGCGTTATTTTTTGCCATAAATACTCAACATCATTCCGCACCGCATCCAGGGGCGTACATTTTGACCGTATTAGTACAACGATATCAAGTCCTTTCAGCGCGTCTTTATGATGCCGGAAGCTTTCGCGTATCAACCTGCGCACGCGATGACGACTCACCGCCAATCGTACATGCTGCTTGGGCACAATAATGCCTAAACGCGCTTGTGGGAGATTATTGGAACGATACAAGACAATCAGGGAACGATGCGTGGCTTTGGTGGCAGATGCGAAAACAGTCTGGAAATCGTGTTTGGTCGTTAATCTATTGTTACGTGAAAAGGAGAATGTAATATTTTTATCCCCCCATCCGCCTGTCGGCACCTTCCCCCTGATGGGGGAAGGCATTCTTGCGAACCTTCATTAAGGACAAAATTAAGGGCAAAGTCTGGCGCGGCCTTTGGCACGACGACGGCTTAATACTGCACGGCCATTCTTGGTCGCCATGCGGGCACGGAAACCATGGGTTCTTTTTCGTTTTAAAACACTGGGTTGAAATGTTCTTTTCATGATTCAATACTCAACGCTAATCTAAAAATGAGCCGCTTATATTAGCAGCACCTGCAAGGTTGTCAATCATCAATCGCCACGCAATCTTCTCGCCTGATGAATTGTCGCCTCTTTCAATCTAATAACATGAAGAGTTGCATAATTCATTGGGAGAGCCGCGCTCAGGATGACAGCTCTCCGCCACCGCAATCTCAGAGTTGCAAATTTTACTTTAAAACAATTACATCTTCGGTTCGAATGATGATGACTCTTCATCAAGTGTGATCTTCTTAGTATCCTTAGCATCCCCAGTACTACCATAACTAAATCTCTGAGAATGCCTTGGTGAGGTAGTAAAATCATCCTTAAATGGCAGTCTTTCTTCCAAAGTTTTATCATTTTCAATTTGATTTTCATTGGCAGAAGCAAGATTTGTCAGCAGTGTCTTTCGTTTTATCATTGTAGAACTTTCATTAACTATCGGTTTCGAAATTTCCGGTGAAGCTGGAGCGCGACGACATTTATTCACTGCTTCGCCCAATAATCCACAAAACGCTGCAAAACATGTCACCAGCGAAATCGTCATACCTAAAGTGCTCGCTAGCGAACCACCTACAGTTGCAAGCGCACCTAAAGCAACCGCTGCGCCAATTCCAGTCGCTGCACCATAAGTTGCAACGGATAGAACGATAAATGCAACGACAGCTATACCAATCCCAGCACCGATTAAAATATTTTTTCCAAGCGTATTTTTTTGCGGGAAAAATACATCATGCAATGCTTCAACTCTATGCATCGGAACAAAAACACAGGGAATTTGCCCTGATTTCTTATCATCTACTATTGGAAACTGAAACCCTTGTTCATCGGCGAATTTCGTTTTGAGTACTGCATATTCTTGCTGCAACTTAATGGGAAAACGAATTCCAACTGCTTTTTCATTATTAGAGTTAGCCGATACTCTCACCCGAATCGCTTGAATCGCATTCGCAAATCCTTTGCCATCAATCGGATCCGCCAATTCATTAGCGTATTTTTTCCGATAATAATTCTGAATATCTTTTTCTAATTGAAAAATATTTTTACCTTCTACGATTGCGCGCTCTTTATAACTTTTATCCAGACACAATACCATACGATATTCAGCCCAATATTTTCTTTCTTTATTTGGGTTTTTATCAACAAAGATATTTCCTTGTGTATCGAGAACTTGCGTATGTAATTGATGTATCTCACCATCATAGTAAAAACCGCAATCAGGATAATCAGGGACTTGTATTGCAAGACCTTTCTTATCCTTTTGTTGATGAAGCAATGGAGGTATAGCACCTGTTGCGAGGTTTTCACGTTCATCATGCAATAATGCAAATCTGGAATTAGTATCACCAGCAAGTACAGAAATCTCATTTTTTGATTGAGTAAGGAATTTTTCAATAACAGCTTCCATACGATAAGAAAATGGATTGAAGTCGCCCCAGATATTGTGAAAAGAAAATACTTTATTCGTTGCTATTTCTTGCAATTTTATTGAGCGCACTCTTTCTTTTTTATCATAGGTGGTGGACTCTTTTAATTCCTTATATTTGTTCATGTCATAACAAGTGATGAGACCAGCTTTATCCTCTATTATTTTCCAATTAGTACCCAGCACTTTTCTTAATTCAGGTACCACCATATCTGGTGCAGCTTCCTGCAAAGCAATGATGCCAAGATCATGGTTTTTTATAGCGTTTTTTATAATGTCATTAGCTATTCGTTGATATCTTGCCAAAGTTTCTTTATCTAGTTCCCACCTGTCTTCGCCGCCTCTTTCTCTGTGCAATCCGGAAGGTGCACTAGGACCTAACACATTGTATGAAAGAACTTTTAAATTTTGTGTAAAACCTTTTTCTTGTAAAGGAACATCGAGAAATATAGGCAAATGATCTGAATACACTGATTCAGGATGCGCTTTAGCTTCATCAAAAGTTGGAAATAACGGATGGATGCGATCAGGATTATATTCAGGAATATTTATTTTAATTTCAGGTTCAAAATCATCTTGCTTTACATCATCAATAGACTTTTCCAATTCAATCGGTATTCCGAAATTTTCCTGAGTATTGATCGTGATGACAGGTTCAGATTTTTCTTCTATCAATTCAGATTTTTTGGCTTCAATAATTTCGCATGTATTAAAGTCGACGAGAGTTTTTTGTAAATCACTTTTCTTATTATTGATGCTTATTACGCCTTCTTTATCGCTCACACTAATGTAAAGGTTGGAGCCATGAGTGTTATTAGATTCTGGTTGTTGATTATAAAAAACGAAATCAGTTCCTTTTTTTGTTTCTGTCATATTTATTACGGAAAACTTTTGCTGCGTAGCTTTTCTTACACCATGTCTCATACCAAGTCTGGTTCTATCCAGGTAAGTAATGAAGCCATCTTTACCACGGAATTTTATCCAGTCACCAACAAGCTTGCCTTTCAAAAACTCATGCATTTCATCAGAAGCATTCTGAAATGCAACGATGTTAATGGCATTCTTTATAGCGAAAGCCTTAATCTGCTTGATTACATCTTTTTCTTGTGCAGAAGTAAGATCATATCCACTTAAATTTATATTCAGAACTTTCAGTTCTTCACCTAAACTTGCCTCTTTCGTCTTATCTGCAGAAACAGTGTATATAACAGCTTGTGGCTGATTCTCTGAATTAATGGATGAACGGTTCTCGGAAGTTAGCATTTTCTAGTCTCGTTTTGTGGATGGAATTGCCGCGGATTATCGCACAGGAGGGGTGGTTTTTATTAAATTAGTCTTAAGGAAGAGATCATGGTGAGCGGCATACTGTCATCCTGACGTATTGCGGAGAGCTGTCGTACTGAGCGTATTGCGGAGAGCTGTCATCCTGAGCGCGGCTCTTGCTTTTGCGCGAAGGATCCCATGAAGAGTATGCATAATTCATTGTGAGATCCTTCGCGCAAAAGCAAGAGCCGCGCTCAGAATGACAGCTCTCCGCAATACGCTCAGTACGACAGCTACACCAATGGAGCTACCTCGCCGATAGCGAGGCAGCTCCGAATGGCTTATTCCTGATTACTCGAAGCAGCGGGAGAAGCAGCAACCGCTTCCACTTCCTTCATGCTTAAACGGATACGACCCTGACGGTCAATTTCCAGCACTTTCACGCGGACAACCTGGCCTTCAGCTAATTTATCGCTGACATTAGCAATACGTTCATTGGCAATCTGCGAGATATGTACCAATCCCTGCTTGCCTGGAAGAATATTCACTAACGCACCGAAATCCATCAGCTTGGTCACTTTGCCTTCATAAATATTGCCAACGATAACATCCGCTGTGATGCTTTCAATACGACGTATCGCTTCTTCACAAGCAGCAAGATCAGCAGCCGCAACTTTGACAATGCCTTCATCCGTAATATCAATCACAGTGCCGGTTTCTTCAGTCAATGCACGTATCGTCACACCGCCTTTGCCAATCACATCACGAATTTTATCGGTCGGGATTTGCAGGGTCAGAATGCGTGGCGCATAAGCCGACATTTCCTGACGTGGATTCAATAAAGCCTTGTTCATGATATCGAGAATATGCATGCGACCTTCGCGCGCCTGTTCCAGTGCACGCTGCATGATGGCTTCAGTAATGCCATCAATCTTGATGTCCATCTGCAATGCGGTCACGCCATTGGTGGTACCGGCTACTTTAAAATCCATATCGCCAAGATGATCTTCATCACCCAGAATGTCGGTTAATACGGCATATTGTTCGCCTTCCTTCACCAGGCCCATCGCAACCCCTGCAACATGCGACTTGATCGGCACGCCTGCATCCATCAGCGCAAGACTGGTTCCACAAATGGAAGCCATGGAGCTTGATCCATTGGATTCTGTGATTTCAGAAACGACGCGTAACACATAATTAAAATCTTTTTGATCAGGTAATACTGCAACGACACCGCGTTTGGCGAGATTACCATGGCCGATTTCACGACGTTTTGGACTGCCAACCATGCCAACTTCACCCACAGAATAAGGAGGGAAGTTGTAATGCAGCATGAAGGCATCCTTGCGTTCGCCATCAAGTGCATCAATGGTTTGCGCATCACGTTCAGTGCCTAGAGTGGCCGCAACAATTGCCTGGGTTTCACCACGGGTGAAGAGTGCCGAGCCATGAACACGCGGTAAAATGCCGGTTTCAATGCTGATAGGACGCACGGTTTTAGTATCACGACCATCAATACGCGGCATGTTTTGCAGAATACGGTCACGCACGACATTTCGTTCAATCTTGTTAAAGGTATATTGCGCATCAGCAGCGAGCTGGGCTTCATCCGGCTTGCCAGCATTTTCGGTTTTCATGGCTTCAACAAGGCGATCACGCACTTCACTGACCGCTTCCTGACGCTCAATCTTGTCCTTGATCTGATAAGCCTTTTCAAGGTCTGACTTACATAATTCAGCAACACGCGTTTGCAGATCATCAGCAATGCCTGGTGGTGCCCATTCGCCTGGGATAGCACCTGCTTCATCCGCCATTTCGCGGATCACACGAATAGCAGCCTGCATTTCACGATGTGCAAACATGACTGCACCCAACATCACCGCTTCCGGCAATTCTTTCGCTTCGGATTCGACCATCAATACGGCATTTTCGGTACCGGCAACGACCATATCCAGCTGGGAAATCTGGCGCTGGGAACGAGTCGGGTTTAATACATAATTGCCATCAATATAACCAACGCGCGCAGCAGCCAGATGACTGGTCACTGGCATGCCAGATAAGGCAACAGCAGCTGCTGCACCCAACATGGCTGGAATATCGGAATCGACTTCTGGATTCAAGGACATCACGGTTGCAATCACCTGTACTTCGAAGTTGAAACCTTTGGGAAACAGGGGACGCAAGGGTCTGTCGATCAGACGGGAAGTCAGGGTTTCTTTCTCACTGGGCTTGCCTTCACGCTTGAAATAGCCGCCAGGCACACGACCTGCTGCATAAGTACGTTCCTGATAATTGACGGTTAATGGGAAAAAATCCTTGGGAGATCCGCTTTCTTCGCAAACAACGGTATTTAAAACAACGGTATCATCCATGGTGACGAGCACCGCAGCAGTTGCCTGACGGGCAATTCTGCCAGTTTCAAGAGTCACGGTATGGTTACCATAACGAAATGATTTTTTAATAACAGTAGGGTTATTCAAGAGTCACCTGTAGTAGTTAATAGTGAAAAAGATGTGATTCATTCCTTTCTACTGACTGCAGAAAGGAATGAATATTGTTGATTAACCGCGAACGTCTAATTCTTTGAGAAGGCTTTGATAACGCTGAAGATTCTGGCCTTTCAGATAACGCATGAGTTTACGACGCTTGCTTACCATTTTGGTCAAACCAAAACGGGTATGGAAATCGTGTTTGTGTATTTTCAAATGTTCGGTCAACGAATTAATACGTGCTGTCAGCAGCGCAATTTGTACGTCTGGGGAACCGGTATCATTCTTGCTTTGTTTAAAGGTTTTGACGATCTGCGCTTTCGCAGCTGTTGTTAACGCCATGAATCAAATCTCCACAATAAGTCTCAAAAATTCTATAAAGCCCGCTATTGTAGCGGGGAGATCCTGTACTAACAAGAGGTAGTTTCAGAATACTCCTGATCTTCTTTTGGACATTTAAGGTAAGTTTAAGTATTCATGATTAGAATGCCGGCAATAAATGAGACTAACGACGAGGAAGCCATGCAAGATCGTAAAAAACCTGAGCAAATCCCTGATTATGCTGATTTGATCAGAAATAGAGACTTTAGTTTCATTCACGATCTTGTGCTGGAGCGAGCACCGCTCGAGCTTGATGATGCGCTGAATACACTCGATGCAAAACTCAATAATGCTGATAATCTCTCGAAAACCATCACTGATATTTATAAATTTTATGATGATGTCACTCCCTTCCTGCTGAATACGCAAATTAAAAGCCATCAGAAAGTTAAACAAAATGAAATGCAAATCAAATCGGGTGAATGGCTACCGAATTCAAGCAATATAACAATTGAATTGCAAACCATGAAAAATATCGCCAGTCAAAGCCGGCTGATTTTAAAAGCCGGGATTGAATTCAGGCGCTGGGCAGAAAAAAATTATCCGGACAAATTTACACCTGATGATGTGAAACGCAACGAAGATAATATTGATAGTGGAATGCAATTTTTAAATAGTGTGCGTAACGTTAATCTTTATCTGAAAAAGCGTGCGCAGAAAACCTCTCTCCTTTGTGTGCAATTTTTCGATACTTATGGTGGCGCGGAATATTATATACGTAGAGAAGCGTCTAATGGTGCGCTGATTTTATTAAATGAACATCTGTCCAAGCCCTTTGATATGGATGAACTTGAAGGTTTTATAAATAAAATTAAGCTTAAAGCTAAGCGTTTTGTTGTGAGCAAGTTTGTTAACCACTTTGCTGATTTACTAAATAAGCTGGCGGATGCTTATTCCAGTTACCGGTTTAGTTGTTCGCTGCATAAGCAAATTGGTCCTTCCCTGTATGTAAAAAATAAAATGGCATTGTATTGTGAGATTTACAAACAACTCATCGCGTACACAAGCGAAGTCCATCATTATTACAATGATGTTGAGCACAACAATCGATTTATCGAAGCAAAAATTCGTTATGAATTTTTATATCAGATGCTGGATAAAGAAACTCGCGAGGAATTTCCTGAGCCGCAAAAATTGCTCAGGCTGGAAAGCTATAATCTCGCTAATTTAAGAAAAAATAGGCCGCAACAGGAAGTGGTCAAAAGTTCAGAATTAAATAATGTGATCTAAGTTATTGTTTTGTCAGAATAGCGGAATATGAAATATGGATATTTAAGGTGGATTTAAGCTTCTATGGATAGAATGCTGCTGTAATCCATTATAATCAGATTTAAAACACAACCCGAGGAAAGAAAATGCGAAATAGAACGCCTGAATATTATATCGATAAAATTAATAAGGATGAATTTGATTTCATTCCGCAAATCGAAGCATCTGAGCAACTGATGGATGTTGTGCCTGCAATTAGAAATTACTGTAATTATCGTGAGGAACTTATCACCACCCTAAAACGCAATAAGCAGGTAACTGCAGATGTAGATTTTCTACAATTTTTAAATCGCTCCAATAATAATGATGTGTCCGTTGCAAAAACTGATCAGAATAATTCTGCTGTAGATGTCTTGCAAACACTGACTCTCATTTATAATTTTTACAATTTTCGATTGAAGTCCTTGATGGAAGCCCAGCAAATTCTTCTGCAAAAAGCCTCTGTAAAAAAGCTTAATAGCAATGATGAAGAAATCAAGAATGTTTCTTCGCAAATGGCAATTGCACTGGATGAGTCCATTGGATTTTGCAGTTGGCTACAAAAACGATTTCCTGAAAACTTTAAAAAACTTACGCAAGAGCAAAATTGTGATCATTATTCTGAACAGGAAAAAATATTTTTGCAGAGCTTGACTAATATTAATTTATATCTGAAAGAACGTGCCAGAAAAACCTCTATTTTCACGACTGTTTTTTTCAATAAGTATAATGGTCAGGGTTATTACTTCCGCAGAACTGAGTTTCACAAATTATTGAGTTTGATCATTTTTATGAAAAAAGTTCCTTTCACTGAAGAAGAACGTCAGGCTGATCAAATCATTACAAAGGAAAAAACTTGTGAAGAGATAAAAAATGAAATTTTCAGGATAACGGGCGCGCGCCTGTTCGCGGAGGGCTTTAGTGATGAATTTTCACAACTGTTGATTAAGCTTCAAACAGCTTATTCAAATTGTCCGAGAAACTCCGAAAATGATCAGGTGACTTTTTCTCCATATGTGAAAGAGAGACTTAAAGAATATCTTGGGATGTACGAAAGCATGAGAGCGTTGACTCTAGCCTACGCCCAATCAGAAAATCCTGAGCGTGAGGAAAGTATTCGTTCTGCACAAAAGAACTATCAATACGAATTCAGTCAGCTGCATGCAGAAACAAGCAAGCAATTTTTCAGCCTGGAACAATTGCTGAAAGTGGAACTTAAAAATCTGGTGATTTGCTACGAGAAACCTGGTGTGCAGCATGTGGTAGCAAACAAAAGAAATAGCGTTATTTAGTGTAAGGAGATGACAGACACCTGCTTCAGGGTGACAGATCTCATGCTCTTAACCCGGAAAGAAGAAGGTACTTATGAACAATCGTCATCAGTTATATAAAAAATACCGTGACATGGTTGCGAGAAACCAGTGGGATTTTTTTGTTCCCAAATTAACCGCGCCCAATCTCAATTCCGGTTCAACTGATGCTATTAATGACTACAATGCTGCGCAGAATATTCTTGTGAATAATTTGCGTAAGCATTCGCCAGGCAATGACAATACCCTCGAATTTGTTCGCAAAAAAAATCCGGCTCAAACTGAATCTATCATCGATATCTATAATTTCTTTAAAAATAATCACCAGCTTTTTCTTAATCTGCAAATTCATTCACACCAATTACTGGTGACTGAAAATAATAAAAAAATTTCCACCTTGTCCTTGTTATGGAACAGAATCTGGAACCAGAAAAAATATCAAACACTTCTGGAAGAAAAACGAAAAAAACATGCATCGATCACCACTCTCAAAACGACACTCAAACAGGTAAAAAACCTGCTCAACACTTCCAAAAATTTCTGCGCATGGGCAGAACAAATTGTTCCCGCATTCAGCTTGCGCAGGGACGACATTGGTTTATCCGCAAATAAACATTCAATTTCGAGAGAAAAACTGGATAGCGCCAATATCAGATTATCCATGGAAAAAAGTATCAGTCTTGATCCACGCAATGCAAACGAGATCGATATGGATTTAAATGATCAGAACACAACTTTTACCAAGTATTTTTCTTTCTGTGAATCGCTCGAAAAACTTGTCGATCCGACACAAGAAAAAATAATCGCAAACAATGGTAAATGTACATATGTCATGGATCTTGAAGATAACTTGTTTATCTATCAAAACAACCAAAAAAACGCCGGTAATAATCTATATCTCAGGGAAGTTACGCGTGAATCGATTATGAGAAAGAAAGCTGTTGCTGATGCAACAGTTGTCTTCAATAATAATAAAATCGTCAGTATCAGCATGATTAGTAGTACGCTTAAAACCACCCTCAAACAGGTTAAAAATAAATTCCACAATAGAGCCAAAAATTTTCGTGTGTGGGCAGCGCAAAACATTCTCGCGTACAGCTTTCCAAAAGAAAAAGAAATTGCTTCATTCCCAGATAGCTCAGATAAAAAATCATTGCCGCAAGTGAATATGGAATTTGATGTCAATGCTGATTTCAGCGCATTTAATAACAATACTGGGCTCAAATTATTGCCTCACGCAAAACGTGTCAAACTTGATCCACAACATCGTAGCTGGAATTCAAATGAATTGTCCGCACAAATTCATAATGACTGGGCACAGGATAAAAGCGAAGATTTTACTGTTCACCTTGAGTTTAATGAAAATTTAAAACATCAGACTCCGGCGTATATCAAATATTTTACCTTCGATGAATCACTGCAACATCTTGTCACTGTAAGCACCGGTTCCGTAGACGGACAATTAGCTTACGGCAATGATGGAATCGTAAAAGATGGTAAATATATTTATGTGATGGACACTCAGGGTAATTTGTTTATTCACAAGGCAGAAGAAGAAAAATTCCTGGAAAATGATATTACCAACAAGCTATCTCTCAAGGAAATTACTCACGCATCGCTCGTGAGAGGTAAAGCTGTTGCGGGTGCAGGTGAATTAGTCATAAACAATGGCAAAATCATCAGCCTCAATAATCAGTGCAAGGATTATCAAACTGGTCCTTATTCGCTTTATCGTGTGGCTAAAGCATTACAGAAGCGTGGAGCAACTCCAGGATTTTGCCAAATCATCGACAAGACAAATACTATCCCTCAACAAATCATGAACGAGAAAAAAGTTTCCAGACCAATAAATGTTGATGAATACGAGCATAATCTTTCACTTTATACGAATGAGCAGAAAATGCTGGTTAACAATGCTGAAAATAACAGTAAAAAAATCTGTGAGCTGAGCGAAAAAACCAACATACAAAAACTTTTTATTTCTCTCAGCAATATCAATCTTTATCTGAAAGAAAGAGCACGTAAAACATCACGCATTGGTTCCAAATTTAATATTTATTCTGCAAAGGATTATTATGATCGCCGTGATACCATGTCTAGTGTTTTAGATCTCTTGCAGCAAGGCTCGATGCACAAGGTGACTGAATTCATCGATGCTTATCTGAAGGATAAAGACTGCAAAAAAAGTAATTTCGCCAGATTACTGCATGCGCTTAATAGCACTCTGAAAGCTCAACACGCGCAAACTCTCGCGATTGATGAAGTGAAAGCGAGAATTAATACCTATAAAAAATTATATGACTCCATGGAACTTTATACCGAATCAGCAGGAAAATTACGTGCATCCTATAAACTCGGTCTCGGGATTTTCAAGCATCATACTGATTACATTATTACCGCTAAAACTAATTATGATGATGCTCTCAACAAGCTGGACAAGAATATCCAGAATGAGTTCACTGACAGCAAGGATTTACTCGATGTGGAGTATAACAATTTACGATATGGGAAGTAAGCATCTCTAAAGATGCTTCTGTTTTACTTTTTTATGGCTTTTCTGATGGTGTGCCATATATTCCCTACAAGCTATATTAATCAAGGTTTGATACTTCTTGGCAGTTAACCTGAACCATTCCAGAACATCAGCATCAATTCTGACTGTAATTTGCTTTTTTACAGGCCGATAAAATTTACCAACTACTCCTGTTTCCCAATTCGTTATTTCAGGCGCATCTTCATCAGATAAATCTATCTTGCGTTTCTTGAGTGCTTTAAATTCTTTCATCATTTTTTCGGTTAGCATAATATCGCCTTGTTTCACTCGGTGTAGCCTGCCTTGCCGAGATGATGCGGATGATTTCTTCGCCATTTTCTTCGTCCTCTTTCATTGTATGCGCCACGTAAATTAAACTTTCCTGTATTAAACCTAAACTTATCCAACGTTCCTCGTTAGGCCTGTGCCTGTAATCAAGAACACTAAACAAAAATGGATCCTCGAACACAAAGGACGCCATTTCAAAACTTAGCCCATGTTTCTTTTTATTAAGATGATTTTTCTTAATATGCCATTCAAATTGCATTGATTAATCCTGTTAATTATAGCAAATAGTGAGATTTTTGTAACTACAATTTCGTAATTACAAAAAAGTAGTGATAAAAA
>Ga0206842_1101_pt1 | contig 14899 bp, 15 predicted proteins | sample Alteio_BWOrgCont_23_FD_152861 | JGI IMG/M metagenome (GOLD analysis project Ga0206842, IMG submission 152861) | Enriched cells from forest soil in Barre Woods Harvard Forest LTER site, Petersham, Massachusetts, United States -... | ecosystem: Environmental > Terrestrial > Soil > Temperate forest >...
AATGTATTTTCATCGGCAATATAACCAGTTCTTTGCCTTCCAGATGTAAATTGCGCTGCAAGGTTAGAGGTGTTTCATTATGTAATAATCGAATAATTATATTGTCATGTTCGAAAATAAGTTTACTGGAGAAGAAGATACAATTGGGATATTTTTTTCCAATGATCAGCGCTTCTTTCATCAATTCTTCCACAGTATCCGTACCAAAGGAAGCATAAGCTTCAGCTGCAAGTCCATATTGGTTGCAATAGTTGACAAAATACTGCAAATTTTCACTGACTTGTTCGCGCATTTTATCCAGCGAATTTTTCCCGGCAAAACTCTCAACATCCACCACACCTGCACTCAGAAAGATAAAATTTTTGAAATGACGCGGAAACATTCTGATCACATTCAGGAAAGTATGCATGGCAACACCTGTACTTTTGCCGACCAGAATAACGGCGGTGGGTTGCTTGGGATCGAGGGGAACAGCCTGAAAAGGATGCATCAATGGTTGCCTTAATTGCTCATCCAGTTGCGCCAATTTTTTGTTGAAGCGATTGTAATGACGCTTGATCATCATACAAATAAAAATCACACCACAGGTAACTACAACAGTGAGCCAGCCACCAGACTGGAACTTGGTAAACAGAGTGATACATAAAATACTGCTGGTGATTGCAAAAGCAAAAAAGGAAAACATCAATCGCCAGAACCAGCGTGGTGAGGCGCGATGTTTTGCCCAATACACACACATGCCAAATAATGATAATGAAAATGTGATGAAAACGTTAATACTATAAAGCACGACTAATAATGACACTTTGCCTTCGCACCACAGCAATATGCCAATCGCAAAAATGCCAAAAAGAAATAAACCATTCTGAATCACCAGACGTGTGGAAAGATGACGGAAACGATTTGGCATCCAGCCATCAATCGCCATATTGGCAAGCACACTTGGACCTGCAAGAAAACCGGTATTGGCTGCAGCAAACAATAATCCTGCTTCCAGTATTAATGTGAGTATCAGCAAATATTGTCCGATAGTGGAATCACCCAGAATAGAATGAAATACGACAGCATTTAATGTTTGCCCTGTCACTGGCACAGGTTTCCATAATAAAAATAATAAAATCATGCCAGCTGCTGTCACGCTCAGTGAAACCGCCATGTAAAACATCGTCCATTTACCGGTGATCACGCGTGGTTCACGCAAACGATTAACGTTATTTGAAACCGCTTCAAGACCGGTATAAGTACCACCACCCAGTGAATAAGCATGAAATATCAGCGCGACAACTGGTAACCAGCCGATCGCAGCAATCGTTTGTTTCGTTTCGTGTAACGTGTTGGGAACAATCAGCCGTAATCCTTCGTGATGGATGAAGATGCCATAAAAAATCAGGAAGACATGCAGGATAAAAAAGCCTAAAAAAATGGGTAATAAAAATTTGATGGATTCTTTCATGCCACGCATGTTTAGCAGTAGTAAAAATAAAATTAATCCCACTTCGGCTAGTAGTTTGTAATGCAAATAATCCTGCGGTAATAAACTAAAGGCAGCATCCATGGCGCTCGCAGTGGAAACGGCAATCGTTAATACATAATCGACAATTAACGCAGCACCAGAAACAAGACCAACTGGCGCACCCAATAATTGTGAAGCGACTTTATAACCACCACCACCGCTGGGGAAAAGTTCAATGACCTGGTTATAACCGAGTGAAATGACAAAGACAGTGATGGCGGTCGCGATTGCGATATACAAGGCGAAATCAGTATGCGTTCCTAATGCGATATAAGCTTCTTCAGGACCGTAGCAGGAAGAGGATAAACCGTCTGCACCAAGACCTACCCACGCAAGAAATGCGACGAGGGAAACATGACGTACCAGTTGTGGGTTAAATGGGTTTAAGGGATGCCCAATTAACATTTGCCTGAATTGCTTTCCAAGTGCCATTTTGACTTCCTGCTTTACACCTGCGATCAATCTTTACCTGGCCTGCATCCGCAAGGCGCCATCGAGGCGGATAATTTCACCATTCAGCATGGGATTTTCGATAATATGCATTGCCAGCATGGCATATTCCTCAGGACGTGCAAGACGTTTGGGGAATGGCACGCTGGCAGAAAGAGCCGCCCTTGCTTCTTCAGAGATTCTACCAAACATCGGTGTATCGACAAGGCCAGGCGCGATGGTATTCACACGTATGCCAAATTGCGCCAGTTCACGCGCCGCGGGAAGGGTTAGCCCTGCCACACCAGCTTTGGAAGCGCTATAAGCTGTTTGACCAATCTGGCCTTCAAACGCAGCAATCGATGCTGTATTGATAATTACACCGCGTTCATTATCTGCATTTAATGGAGATAACGGTATCATGACAGCAGCTGCCTTGCTCATGAAATTAAACGTACCGAGCAAGTTAATTTCTATCACTTTACGAAATTCTTCGAGCGGCATGACACCTTGCTGATTGATCATGCGTCTGCCGTGGATAATACCAGCGCAATTGATGGCGATGCGTACATTGCCATGTGTCTCATTCGCCAGCCTGATAGCGTTTTCCACACTTGTTGCATCAGTGACATCACATTGAATAGCGATCGCACCGATCTCATTTGCGATTTGCTGGGCAGCTTGCAGATTCAAATCCAGTAATGCCACTTTCGCGCCGTGTTTGCTTAAGAATCTTGCAGTAGCTGCTCCCATACCGGAAGCACCACCTGTGATAATTGCAGGAGAATTTTTTATTTCCACAGTTGTTCCTTAATGATGATTATGAGCATGTTGTGATTATGGACTGGTCATTGCGTGGCGTGAGCGTGTGATGCAGTGCAGGAAATGTTTGTGTATATTTGCAATGGCTCGTCGGCCTCCGGCCTCCTGCGCTTTATTTGCAAATATACACAAACATTTCCTGCACTGCATCACACGCTCACGCCACGCAATGACCAGTCCATAATCACAACGGAGCATTATGATACACGCGCCGCAATATTGTCATCTATTCCCGTGTCTGGCATTGAGTGATACCATTTGCACATTCTAAAAATGATGGAGTATGACGGTGGACAAAATTCTGGTCGCAGTGAAACGAGTCGTGGATTACAAAGCGGTGATCCGTGTGAAAGCGGATGGTAGTGGGATTGAAACCAGTAATGTCAAAATGTCCATGAATCCTTTCGATGAAATTGCGGTGGAAGAAGCGCTGCGCATCAGGGAAAAAGGTGATGCCAGGGAAATTATTGTTATCTCCATTGGCACAGAAGCTTGTCAGGAAACTTTGCGTACCGCTCTTGCCATGGGTGCAGATCGCGCCATACTCATCAAAACTGCAGCAGAAATTCAACCGCTTGCTGCTGCCAATATTCTCAAAATAATCACACAACAGGAATCACCTGATCTTGTCATTCTCGGCAAACAGGCAATTGATACTGATAATAATCAGGTCGGACAAATGCTCGCCGCATTATTGAATTGGCCGCAAGGTACCTTCGCTTCCAAACTTGTATTTCATGATAATGGCGTGAGTGTCACACGTGAAATAGATGGCGGTCTGGAGACAATTTTTTTAAATTTACCCGCAGTGATTACCACTGATTTACGTTTAAATGAACCACGTTATATTGCCTTGCCAAATATTGTCAAAGCCAAACAAAAACCACTTGCGATTATTCCTGTCGAAGAGTTGCAAGTGAATATTGAACCGCGTTTGCAAACCTTGCATGTGACAGCACCGGGCAAACGGCGTGATGGTGTTCGTCTTGCCAATGCTGCTGAATTAGTTGCGCGTCTCAGGGAAAAACAGGTGATCTGATGAAAATATTAATTCTTGCTGAACATGATAACCAACAATTAAAACCTTCTACACAACACACCATCACTGCTGCCATGCAATTAGGTGATGATATTGATTTGTTGATCGCAGGTGAACATTGCGAAAAAGTAGCAGAAAAATCCTGTTTATTTCCATCCATCAAAAATGTTTTATTGGCTGACCATGCGGATTATGCGCATCAATTGGCAGAAAATATTGCGCCATTAATTGCAGAGGTAGGCAAGGATTATGATTATATCCTGACAGGCGCGACCACATTTGGTAAAAATATTTTGCCGCGCACTGCTGCATTATTAAATATGTCACTCGTTGGTGATGTGATAAAAATCATTACGCCAGATACATTTGAACGGCCGATTTATGCAGGCAATGCAATTGCCACGGTTAAATCCAGCGATGCAATTAAATTATTAACCATACGCACAACAGCATTTCCATTAGCGCAAGCTACGCAATCTGCAAACGCTACAATACAAAAAATCCCTACAGTGATTGCAAATAAATTTTCGCGTTTTGAAAATCACACATTGACTGAATCGAGTCGACCGGAATTAACATCAGCACGTGTGGTTATTTCTGGCGGTCGTGGTTTAAAAAGTGCAGACAATTTTCATTTGCTGGACAAGATTGCAGATCAACTGGGCGCAGCCATTGGCGCATCGCGGGCAGCGGTTGATGCAGGATTTGCACCGAATGATTATCAAGTGGGACAAACTGGAAAAGTTGTCGCACCGGATCTTTATATTGCAGTGGGAATTTCCGGCGCGATTCAGCATCTTGCAGGAATGAAGGATAGCAAGGTGATTGTGGCGATTAATAATGATGCAGAAGCGCCTATTTTTCAGGTGGCAGATTTCGGTTTGGTTGGCGATCTTTTTAAAATTTTGCCGGAATTATCACAGGAATTGGATAAGGTTTTGTCTTAATATTCTATAAATCAACAGGATATCTTTCGGCTTGCTCAGGAATGTTTAAGAAGAAATTGCTATAATTATTGAGTGGTTAGAAAAATATTTAATTTTGTAAATGGAGGTCGTCATTGCGAGCGTTGTTCAGCGAAGCAATCCATGCATAATTTGAATGGATTGCTTCGCTGAACAACGCTCGCAATGACGAACCCACTTAACGAGGAACTGAATGTCCGACAATAATTTTGACAAACATAATCAATTAATTAATCGTGAAGACGATGACTCTGGCGCAGGCGGTCAGAGTGGAATTGATTTCGTTGATTTTACTGATTCGAAATCCACGCGTCGTGATGATTTATTACCAGCAGAAGAAATGCGGCATTTGCTGATTACGCATAAAGAAAAACATGAAGGAATGGTCAAACAACAAAAAGAAGCGCGTTTACAGGAAAAAGTGGCGCAAAAAACGAATAATTATGCAGCAGCGCCAGGTTCAGGAGGAGGTGGAACATCACCACATAAAGAATTTCCACCATTGAATAAATTTGGAAAATCATCATTAGTTGATAAGACTGTGAGTTATTCACCGAATGAGAATGACGCCAAATCCAATCCTGAATTACGTAATGAATTGACAAATAAACTTGATTTGCGTAACCGTTTAACTGCACAACCACAATTTAATCCGCGACCGAGTTCATTCTAATGACAATTGCTGATGCCATTATGCAGGAAGATCCTAATACTCTGCGTCAGATGCTGCGTTATCATGCAGATGCAGTAAATGAAATAGATGAATATGGATTTACGCCATTAATTGAAGCGGCGATTGTCGATAATATCAAATTAGTTGAAGTGTTATTGCAACATGGTGCAGATCCAAATGCACAGGATGTAACAGGTGGTACGGCGCTGCAATGGACAACAGAAAATAATAATCTCGAATTAACCACTTTGTTGCTCGAACATCATGCCAATCCCAATGCATATAATTTTTCAGGACAACCCGTACTCGTCATGCCGATGTTGCGTGGACAATCACAATTACGACAATTATTAATTGCGCATGGTGCAGATTTATCGTTTGCGCAGGATTATATAAATACCAAATTATTAGGTCATATGTATGAATTAATTGGCATGGCAGATATCATCAGTCCTGATAATAAATTTGTAGAAGTGGATTTTGAAGGATTTTTCCTTGAAATTACACTTGGATTAATTTCAGAATCACTGGGACAATTTCAAAATCATTTTGCCGCGCGACAATTGCGTCGTTATGCAGGTTTATCGCAATTTATTGTTGAAGTACTCGAGCGTGCATCGCAGTTATGCAAGTATCAGCAATATCGTGTCGATGTCAGTAAATATCAAACGCATATCAATGGTTTATTGCAGCAGGAACCGGTGATTGTGCCAATTGGTTATGAAGGTCATGCGATTACATTTATCAAGCGTGGCGATATCTGGGTGAAATGCGACAGGCGTGAAGATAGTCGTTTATATGACAACATCATGTTTTATCGCATTGGTAATATGCAGAATGCCACACCAGAATTTTTGCAAAAGATTTTATATGAAAAACATCATGATGATTTTGTTAATCATGAAATTGATCAGATTCTTGGACTGGAGCCGATTACTGATTTAAAAATTGAAGCGCAAATTAGTGGTAATTGTTCGTGGGCAAATGTGGAAGCGTGTATTCCGGCTATTTTCTTTATGGTGATGATGCAAATGAGTCCCGACACCAAAGCCATGGCGCATTATAAATCGTTGGCAATGAATTATTTTCATCGCTGGCGTGAGTGGAATAAGGATCGCGCATTACATTATTGCATTCAGGCATATCGCGAAGGTGATGCGATACGCAAAGCTTGCAAAGCTGAAATTCTCGCTGCAATTTTATTTCAGCGATGTAATGCGAATAATAATACCAAGGATGAGGAGCGTTTAAATCTGATTTTATCGGTGCTGATGAAATCGCCATATGAATATATCCTGCAAAATTATCTGCGTGTGTATTACTACGAAAGTTATACCGAGGAAGGCAAGCGCTTCTTCGAATTGCTGAAAGAGCATGGTTATCAGCCGAATCGGTAATCATGGATCAGCATTATGATTTATTTATTCTAGCTATAGTTCAGTGTTGTAATAACCATTTTGCTAATATACTCAATACTTGTTATGGCAGCATGGTAATCAGGAATATCCGTTCTGTCATAAACCATCGAATTTGTAAACTGCTGGTACCTTTCTTCCCAGAGCTTTTTGTTTCGCAAAATTAATAATGATTGTGAAATTTCAGCAACAGGATTTTTGAAATATTCCGGATATTGGTTTTTAAACTGATTTGCATCAGAAAATACAATGGATTTTGCTAATTTAAAGAATATTTCATTAATTTGATGGGCTTGTTTGACAGCATTCAAATCATAAACATGACGTACAAGTGTTTTGTCGTCATAGTGATATTGTCGTTCAATCGCAGCTATTCTGCGTGTTAATGCCACCCATTTTTCTATTGCAGTTTCATCACATGAAATACAATCAATCGGTATGGGAGAGAATAGAGTATCAATTTTCATAGTATCTTCAATAATGGTATTAATTGATAATTCATTTGTTGCAAGCCGAACATCAGCAAATGTAAATTCTAATAGAAGATGTGGTCGTAAGGTATTATCACCAATAAATAATGCAGGATAAGTCAATTCTATGCGTAAATATCTGCCTTCATTACGTACTGCACTACTACGGATAAGTAAAATGAGTGAATCAAGTGATTTCATAATTTGAGTTCTGAATTTTTTTAATTCCTTTAGCATCTGATTTTTAGTGAAAAATAAATTTTTATTTTTAAGCTGTATTTTAAAATCTATATCTTCAGACATGCGTTTTACAATTTTATGAGCTTTGGCTAAACAGGTACCTCCAGCAAAAATTAAACGAAAGTATGGATTTTCCATCCCGGAAAGAGAATGAATGACATATGTGACGTAATAATCTTTTTCAATAATTGATGGATATTGAATATTTAATTTTTCTGCTGTTAGTAATACGAGTTCTTTTAGTTGTTTAGTTGTTCTTGTGCAAGAAACCTATCCACGCTTTAACTCCATACCACGATAGCTCAGTTGCCTGCGAAATCTATTCTTTAATTTTGTTGTTGGATTAGCAGGAATTTGTGTGGATATTCCTGCCTGATAGTCTTGTTCTTCCTGAGATGGTTCCCATCGAATATTTAACTTACTTAAAGCCGCTCGCATAGTGGGGAGCACACCGGCATTTAAATAAGTTGTTTGTGTTAATTCTGAGCGTGTTAACTTTGCATACACTCCATATCCCAACTTGGCTAAATAACCAGTTTCAACCAGGCGCGCCAGGGCGCGACTAATTTGCCGTGGATTCGAAATGCTGGAAACATCTGATCTTAAAATGATATTGCTAGAAAGACGTTGTATGCGCTTTAAAACCTTGAATGTAATGCTTTTTTTATATGAAACTTTCATAAAACACACCTGCCAACAATGGACATATAAATTATAGCATCTATCAGCGAAGTTACAAATTAATGAGTTTAATTTTGTTCACTGAGGATGACAGCTCTTCCTAATATCACATCGCGGTCAAAATGCCGCGTAAAATGACCGCGATGTGATATTGGATCGTAAGTATATGAATAAAAATAATTTTATTATTTTGAAAAATCCGTGATCGTCTTATCCTGAATCCATTGCGGCAGATTTTCATCCAGCTTAAAATCCGCATCTATTTCCAGCGTAGCATCGAGGGCGGCACCGAGGGTTTCATTCTGATTTAATACCGATAAAAATGTATATTCTGCCAAAGATAACGGTACTAATTTAATCTCAAATTCACGGCGTATTAGCAGCAAATTCACGCCGCCTTCGTTGAGATTAATTTCTTCATCCATTTCACCTTTGCACAAATCCATAATACGCAAAATCGGATAATTAAATCGCATCAATCGGGATGCGGGATGTAAACCAAAATGTAATTCCTGAAATTGATCAGGAGAAATATTTTCCAGTAATTTGATATCCAGTATGCTGGCATCAGCAGCAAAATATAATAAATGACATGCCCATTCGAATCTGGCTACTTCTGGCAAATACACCAGATTTTTGGCTGGTATAAATTCATCGAGGAAATCAGCAAAATATTCACCATAATCATGCAAGTTGCCACTCAGCGAGGGATAACGATTGATGTATTCTTTTGCAGTCATGCGAAAAAAATCTTCGCCAACTAGCTTGACGATCATCTTGTAACTATCCATGAGCGTTTGCACTAAATTGCAAACCATATTATTGCGATAAATACTGACATTGCTGACAGGCGTGACCAGACCGGAATGCACGGCATCTGCATTCATTAATTCAGCAAATTCATCCTGTAAGTTTTGTAGCAGCATAAATTTCTCTCATGATAGTTTCAGCATGACTGGCTTGTTGATGAAGAATTTCCAGCGCAGGAAGATCACTGTCCCATTCAATTATCGTTGGTTTGACACCGATGTGCTGGATGGTATGACGAAACAGATCCCAGACAGCCGGATCAACAATTTGATTATGACTATCAATCAAAATGTTTTTATCGTGGTGATTAATCATCGCAAAACCAGCAAGATGAATTTCCTGTATGGCAGTAGCAGGTAAAGCATGAATGAAAGTTTCTGCTGATTCATTATGATTAATGGCATTGACATAAACATTATTGATATCCAGCAAAATGCCGCAACCAGATTGCTTGACGATTGCATTCATGAATTCCGCTTCAGATAAAGTGGAATCAGGAAAACGTACATAACTCGTAATATTTTCAATCAGAATTTGTCTGCGTAAATATTCCTGCACTTGCTGAATGCGTGTAGCGATGTGACCCACAGCTTCATCAGTGAAAGGCAGCGGTAGTAAATCATGCAGATATTGACCGTTAATGGATGACCAGCATAAATGATCGGAAATAAGACATGGATTGACACGTTCGCAAAGATCACGCAATTTTTTCAGATGTTGCCAATTCAATTCATCAGCTGAACCCAGCGATAAGCTCACACCATGCAAACTGATCGGATAATCGCGACTCACCTCATCCAGAATCTGCAAAGACTTGCCGCCTTCGCCAAAATAATTTTCACTATGGATTTCAATGAAGGCAAGTTTAGGTCGAATTTCTAAAAACTCAGCATAATGCTGGTGCCGCAATCCAATGCCAGTTAAGCGTAATGATTTCAACAGGGTTTCCTCTCGTTAATTGCTACATTCTATACTGATTGGCTTTGAAGTTGCGAGGATGTTTGTGGTGGCATGCCTACAACGAATCTTAACTCGGTTTCTTTAACCACTTATAAATCACGGGAAACAGGCTGAACAAGGCAAGACCCAGTAGCGGGAAGAGCACGAGAGGGGTGAATACGATATTCATAATCGGTGTATTTTCTTCATGCAGGATTTTATCCAGTCCTCGTCCAGCGAGAGCATAAATCACTGTCGAGGGTAAAACACCCAATGCCGTTGCAGTAACAAATGTCCTGAACGGCACGTTTAAAATACCCGCAGCGATATTGCTTACCCAGCAAGGCATGATCGGAATTAATCTCAGCGTGAGCAGATAATTAAAGGCATTTTCCCTGAATCCCGCTTCAAATTTTTTTATCCAGCCAGTTGATCTTGCTGCAATGCGTGTACCTAAGGTGGTGCGAATCGCAAAATATAAAATGGTACCACCCAGGGTGATGCTTAATTCTGCATACAGAATGGCAAAAGCATCAAATAAAAATCCGCCAAGCAGAGTAAAAAAAGTGGCGCAAGGTATGGAGCAGGCAATGAGGCACGTAAATATCAGCATATAAAACATGGCAACCAAATGATAATGATCATTCGTCCATTGTTGCGCCATGGATTGATATTGTTGCAAGGCATCCAGCGTCAGGTATTGATTAAAGTCAAAATAAAAAAATGAACCGCAGATAAGTGCGAGTATGACAAGCAGGATATAACGCGACCAGGATGTAAAAAAAGAAAATAACATTGCTGACATTAGCCTCGTGTAGCGGTAGAACCGCCGACGATTTTTTTACACAATCCATTCGGTACAAATATCCATTCCTGTTTATCTGCATCCATTTTTGCTTCGCCACTGCAATTGTGACTGGCATTGCCGCAATCATTCATGCCGGCTTTTACCACACCAAAACATTTTTCCATGCCAGGAATGGGTGAGGCTTGCATCATGGCTTTGCCGCTTTCGGTATCCGCAGGGACTGCAGCACTGCTGAAAGCAAGCAAAGATAAAATTGTATTAATAATCAATTTCCTGGACATATTAACCTTAAAAATGAAAGCAAAAAGAACGCGTAGTCTAACATAGCTTGAATGCATCGTGAAATGCGGATCGCGCAATGATGAGACGCATGATTTCATTGGTGCCTTCGAGAATTTGATGCACACGCAAATCGCGAAAATATTTTTCAATTCCATATTCACGTATGTATCCATAACCACCATGCAGTTGTAATGCCTGATTGCAAATATCAAAGCAAAGATCAGTGGCAAAACGTTTTGCCATGGCACAATGCATGATCAAGTCAGGGTCTTTATTATCCAGCGATGTTGCAGCGCGATATACCATCAGGCGACACGCATCAAAATTTGTCAGCATGTCAGCGAAACGAAATTGTAATGCTTCAAACTCTGCGAGTTTTTTATTAAATTGCGAACGCTCCAGCATGTATTGTCGTGCCAGTTGTATACATTGTTTTGCGCCACCCAATGAACAGGCGGCAATATTAATGCGACCACCGTTTAATGCCGATAATGCAATTTTAAATCCCTGGCCTTCTTTGCCAATCAGATTGGAAACTGGTACACGACAATTTTCAAAAAACACCATGGTAGTTGGAAGATTACGCCATCCCATTTTTTCTTCACGCTTGCCAAAACTAATTCCGGCACGATCTGCTTCCACCAAAATGCAACTAATACCATGTGCGCTTTCATCGCCAGTGCGCGCCATGCACACATAAATATTGCTACTCGAACCACCGCAAATAAAAGCTTTGGAACCATTTAATATATATTCATCACCATCACGTACGGCCGTCGTTTTGAGTGATGCAGCATCAGAACCAGCGCTTGGTTCAGTTAGACAATAACTGCTGAGCACTTCCATGGACGCCATTTTTGGCAGCCATTTTTGTCGGAGATGATCATCAGCATAAGTATCAATTAACCAGCCAACCATATTATGTATCGTGAAATAAGCCGCAGTGGTAGGACAGGCAGTTGCCAATTCCTCGAAAATAATTGCGCTATCAAGCCGTGATAAAGCAGAACCACCAACATCATTACGTACATACATTGCACCTAAACCGAGTGGCGCAGCGCGTTGAAATACTTCAACAGGAAATATATGTTTTTCATCCCACATGGCAGCATGTGGTGCGATTTCATTTTCTGCAAAATTACGCGCCATATCGCGCATGGCGATTTGATCTTCGGTTAAATTAAAATTCATGATATTCCTTACGATGTAACAAGGCTCGCAATGTTTTCATCTGCAAATAATTCATCAGTGGATTCGCGTCGGCGAATGAGCGTGGCCTGATTACCATCGATTAAAATTTCTGATGGTCGACAACGTGAATTATAATTGGAACTCATACTGAAACCATATGCACCGGATGAATCAATTACCAGCAAATCGCCAGGCTCTATGGCAAGTTCACGATTTTTGCCGAGAAAATCTGCGGATTCACATACTGGGCCTGCAATATCATACGATTTACGTTCACCACCACGCGATTCAACCGGAATAATATTTTGCCAGGCATCATATAATGCAGGGCGTAATAAATCATTCATGCCTGCATCAATGATGGCAAAATTTTTATGTTGTGTATGTTTGAGATATTCAATACGTGCTAACAAAATACCCGCATTACCAACGATCGCTCTGCCTGGTTCAATGATTAATTCAACATCATATAATTCCAGTTTTTCTTTGAGCGCATGTGCATATTCACGAATGCCTGGCGGATGTTCATCATGATAAGTAATTCCCAAACCACCACCAATATTAATATGTTGCAGTGTCATACCCATTTTTTTTAATTCTTCGTATAAGCCAATCATGCGATCGACAACTTGCAAAAAAGGTTCAAGCTGCACGATTTGCGAACCAATGTGACAGGCAATACCAATCAATCGCAAGGATGAAAGACCAGTAATTTTTTTACCGAGCGCAAGAATTTCATTAATATCAATACCGAATTTGCTTTCATTTAATCCTGTGCTGATATGTGCATGTGTATGTGGATTAATATCAGGATTAATACGTAAGGCGATATCAACGGTTTTATTCATGCTGGATGCAATTTCCTGTATGCGATCCAGTTCAGGTTCTGATTCAACATTAAAACAATAAATATCCTGTTCAATACCTTTTTCAATTTCGCTGCGTTTTTTACCGACACCAGAAAACACAATTTTTTTCGGATCACCGCCAGCTGCAATCACGCGTGCAATTTCACCACCGGATACTACATCAAAACCCGAATGCAATTTTGCCAGTAAATTTAAAACAGCAATATTGCTATTGGCTTTCACGGCATAACAAATACGATGACGCATTCCGGCGAATGCATCGTTAAATGTTTTCCAGTTTTTTTCAATGGCAGCACGCGAATAAACGTAACAAGGTGTACCAAATTCATCTGCAATATCTTTCAGACTGACATTTTCGATATAGAGCTGATTATTTTGATAATGCAAACACGACATATAAGCCTCCGATTATTCTGTTGTCAGATCGCAATGGGTTTTGAGCCATTCATTATAATTTGTAAATTGTCCCAGCGATGTATTTAAAAAACGTTGTGTAGACAAGGAAATCTTCTTGCTGATCTCACTGGTAAATTTGGCTTGCGTACAAATAATATCATTCGCTGATTTAACTTTTTGCAGTCGTTTCAGATTATCAATACTGGTAGCAAATACTTCATTTAATAAAACAAGATTTTGTGCGACATATGATTTAACCAGACTATTCATATGTTCATTATCAATCTCCGGAAGATTATCAATTAATTCTGACAAGCTTTTCCATTGGGTTTGAAATTGTTGATACGACATGCTTCCTCCTTGCTACACAACATTTTCGACTTTATCCAGACAGGGTATTGTATTGACAAATTTCCAGTAAGTAATTCTGCTGACTTGCTGATTAGTGACTACGGCAGATTGATAATCAGGATGTATCGTAAGCGGAAATAGCGACCAGCTAACATCATCAATCATTATCCTTGCGGATCCATTAATAAAAGAAATAGGGAACGATGATAACGGAAGGGAAAACCCTTTGCCAATGGCTTTTATGATCGCCTCCTTGTATGCCCAGATTTGGTAAAAAAAACTTGCCTGTTTATCTTTGGGTAAATGATGCAAAGCTTCATTTTCCTGCTTGCTGAAAAAACGTTCAGCGACACCTTCATGATATTCCGACTGAATTTTTTCGATATCCACACCAATTGCATATTGCATGGTGAAAGCATACACAACCATATGATCTGAATGCGATAAATTAAACATCAGCGGAACATTTTGCAGAAACGGTTTTTTATCATCATTATAGGAAAAAATAATTTTTGCAGGTGAGACATCCGTATAAAAACTGATGATAGCGCGCAACAAACTGCGTGCTGCAATAAAACGCTGACGATGAATGGGGAATTTAAAACGGTTAGCTCGCTCACATTCATCCTGGCTCAGAAAGTCTGTGTTTTGCTGGTAGGGTGAGGTTTCAAGATCAGCCGACCAGACATGAATTTCATTGGCGTTGATGTGCATCTACATTTCAGCGGCGTAGAAAAATAAAGGGCAATCATACCAGATGTTTTTCCGCGCGACAAAGGTCAGTCGAGAGTGTTATTCTTTGGTTTTTGAATTGGTGAAGGGAGTTGTTTTATGTACAAGGAAATGGATTTGTATACTCAGATTGCATTCATTCTCGTGCTTGTCGGCGGTATCCTGTGGGGATTTTATGGCTTGTTCGGTGTCAATTTGCTGACAGCAATTTTTGGCCCCCTCGCTCGTGTGGTTGATATTATCGTCGGTGTTGCAGCAGGATGGTTTTGCTACA
>Ga0206842_1043_pt1 | contig 14881 bp, 6 predicted proteins | sample Alteio_BWOrgCont_23_FD_152861 | JGI IMG/M metagenome (GOLD analysis project Ga0206842, IMG submission 152861) | Enriched cells from forest soil in Barre Woods Harvard Forest LTER site, Petersham, Massachusetts, United States -... | ecosystem: Environmental > Terrestrial > Soil > Temperate forest > O...
GCACGAAGAACCGGACGCGCTTCGCTACTCGGCGAGGCGGGAGACTGCAACGGAGCCGGGATGCGGGGAGTGCTCATGGGGAACCCGCCTCAAAATCAGCTTGCACCCTGCGATTTTGGCCGTCAAGCGTCCGATTGCCGGAAACCCTTGTCTATCAGTGCGTTTACACGCTGCACGCTGTAGAGTGCTGTGCCGTTTACTGGCGTAAACGCATTGCGCCGTGTTGAAATTGCAAATTAGTAAGTTGCTGATTTAGAGCGCGTTAACGTTGGCTAACCGAACCAAAGGGCCGGTTTACCGGCAGCATCCCATTTGGGGGTGACGTGTCACTGCCTAAATCCGGTGCGGAGCACCGCATTCTGCTACTGAGTGCGCCGCAACCGCGCAGACGGCGCGGGCCGTGCTATGGGCGGAGTGGGAGCAACATTCGGATTCAGTGGCCTCGGGGTTCTGACAGGCCGATAAGTAGGAAGATAATCAGAAAATTTGCTACGGGCAAAAGCGCGGCTACCGCCCAGCGCCATGACCTGCGGGCAGTAGCAGCTAGGAGCGCGAGGATGATTGCGACTACCCAAATCGCAGCCCAGTAGCTAAAGGTCAGATCGATACGCTTGGGAAATCCAGGTATAAGATGCAACGCATACAGAACCCAGAACGCTAATGAACAGGCCAGACTGGCGTACCCAAGGATGCTCGCTCTCCTGATCATCAGTTGCTCCCTGTCATCTGATTCCAGACCTGCTTTGTATGGTCAACGAGTCCGCCCGTGTAGGGATTAGACTCGCCTAGATGCAACGTGCCTTCCGTAGGAGACGATGGCCCTGAACCCCAGGACGAGCCCATCTACGGTTTCCCATGGTTCATGGACCGTGAAATGACCTGAACCTGCTCCCGTTCCCGCAGCACCTGCGCTTCTGTAATCGGCTGCTCTATAGTCCTTCGTCGACAGATGGAAGGGATCGAAATTATCGAGGAAGTAATGACTGAATCCAGCCTTCGCCAGTGCATCTTCGGCTTGATCCGGAGTGCCATCGAAGCTGAAGGTTCCTCCAGCACTCACACCAGATTTCATATTGCTGTATGTGAAATCGAAGGTAAAGCCCGATAGTGCGCCGCTTCCATTGATCGTGGTTGCATTCGTTCCATTCACAAACGTCCCCGCAACGTTTGAGCTTCCATTGCCCGAAAATGTCACCCCCGATCCGCTGACATTAGCGGTGTACTTGTTTCCACTCTGATCCGTGAGAGTCCCATTCGCATCGCTCTTGACGAGCGTCTCTTGATAGTTACCGTTGGCATCCTTGTAGTAAGTGTTTCCGCCCTGGCATGTGGTGCCGTTGTTCTGCGCACAACCGAGGCTGAAGTCTAGCCCGGTTGGATCTGTGTACCTGAGCGGGTTATTACGCCCATAAGCGTACTTGTTCCACGTCTGCGGATCATCGTCATGACCACTACTGAGAATCGGATCGGGACTGAGGAACCTTCCCATTGAACTGGCGTAGTACCTAGCCCCGAAGTAGTCGTTGCCGGATTCGGAGTCACGTTCTTTGCCGGTAAACTGGTAAGCAGAGTGTACAAAGCGTGGAGTGCTGTCGTAATGGAATGCAGTCTGCATCATAACGATATCGTCGTCTACTTAGCTTGAGGAATGGCGATCTCGTAGACGGCCAGATCAGGCGATTTCATTGGGGTTACGACCAAGGTTTTCTCCAGGTCAGTCTCGATTGAGGAGGAAGCCCATCGGTAGTAGCCCTGATCTCCTGCTCCCAGCCTTGCCAGCTTTTCGCGCCAAACGATGGTCGGCCCACTGCTCTTGATCAACAGGAACTCTGAAGTCAGAACGCGATCTCCTCCCGCTTCAGGAAGGCCACCGGGCTGCGTAATACAGACTGCTCCTGCATATTCGCCATTGCTGCTGATGCCATACGGTGACGGCGAACACGGCAGCTCCAACGTTTGATTTCGATGAGCCTCATACCTAACAACGGCTCCTTTGGACACCATGGCATAAAAGCCAAGAAGACCACCATTGTCCAGGCTATAAGCGCCTTTGTTCAACTCCGGGATTAGAGTTGATAGTTCTTCACCGCTGGGCTTACCATTTTCCTGATACTGCTTCTCATCATTCTCTAGCCAGAACCGCCTCGTCTTAGTGTCCCAGTTCATGATCGTCCATATCTTTTTTCCCAAGAACGACGCCTCTGTATCGGAGACTACTTTAAGGTCGGATGAATTCGCACGGACGAAGCGCGGCTCGGTGGCAGTGCTGGACTGGAAACACAGGTTATTCTCAGCATCGAAGCCGTAGAAGTGACTGGGGCCAGCCTCATACCTGTCGGGCTTCTCTTGGTAAGGAAGTGCCTCTAAACGGCGTTTCTCCGACAGATCCTTCGTCGAGATGAGAAGCACGAGCGAGGGCGCGCCCGTCTCTACGTATGCAAGCATTTCTCCGTCCCTTGAGACCGCCAGCTTTTCGGAGGCTCGAGTGCCACGCACTTTGGGAACGCTTATCGTTGTATGCCGCAACTCTTTGTGCGATATGAGGTCATAAGAAGCTACCTGAAGTTGCTCCGAGCGATGAAGCAAGTCGAAGGAACGATAGGCAGCATAGACAACTCCATTTTGCGCAACGATCGTCGGCACGGCAAGCTCCGGCTGTGCCTTTACGAGCGATATTTTGTACATCGCTTGCCCCCAGCACAAACTGGAGCTCAGCACAACTGCTGTCATGATCCATTTCATAGTCATGGTTCCGGCACCATCTTTGCCCTTTCACCCGAAGCAGTTCCATTAGCAAGGTCTTTGATCGTGCCTAGCATGTGTAGCGCGAACCCAGTGGTACCCGCACCGGGAGAACTCCCTTCAAAGTGCATGTCGAACATGTAGCCTGGGGCCTTGATGACGTGAGCATATCCGCCGTCGCCCCCCTTCCACTGATCGCTGATAAAGGGATGTGCGCCAGATAAACCATCAAGCAGCGTTGCGAAGCGACTCGATTTCGAAAGAGTATTTTCCATGTTGCTGAAAGCGCTGGACGACCCAGACAGCGTAGCTCTACCTTGGCATGAGCTACCGCTTCCACAAGCATCGAAGAAGTTTCCCTGAATGCCTGCGAATGCTCCACTGCCGCTGAGTTGGGTAGCATCGCTTCCATCGATGAATTGCGAATGTGAAGAAGTTTGTCCACTTGCACTATCGGTGAAGCTGACGCCATTGTTCTGATCGAACGTTCCTGTGTAATTGTTGCCGAACTGGTCGCTGTATCCGGCGCTTGGATCTCCCTGCTTATTCATATCCACGTCGGTGGCTTCGAAACGAGTACCCCCTCCATCAGCCAATAGGGTCTGTCCCTGAACTCCGTTTTGACAGGTGAGCGAATTGCCACCAGAACAACTCAGATTAAAGTCGAGACCGGTTGGGTCGGTAATTGAGAGTGGATTATTGCGTGCATATGCGTACATGTTCCACTGCTGCGGGTCCATGACGCGTGCTGCCGTCGCGAACACCGGATCGGGCGACATGAAGCGGCCCATGTTGGAGCCGTAGTACCTGGCCCCGAAGTAGTCGTTACCGCTTTCTGCATCCCGTTCTTTGCCGGCGAAAAGATAGTGATTGGTTCCTGATGTCGGCCCTTGCCCATATGGATAAAAGGTATTGGATGAGACCGGCCAGCCAGTCCCTGCGGTGAGCAGACGTGCCGAGCCGATCTGGTCCCCGTGATAATAGGTTGAGGTGGTGAGCGGCGACGTGTCAGCTACCTTCTCCGTGATTGCACTGAAGCCACTCACGCCGGGAGCCGTTGCCAGACTGAGGTTCATCGTGCTGCGACTATAAATCGGAATGAAGGTCCCGTCGGTACTCACCAGCGTGATATCGCCGTAATAGATATCCCACGCTCCCGCTGGAGCATTCGTCGAGTCAAACGGATCGATTAAATCGATCTTCATCCCCGCAAAACTGCTTAAGTCCACGGTGCGTACGTGCCAAGTGTTTTTCGTGGTATCCGCGAGGATTGGTTGATGGTCCGTATCCTGGAGCGACGTACCGTCCACGTAAGTGCCACTGCTGTTCAATAGGCCGAAAAAGAGACCACCCAGCGCCGATCCGTCCTGATATTGCCGCCAGGTAAGCAAGTCACCCGCGCGGATGACGTACCCGTTGGCCGCCGTCAGCGAAGTCGTGCCGGCGAACATGTTTGGACTCGTTCCGCAGTTGGAGCAGTTCGTCCCGCTCATGTGGATGCGGATATCAAAGCTGTCCGCTCGCGCCATGCGCTGGCCATTTGCGTAAATGTAATCGCTCCAAGTTCCATCGGCATTCTTCTCGGCAATGGGCTGACCATCGAAATGAATATATTCGGTCCAGGTCCCGCCCGCATCCTTGCGAACCCGATTTCCCTCCGCGTCGTAGGTGTACGTGGCGGAGCCGTTGTTTGCGGTCGCCATTTCTCCTTCCGCGTCGTAGGTGTAGGCCACGGTGGAAATTCCATTGTTGAACGACGTCAGGTTTCCTGATGCATCGTAGCCATAGCCGCTGGAGGTGATTTGGTTGTTCGTTCCGAAAAATACGTTGCTTTGCACCGTGCCTGGCGTTACCTGACTCATGTTGCCCCACGCATCGATGGAATAGGTCTGCTGCATCGCGCCATTTCCATTAGTAAACGAGGCAAGCCGGTTCAGATTGTCATAGCTGAAGGCCTGTGAATTGTTGCCATTTAGAGAATCCAATATCTGAAGGATATTGCCGTTGTTGGCAAGACCCAGCGAAGAGCACGGTAAAGAAGCTGTTTGAGCCGCTGTCGCCGCCGGCCCGTAGCAATACACCCTGTTGGCCAAGCTTATATTTCCCGTGTAGGTACCTGGTCCATCCGCACCAATATGTACTGGGCCGATCCCAATAGGCTGCAAACGGTTATTCAACCGTTGACCGTCGGCAACACCGTTGCCATGGATGGCCGCCTGAGGAGCGCCATTTGCCCAATAGCTCGCTGAGGACAAATAGTTGTATCCGATCTTGGTTCCGTTCCAATTGTCGTAGGTTACAGTCTGTAGGTGCTCTGCGCCATCCCACGTCTGTTTCACAACCCTTCCGTCGGGATAGGTAATTGAGGAAACATCCCCGGCAAGATCATAGGTCGCTGTGACGACGATGGAGGTGTTGTTTGGGCTGCTAGGCGTCCAATAGGTTTGCCTCGTTAGGCGCCCCATCGGATCGTAAGAGGCGTACTGCGTGTTCGCGTTGACGTTGTTGGAAGCATATGTCAACCGTCCGATTCCATTGGTTCCAGTGTCATAAGCATAGGCGTAATTGATACCAGATGCCTGCTTCCCCGTAATCCGGTTCAGAGCATCGTAGGCGAACGTCGTGCTGATGCTTCTTGCATCGATCTTACTGCATGGCTCTGATAGATCGCCTGCACAGAGCGCACCGCCGCTTGTCAGGTACTTATAGGTGACCGTTCCAGTTTCAGGGTTGGTCGCTGTCAGTAACCGACTTAGAGAATCGTAAGTGAATGTGCGGATCCGGTCGCCGGTGCTGTTCACAGGACCGCCCCATTGATCGACCCGGAGCAAATTGCCGAGAGCATCATACCCGTAATCCGTTTCGAGGGTCGGCGTATTACTCGAATTTGGCTCGAGAATTTTCGTTAGTCTTCCCAACGCATCACTTATTCGCTGCCAGTGGCGACTTGTCTCATCGTAGAAATTAACTGTATTTCCTGTATAAGCTGATTGCTGCGTACTGCCGTCCGCGTGAGTCAGCACGATTGGTCGGCTCAGAGCGTCGTATTGGTGAGTCGTTGTCCCCCAGGTCGGCTCCGATGTGCAGGAAGTGCTCCCAGGAAGGCTGCAGCGGGTTGGATTCCACTCCTGATATAGTCTGCCAAGTCCATCGTAAGTCTTCTCAGTGTAGGTTGTGCCTTGAGAATCCGTCGTGAGTTTCGTGTACCATTCTCTCCCAAATCCATCGACATCCACCTCTTCTTGCATCGTCTGGGTAGGTGACATGACTCTGGTTAAAACAAAATTTACCGGCGAGGCTGAGTCGTTGTACTTATATTTTGACTCGCCATGCGCGTTGCTGGCTGGATCGACGTCGGGATAGAGAACATCTGTCAACCGGCCCAAGGGGTCGTTGTAGCTGTACGTCGTGACCTGGGAATTAGGGTCTGTGACCAACATTTTCTGTCCCGTATTTATGTCGTAGGTGTAGGTAGTGCTCTGGCCAAGAGCGTTGGAGACCGTGGTCGGTAAAGAGCCAGCGTATGTCCCGGAATAACCGTAGGTAATGGCGTGCCCTAACGGGTCCATCGACTGATACACTTCCCCAGTGTCGTACCACTTCGTGTGACTCTGTGGGCTTGTGCCGCCATTCAACCAGGCCGTCGTTGTGGTCAACTCTCCGCGAACTGAAAATGGGGCACTCCCGTGCTGGGTTGTAATTCCGGATGATATTCCGGAATAGCCCGACTCGTCATATGTATAAGAATCTAAGGACATTTCGGCTCCGCTGCCGTTCAGAGTCTTTTCCGAGGCTTTGAGATTCAACAGATTCGCAGTCAAATAATTTGCATTCGTTTGAAATTCATAGCTGGTCTGTTTTTCTTTTAAAAGCGTTCCCGTACCACTTGACGCGAAATCGTAGTCCTTTTCGTCTGACGGCAGTCCATACGTTCCAGTAGCGCCTTCCTGATTCAGGCTTATCGAGCAGCAGTAACTCCATGTTTTAACAGAGGCGAGCCCATTCTCCAAAGTTGTCGTCTGGCTCGCCGGGAAGGCGTTCATGACTTGCGCCGGATAGAAATAGCCGCTTGGCGATAAGTAGTTGTAAGTTGTTGCCACTGATCTTAGGAGAGAGCCACTGGACGAGGAGCCATTGTAGTATTGCGCCAGCGTCTCGTAACCGTTAAACAGCGCATTTGAAAAGGTGTGCACGGTCTGATTGAGAGACGGGTCTGTAACCGTTGTAGTTTGAGACGATTGACCGAGACCGCCCACCGATGTACCCAATACGAATGCATACTGCCATGTATGAGCACCCTGGCCGTCGTTGGCGTTATCCGTTCGGCTGGCAATCCAACGCGTGGTGTGGGCCGCGGGGGTTGCAGTCGATTGGATAGTTTGATATGTGTACGAGATTGTCCCGCCTGTTGGGAACGTTATTGACGTCAAATCTCCGTATGCGGTGCTCGTTCCATTTGTAGCGTCGTAGCCGAATATCCAGCTAAGGCCGTTGGGCAAAGCCACGCTTTGGAGTTCCACAAGATTTCCAGACTGTGGCGTAAAGGGAGATTGGTTGGGATTTGGCGCCAGATATGGAACCTGGGCATAGCAAAATGTATAGCTCTGTGTGCTCCCGTTCACTCCTGGAACCTGCCAGACTGAAATCTCATACACTGGCAGACTTCCTTTGCAGACTGCTGCCTGCTGACTGGTGAAGGTGGTCGTTGGGGATGGAAATATCGGTATCGTCCTGCCAACCGTATCTGTCAGGTTGCCCGAGGCGTTGGAAATTTCATTGCCATCGGAGTCTTCACGAATGGTGCTCGTCCAACTCGTATTGTTATACATAACGCCGTTGGCGTCCAAAATATAGCAAGTTGATGCACAACCCGCAGTCGGGTCCCATCCGATCGATGCAAAGTTACTCCCATCCAGCGTAATTTGACCAGTCGAACCACTTATCTGCCCGCTCGGATGAATGCTTCCATCTCCTGTTTGAATTTGAATCCAATCGTAATCCGTGGTGGACGGGCCGTTACTGATCGGAACCTTCTCGTCATAACCGAATTGCGAGATGCTCTGCATGTCTGCGACCCGCCACCCAGCTAAATAGTCACTTTGGCCATAGATAAACTGCAGCCACGCCCAGTTGCATGTGGGAGCGGGTCCCTTCGGAATCTGCGGCGTGCAAAATTTCTGGTAGACGAGCGGCTTGCTATTGAAGGCCAATGCGAAATCAAGTTTCAGCTTCCCGCCACGCTGCGGATAGCTGATCAGAGGTATCTGGACATTTAAAATTCCGTTGCTCAGATTGATCTTGTCAATATCGCCCCCGTGGTAGGACTGATAGGGCATCAGCCCTGGCTGCAGATCAGGCGCAATCGCTTGACCTGCAGCCACGCCTGTCGCGACGGTCATCGTGATGAGTGCTCCGGCAAGGAGGGTACCTCGACTCATTGCGCACCTCCGGTTACAGCCAAATCAAAATTGGACGAAGGAGGTGAAGTGTCACCCTCATCCCATGCGCAGCATGGCAGCCCTTCACCCTGCTGGCCGGGGAGATGATTTCAGGGGCGGACAAGACGATGGCGGGGTGCCGGTCGGCTAAGGCAGAGCATCGTAGAACTGGACAAGGTCATTCGTTTGGATGGCAAGAGTCTTGCCGTCTGGCGAGAACGCAAGTTCTGCTTCCCCCTTAGAGGACAGCTTGATCTGGGCGATGCGCGTCCATGTTGCTGTGTCGTAGATGTCCACACGCCGCGCAGCAACATGATTGCTGATATCGAGCCAACGAGCGCCCCCCGACGTGATGTCGAGCAAGACAGCAGCACGCCGCCCATCCTCAGAAACAGCCACTCCATTGTTGGCGGACATTGACTCCTTGTCATGTCCAGGGACGCTGTGAAGCAGGGTTCCGGCCCGATCATAGACCACGATACTCGGCAGATTGTCGTTGAGCGGATTGTCGCGGAAGTAAGCGGTTTCGGATTCGAGCATGATCGCAGCTGCTGGCTGGATGTGGTCAGGGGGGATGATTGTCTTCGCAGAGCAGTAACGCCCCTCCGAAATCCAGTGGCCCTGAGTCCCTGGCCCATGTTCGACCTCGATGAACCGTCCATCGTCAGCAAAAGACCGAAGCCGAACGTAGTGCTCTGGCACCGGTGGGTACGAGCAGGAGTGGAGAGTCTGCAACGATGCTGAGTCGAGCCAGGTATAACTGCTATCGGCCCTAGTGAACCCGTCGGAAAGAGCAACGAGACTCTTTCGCCCAGGAGATTGCAGGACTTGATAACGGGCTTGGTCAGAGGCTCTCAGAAGATCAAATGCCGCTCGTTCCTTGAAGCCATTCTGATCGACAACGTGCAACTTATCATTGGCCACGACGAGCATGTCGTCCTTGTCCGAGAAGAGCACTGCGACAGGACTGCTCTCTGTGGTGGGGAGCTTCATCTGAACCACGCACTGCGTTGGATTTCCAGATAGCTCGACGACGTTGTACTGTGCGCCAAGTTCAGGCGTGCTACGAGGAACGACTTGCTGCGACTTCTTGGTGTAACCAGTCCAGAGGTTTCCTCGATGATCGAAGGCCAACTTCACAGGGATATAGCCGGTGTGATGAACGACAAGCGGTTCCGGTTCCCACCCGCATGCCTTTAGCGAAAGGCTTCTCGTTGGAGACAGTTGAACTGCCGTACTCGCTGATTGCGGGTCGGAGGCAGCATGGGCGCTTAGAGCAAAAACAAAAGCCATTCCTAAAACCCCGCTAGTACGGAAGCAACGCAGTGCTGCCATGCATCCCTCCGTATACAACATCATAGAAAAAGTGCGGAACAACACCTAGACCTCCCCAAGCACCCGCGTTAAACCTATCGACGTGCACGAGGCCGTTATCCAGATGCACCGAAGGAGTTGTACCAAGTCGAGAAAATTCGCTCCCTTGCCCTTCTCCAGTTGCAGGGTTTTCGTTATAACCGTGCGGACCAGGACCGAGTCTTGCCGCCAGAGCCGCTTGTGCGTCAGAACCGTCATCTACGGTCATATTCACATGGCCGCCAATCACAACCGCTCTCCCATTAGCGTCGTAATCAATATGGACGCTATCTAGGACTTCATCTGTTGAAACCCCAAGCTGCTTCGCAATGATTGGGACATCGTTGTTGTATTGAGCTTGGGCTCGGCTATTTATGTTTGTCGTGCTCGTCGAAGTTGAACTTTGTTGTTGGGCCAAATTCTGCATCGCGGCGATCTGATTTCCACCGGTCAGATATGCCCACAAAGCCTGACCTGCCATGGAATTGTAAGCATCGCCTCCGGGAAGTTCGTGCCCATCCGGATCCGCCAGAGCGATCGGATTATTCAGAACGTAGCTGAATAGATTGAGGCTCTGGGGGTTCCCCAACTTTGCATATGGCACTGGTTCAATTTTGACGCTCCAGTCCGGGCTCATAAAGCGGCCTACGCTAGAGCTGTAGTATCTCGCACCGAAGTAGTCATAGCCGGATTCGGCATCACGTTCTTTGCCGGCGAAAAGATAGTGATTGGTTCCTGATGTCGGCCCTTGCCCATATGGATAAAAGGTATTGGATGAGACCGGCCAGCCAGTCCCTGCGGTGAGCAGACGTGCCGAGCCGATCTGGTCCCCGTGATAATAGGTTGAGGTGGTGAGCGGCGACGTGTCAGCTACCTTCTCCGTGATTGCACTGAAGCCACTCACGCCGGGAGCCGTTGCCAGACTGAGGTTCATCGTGCTGCGACTATAAATCGGAATGAAGGTCCCGTCGGTACTCACCAGCGTGATATCGCCGTAATAGATATCCCACGCTCCCGCTGGAGCATTCGTCGAGTCAAACGGATCGATTAAATCGATCTTCATCCCCGCAAAACTGCTTAAGTCCACGGTGCGTACGTGCCAAGTGTTTTTCGTGGTATCCGCGAGGATTGGTTGATGGTCCGTATCCTGGAGCGACGTACCGTCCACGTAAGTGCCACTGCTGTTCAATAGGCCGAAAAAGAGACCACCCAGCGCCGATCCGTCCTGATATTGCCGCCAGGTAAGCAAGTCACCCGCGCGGATGACGTACCCGTTGGCCGCCGTCAGCGAAGTCGTGCCGGCGAACATGTTTGGACTCGTTCCGCAGTTGGAGCAGTTCGTCCCGCTCATGTGGATGCGGATATCAAAGCTGTCCGCTCGCGCCATGCGCTGGCCATTTGCGTAAATGTAATCGCTCCAAGTTCCATCGGCATTCTTCTCGGCAATGGGCTGACCATCGAAATGAATATATTCGGTCCAGGTCCCGCCCGCATCCTTGCGAACCCGATTTCCCTCCGCGTCGTAGGTGTACGTGGCGGAGCCGTTGTTTGCGGTCGCCATTTCTCCTTCCGCGTCGTAGGTGTAGGCCACGGTGGAAATTCCATTGTTGAACGACGTCAGGTTTCCTGATGCATCGTAGCCATAGCCGCTGGAGGTGATTTGGTTGTTCGTTCCGAAAAATACGTTGCTTTGCACCGTGCCTGGCGTTACCTGACTCATGTTGCCCCACGCATCGATGGAATAGGTCTGCTGCATCGCGCCATTTCCATTAGTAAACGAGGCAAGCCGGTTCAGATTGTCATAGCTGAAGGCCTGTGAATTGTTGCCATTTAGAGAATCCAATATCTGAAGGATATTGCCGTTGTTGGCAAGACCCAGCGAAGAGCACGGTAAAGAAGCTGTTTGAGCCGCTGTCGCCGCCGGCCCGTAGCAATACACCCTGTTGGCCAAGCTTATATTTCCCGTGTAGGTACCTGGTCCATCCGCACCAATATGTACTGGGCCGATCCCAATAGGCTGCAAACGGTTATTCAACCGTTGACCGTCGGCAACACCGTTGCCATGGATGGCCGCCTGAGGAGCGCCATTTGCCCAATAGCTCGCTGAGGACAAATAGTTGTATCCGATCTTGGTTCCGTTCCAATTGTCGTAGGTTACAGTCTGTAGGTGCTCTGCGCCATCCCACGTCTGTTTCACAACCCTTCCGTCGGGATAGGTAATTGAGGAAACATCCCCGGCAAGATCATAGGTCGCTGTGACGACGATGGAGGTGTTGTTTGGGCTGCTAGGCGTCCAATAGGTTTGCCTCGTTAGGCGCCCCATCGGATCGTAAGAGGCGTACTGCGTGTTCGCGTTGACGTTGTTGGAAGCATATGTCAACCGTCCGATTCCATTGGTTCCAGTGTCATAAGCATAGGCGTAATTGATACCAGATGCCTGCTTCCCCGTAATCCGGTTCAGAGCATCGTAGGCGAACGTCGTGCTGATGCTTCTTGCATCGATCTTACTGCATGGCTCTGATAGATCGCCTGCACAGAGCGCACCGCCGCTTGTCAGGTACTTATAGGTGACCGTTCCAGTTTCAGGGTTGGTCGCTGTCAGTAACCGACTTAGAGAATCGTAAGTGAATGTGCGGATCCGGTCGCCGGTGCTGTTCACAGGACCGCCCCATTGATCGACCCGGAGCAAATTGCCGAGAGCATCATACCCGTAATCCGTTTCGAGGGTCGGCGTATTACTCGAATTTGGCTCGAGAATTTTCGTTAGTCTTCCCAACGCATCACTTATTCGCTGCCAGTGGCGACTTGTCTCATCGTAGAAATTAACTGTATTTCCTGTATAAGCTGATTGCTGCGTACTGCCGTCCGCGTGAGTCAGCACGATTGGTCGGCTCAGAGCGTCGTATTGGTGAGTCGTTGTCCCCCAGGTCGGCTCCGATGTGCAGGAAGTGCTCCCAGGAAGGCTGCAGCGGGTTGGATTCCACTCCTGATATAGTCTGCCAAGTCCATCGTAAGTCTTCTCAGTGTAGGTTGTGCCTTGAGAATCCGTCGTGAGTTTCGTGTACCATTCTCTCCCAAATCCATCGACATCCACCTCTTCTTGCATCGTCTGGGTAGGTGACATGACTCTGGTTAAAACAAAATTTACCGGCGAGGCTGAGTCGTTGTACTTATATTTTGACTCGCCATGCGCGTTGCTGGCTGGATCGACGTCGGGATAGAGAACATCTGTCAACCGGCCCAAGGGGTCGTTGTAGCTGTACGTCGTGACCTGGGAATTAGGGTCTGTGACCAACATTTTCTGTCCCGTATTTATGTCGTAGGTGTAGGTAGTGCTCTGGCCAAGAGCGTTGGAGACCGTGGTCGGTAAAGAGCCAGCGTATGTCCCGGAATAACCGTAGGTAATGGCGTGCCCTAACGGGTCCATCGACTGATACACTTCCCCAGTGTCGTACCACTTCGTGTGACTCTGTGGGCTTGTGCCGCCATTCAACCAGGCCGTCGTTGTGGTCAACTCTCCGCGAACTGAAAATGGGGCACTCCCGTGCTGGGTTGTAATTCCGGATGATATTCCGGAATAGCCCGACTCGTCATATGTATAAGAATCTAAGGACATTTCGGCTCCGCTGCCGTTCAGAGTCTTTTCCGAGGCTTTGAGATTCAACAGATTCGCAGTCAAATAATTTGCATTCGTTTGAAATTCATAGCTGGTCTGTTTTTCTTTTAAAAGCGTTCCCGTACCACTTGACGCGAAATCGTAGTCCTTTTCGTCTGACGGCAGTCCATACGTTCCAGTAGCGCCTTCCTGATTCAGGCTTATCGAGCAGCAGTAACTCCATGTTTTAACAGAGGCGAGCCCATTCTCCAAAGTTGTCGTCTGGCTCGCCGGGAAGGCGTTCATGACTTGCGCCGGATAGAAATAGCCGCTTGGCGATAAGTAGTTGTAAGTTGTTGCCACTGATCTTAGGAGAGAGCCACTGGACGAGGAGCCATTGTAGTATTGCGCCAGCGTCTCGTAACCGTTAAACAGCGCATTTGAAAAGGTGTGCACGGTCTGATTGAGAGACGGGTCTGTAACCGTTGTAGTTTGAGACGATTGACCGAGACCGCCCACCGATGTACCCAATACGAATGCATACTGCCATGTATGAGCACCCTGGCCGTCGTTGGCGTTATCCGTTCGGCTGGCAATCCAACGCGTGGTGTGGGCCGCGGGGGTTGCAGTCGATTGGATAGTTTGATATGTGTACGAGATTGTCCCGCCTGTTGGGAACGTTATTGACGTCAAATCTCCGTATGCGGTGCTCGTTCCATTTGTAGCGTCGTAGCCGAATATCCAGCTAAGGCCGTTGGGCAAAGCCACGCTTTGGAGTTCCACAAGATTTCCAGACTGTGGCGTAAAGGGAGATTGGTTGGGATTTGGCGCCAGATATGGAACCTGGGCATAGCAAAATGTATAGCTCTGTGTGCTCCCGTTCACTCCTGGAACCTGCCAGACTGAAATCTCATACACTGGCAGACTTCCTTTGCAGACTGCTGCCTGCTGACTGGTGAAGGTGGTCGTTGGGGATGGAAATATCGGTATCGTCCTGCCAACCGTATCTGTCAGGTTGCCCGAGGCGTTGGAAATTTCATTGCCATCGGAGTCTTCACGAATGGTGCTCGTCCAACTCGTATTGTTATACATAACGCCGTTGGCGTCCAAAATATAGCAAGTTGATGCACAACCCGCAGTCGGGTCCCATCCGATCGATGCAAAGTTACTCCCATCCAGCGTAATTTGACCAGTCGAACCACTTATCTGCCCGCTCGGATGAATGCTTCCATCTCCTGTTTGAATTTGAATCCAATCGTAATCCGTGGTGGACGGGCCGTTACTGATCGGAACCTTCTCGTCATAACCGAATTGCGAGATGCTCTGCATGTCTGCGACCCGCCACCCAGCTAAATAGTCACTTTGGCCATAGATAAACTGCAGCCACGCCCAGTTGCATGTGGGAGCGGGTCCCTTCGGAATCTGCGGCGTGCAAAATTTCTGGTAGACGAGCGGCTTGCTATTGAAGGCCAATGCGAAATCAAGTTTCAGCTTCCCGCCACGCTGCGGATAGCTGATCAGAGGTATCTGGACATTTAAAATTCCGTTGCTCAGATTGATCTTGTCAATATCGCCCCCGTGGTAGGACTGATAGGGCATCAGCCCTGGCTGCAGATCAGGCGCAATCGCTTGACCTGCAGCCACGCCTGTCGCGACGGTCATCGTGATGAGTGCTCCGGCAAGGAGGGTACCTCGACTCATTGCGCACCTCCGGTTACAGCCAAATCAAAATTGGACGAAGGAGGTGAAGTGT
>Ga0206842_1098_pt1 | contig 14762 bp, 14 predicted proteins | sample Alteio_BWOrgCont_23_FD_152861 | JGI IMG/M metagenome (GOLD analysis project Ga0206842, IMG submission 152861) | Enriched cells from forest soil in Barre Woods Harvard Forest LTER site, Petersham, Massachusetts, United States -... | ecosystem: Environmental > Terrestrial > Soil > Temperate forest >...
AAGCCGCTCGGCAAATCGCGCCTTCTGAATCTCAAGGTATTTGCGCAGGAGCTGAACTTCCTCGGCCAGCGGCACCTCAGGCCGGCTGGACCCCGTCATTAACGAGCGCAGGACATCACTCAAAGCGGCGATCATGCTCACCGCGGAGTCATTTTTGCCCTCACGGACCTGGGCGGCGATGGAGTTGAGGGTATTGAACAGGAAGTGCGGCTCAATTTGGCGTCGAAGGGCGCTGAGCTGGGCCTTCGCAAGCTGCTCGTTCAGTTCGGCTTTCTCGGCTGCTTCCCGTAAGAGGCGATTTCTGGATTCGATGATCAGGTAGGCGGCGAGAACGGCGGAATAAAGGAAGAAGGTTTCGAAGAGGCCGTTATAAAACTTCCCTTTCCAGAGATCGAGAAGCGGCCCGGCATCGCTGGAATACGCCCATGGGTTCAAGAGCTTCTCCCATCCTGCAACCCAGGCGGCGACGACCAGTCCCATGATCAGACAGGCGATAACATGTGGCCCCAGAGTTATGGGCCGTGTAAATTGCGTTGGAGGGTAGCGGCGCGCCAAACGAAGAATGACAGGTGTGAACAGCGCCCAGGGCAGGCGAGAAACAAGCAGGACGAAGAATAATGCGACCCACGCGTGATGCATGCCCTCGGAGTGCATGACGACGACGTTCTGTGTGGCGTCGAAGAGGCTGATACCCACCCAGATGGACAGGTTCCATATCCACCAGGCGGCTTTCGATCCGATGGGTTCAGTGGGCATTGAGGCGATGATAATCCGTTCGCCCGGCTAATCATCACTCAGTTGCAGTGAACTGCCGATTCGGTGCAGGAAGCCGCCTCGCATCAAGGAATCGTTGCGGGGATAATTAGCCAATTGAAGATGAACCGGGAGACAAAAGATGAGACGCAGAGACTTTATGGGACGATCGGCCGCATTGGCAGTGGTGGCAGCTTTTCCCGGCCTGGGTTGCGAGAGGGTGAAAGCATCGACTGAGCCCACAGGAGTGCCCCAAGGGACAGGCGCGGTATCGGCAGCAACGTCCAATCCGTTGCAGGCTCCGGCAAAGGGCAAGATTCCTGTGGCCTTTGTCCTGTCCAAAGGGGCAGTGATGATTGACTTTGCTGGTCCCTGGGCGGTATTCGGCAACGTGATGGTTCCGTCGCGCGGCCCGACGATGGATGACCAGATGCCCTTCGATCTATATACCGTGGCGGAGACGGCCAAGGCGGTGACCGTGTCGGATGGGATGAAGATCGAGCCTAACTATACCTTCGACAATGCGCCGGCGCCAAAGGTGATTGTGATCCCTGCACAGAGTGGCGAGAGCAAGGGGATGGTGGATTGGATCAAGTCTTCTTCGCAGCATGCGGATCTTACGATGTCGGTCTGCACGGGCGCTTTTGTTCTGGCGGACACGGGCTTGCTCGCCGGCAAGCCGGCCACAACGCACCACGACGCGTATCGGGCGCTTGCCGTGCAGTATCCCGATATCCAAGTGAAACGAGGGGCGCGGTTTGTGGATGCAGGGAATGTTGCCACCGCTGGCGGCCTGTCCTCCGGAATCGATCTTGCCCTGCACGTGGTTCAGCGCTACTTCGGACGCGCGATCGCCACCAGCGTTGCGTATGACATGGAGTATCAGGGACAAGGCTGGACCGACCCGGAGTCCAACGCCGTGTACGCGGCCGTCAAGGTTTCAACGGACGAGCATCCGGTGTGTCCGGTGTGCCAGATGGACGTTAATCCTGCGGGGGCGCCGAAGTCGACATACAAAGGCAAGACCTATTACTTTTGCTCGCCCGGCCATAAAGCGAGCTTCGACGCGGCGCCGGAGAAATGGATCTGAGGATTGGCCCACGGAATGAATCAAAGTTCCATTGCTGTCTAGGCGATCAGAGAAAAGACCTGGAGAAGGCCCGATGTTCTCTCCAGAATCGAACAGCGTGATCCGAAAATGGACGCGGGAGATGCAACCCATTCTCGATGAGCGAATTTCGCCAAGCCACTTGTTGAGCCATTTTCGTTCGAAACTCTGGATCGCGGGAGTATTACCATCCAATAAGACATAGCCAAAATTTGGTGCAATGTTGGCTTGAACAAGGGTTGACGACGGCCCGACGGCTCTGCGCAGTATGCTTCCCTCATGGCTACTCAAAGTCGTGAAATTCGTCTCGCCCGTCGTCCTCAGGGAGAACCGGGCTTCGACTGTTTTGCCTTCACAACCGTGAACCTACCCGATCCCGCCCCCGGCGAGGTACTCGTCCAGAACCTCTGCATATCGGTCGATCCATACATGCGCGGGCGCATGAACGAAGGTAAGTCTTACGTACCCCAGTTCGAGATCGGCAAGCCTCTCGAAGGCGGCGCCGTCGGACGAGTAATCGCCTCGCAGGATGAAAAGCTTCCCGTCGGCACATTTGTTTTCAGTATGTACGGATGGCGTGAGGCCTTTGTGGCATCGGTGTCCAGTCTTCGGGTCATCGACACCACTCTCGCTCCTCCCTCGGCCTATCTCGGCATACTGGGCGTTACCGGCCTTACAGCATGGGTGGGCCTGTTCTCCGTTGCGAAACTGAAAGACGGGGAAACTGTATTCATCTCCGCTGGCGCAGGCGCGGTGGGAAGCGCTGCCTGCCAGTTCGCAAAGATGCACGACTGCCGAGTCATCGCGAGCGCGAGTTCGGCTGACAAGCTGGCTTATCTGCGAAGCGAACTCAAGGTTGACTACGCTTTCAACTACCGCGACAGTGATCCCCGCGACCACCTCAGAGACGCCGCTCCAGAAGGTCTCAACGTCTACTTTGACAACACGCAAGGACCCCAGTTGGAAGCCGCCCTCGATGCGCTAGTCCCTTACGGCCGGGTTGCCATGTGCGGCGGCATCGCGGGGTATAACGTGCCTGTCCCCGGGCCGCGCAATCTCATGCATATTGTGCGTAAGCGCCTGCGCCTCGAAGGCTACATCGTTTCAGATCATTTCGCAGAACTTCCTGCTCTCCTCGCCGAGGCGGTACCCCCTCTCGCGACAGGCAAATTGGTCAACCGCGAAACCTTTGTGGACGGGCTCGATTCAGCCCCTGCAGCACTCCTCGACCTTCTCCATTCCGGTGCAGGAAACATCGGCAAAATGGTTGTGAGACTCTCCGGCTGATCAGACGCGGGCATTCGAGTCTTGTAAACTCTGCAGAAAAGGGCTGGCAGAGATCGAATGCAAAGCAGGTCGAATGCAAAGCTAGGAGCGATTCGTAGAATCGGATATTCTGGCCAACACTCACGCCTGCTCTGAGTCCAATTCGAGTGCCAAAATGGGCACAACGTGAGCTGAATCGGGTCACTTCCCAGTTGGGCGACCAACCACCGGAACGCTGTCAATGAGCGACTCGACCTGTCCGCAACAGCAGTGAATGCTGAGGCGTTTGTGCTGGCGAGTGAGGCACCTGGGAATTCACTTAAGCCGAGCGATGCCGTGATTGTTCGCCTGGTCGCGACATATACCAAGTCGAGACTCCCAGCACTTTGCTCAGGTCGAGCACGACAAAGCCAAAACTCTGATAAAAGTGGATATTTTCCGTGCGATCGGTCTCCAGATAGGAGACTGATCCATAAGCATCCATGTGCAGGCAAACGGCACCTAACATTGCGATTCCAACCCCCTGTCGCTGGGCAACCGGTTCGACGGCCACGGGCCCAATGTGCCAGTGCAATGTGGGCGGGTCCTTACGTGCCCATTCGCTTGTCCATTTTGATATGCGGTAAGCGCAAGAATGGAATTGCCGGGCACTACGGCCGGAACCACGCTTAGTTTCTCCAGAAGGGTGGGCTGACAAAAGCCAGGACGAGCGATACCGCACACTCCCACCATGCTGCAGGAACTCCGCATTGAAAGTCTTTTCCCTGCAGATGAAGCGACGCGCGCTGTGGTCACCGGCCTGGCTGACGAAGGGTCCCGACGATCCCCTTCTCCATGACCCGGGAGGTCATGGACGCGGCCCTTCCCTTCGCGGATATTGCGGGTGGGACAAGGACCGCGAAATTTCCTCAGGAGGCACCGTGATGAGAAAGAGCGTTTTCGTCCAGTGGTTTGCAGCGCTGTTGCAGTTCTCCGTTTTCGCGTGGTGGGCGAGCGACGGCATCGGGAGGGCGATCGCGGACAACGGTTCAACCACCCTGGCGGCGATCCGACCGTTGTCGACACCATCAAGCAAATTGAAAAGGATATGGGGAGTGCGATGGTCGCCGGCGATGTCGACAAGCTTAGTCAGATCTACGGTGACGATTTTGTCGCCGTCGAGTCCTCCGGCAAGGTGATCACCAAGAAGACTCTTCTAACCGATTTCGAGTCCTTCCATGACAAACTCGAGTGGTTTGAAACTGGACCCATGGACGTGCAGGTATTCGGAAACGTTGCTGTTGTCCAAGGCAGTGCGAAGGAAAAGAGGAGCGCGAACGGAAAAGACACCAGCGGTGAGTTTGCCTGGATGGATGTCCTCGAGAATCGCGCGGGTAAATGGGTGGTGACGCAAAGCGCGGGCGCCCGCTTGGCGCCGGCCGGCTCGCCCAACACGCCACCGGATCCGGCCACTGTCGAGACGATCGAGCGATTCGAGCAGGAGGTGGGAGTTGCAATGGTGGTCCGCGATTTGGACAAACTCACCCAGGCTTACGCCGACGATTCTGCAATCGTCGGATCCTCCGGGAAGGTGATCACCAAGGAGATCCTTTTAAGCGACTTTCGATCCGGCAAGCATAATCTCGTGGCGTTTGCCTTCCCCTTGCATTTATAGGGGAAGTGTGGAATTCTTCCCTTGCAGGCCTAGGGGAGTAAATGGACACCACCAAACTTGAGTTCCTACGCGGCACGCTGGACGTGCTGATCCTGAAGGCGCTGATGTGGGGGCCGCTGCATGGATACGCCGTCACGGACCTGATCCGCAGGCAGAGTGAGGACGCGCTGCTGCTGGAAGAGGGGACCCTGTATCCGGCGCTATGGCGGCTAGAGAGCAAGGGGTTGCTGGAAGCGGAGTGGGGACTCTCAGAGAACAAGCGCAAAGCCAAGTATTACCGGCTGACGGGGCAGGGCCGACGCCAACTGCGTCACGAAGTGAAGACGTGGGAGGCGTACGCAGCGGCAGTGACCAAGGTGCTGAGTGCGACGCAGCCTCCGCTGGCGGAGGAGGCACGATGAAGCGCGTTCCCCGATGGCGGCGCTATGCACGGTTCTTCGGTCCCGATCCGGCGGCGGACGCGAAGGACGAACTGCGCTTTCACCTGGAGACGACGATCGACGAACTGGTGCACCGGGGATGGACCCCCGATGCTGCTCGGCACGAAGCGGAGCGGCGGATGGGCGATTTGCGGGCGCTGGTGCGAATCGGGGCGCGCATTGGAGGAAAGATGGAACGCCGGCGACAGGTCAGAGACTACTGGAGCGACATGCTCCAGGATGCGCGCTATGGGTTGAGGACACTTGTGCGCGACTCGGGATTCGCGAGCGTATCCATTCTGATCCTGGCTCTCGCGATCGGCGCGAATATTGCCGTGTTCAGCGTGGTGAATACGTTGCTGCTGCGGCCACTGCCGTTTCCGGAGTCGCGGGAGCTGGTGCGGATCGGGCCGCCGCCGACCCCGTGCGGAGTTTCCTGCGCGACATTTTCCGCGGATGAATTCGAGGAGTTCCGCGGGCAGAACCGGACCTACGAGGACGTGACGGGATACGAGGCATATACGACGCCCGACAATGTGCGCATTACGTTGGGCGGTGAGCCGCAGTCAGCGACGAGCATCATGGTGCTGGCGAATTTCTTTCAGGTTCTGGGCATACAGCCGGCTATGGGACGGCTGTTCACGGCGGATGAGTTGCGCGGCGGACCGCATCCTGTCGCCTTACTGACGAACGCGTATTGGAGACGGGAGTTCAACGCGGATCCGGCGATTGTGGGCAAGGCCATGGAGATGAACGGAGGTGCGGTCACGATCGTGGGCGTGCTGCCGGAGAGCTTCGATTTCGGGGCGGTGTTCTCGCCGGGCGCGAAGGTGGACCTGTTCACACCGGTGGATCTGACGCTGGAGCGCCATTGGGGCAGCATCGTGGCGCTGTTCGGGCGGCTGAAGCCGGGCGTGAGCATGGCGCAGGCGCGCGAGGACGGCCTGCGGATCGGTCCCACCACCTATCACGATGTCACGCAACCCGAAACGAAGGGGCAGGACAAGGACGGCTTTCTTCCCATGCCGTTGAGGGATTATGTCACGGGCAAGCTGCGGCGATCGCTTATCGTGCTGTGGTGCGCGGTGGGTGCGATTCTGCTGATCGCGGGCGTGAATCTCTCGAATCTGCTGCTGGCGCGGGCAGCGGCGCGGGCGAGGGAGTTTGCGGTACGGGGGGCGCTGGGCGCCGGACGCGGGCGCATTGTGCGCCAGTTGCTGATGGAAAGCCTGATGCTCTCCGGAGCGGGCGCGGTGCTGGGACTGGGGCTGGCCGCAGGCACGATCGCGTGGCTGGCGCATCAGGGAGCGGTGGCGCTGCCGCTGCTGAACAGCCTGAGGATCGACGGAGCAGCACTGGGCTGGACGGTGCTGCTGGCGGTATTGACTGCCACACTTTTCGGAGTGGTTCCAGGACTGAAGATCACGAGCGGGAACCTGCAGGAGGTGCTGAAAGACTCGTCGCAGGGCGCGGGGTTGGGGCGTAGGCACGAGCGCGTGCGCGCGGCGCTGGTGGTCTCTGAGGTGGCGTTGGCGTGCACGCTGCTGGTGAGCGCGGGGCTGCTGCTGCGCAGCTTTGTGAGGGTGCTGGATGTTGACCTCGGATTCCAGCCAGAGCGGGCTGCCGCGATCCAGGTGGCGTACGACGAGATTGGATCGGATACGGTGGCGCGCGAGGAGCGACGCAGTGTTGTGTACCAGGAAATCCTGCGGCGCGTGGGCGCGTTGCCGGGCGTGGGAGCCGCGGGGATGGTGGATCTTCTGCCGCTGGGGCCAAACCGCGATTGGGATACTCCAGTACCGCAGGGAAAGACATTTGCGCCGGGCGCGCTGCCGGCGCCGCTGGTGTACGTTATCTCGCCAGGATTCATTCGAGCGATGGGCATTCGTCTGCATGGCGGGCGAGATTTTACATGGGACGATGGGCCGAAGAGCGAGCGCGTGGTGCTGATCAACGCGTCTGCGGCGCACGTCTATTGGCCGGGCGAGGATGCGGTGGACAAGATCCTGATGCGCGGAAACGAGCAGGACCGCGTGCTGGGCGTGGTGGATGACGTACACGAAGAGAGCACGGAAACGCCTTCCGGGGCGCAGATCTACTATCCGACGACACAACAGCAACCGGCCTGGGCCGAACTGGTGATTCGGACCAGCACGCCGCCTGCTTCGCTGGGGCCGAGCGTATTGCGCGTGTTGCGGCAGATCAACCCCAATCAACCGGCAACGGAGCTCCGGCCCATTCGGACAATTGTGGATCGCGCGAATTCGTCACGGCAGTTTTTCATGCTGTTGGTTGGAGCGTTCGCAGTGCTAGGCATGCTGCTGGCGGCCCTGGGCATTTACGGCGTGATCTCCTATTCCGTGACGCAGCGGAGTAGAGAGATCGGTGTGCGAATGGCTCTGGGAGCGAGTTCCGGGCGCGTGCAGCGCGATGTCCTCGGCAATACGCTGCGCCTGGCGCTGATTGGGGTCGCAGCCGGCACTGTTGCGTCCGCGGTGGCGGCGCGGCTGATTGCGTCTCTCCTGTTCGGTACCTCGCCCTGGGATGCAACTTCCTATGCAGGCATGATCCTTTTGCTCGTTGCAGTGGCGGTTCTCTCAGGCTATTTGCCAGCGCGAAGGGCCTCGCGCATCGATCCGATTCAGGCTCTCCGAAGCAACTGATTTGACTTCCTGCGAAGGCTCGGTGAACGCATCATTGCCTATTGCTTGTGCACGATCAGACATTCCTTCGAGATCAGGACGGAATGTTCTGATGACTGGATAGTCTCTGGAATCGAGACCAAATCAGCAAATCGCGTTTCCAACCCGTCTGGGCCTCGAAACGTGCTATCTCCCTGGAGTCGCCAATTGAGTTCGGTTTTAGTTCCAGGTAAAGCGTTTAGGATCGATGTGGGAATGCGGCAGACGGACCGGCAGTTGCGTCGGTCTCGCCAAGGTCCATGGCTGCGATAAGACCGGTGTTCACAGTGAATACGTGAAGAACTTCGCTTTCCGATAGAACATCCCCTTGAAGGCTCTTGACGAGTTGGTGCGCTCTGACGCGGACCTTGCCTCCCTCTCCCTCGGTCATTGCCAGCGGTTCGACATGGGGATCGAACTCGCCCCATTGTCGAGTCCAGTAGGCGCCGATCTCTTCCTTTCCGACAATCCTGCCGCCCTCCGACGCTTTAAGATCTGCGAGGTAAGTTGGATCTGTTCGGTTTCACCGAGCTGCTGGCGCGTCGACGTGAATTCGGATCCATTTTTTAAAATTGGCTCCTTCGCGCCGGCGGGGCAAAGCTACAGCGCGGTTCTGGAATAACGTGTCGGTCATCTGCTCTGATTTCCAGTCACTATTGCTGCACGGGCGGATTGGACGAATAGCAGATCGCCGCAATCCGCCAGCCATCGGCCGCTTTGACCAGCTACCAGGTCTCGCTGCTGCGGTTGTTGGCCTTCCCGTCGACATTGAAACCGAAATCGAAATAAACAGCCGCCATCGTGCCATCAGTGTGGATCACAACGTTGCTGTGTTCCGGGTCGAAATTCGTAGGCGTCGTGGAGACCAACTTTGCGAAGTCACGATAGCTGCTGACACGGACTTTCTGGGCGGTTGCGGACTTAGCCTGCGCCTGAGCGTATGCAGAATGTGTCAAAATGTTCAGCCACAGATTAGCATCGGGCAAGAACAAGGCGGCGAACGCGGTTCCATCATGAGCGAGGATCGCGGCGTGGTACTGCTTCATTTCCTGCTCGATTCGCAGCCACTTGCGCAAGGTGATCGTTGGCAGTCTCGGCTTGGGCCATGGATGGTGCTGGCGTCTGTGCGATGGCCGCCAGGGGCAGAGGGGAAAGAGCACAAAGAGCAAAATTACCGAGTTTCAGCAATCGCGCGTTGATAGCCCCTCGCGGTCACGTATAACGAAATGCTACGGTGTTTCGTTTTGTCCATAGCGAATTGCCTCGGTAGACGGAAAACAGCAGCCTTTCCGCAGCGAAATGTTTGCGAATGAGCCCAAGCACTTCCTCGTCGTGCATGAGCGCCTGCTGCCCGTAACCACCGGGTACGAGTAGCACGTCAAATAGTCCTGCTTCAGCAATTCCCATGTCCGGCGAAAGCAGAAGCCCCTGCACGTCGCGAACAGGTGAAAGTTCTTTCCCGATGATCTGGAATTTGGTGTCCGGCATGCGTGAAAGAACTTCAAACGGTCCCGTAAAGTCGATCTGATCCATCTGCTCGAAGATGAGGCAGCCCACAGAAAGCGGTCGCACAGTCAGCTCTGGCTTGGATCTCTCACCGACAAGTAAAGGAATGCTCATCGTGACTCATCTTTCGTCAGGGTCCTTACGCGACTTCGGCTGTTAATCTTTCTTGGGCGGCACGGATTGGCGCAGCAGGTACAACCACCTCGACAAGGCCCGTCGCGACGTCATAGACGAGACCGGAGATGAGCCACTCATCCGGCAACGCGGGAATCGCCCTGAGTGCGGCAACGTCGACAGCCACTGACTTGCGCGGATCGCGGACTGACTTGCTCTCAACTTCCTTTTCCGGTATCTGAAAATAGCGCGCCAACATGGCCGGGTCTCCCACGAGACGCGTACTGCCGCAATCCGTATGATGAAGTACGATCAGGTGAAACTCCCCGCCGCCTCCCGGAATCGTTTCGGCAACCTCTCCGATTCGTCCGAGCAGACCGAATTCCTCCAACAGGCCCGGCGTGACTCGACCGCCGATGTTTCGCATTACGACAGCCTCACCGGGCTTGATTCCGAGCACGTGAGAAGGATCAACGCGCATATCTGCGCAACCGATGATGACTGCTTTCAGGGTTTGTAGAGATTCTGGAAGCGATGGCACAGGGGCAGCGGACTCTTTGTTGCGCTTCAATATGAGATCGAGGTTATTCATGAGAATTCTCCTGAAGAGATTTTCCTGGCGGTTACACAGCGTCCCTGCGTATACCACTTTGGATGCCGGCGTCTCTTCGATAGGATCGAGCGATTGAGGACAAAAAGCCAACCATTCCTGCCAATCGGCAGGGAGAGGATTACCGCATGCGGGCGCGGCCAAAAGAGGCCCTGTATTGGCGTGGCGTGACACCCAGACGGCGCTCGAATGCGCGGCGAAGTATCTCAGCAGAAGTAAAGCCGCAGGAAACCGCTACTTCCTCAAAACCCATCGCTGTCGATTCGATTTGACGGCGTGCAGCTTCAAGGCGGAGGTCTTCTATATATCTTGCAGGCGTCCTTCCCACCTCCTGCTGAAACAGGCGAGCGAAGTTCCGGGAACTCATAGCTGCACGTTGGGCGAGACTTTTGACGGAGAGATCGCGCTGGATGTTGTCAGGAAGCCACGCGAGCAAATCATTGAGGGGCGATTTCACAGAAATCTGGGCCATGAGAGTGGCGCTGAATTGCGATTGACCGCCCGGCCGCCGCAGAAACACCACCATCATTTGGGCAGCCTTAAGAGCGATTGACCTGCCCAGATCTTCTTCCACTAAGGCGAGTGCGAGATCGATTCCGGCCGTCACACCGGCTGACGTATAGCAGTTTCCATCTCGAACATAAATGGGGTTGGGGTCCACGGTTACACGCGGGTAGTCGCGTGCAAGCTCTTCGCACCAGTTCCAGTGTGTAGTCGCGCGACGCCCATCGAGAAGGCCGGCCTCTGCCAAAACGAGAGCGCCGGTGCAGACCGAGCCAAACCGTCGGCTGCTGCCGCATTGATCTTTCAGCCAATTTAGAAAGTTCGATTCGTATCGGACCTTCGAAACGCCGTCGAATCCGGCGACAAGAAGTGTATCGACCGGACCACGATACTCGCCATAGGTTCGATCCGTTCGCAACGTCGTACCGAGATGAGTCAGAACATCCCGATCCGTTCCGCCCGAGATGATATTGATTTCGTAAGTCGGTCCGTCGCTCCGAGAGCGATTGGCATCCCCGAACACCTCCAGCGGGCCAAACACATCCAGCGTCCTCACCGGAGGCACGGCGACAATCAGAACGCGCCTTGTGCTTTGCACTGGCGAGCGGTCGCGTTCATCGCCGCGTGGCCTAGACAGACTGTTGTTCTCTAATTTCTTCATGGTCTGCCTGCCTCGTCCATCGTCCCCATGTGCGGAATATAAATGGCGTGGCAGACGTTTGGCGAAAGCCTATTTGTGCCCACGACAGTTCGTAGTTGACGGGCAAGGGGGCGAGGGCAGTAGGCGAAATTGGCGCACAACGCAGGTCTTGCGGTGCATTAAGTCCTTTGAATCCGCACATCAAGTAGGGTTAACTATTATTCAGTTTCAGCGGCTGGACCCATTCAACGATTCTAGTAACTTTCAACGTTTTCGTTAACTTCCAACAATTGCCTTAACTTTCCTGGGTCGTCCGGGAAGTCGCCATGGCTAATATAAACATCTGCTTGCACTTACGTGAAATTATCGAAAACGCTGCAGTCCTCAGCGCTGGATCCTACGCAAGCTCGCACGCTCTAATCAACGAGTGAACCCGACCAACAGGTGGAGGCAAATAAGAATTTCCCCCACCGTTCAGCTATTCCCCCTACTGAATGCTATCCCCCCCACTACTGCTGGGCGTCAGAGTGCCTCAAAGTATCACCTAACCGAGTGCGACACATGACCTGTTGTTCTAGAAAGGCACGACTGCCCCAACGTCGCGCTATGGGTTCGGCGAACACCGGACGCGTCATAAGCGGGATAACACATGATTCCGATGCGCATCAGCCTCGCTGTCGACAAGAAGAATTGTGCTAAAAAAACCATAAACATGCCAAACGGCAAGGTTATTCTTGATTCCAAAAGTTGTAGAGGCTTCCAAATTCTGTAGAGGCCCTTACGATCTCGATTCACCCTCCACATTTGCAGTTCGTGGCTCGGATCCGCCCGAAATCCCCTTCTGAAAACTCATGCGCAAGCGTTACCACTTGGAATGATCATCCCTGTGACGCATGTTGTGTGCGTTCCTAATATGTGGCAATGAGGGGTAAAGCATCAGCGGAGAAGAGGTTCGACGAGATTCTGCGGCGGATGTTGCAGTCCAAGCCTGTTTCCCGTGCGGAGATCAGCGCAAAGATACAGTCCGGGCGCAAGATCGGCAGAGCCGGGAAATAGCCACTCGGAAGAATTGCAGTTTAGAACGCGACCAGAGTCTTGTAGGGTAGCGGTGTTCGACCCACCATACTGGTCAGCGCCATCTCGAAGATCGAAGCCTGCATGCGGCGCCGGTTATATCTCCAGCAAAACTCGCGCATATAGCGGTCCAGGTGCCAGGGACTGAGCTTGTGATAGTTGCCGACGATGGCCCGCTTGAACAGCGAGAACGCATTCTCTACCGTTTGCGTCGTGGTCCAGACCCGCTCCGCGAGGTCCTTGCCGTGGTTTCCTCTCGAGTGTTTCTCTTCGGGGATAAGGCGCAAGTAGGTGGGATTGCCATCGGTGACCACCTCTTTTGTGTCTGCAGCGAGCTTGGCATCCAGCACCGGCTTGATGGACTCGAAGCGGCGGTTGGACATGGACTCTATATGAACGCGCCCATTGCGTTCGGCCATTCCGATCACCATGGTTTTAGAGGCTTGGGCCACCTTGGATCCCTTATGGCGAAGGTTGCCTCCGATGTAGGCTTCATCGATCTCCACGGTGGTGCCGGGATCTCCCAACTGAATGTCCTTGGCTTCCCGCATGGCTTCGCGGATCCTGTGAGCCACATACCAGGCCGTCTTGTAGGTCATGCCGATATGGCGTCCGAGTTGACTGGCTGAAATACCCTTTTTGGCGTCGCTCATCAAAGAGATCGCCGCGAACCATTTGGTCAGAAGCAGATGCGAATCATGGAACAGGGTACCGGCCGTCGCACTGAACTGGAACTTACAGGAGGCGCACTGAAATAAACGCCGCGGTCCGCCGGTCTTGTTGGTGGATTCGATCGGCCAGCACTTGCCGTGATTGCAGGCCAGGCAGCGAACGCCCTTCGGCCAGCGAGTCTTGATCAAATGATCGAGTGCATCTTTTTCTGTGGGAAACCGCCGCGTCAGGGAATAAAGATTCATCGACGACCTCACTCGCCCATCATCTACGCAAACCAAGCATGTGTTAAAGGGATAATAATTCTACTTGGTAAACTTCGAGAGCCTTTCAAGTGATCCGATTCGGAAGGCTCCGCACGCAAACTGATAGTGTGGAAGATGAAATCTGGGCTTTGCGGGGCGCGCCATAACTCTGGTACGAACCCCTACAATTTTTGGAAACAGGCAACAGCTTGCCATTTGGCAAAGTTTTATTACCCAGAGGCACGACGGAGCCCCATGCGCATTGGAATCACCTGTTATCCCACCTACGGCGGTTCGGGCGTGGTTGCCACGGAGCTTGGCATCGAGTTATCCGCTCTTGGACACGAGATCCATTTCATCTCCTATTCACAGCCGTTTCGCCTCAGCGGGCGGGACGGCGGCGTGTTCTATCACGAGGTGCCGGTTTCGAGTTATCCGCTCTTTGAGTTCCCACCCTACGATTTGGCCCTGGCTTCGCGCATGGCAGAGGTGGCGGAGTTGTACGAACTCGACCTGCTGCACGTGCACTATGCAATTCCCCACTCGGTTAGCGCTCTGCTAGCCCGCCAGATGCTCGCCGCACGCGGAAGACGGCTGCCCTTTGTGACCACACTGCACGGCACCGATATCACGCTCGTCGGACTCGACCGGAGCTATCTCCCCATTACGCGCTACTCCATTCAGGAGAGCGACGGCGTAACCAGCATCTCGCAATACCTCAAGGACAAGACGCTCGAAGACTTCGGCATTACCCGCGACATCGCGGTCATTCCCAATTTTGTGAATTGCGATGTGTACAGCCCGGTGCGCGATGAGGCAGCGCGCAACGAGGCTCGGACGAAGCTCGTAGGCGCCGACGAGCCCATCCTGATTCACCTCTCGAACTTCAGGCCGGTAAAGCGCGTGGTCGACGTGGTGAAAGTCTTTGCCCAGGTAGCGCGCGCCATGCCCGCTCAACTCGTTCTCGTCGGCGACGGCCCCGACCGCTCGGCGGCAGAATGGCTGACGCACGATCTTGGCCTTCAGGGACGCGTCCATTTTCTGGGCAAGCAGGATCGCGTGAATGAGCTGCTGCCGCTGGCCGACCTCATGGTGATGCCCAGCCAGCTCGAATCCTTCGGCCTGGCTGCCCTGGAGGCGATGGCCTGCAAGGTTCCATGCATCGCGACGCGCGTGGGCGGCGTACCGGAGCTCATCGATCACGGCGAGACCGGTTTGCTGTACGCCGTGGGCGACGTTGACGGAATGGCGCAGGGAGCGATCGGCCTGTTCCAGGACCGGGATCGGCTGGAGCAGATGCGCGACACCGCTCGCCGCGCGGCGCAAAAGCGGTTTTGCTCTACGCTGGTGCTGCCCCAATACGTGAAATATTACGAGTCCGTGCTGGGGAAGACCGGCTGAGCGGACTCGACTGGCACGGCCGGGATCCCGTCCGTTTCCGTTTCAAAGCGCGGAGCGATGCCCAGTCGCCGCCAGAAACTCCCCAGCAGGGCCAAATCGTAGGGTGGGAACTCAA
>Ga0206842_1105_pt1 | contig 14695 bp, 11 predicted proteins | sample Alteio_BWOrgCont_23_FD_152861 | JGI IMG/M metagenome (GOLD analysis project Ga0206842, IMG submission 152861) | Enriched cells from forest soil in Barre Woods Harvard Forest LTER site, Petersham, Massachusetts, United States -... | ecosystem: Environmental > Terrestrial > Soil > Temperate forest >...
TCGCTGAGCTGGGGACAATGTATCGCTACGAACGTTCGGGTGTGCTGAGCGGACTGAGCCGCGTTCGCTGCATGACGCTGAATGACGCGCATATTTTCTGCACGCCGGATCAGATCAAGTAAGAATTCTCGAACGTGATGAAGCTGGTCGAACGGGCCTACCGCGACCTGGGCATAACAAATTACAGCTACCGGCTGTCATTGCGCGATCCAGCGAACAAGGAAAAGTATGTCGATAACGACGAGATGTGGGCGCTTGGCGAGCGAGTACTGCGCGAGGCACTGGATGGGCTCGGTCTGCCTTACAAGGAGGGCCGGGGGGAAGCTGCCTTTTACGGACCGAAGCTCGACATCCAGCTCGCCGATGTGATGGGGCACGAGGAGACTTACTCGACTATCCAGGTAGATTTCCATCTGCCCAACCAGTTTGGGCTGAATTACACGGCGGCCGATGGGAGGTTGCACAGGCCGGTGATGATTCATCGCGCCATCATCAGCACGATGGAGCGGATGGTCGCCTATCTGATCGAGCACTATGGCGGGGCGTTTCCGCTGTGGCTCGCGCCGATACAGGTGGGGGTCGTTCCGATCAGCGAACGTCACCAGCAATATGCGGAAAAAGTACAGTCTGAGTTACAAAGGGCGGGATTCCGCGTTGAGCTCGACAGCCGCAACGAGAAGATGAACGCCAAGATTCGCGATTTCACCATGCAGAAGTTTCCGTATGTATTGGTGATAGGCGATAAGGAAGAGGAAGCGAACGCAGTGAGCGTGCGAGTCCGGGGCAAGGGCGATCAGGGTTCGACACCGCTGACTGACTTCGTGGCGATGGCTGAAGGCCTGGTAGCGAGCAAGTCGATGGACTTGTGATGGGGAGCCAGGAGAGACCTGCTTAAGCTATGAGCCAAAGCGTGGATTCTCCTGCGGACTGTCCGAAAACGTTACAACATGAAAAACTTGGTGCGAAAACTTTGCGCAAAACGCTTCGGCAGTATCGCGCGAACGCCCACATATCGCTATGATCGGCGGAGTGAAGTGAAAACCTTAGCTCGAGAGCGAAAATTTATGACCGCTGAACCCGTCCGTGAATCGATCCAGGTAAGCTTACGCTTCCGTTCAACGATTGAGGCTACGATTCTGGAGTTGGAACGTAACGCCGCCCTGGATGAGCGGTTCCTGGCGACGCTGCGTAACCCGGATCACAGGCGCCGCCAGCGGTTGCTTATCGAGAAGCAGCTCGATAAGGCCTTTCGTTTGCGCGAGATGCTTGCACTCATGTCAGTACGTCTCGAACCCCGACGGCGCGAGCGAGCCGCCTGACGGAACCTTTCTCCGCCTGGTTCCGTATCTGGCTGACATGAAGACAAAAATTGCTCTGGCGGTACTTGGGCTGGCAGCGTTTACCGCGCTGCCGGCCCATGCGCAGGATGGCGATCATTCTTGGTCGAAGATGTATCCGGTCATCGGCAAGCCGGCGCTTACACTTGAGACCTCAGACGCTGGCGTTCAGATACATTCCTGCGGAGAGTGCCGTGAAATCCGCATTCACGTCGAACTCGAAGGGCAGAAGCTGAGCGACTATCGCCTGGAAGAGAGCCAGAGCGGCAATCAAGTCCACTTTCTCCTGAAAGAGAAGGACCACATGGGCGTTCACATCACGTGGCATAAGACGCAGACGCGCGTGACAGTGGAGACGCCGACGGAATTGACCCTCGAAGCCAGGACCTCAGACGGAAGCGTCGATCTCACCGGACTTCAGGGCGAGATTGGATTGACGACGGGCGACGGGAGCGTGACGCTCGATCATGTGTCGGGCAAGCTGCGCGTGAAGTCAGGCGATGGGCACGTGAACATTACCAATGCCGCAGGCGCGCTCGATGCACGCACAAGTGACGGCAACCTCACGGTCGACGGGGCATTTCATGCGCTCACGCTGCACACGAGCGACGGACGACTGGATCTGAATCTGCGCGAAGGCACGAAGTTCACCGAGGCTTCGACGATCCAGGCATCGGACGGTTCGGTGACCTTACGCGTTCCTCAGAGCTTTGCCGCAAACCTCGATGTTCATACCAGCGACGGCCATGTGGACTGCACGCTACCGATTACGATGGATCATTATCAGAGCGGCGACGGAAACGGTCATGAGTTGCATGGACGGCTAAACGGCGGCGGCACCCCGCTGAGCATCCACACCAGCGACGGCAGTGTGAAGATCGAGCAAATCTAACGCCTCATTGTTCGATTCCGGCGCTTGCAGCCAGCGCCGGAGTAGCGGTTTCCAGAGCGTTTTGCGGGGTGATCGCCTCGCGCATGTGGATCAGGGTCGCGATCAGACCCGTCCAACCTGTCTGGTGGTTGGCTCCCAGTCCTGCGCCGTTATCTCCATGAAAGTATTCATAGAAGAGGACCAGATCGCGCCAGAGCGGATCGGTCTGAAACTTCTCTGTCCCTCCGTAGACAGCGCGGCGGCCCTTTTCGTCCCGCAGGAAGATGTTCTCGAGACGCCCGCCGATTTCATAGGCAACCTCAAAGAGGGTCATCATTTTTCCTGAGCCGGTCGGGCACTCCACGCGGAAATCATCCCCATAATATTGATAGAAGTGATAGAGAGCGCGGATGATGAGTGCGTTGATTGGCATCCAGATGGGACCGCGCCAGTTGGAGTTGCCGCCGAACATGCCGGTATTCGATTCGGCAGGCAGGTATTCGACGATGCTGCGCGCGCCCCACTGATCGAAGATATAAGGATGATCTTTGTGCTGCTTTGAGATGGAGCGGATGCCATAGTCGCTAAGGAATTCTTCCTCATCGAGCATGCGCTTCAGAACGCGTCGCAATTTGTCCTCGTTAAGAACAGCCAGCAGCGTGCGATTATTGAACCCGCGCTTCTCGACGGGGCCGATTTTGTCGCGCAGATCGCGATGCCGCTCGAGAAAGATCCGAGCCCTGTTCAGGATCTCCGGATGCTGCCGACCGAAATCCTCCTCGAAGACTGTGGTCGCGCAGAGCGGGAGGAGACCGACCACCGTGCGCAGCTTCAGGCGCTCGGAAGCTCCGTTGGGAAGGCGCAGCACGTCATAGTAGAAGCCGTCTTGTTCGTCCCACATGCCGTCGTGATTCGGACCGATGTCGTTGAGGGCCGCGGCAATGGCAAGGAAGTGGCCGATAAACTTGAGAACCATTTCGGTGTAGGATCCATCTTCCTCGGTGAGTAGCATGGCGAGCTGCAGCATCGTCTGGGAGAAAAAGCACATCCACGCGGTGCCATCGGCCTGTTCCAGGTAGCCTCCCATGGGCAGTGGACTGGAGCGATCGAAGGCGCCAATGTTGTCGAGGCCGAGAAAGCCGCCCTGGAAGACGTTCCTGCCGCTCGCGTCCTTGCGATTGACCCACCAGGTGAAGTTCATAAGCAGCTTCTGAAAGGCATTTTTCAGGAATTCGTAGTCGGGTTCACGGCCGGCAGCTGCCTCCTGCCGGTGGAGAGCGATAACGGCCCAGGCGTGGACAGGCGGGTTCACATCACCGAAATTCCATTCATAGGCAGGTACCTGGCCGTTGGGGTGCACATACGCGCTACGGAGGATGAGATCCAGCTGGCTCTTGGCGAAGTCCAGATCAACCAGACCGAGCGGCAGGGTGTGAAAGGCGAGATCCCATGCGGCGAACCAGGGATATTCCCACTTGTCGGGCATGGAGAAGATGTCGTGGCTGACCATGTGCGCCCAGTCGGCGTTACGGCCGCTTCCATTGATGCCGCGCGCTGATTCATGTTCGCTGAGCCACAAATCGAGGTCATAGCAGTAGAACTGTTTCGACCAGAGCATACCGGCGAGCGCCTGCCGGACGACCAACCGCTGATCGTCGGACGAGAGGTGCCGGGTGAGAGCGCCGTAGTACTCGTCAGCCTCATAACGACGCGTGTCGAAGACGCCGGCAAACGACGAGAATGCCTCGACACCAGGCGCGGTTGCCGGGCGAAGCCGGAGCTGGATGGTCTTTCGGCCCTTTGCTGGGATCACAAAGTGGTAGTGGAGCGCGGCCTTGGTTCCTGTGCGCACCGGATTGACCGCGGTAGATCTTTCCTCGACGAGGTAATCGTTGATGCCGTCCTTAGCGAAGCCCTCGCGGGGCTCCCCATACAAACGTTCACGATTGGTTTCGTTGTCGCAAAACAGCGGCTCGACGTCGTCTTCCGCAACCAACTCGTAGTCTCCCAGCTCGGCGTGGGAGGCGCGAATGACCCCGTTCCCAAATTTCTTGCCTGCCCCCTCCTGCCAGAAGAGCGCGGGACGGAGAGCGCCTTCATGGCCGGTCCACGTGTTGCGGAACCAGAGAGTGGGAAGCAGGTGGAGGGCTGCCTCGGCGGGGCCGCGATTCTCCGCAGTGATTCTGATGAGTATGTCTTCCGGTTCAGCCTTGGCATACTCGACGAAGACGTCAAAATAGCGGTCGTCGTTGAAAACTCCCGTGTCCAGCAGCTCGTATTCCATCTCCTCGCGAGTGCGGCCGCGGTTGGTCGTGACCAGATCGCTGTATGGATATGCAGCTTGCGGATATTTGTAGAGATACTTCATGTAGCTGTGGGTGGGCGTGGAGTCGAGATAGAAGTAATATTCTTTGACGTCCTCGCCGTGATTGCCTTCGGAATTCGTGAGCCCGAACATCCGCTCCTTTAAGATCGGATCCTGGCCGTTCCACAGTGCCAAGGAGAAACAGAGACGTTGCTGGTCGTCTGAGATGCCGGCGATGCCGTCCTCCCCCCAGCGGTAGGCGCGTGAGCGCGATTGGTCATGCGAGAAGTAGTCCCATGCATTTCCATCCTGGCTGTAGTCCTCACGAACCGTGCCCCATTGGCGCTCGCTCAGATACGGGCCCCATTTGCGCCACGGAATTCTCGATGTACGGGCATCGTCTAAGCGAAGGGATTCGTGCGGCTTCTGTGCAGGAAGGGGCATTGGCAGATCTCCTGACAACTCGCTACCAGCATAGGACGGCTTGTAGAAAAGAGGAAGGGACCAGGTTGGTCGATCAGCTTATCGCGAGGCAAAAAGCCTGCGAAGACGGTGTTGGAACGAGACAGGGCTTTCTGTTCTTGTTAGCATGCTTGCCTGATTGTCAAATTCGCGTTAGTGAGGGTCAGTAATGGCTGGGTCGAAACGCCGTTTGAGCATGCGGTCTCCAAAGTCGCACCCCATCCAGTATCAGGAGGTTGGCCTCAATCGTTTCGGTGATCTAGGCATTCACACCGACCTGCGGAGATCCTTCGATGCGTGGCCGGTACGGCATAAATTTGGGTCGCGGCTGCGAGAGAACGTGCCACATGAGAGCCACGGTAAATGGACACCGGCAAAAGACCGGCCCGGCCCGCTCGATCTGCTGAAGCAGAGCAATCGAGGACGCCAGGCAGAATTTATCCCTCTGCGGATGGGGCGCATGGCTGCTTCTCCTTTTGCATTTTTGCGAGGCGCGGCCTCAGTTATGGCGTTCGACTTATCAAGGACACCGATCTGCGGTATTCCGGTGGTGATGTGCGGCGACGCTCACGTAAACAACTTCGGATTCTATGGATCGCCGCAACGCGATCTGCTTTTCGACTTGAATGATTTCGACGAAACAATGATCGGACCCTGGGAATATGACCTGAAGCGGCTCGCAGCGAGCGTGAATGTCGCCGGACGAGAGAATGGGTTAAATGCTCGCGAGCGAAGAACAGCCGTCATCCGTTGTGTTGAAGGCTACCGGAACAACTTATTTCAACTTCAGAGCATGGGCATCCTCGACGTTTGGTATCGGCATGCGTACCCGGGACGCAAGAACCCTCTGCTCAAGTTTGACGCGAAAACCGCTGCGATTGTCGAAAAGGCCGTCGCCAAGGCCTCTGGCAAGACGAATCATGCCCTGCTCCAAAAAGTGGGCCAACGGGATGTGACCGGATCCTGGACCTTGCATGAAGATCCTCCTATCCTGACGCACATTCCGGACAAACTTCGCGATCAGATATACGAAGGCCTCAATGCATATGCAGACACCCTGAACCCGGAGCGCCGCTATCTGCTCGGGCGCTACCATGTTGTCGACGTCGGGCACCGGGTGGTGGGCGTGGGCAGCGTAGGAACGCGCGCCTATCTGGCCCTGTTGCTTGGTAACGATGACCTTGATCCGCTGTTCCTACAAGTCAAAGAAGCGACCGCACCCGCGCATTCTCCCTATCTTCCTCGCTTCATGGATGACTTCCGGCACGACGGGAAACGTATTGTGATAGGCCAGCGCGCGCTGCAAGCCTCAAGCGACATATTCCTGGGATGGACAACTATCCAGGGCCGTCACTATTTTGTCCGCCAGATGAAAAACATGAAAGGCGGCATTCCGATAGAGTGGTTGAGCGGCACCTCCTTCAACTTCTATGCCTTTGCCTGCGGTGCCATTCTTGCCCGGGCTCATGCGCGCACCAGCGAAGCAGCCGTTCTTGCAGGATATTGCGGCGATACGCACGCTCTGGATGAGGCTCTGGCCGATTGGGCTGAAGCCTATGGCAACCAGACTGAAGCCGACCATGCGCTCCTTGTAAAAGGGATTAAGGCCGGCACGATCAAGGCGCAAAGCGATGGCCCAGAGTAAATCGGCGCGGATCAATGATCAAACAACTCGCCGATTGACGTGGGATTACAGCTTACCTCCCCTATGCGGAAAAGAAGAGTTGCCATGCATGCACTGTCTCATGGTGCTTCGCTTGAACACCTTGGGGCGGCGTTGCGCCCTTCAAGTTTTTTGAGGCTCTAATGGAGGATAATGAAGAAGTACATTGATTTTGTCTGACGACCGGCAGTTCAGAACCGTCATGAGCGAGGCTTATGAAATGCCCGACGCCTCACAAATAAAGGCGTGAACCAGCCGGCGAGCTGAGGAAGAGTTGACGATAAAGACACAAGTGGACAATCCGCAAACGGAGTACGAGGATACCTCGAGTTTGTCGCCCCCTCACAACCCAGAGGAAGACATATCTTTGCTCGACCTCCTGATCGTCCTGGCGAGCCGTAAGCGCTTCATTCTGATTGTGACGTTGGTCTTCGCCGTTTCCGGCGCACTTATCAGCCTGGTTTTGCCCAAACGGTATGCCGCCACGGTCACGATCTTGCCCCCGCAGCAAAATACTTCGATGGGCGCCGCGATGGTATCGCAGCTTGGAAACCTTGGCTCTATGGCGGCTACGATGGCCGGAGGCAGCCTTAGCCTTAAAAATCCGAACGATATGTACGTAGCAATGCTCACGAGCCGAACCGTGGAAGATGCCATGGTCCAGCGTTTCGATCTTATGCACGAATATGGCAAGGTGTTTCCTTCCGATGCACGTAAGGCGTTTGAAAATCACCTCAATGTGGATGGAAGCACTAAGGACGGACTTATCCATATTTCATTCGAGAACAAGAATCCGCAGCGTGCGGCGCAAATTGCGAACGGCTTCGTGGAGGAGTTCCGCACGCTCTCGCGGCACTTGGCCATCACCGAAGCATCGCAACGACGTCTTTTCTTTGAGGAGCAACTCGAGCAGGCAAAGGATAACCTGGCGAATGCCGAAGAGGCTTTGAAGCGGACTGAGCAGAGCACCGGACTCATCCAGCTGGACAGCCAGGCCCGCGCACTCATCGAGTCAGCAGCAACGCTTCGTGCCCAGATTGCAGCCAAGGAGGTCCAAATCCAATCCATGCGCACCTTTGCGACTGCGGAGAACTCCGGCATGATCCAGGCAGAGCAGGAACTGGAAGGCCTCCGGAGTCAATTATCCAAACTTGCCGGCTCCGATGAAACGAGTGCCGGATTGCTGGTTCCCAAAGGGATGGTGCCGCAGGCCGGCCTGGAGTACATACGCAAGCTACGTGATGTGAAGTATCACGAGACTATTTTCGACATTCTGGCCCGCCAGTTCGAGATTGCCAAGCTGGATGAAGCAAAGCAGGGGTCCGTGATCCAGGTAGTGGATTCCGCAATTCCGCCGGACAAACGATCCTTCCCTAAACGCGGATTCATCATGATGGGTGCGACCATAGCTGGCTTCTTCATCGCAATTTTCCTGGCATTCATGCATGCCGGTATTGAACGGCTAAAAGGTAAGTCAGAGGTGAACCAGAAGCTCGCCGTGTTGGGAGAAGCACTCCATGCCAAGAAAGTCTCGAATTCCTAGGAGCCGCACATGCCAGCCTGCGCGCGGACAATTCCGAATACCGGAGAGACTCCAGCTCTTATATCTCCCAAGCCAGTTGTGAGACTTTCGATTCTCCTTGTCAACCATAACGGCATGCGTGATTTGGCCGAGTGCCTGGATTCTGTGAAGCAGTTTCTTCCGCCAGAAACAGAGGTGATCCTGGCCGACAACGCCTCCACCGACGGATCGGTTGAGCGCGTCGTCCGTGAATACCCCTGGGTTCGAGTTGTACGCAGCACTCAGAATCTTGGGTTCGCCGCAGGGAACAATCTGGCCGGAAGAGAGGCCACAGGCAAGTTCGTGTTGCTGCTGAACACTGACACGATCTTGCTTGAACCAATCGCTCCAGTGATCGATTGGCTTGACGAGCACGCCGGACACGCCGTCCTCACTATCAATATGCTCGACGGTACACACGTATCCCGGGCTTGTACAGGATACTTTCCGTCACCTTCGCGCCTGATACTTTTGCGCCATATGCTCATACAGCCCGAACATTACGGAAACGAATACGCTTATGACGTCGATTGGGTGCAGGGGTCTTTTCTGCTCATGCGGACCGAACACTGGCGTGCCCTGAGTGGATTGGACGAGAGCTACTTCATGTACGCAGAAGACGTGGATCTTTGCCAGAGAGTTCACGCTGCCGGATGGCAGTGTGCCTATCTACCTCATGTGCGGTATATACACCTGGGGGGCTATAACCCGAAGCGCTTTCCAGAACAGGCGGCAAGTCTGGGCATCTACATACGTCGCCACATGAAGGGATCGCAAAAGCTGGTTTGCTGGACGATCCTGGCTACCGGATGTTTGGCGAGGACCTTCTTCTACGGCCTGAAAGTAGTCCTGGTTAGCGATGAGAAAAGCAGGGCTATATCAAGATCGTCCTGGCTGGCATTCAAGGCATTACTCCACATGGACCAAGGGTGGCGAACGAGGGAGCGTAGTCTTGAATGAACTTACGATAAGCTCAGGCGGGATGGAAGATGGGGCAATCCACACGGCCCCAGCTGCCCTCTCCATTCACAAATACTTGCCAATGGCAGTCCTGTATTTTTTCTTAAACAGCGCGGGTCTCCCGACGGGGCTGTTTTACACCACGATACTGTCGCCCCTGTTCTTTCTCTGGCTATATCTGGAGGGAAGACGTTGGCTGACGCTCAAGTTCCTGGTATGCCTGTCGCCATTCGTCGTGGCCCATTTTCTCCTCGGTATTGAATCTCCCCTTTACTATGTCCGATCCAGCGTCCTGCTATGGACGGTCTACGTGACTGTCCATGCACTTTACTGGGCGCTCTTGAAGTGCAGAAATATAGAACGCCTTTTCGAACAACTTATCGTTTTGAACTTCTGTGCGGCGATGGCCGCGGTTGCACTTATATTTACGCCGCTCCAGAACCTGTTGTGGCATGACGATTCCCAGACGCTTGCGGGCCCAGGCCGTGTCCTACGGCTGCAACTTTTGACCTCAGAACCATCTGTCTATGCCAACCTAATGTCGCCTCTGTTGATATTCACGTTCTTGCGTCTGGTCCAAACTCCGAGCAAGCGAAACGGCCTTTATGTTGCGATGATCGCAATTCCATTCCTGCTGTGCCAATCCTTTGGTGGGCTCGCTATGTCCGTGGCGGGGCTCGGTATAGCTCTCTTTGCAATGTTCCGTAGCCTGCTCTACCAGCGCAAAGCCTTATCGATCTTTGCACTCGCGATGATCCTCATAGCAGGACTGCTCATCGTGCCTAATCCAATCTCGCAGCGAGTCTTCCAGGTTGCCGTGGGCAGCGATTCTTCAACATATTCCCGAACAACATTCTCGTTCATCGTGGCGTATACGGTTGCTGCTTCCAAGAGCCTGTGGTGGGGGGTAGGACTTGGACAGGGAAAGCTGGTTGATGTATCGGACCTTGGCCTGGGTTTCTCCATTGGCATAATCCCAAACGCAATTGCCGGCACCTTTGCAGAACTGGGCATCATCGCGGTGCTCATCAAATTTGTAATGGAGTTTTATCTGTTCTTTCGTATGCGTGTCTATACCAACACATTCAGGCTTGCGATGTTTGTTATCGCATTCATCGTTCAACTTACGGGCAGCCATCTCATGAACGTACAAGAATATTTAATGTGGTGTTTCGCCTTTGCTCCGTTCTTTCCCGCAATGAACCTTCACAAATATCATCGATCGAAGATCGCTCATGCATGACGCATACAAATATGGACGAAACGGGGGCCGAACAAACTCGCCCCCGCGCCCGCGGATCGGCCTCGACCTTCACGTCATCGACGGTATCTATCAGGGGTCGCGGACACATTGCCTTGAATTATTTTCGAGGGTAGTTACCGCTGCGCTTGAATGTGATTTTGTTGTTTTAACAGCAGACCCTCAGAAGCTTCTGGATTTCAGCGTTAACTTCAGTTCTTCCAACGTCAGCCTTGTGGGAATGCCGCCCTCCACACCTGCTACAAGACTTTTATGGCAACTGCCTCGATTGGTAAAACAACACGGAATCGACCTTCTTCACACGCAATACATTGCGCCTCCATTTTCACCCTGTGCAACCGCGGTTACTGTTCATGACGTCCTATTCGAGTCGCATCCTGAGTTCTTCAACAAGCTCTTCGTTCTGCGATCGCGTTTGTTGGTACGTCAATCCGTGCGCAGCAGCGCTCAGGTCTTTACCGTCAGCGAGTTTTCACGCAGACAGATTGCTGAAACCTTCAACATCGAGCCGGACAAGATTCACATAATTTTGAATGGAGTCGATTGCGCACGATTCTTCCCGGGACAAGCCGGCAGGGAAATCGCAGAATACTTCGGTCTTGAACCGGGGCGGTATTTTCTCACTGTGGGTCGTCTGGAACCTCGTAAGAATCATGTGAACCTCTTGCGCGCGTGGGCTGGACTAAGCCAGCCACGTCCTCGCCTGGTCATCGTGGGCCAGCGCCACTTCGGATATGATGAAGCGCTGAACCTAATACACACATTGCAATTGGAGAGAGATATCGTTTTTCTGGAAGATGTCTCTGACGAACAATTGCCCGCACTCTTCCGTAATGCCAAGGCTTTTATCTATTGCAGCTTGGCCGAAGGGTTCGGCATGCCCGTACTTGAGGCTATGGCATCCGGAGTTCCAGTGATCTCGTCAGCAACCACTGCGCTTTCCGAGATCTGCGCGAAAGCCGCATTGCTGGTACAACCAGATGACATTGATGCCATCAGGCATGCAATCGGCGAATTGGACCATGCAGCCGACATTCGCCACAATCTTATTCGTCGAGGGTTATCCAGGGTTACAGACTTCTCTTGGGAGCACTCCGCTGCCATCGTACGCGATACCTATCTCCGTCATTTCATGCCGTCAACGGATAGCAGCCGGGAGCAAGGGCTTGCAGATGCCGAGCCACTTCGTTGAGATGTAATTATTCGCCGACATGACGCCTCCCTCTGCAAGGAGACCTGGACAGATGCATGAGGGTATTTAACAAGATTTCAACAAGGCCCAGTAAGCATCCGCAATCTGGTCCCACCGATAGCTCGAACGAATCCGCTCCGCAGCTCCTTGACGAAGGCGATCGGCATCTACCTTTTGCTCATCTATCGCGGTCACGATTCGCGCGAGATCTTCACCAGTCCTGAAGAACAAGCCGGAGGGTCCGAGAACTTCTTCATTAAACGGATTAGCATGCGCAATAACCAGGTTCGAGCACGCCATCGCCTCAAGTAAAGAGGGATTTGTACCGCCTACGCTGTGGCCATGGAAATAGGCTCGCGCATGCGACCTAAGTGCAGCCAGCGCTTTCTTCTCGTAAACAGTTCCTACGAAACGAATGCGAGGGCTGGGATGCTTCAACAATCGCCGGATATAAGTGTTTGGTTTCTGAATATCACCGAGAATGATAAGCGGCAATGCCGAAGCCGATCTCTCGAAACCTTCTACGATCTCCAACACATGATTCTCGGGCTCAAGACGGCAAACCACGATGTAATAACCATCATGGCTCAGGCCCCAAGCCGCCAGAGGAGCAGGGTCAGGCAATCCACTTAGTGGGTATGCACCGTACGCAATACACGAAATTTTTTTTAGCCTGGGATACCTGGTCCGAAGATATGCTTCAATCGCAGTGGAATCCGCGATCACACGGGAAGAGAGCATAACCGATAGCGCTTCCGCAAGTAATAGGTAAGCACGTTGAGCGAAGCTCCACTTTGCGCGTTTCCATTCGATTCCGTCGGTGTTAATCCAAACCACTGAGCCCCATAACCGCGGTATCCACGCGGCAAAGGCTGCCCCCACTCCGAGCATGTATACGACGTCGAACTCGCGCCGCGCGGCATAGAAGCACTTAACGTCCCAGAACATCTGACTGAATGGTCCAAGCCTGGGGCTCTTTATATATTGGAGTCTGACGCCGCGATACTCTTCGTCTATCTTTGGCGAATCAGTTGGACAAAACACTGTCACCTTAGCGCCCAGCATCGAGAGTCGCGTCGCGAGTTCTTCTGCAAAAGTTTCGAAGCCGCCGTACTGCGCAGGAATACCCCGGGTGCCCAGGATGGCCAATTTCAACCTAACCTTCTATCTTACTTACCGGAATTTCGAGACGAACCCTACATAGACTCCTCGAGTTTACCGGATCCCATCGATTGTCGTCGAAGCATTTGAGATCAATTCGTGCCAGGCTGTGGTCGAGACAGCCAGCTTCGGCTCCTTGGCATAACCGCCTCGTAAAGCAGCCAGACAAGTGAAGGGGCACGCCCGTGTATTCTGGCGTAGGAACGGTCATCGATGTCGCATAAGCGAAAAATTCTGCAGGGTTCGGCCTCCAATATAGCAAAGATAACGCTCACAATGCTTGTCGCATTGGTGTTGCCCCCACTCCTTGTACATCGCATGGCGCCTGCCGAATACAGCGCCTGGGTGCTGATCCTGCAATTCAGCGCATATATCAATCTGCTGGACCTCGGTTTGCAAACCGCAGTCGGAAAATTTGTGGCGGAATACGATGCTGTCGGCAACCAAATCGCCAGTAGTCGAATTCTGAGCAATTCCTTTGCAATTCTCTGCATGAGCGCATTGGTTGGAGCAGTCGCGATTGGCATTGTCAGCTGGCACGTGCCCCAGCTCTTTCACCAAATGCCTGCTGCCTTTGTTGGCGATTTGCGCCAGGGAATTTTGATAGTGGGGTTGTCCACAGTTTTGGCGCTACCCTTTGGCGCCTTCCTGGCCGCATTCACCGGGCTGCAGAAGTATGGCTTTCCCACATTCCTGGCGACAAGCAGCAAACTCTTATCTTCTGCCGCGTTGGTCGGACTTCTCTTGATGAACGGCAACTTAATACAACTGGCATGGATAATGGCGGTCTTCAATGTAGCCACTGCCGCTGCCCAATTTTTTGGATGGGCAAGGTACCTCAGGGATCGTGTGGGATTCTCGCTCAGGCTTATTGACCGCGAAACAGCTGCGCGGTTGGCTAAATATGGCAGTGTGCTTTCAACCTGGACAATTGCAGCCCTTCTGACCAGCGGTTTGGATATTGTCATCGTAGGCCACTATGACTACAAGAACACGGGCTATTACGGCATCGCCGCTTCGGCCACCAACTTCATGCTGCTCATAATCACCAGTGTGTTCGGCCCACTCATGCCAGCTGTGTCGTCGATGCACTCTGGAAGAACGTCCAGCCAGATCGGAGAATTGGTGATCAAGGTAACTCGATATTGCACACTGCTCATTTGCCTCCTCGGGCTTCCGCTTTTCTTTGGAGCTTATCCGTTGCTGAAGTTTTGGGTCGGACACAGCTATGCAATGCGGAGCGCACTTTTTCTGGAGGTTCTGGTATTGGGCAATGCAATCCGTATGATGGGCTACCCGTACGCACTCGTGGTTGTAGCGACCGGGAAGCAGCATCTGGCCACTATTGCGGCCATTGCAGAAGCTTTCGTAAATGTGACTGTAAGCGTTTATTTAGTGCAGACAATCGGGGCAGTCGGGGTTGCGATTGGAACTTTTACAGGAGCCTTTGTCACTCTTGGAATTCACCTCGCGGTCAGTATGAGACTTACTCGTTCGACGATTCAAGTGCCGCGTCGCCGCTTCGTGTCTGAGGCCGTTCTTCGTCCGTTATCGTGTGTCATTCCGTCGATGCTGCTTTTCCCTTTTTGGAAAAGATCTACCATGCTTCCTGCTGGTTTACCCTGGCTCGTCCTTTGGATTTTCTTCACGCTGGGAATCGCATGGATCATTGGACTGAACTCGGCAGAACGCCACAGCTTTACAGAAGCTCTCTTCCACTGGCGAGGACAGCGGGCCATTTTTAATGCCGCCGATCCCCTCTAAAATCTGGCTTTCATATCCCCCGGAAAATCTCACAAGTGACTTTTGATGTAAAAGGCTGCGCGATTGGTGGGCCAATTGCAGGCCGGACGGGAAATGGAGATGGAACATTTGGTGCGCCGGTGAATTTTTCCCAGGGAGTCTTGGGCGACACTCTGCTC
>Ga0206842_1043_pt2 | contig 14585 bp, 17 predicted proteins | sample Alteio_BWOrgCont_23_FD_152861 | JGI IMG/M metagenome (GOLD analysis project Ga0206842, IMG submission 152861) | Enriched cells from forest soil in Barre Woods Harvard Forest LTER site, Petersham, Massachusetts, United States -... | ecosystem: Environmental > Terrestrial > Soil > Temperate forest >...
TCATCGTGATGAGTGCTCCGGCAAGGAGGGTACCTCGACTCATTGCGCACCTCCGGTTACAGCCAAATCAAAATTGGACGAAGGAGGTGAAGTGTTAATCGCTGTCGATGTGACTGTACAAGCGCTTAACGCGACGGAGGAGACATCGATCGAAAACGCCTGAGGCATCACGAGCCCCTGCGAAGTCGTATAGCCGCTGAACGCCATCGTCACTTGCGCTTGGGTATCCGAGCTCGATTCGCCAGGAGCGCCGTATTGAACCTGGACCGGAAGACTTGTAAGAGCATCAAAATACCAGTCCTGAGTTGCGCGGCGCAGGTGACGCCCTCTTTCAATCCTCGCCACGCGAACATGTATGACCGATTGTGTTGAGCTAGATAGGGTTGTGCTTCCAAGAAATTCCAAAACATACCGTTCGCTGTTCAGCTCCCGGAAAAGCATCAGCGCTGGTGCGAAGTAGGGCTCTTGAGCCTCGCTGGCAGCCCGAGACCATGCCACCGCATTTTGGCCCTCAGTCCGTGCCGGATGGCCGTGACCGCTCACGAAAGTTGCGGTCTGTCCTGAGTCTGTCGCGTCATACCGGAACTCCTTCCCTGCCTGTACCCAATGAATCTGCGATGAATCTGCTGATTTTTCAGTTGAGCCCTGAGAGGCACAGGAACCGAGGATGGCTATGTCTGCTACCTTTCCCCACGCTGCTTGGCCCCCTAGCTGTGCGATGGCTTGCTGGAGGATCGCCGTAGCCTGAGGATCGCTCCTTAGGTTGGGGTTTTGCGCAAAGACTTGGCTAGTACCGAGATTGAGAACAACGAACAAGGCGCAACGAGCCCAGGGAGTCATAGACCTACTTTCTGGCGAAAAATACAAAATAATTCGATCGATCCGGGCAAGAGCGTGGACGCACCCCTCGCCGGTAAAGCTGCGCTAAAATGCTACTTCGGGTAGAAACCATGCTAGCGGGAGTTGGCAATAATGGGCAGGGGCGGGATGCGCCACTCCATCTGATCACGACCAACTTTGGTCGAATCTATCCTAAGCCTCCATTCTGGTGCCGAACTAAGTTGGAGTCGGAGACTAGAGTGGTCATCGGCGTTCGCAACCAGTGTGACCGATCCTGTTTCGTTGGCGGAGCCAGCGTAGACATCCGCTTGGCCTGTCAAACTGGCGGCGGAAACACTACTTTGCGATCCAACAAACGCTTGGCTTGCATTCAGTGGCAGCTGCTGCAGGCTACTTTGGCCAAAACCAAGGAAACAAAGAAGAACAACTTGAGAGCTAAACAATAGCAAAACGAGCTTACGCGTCAATCGATACTCCGTATCGTCAATTTGCAGGTGCACTAAGCGCTAACTTGGTGCATTTCTGCCTCATTGAGTTTGTGACTTGAGAGGACCCTATCCCAAGCTCGAAAAACCTGTCAAGATTACTTTTCTGGCGTTGTTGGTAGCACATGATATGTCTGGTGAAAGTGGCACTGTGAAATGTCCGCCTAGCGTGTGGTGAGGATATGTCCAAGCACTTCATAAGGGCAGGATCGTCTCGCCGGTGTTTGCGGCCACGCTGTGGGTCCTTGCGAAAACGTTTCGGCGTCAGAGAGAAGTATAGATCAGTAGATTCGAGAGTTGCGTTTACCGTCAGACCGCACTGCTCGCTGGGCCGCAAGTCACCGGCACCGGAGGCGTGGCTGACCAACGGCAAGGGCATGGAGAAGTGGAAACCGCTTCCCACTTCCCAGCCGGGCCTCCTTGCCTGCCTGGTCTGTCAGCCTGAAATTGGGAACGCGCTCGCCGATTGCAAGCGCACCGCAACGTTGTCGGGTTCTGTGTGCTGTTGGTTCCGGTCCTGGCCGCCCGTCAGTTGACTGGCCATGAGTAAGACGATGAGCCATTCAGTTCGAGGGCCCAAAAAGAGCCTTGAGAGCTTGGATACAGAGTAGAGCTCGTCGCCGCGCCCGTCGCGTCAATGCTTGCTGGTTCAGGAAACTTGCTGGTATTCAAGAGTACAGTAAAGTTGCGAAAGCGCGGAAATGGGCGCAAGACCCACCTGCCTCCTTGCTCTTTGATTGAGATCATTCCGTCTGTTTTCACCGCCGGGAACGTTACGAGGGTTCCTGCTGCATTGAGGCGCGGGTCGGCCGACGGCAACGGAGGCGGGATAAACGCAATTCTGCTCCCTCCATTGCTTATGGCGATGTATCCGACAATGTAGCGCTCCGTTCCGTCATTATTGCCGTAGAGAGGCAATCTTATTCCCGACGATCGATCGTAGAGCCCAACACGGATCGAGTAGGTTCCATCAGGGATAGCGGAAGGGATTTTTACGTTGTACGGTCCGTCGGTGATTACCTGGTCTGGTGACCACTCCGAAGCAGGAACTGCCGGAGCATGGTCGTCCTGGAAAATGATGCCCGGGTCTGTGGCTGTCACTTTGCTGTCGTCCACGAAATGAACGAACGCCGTATAATCCGTGCTTGCGCCGAGAGAGCGGAAGGCCTTCCAAGCATAAGTAATGGTGAAGGACTTACCGTTCCCCTGTTTAAGATTCGTGATAGAAGGCGCTGCATAGTTGGAGCCTATTTGTGCGTCTTGCTGATTCCGAGCGTTCGCAAAGACTGAAGTCGAGGTTTCTGCGTAGTCGCAGATCGTTGCTCCACAGAGTCCAGTGTAGGCAATCAAATCCGTCCCCCTGGCAGCCCAGCCATATTGTGGAATGGAAATTCCATTCCAGTTCAACGTCGACTTACTGGCATTTGCGATGACGGAGAGGCCGTTGCTGTAATTCGCCACGACCTGATTGAAGACTCCGGAAATTGCCGCCGACGAAGAGGTAACCCAATGACCACCCACACCGTATCGAATCGTCGACGCCAATGCTGTTCCATATTCACTAGCTACCGGGGTGACCAGATTACTTTCGAGGAAGGCGTGCCAGATATCTGACCATGTTCCGTCGCTCAGAAAAGGTGCATGACCGAAGGCGATCTCCTGCATGCGGTAGGCATCCATCTGAGACGTTGTCTGCAATGGAGTGCCCGCGCTAGTCCATCTCTCGTAATAACCCATCCCATGATTTACCTGGAGCGGATGAAGCTGGAACAGGTCAAAATCTACGAACAGCGATAGATTCGAGTCGCTGTTCGAGGCGACATCTCCAGCACCAAGTTGGGCTTCAACCCCATCGAGAAGACCACTGAACCACCAGTGATTCAAACCCTCGCCGAAAACCGGACCATTGTGCGTCGCTCGCTCAAAAGACCAAAGAGATTTGATCGCAGATGTCCAGGTGGTCAACATCGACGCGCCAGAGGATGCCGCATCCATATCGCCATGAGACGAAATCGGTGCGGCTGAAAGCACATCCTGGTAGTCAGCTGTCGTTCCATAGCGCTTGTGGATTTCCGGTGACTGGGTAGCAGCGTTCGTGACCATCCATGACGGCTTGGTTGAGAAGGACTGAATACCAGTTGTGGGGTTCAGCCAGGATCTCATCCATTTCCCGGCGCTGGTCAGTGCTATCGCCAAGGAGTTAAAAAGCGGGTAATCGGGGTAGTAATCGATATAGTTTTCGTGCACACCGGCATAGCAGCCATTGCCATTCGCTTCAGCAATCGCCGCCTTCAGAGCGGACCCACCGCCAAGCTCAATTGTGCTATATAGGGTGAAGCCGGGTTCCCGGGAGAAGGAAATACAGTATCCACAGAGGGAGATACCGCGATATGCATGACCTCATGCATTGTGTTCAGGATACCGTTGCTTCTTGGCTGGTACTGAACCAGAGCTCCGACCATCGTTGTGGCTCGCGTGGTATGCCAGTCCCACCAGGAATTAACAAATTGGGAGAGGCTGCGCGCATACCAGACGTCACTGGTGTAATAGGGTACGGGAATTGGGATCGTATCAAGAGAGTTATCCCAATTGCCCATGTTAACGGAAGTGACGCCCGGTTGATCAGCATCCAGCTGCACCTGAAAACCTGTGGCCGAAGCAACTGGTTGCACAGTCACATGAAGCAGTGTTGCTCCCATGCTGTACGTGATGGTCAGCTGCGTGGATTCAGCATTCCATCTTGTATTGACACACTTGAGGGGCCCACTATTACTGGTAATCACGGGCCGTAGCAGCTCCTGATCCTTTCCAGAGTTCGCGGGTAGGACGACCGTTCCTAGCTGATTTGTGCTCCCCACCGCGGGGGCTACCCAGTACGACGACGTCCGAATCGTTGTTGAACTGCTGCCTGTGGCTGCGACGGGCGCGCCTGCAATGGATTTCGTACCGCATCCGCCAAGACCGTTGTACAGAGCCGCACAGATGACTGCAAGAAGGAATGTTCTAGTCCTCATAACCCCGACATGCATGCCGCAGGCGCGCAAGACAGTGTCTCGCTTCTAACTAAGCGCACCGCGACCGAGCAAAAAGAAATGTAGATTGGTTTCCTAAACTTTACAGCGATACGAGATGTGCTCGCTATACCCCAGAGGGGGGATGGACCGAAAGGGTGTAATGACCAAAAGAACGCCGCGCAGGCCTAATTAGGCGGAGAAACTGTCGAAGTGCGACGAAGGCGCTAAATTTACGGCTTCGTCCAAGTGGTTCCTCCGCATGGACATCCAAACCTGAAAATCGTACCTTCTCCTGCACGACTGGCTCCTTTCCGCTTGTGGCTCTGAACTTCGTGTTCTGATAAACACACAGCCTAACCTGCGATCAGCTCAAACGTGCTGCCGAGAATCAGGTCTACGGCTCTCTGCGCGTTGGGCGGCTGCACAAACGATGAGCCGGTTGTCCTCTTCCAGCTTGGCAATCCAGTTCTGGATGTAAGCGGTCGTGTTGCGGTCGGTGTGCTCGTTAGCAATGCCAGCGATGGCGCAAAGAAAGGCCGCTCCCATCTCCGCCACCAGTTCTTCCTTACTGTAAAGCTCATCTCCGAAGCGGTTGCCGAAGGTACGATTGAGACGGCCTTCAGAGGACCGGTAATACGCGCGGTACTCGGTGGAATTGTGAGATAGAGCGCGGGGCGGTTCTCCCATCCGGTGACAATGCTTTCGCAGATTTCGTCTTCATCAATCTCTGGCGCTATGGCAGGCTGCGATATTTCGGGAAGCATGAGGCATAGGGTAGACTGGGGACCCCTCATCGAGGATGTTCACCAGCCCCCTCCGAACCGGTCAGGCACCCTTCAGTGCATCCGGCTCTCCACTCCGTCATGACACTTGTCCTTGCTGTGCTCGACCGCCGCGAACGGAGATCAGCAAGGTATGGCGCACAGACGTAGATACGCAGACGCGTGTGCGTCACTGGGGTCAGGGAGCGGAAGACGCCAGCATCACCGGCGGCTGAAGTGAGGGAGGAGCTCGCCCTCCCTCCCAACGTCTATCCTGTTTCTCTATGGGATCGGCAAGTACGTTCAAGTGTATGGATGTGGAGAGCTGGCGCGCCTTCACGAAACCTGAGATGCGCGAGTACCTGGAAGAGTTGAGGAAGCGCACCGGCAACACGGACAGAGGCCCGCACTACAAAACCGTCCTCGCGGTACGGCAGCAGCTTTCGCCCGTCGATATGTTTTGCTACTTGAAGGCCCGATTCGGCGAGCCGAATGGCGTTCAAAATATCCTGCGCTCGGACAGCAGCGATAACTGGATTCACTGGGAGTACAGCCTGAAGGCAGACGGTGAGGACATATCCATCGGCGGAACCTACCGCGAGGTCCACTTCATGCTGACGGAGGAGCTGGCCCACGCGGACTGGCCAGCCCTACTGAAGAAGATAAAGATGGACTTCGGGCGCATGGGACGGGAGAAGTCAGAAGTTCTGCGCTCGCTTGAGAAGTGGGTTATCTTCCCAAACAAGTTCGTCGCCGTCTCGAACGTCTGCGCGGAGCTGCACGCGGAGATCGTCAAAGCGAGCAAGGCATTGCAGCCGGGAGCCTTTCCCCGGCACACCTCGAACGCGATAGACCAGACGCAGACGCAGCACTATCAGAAGCTCGCCACACGCATGTTCGATCTCTACCGGAACTGTCTCGAACTCTCGTTGCTGACGCCGGTGTTGGCCGAAGCCTTCCTCAACATGGCCATCGTAATCCTGTGCAAGAAAGAGGTGCGGGAGAATGCGCGCCAGTACGACGTTTTCCTGCGCTCGCACAGATCGACGCAAAGATCTTCGATCTGCCCTACAAATGCCAAGGCTTCCGCAAGCGCATCGACCCGGACTCCGACAAGTACAAGAAATTCAAGCGCGTGATGGACAAGCGCAATCACGCCATCCACGGCAATATCGACCCCGAGCGGGAGCAGATCGAAGTGGTCTACTTCGAGGGGCGGAGGCCGTTATTCAAAGAGCAGGGAGACCACATCGCCAAACGCCTTGACGCTCAGGTACGCCAGTACGAGCCGGAAGTCGTGATCCAGGACTATGAGGACACGCATCTGTTCCTGGTCAGCATAACCGACTATCTCGGCCCCAAGCTGCGCAAGGATTTCTGGCATCTCATGGAAGACCCGTACCCCGGCTACGACTCGGCACGGAAGATCGCCGGAGGTCTGCTGCCGGAGACGACCTCGATCGGGCATCTCCAAGGCGTGCGCTATGACGATGAGTTAGCCGTGAGCTGGGAATAGAACAAACTCCCCGCGAGGGGCGGATCAAGAACACCTTGTAGTATCACCGCCTCCCTTGACTAGAGACCGGAGGACACCGCGAATCGGCTCCTTCACCGGCTCCAGTTCTCCATGCGAATCTCGTGCGAGATGCATGATGGAAAAATACGGGCGAGACTCCACCTCGATCAATATCTCCGTCTCATCGTAAAGCTCAATCGACATATAGATGTTGTGGGATTTTGGGAAGGGCTCTTCCAGACATACCCGACGAATTCGTTTACCCATCGCCTCGCTAATCTCCAGCACTGCGCGCTTTTTTTATTCATCGCTTTGTGTCTCTTCTCTGGCCAGCCAAGGCGGTGGCCCCAGTATTCCGTCTGCACGCTTGTACACGTCGTAAAGCTCTGCTCCCAAAGCGCGCGCAATTCGGTCAATCCTGCTATCGAATAGTTCGTATGGAGTTGATTGTCTCCAGCCTCTGAAGCCACAGCGCGGAAACCTCTGCGCGCTTCGCAAGTTCATCCAGAGCCAGTCCTTTCTCTGCCCGCAACTGGCAGACTGCGATCCCAAGACAACGGCCATGCTCCCGCTTATAGCGCTCAAAAGCCTCTGCATCCACCTGTTTCCTCATGGGTTCAAACCTCCGTCGTTAGTGGACCGCCTTGTCCACGCTTGAGCAGCCAACTCGTTGAATTGCTGTCGGGCAAAGAACCTCAGCCCTGCATACAGGTTCTTCAGGAGTTTGGCCTCGTTCTTGAAAGGAACAGATTTGCCGGAGAGATCGATCTTTTCGCTCCCGGCCCATGTATAGGCCGTGTAAACCATCAACTGTCTCGCCCGCTCGCCGCTGATGCCTCGCAGCGCTCCGATGTCCCGCGCGGATAGGTCGAGATGGACGGATTCAACCAACATCTCGTAGGCGCGCGCGAAACGCGCTCGGTTTTCCGGAGTGTCGCTTCGCCTTCTGTAAGTGAAGTGAGCACCAAACCACAGAGGCGGCGTGTTCCAAGGCAGCCGGTCAGCATATTTGGCCCGGATCACAGCCATCGGAGAGGGGTTGGACGGGATGGCACGATCAGCGATCCGTGAATACTGCCGCCATTGGTTACGCGCTCGATTCACCATCCAGCTCACACCGTCCTTATCGGGTATGGGCAACCCAAGAGAAGCTGCCCATGCCCCCGCAAATAAATGCGCTTCCATGCTGAGAGCTTTGGCGATTGCCTTGAACTCGTCTTCCGTTAAGAAGCTTTTTCCGGCGATGTAGCGCGCCAGGCAGCGCTCGGTGACATCGCCTAACCGACTGCTCAACTCTTCGTGCGAGAGGTCGCCGCGCAGCATTTCAATCTGCATGAGCAAGTGATGGCGAAAGTCCCATTTCATGGCAGACCTCCGAAATGGAGAGAGCTTTTTAGAAACAAGGATTTGCGTAGGCGCACAAAGATGCGTCGTCGCGGCTATAGTTGAACCGGAACCACTACTTGAGGGGATGGTAGCAGAAATAGGTGTCTAAGACAACTATTAAAGATAGAAATAGTATCGACGACTGGATTTCGCAGGTCGAGGCGGCGCGGATTCGCGGCGTATCGAAGCAGGCCATCGCCAAGTTGATTGCGCGGAAGCGCTTGTCAGCTCGTGAAATTGGTGGCCGTATGCTGGTGCGGCGATCAGAGGTAGAAACCTTTGTGCCAATGCCGATCGGTCGCCCCCGCAAGAAGAGTGCGCCTAAAAAGAAGGCCGCACGCAAAAAGCAGACGGATTAAGCCACCTGAATTGCAGATAGAACGAACCAAGTGTCATGCGGCACGAAGAACAGCCGCCAGCGGCGGCTCGTGCGCGAAGATTTGCCGCTAAGAACGCCCCGGCGGGGCAGCGGCAAATCAGAACCATCTCACTGAGGAACGTCCGAGCCGGACATGGAAATGATGACCTCCTGCGCCTGCCTCCGCCAGCGGCTCCGGCCAAAGACGGCTTCGGGAGGGTTCACGATTAGCCTGTCCTGCGGTGCTGACCTCTCTTGGATTTATCGTGCGTCTCCGCCGCTTTCGACGCTTTAGCTCTGGTAACGTCCACTTCCGGGTGCGGCAGCTCCCATCCCGCCATGCCCTGCAATACACGGTCGGCGTGCTTGATGGTGTTCACATGTCCGTAGTGTTCCTCGATCATGTGAACGGAAGTTCCCATCTGCTCGGCAAGGAAATACACATCCACGCCTTCCTGCAATCGCAGCGTGGCATAGGTATGCCGGAAGCAATACGTCGAGCGCGGAACGCCCTGCGTTCCTTCGCGCAGATTCGCTTCGTTCAGAAGATCGGCAATCAGCGAATTGTAGAGAGTCTTTGCAGGCTTGCCCGTGACATTGGTAAAGACTCTATCCTCTGGTTGCGTTGCTTTCGAGATAGCGCGGATGCGTTCTAAATAATCTCCCACGCTTTTTGGAGCTACCAGCTTGCGTGACTTGCCCTTGCCCTGCACAAACAGCACAACAATCTCGCGGCCCTCACGGTCTTTGGCGGGCATGATGTCCCGCCAGCGGAGATTCTTCATCTCCGCTGGCCTCATGCCTGTATTGCAGGCAATCAGGATCATGTTGTAGGTGACGGTGCGATACCAGATGCTCGAAGGCTTATCCGCCTCACCAATCCACTTGCGGCCTACGGTATGCAGCTTGCGATATTCCTCCAGCGTGAACTCGTCACGCCGCATCGTCTTGAGCTTGGGGCGTTCGTCGAAACGCTGGCTGGCGGGAACATAACGCTTCTTGATGGCGTAATTCATCACCGCCCCGAAGATGGACATCTCAAACCGGATGGTGGAATCACTGATAAAGGGAACCGTTTTTTCTTCGGAAGGTTTGACCTCAATCGGTTTCAAAACCCGGATGCCGAGCGTGTGTTGAACCTTAGTGCGGCGCTCGGCTTCGTTGTCCGCGAAGGCTTGGGCCATCTCGTCGCTGACCTCCCGAACGCCGTTGCGCTTGTTGCGTCCCGCGCCGTTCACTCGCCGCCATGCAGGATAGCCACCCCAAAGCTCGTCACCGATAAGGTGAACCTGCGTGGAACCTACATATCGGTCTAACGCACCTTCGATGATGGCGCGAACCTTCTTAGGGCGCGCCTTGCTGATTTCCCCTCGTTGCGCCCGCGCCTCCTGGGTCAGCAGGTACTCTCTGCCCACCTCGCGGAAGGGGCGATTGAACACAGGAACGTCATGCTTGATGCGAAACCGGATGTCTGCGTCTTGATCGAAGGCGCGTTCCCGCGCCGCTTCTTTATCGGAGGTTTTGAGCGAAACTGTCTTGTAGCGGTCAGCCTTCGGCATCTTCATGCGGCAATACCACATGCGATGCTCCACGTCGCCGCGCCGGAAGATGATGAGGCCCGGCTTCAGTTCCTCTTTTTCGGTGACAAACGCCATGTCCGCCTCCCGGTTCTGTGCAGATTCCGTGCAGACTCTTCTCGCAAGTCATTAAATCCTCTAACTGTGCAGGACTCGTACAGATATTACCAGAAAGTTATCTTGTTTCTTTATTATTATTTGCGTTATATTTGTCATCCTGGAGGGAGGACTCGATGTCTTGCTGCCGTCTCCCGATCGTGGCCGCAGGATCTTCGCGAGTCATCGGAAGCTTGATTTTAGTGGGGAGTTCAGTCTCTTGAACTCTCAGAAATCCGTGGCAGAGGTGCGAACGGCCATGGAAAGCCGTCTCCTACGGATATCACGTAAAGAACTCAGATTGCTCATGCGTGCCGAGGGGGACATTGCCAATCTCATCGTGCAAGCGACAATTTGGCGGCGCATTGGCATCAACGGCGAAGCATCCAGTGGCGTAGTGGTCCGCGGCTGTGCAGGTGACGCGGAACTGACGCACCTGCAACGCTTCTTCACCCGCAATTACTATCCGCATAGGATTGACGAAGTTCCTAAACACCAGGTCACCGGCATCAGAAATCACGACGCTGAACTTCCGGCCGTCGCGTTGTCGGATGGACGCGTCCTGGTGCGCCCATCCATTACGACTCTGGCAGATGAATTGGGGATCACAGAACTCCCGGATTCGGAGGCGATCTACGACGTAACCGTCGTTGGGGCTGGTCCATCCGGCCTGGCAGCCGCGGTCTACGCCGCCTCGGAAGGACTGTCCACCATAGTGATCGAGGGAACGGCTCCAGGTGGACAAGCGGGGACGAGTTCGAAGATCGAAAATTATCTTGGCTTTCCAACGGGCGTTTCCGGCCAGCAACTCGCGAGCCGCGGCCACCTGCAGGCGCTGAAGTTTGGCGTACACTTTGCCATCTCTCGGGAGATAGTGACTGCACAGCAGATCGGCGGAATCCATAATCTCACGCTCGCCGGAGGAATAGCCGTACGTTCGCGTTCCGTTGTAATAGCAACTGGCGCGCAGTACCGAAGACTAGCCGTCAAGAACCATGCTCAGTTCGAAAATCGGGGTGTCTACTACGCGGCGACCGCGATGGAGTCGTTGCTCTGTCGCGAGCGAGAGGTCATTGTTGTGGGAGGGGGAAACTCTGCTGGTCAAGCGGCCATTTTTCTGTCCAGCGTTGCGAAGCACGTCCATCACATCGTCCGCGGCTCCTCACTCGAGAGCACGATGTCGCAGTACCTGATCTCACGCATCGATCGGTCTCCGCACATAACGCTCTATACAGAGTCCGAGATTGAGAAACTCGAAGGCGACGTGAACCTTGAACTCGTTACTTGGGCGAACCGCAGAAATGGCGATTCGACCACCAAGCCAATCGGCGGCGTCTTCGTGATGATTGGTGCCGAACCGAACTCGGGTTGGCTTTATGGCACAGTGAGGCTAAATAGCAAGGGGTTCGTTCTCACTGGAGGTTCAGATGGCTTCGAAAGCACCCCTTACGCTACCAGCGTCCCTGGCATGTATGCCGTGGGGGATGTGCGGGCAAATTCAGTCAAGCGGATTGCGTCCGCGGTAGGAGAAGGCTCAGTCGTCATCTCGGATGTTCACCGCTACCTCGCCGATCATAGCAATAATCTTGGCTCCCAAGCAGATTCCACGCTGGCTGCTCTGCGGGAAGCCTACGCCACGAAGGACCATTGAGGTCACCTGTAGAATCATATGCGGATCGATCCCAGACTCTAGTCGATGAACGCATTATCAATTCATTTCTTATCAAAAGCGACTGCGGTGCGCAGTTGTCCGAGAAGCCGGTCAACCAGTCAGAACATTACTTCCGCTTTATCGACAAGAACGAAGCAGCAGGCGCCGCGGTCGCTGCAGTGGTGGCTGAGGGGTAGTTTTGAGGCCGGGATAGTGTGAGTCACAGGAGGTACCTAACTGTGACTCACCTTCGCAAAATGATGCTCGAAGAACTCGAGCGTCGCAACTACTCACAGGCCACGACGCGGCGCTATCTGCGCTTCGTCGAGCGGTTCGCCCAACACTTCGGCAAGTTCACCGGACAAGCTTAGCCGCGATCCTATCCGCACTTACCAGGCTTATCTGCTCAAGGTAAGGAAGGTGGATCCGGGATCAGATCGAGAACCATGTTGCCGCACTGCGGTTCTTCTTCGTACACACTCTACACCGGTATGAGTTTTGCCAGTTCCTGCCTTATCCCAAGACGCGCAGGAAACTCCCCAAGATTTTGAGCCAGGAAGAAGTTACACGCCTGATCGATGCCAGCAGCAGCCTTTTCGAGCGAACGCTGCTGATGGTTCTCTACGGCACAGGGATGCGGCGCTCCGAAGTGGCACGTCTGAAGCTGGCCGATATCGACAGCCAACGCATGGTCATCCATGTCGTGAACGGCAAGGGCGGCAAGGATCGCGACCTGCCTCTGAGCCCGACGCTGCTGGAGACTCTGCCCATCCTGCACACGTGGAGCCAGAACCTGCTGCCCCATTACCATATCCACTGCGTGGTTCCCGCCGGCGGTTTGTCGACTGACCACCGGCGCTGGATCCACACCAGCCACCCGCTGTTCCTGCTGCCCCATTCCGGTCCTGCGAACCGTGTTCCGCAAAAAGTTCCTCGACGGAATTCGCAGGCTCTACGGCAAGGGACTGCTCGATTGCCGAGGTCCCGCAACCGATTTCAGTGATCCCGCCTGGTTCGAGCAAGTGGCCGCTGAGTTGAGCAAGAAGAAATGGTTCGTCTATGCCAAGCCGCCCTTCGGCGGCCCCGCACATGTGCTGCGCTATCTCGGCCGCTACACCCACCGCATGGCCATCTCCAACCATCGCCTGACTTCATTGGACGGAGAGAAGATCTCCTTCCCATGGCGCGATTATGCACACGGCAACAAGCAGCGCCTCATGACCCTCGATGCCGTCGAGTTCCTGCGCCGCTTCTTCCTGCACCTGCTCCCCCTGCGATTCGTGCGCATCCGCCGCTACGGACTGCTCTCCAACCGCTTCCGCGCAAACAGCATGCCGCTGGCGCGACGATTACTCACACTTGAGGGGCGTGCTCCGCTCTCGACAGCCAACACTGCTGCCCATGACGCTCCACTCTGGCACTGCCCCAGATGCGGTGGACCCATGCGCGTAGCCAGTAGGTTCACCGCTACAGAATTAGCCTTCATCCGGGAATTGGACTCCTCATGACGCTGCGCTCAACACCGGACCGGCGACTTGCTTCACGCACGCCTGCGTATTCGTCTGTTCAGACCACACCAAACCGCCCTCTCATCACACTTTTCCATCCATATACCAGGCTCGACAAGCATGCAATGACCTGCATGCCCACCTGTTTCCATCACCATCGATGCCGATTCATGACATCAGAGCAACGCAAGCGATTTACAGACTGCATTCAATCTCCATATCGAAACCGACTCGACCGAAAGTCGTGGTCAGCCCGCAGTGCCGCGCCCGAGTCGGTTCCGATGTAGGCTAGCGACATATCAGGACTAATTGGTTTTTCGATGAGTGCCGTCAAATAACTAAGGGAAATAGCTCCCCAACTTCCAGCGAGGCGCCAGGGTTAGTTCAGCCCGACGCGGCGCACCAAATCCTGAAAACGGGGGTCGCCGCGTAGAGGGTCATACAACGGAAAGACCTTGATGTATATCAGAATATTGGATTGTTCCTCGTAGGCCCGCTCAAACCACGCAAATGCCTCATCCTTGTCGCCGAGCCCCAAATAAGCATTCACAAAGGCACCGGCAGGAACGTAGCCAGTCTGCCGGCGCTTTTTCAATTCTCCGAGCAGCCGAAGCGCATCTGCCCGTCGCCCGGCGTGGGCATCCGCCCAGATCAGCGCACTGATAACCCCTGGGCTGCGACCGGAAGCAGCAGCGGCCTCCTCCAGCACGGGGATTGCCTCTTCGGCTTGATGGTTGCAGATGAGCGCCCACCCAAGCGGCCAGAGGGGAAATCTGTCGTCCGGTCTTACCGCCAGGACATTTTGGAACTCGCGTATAGCCTCGTCATAGCGATGCGCGTTCAACAAAGTCCACGCGATGGTATGGCCGGAAGGTCCGAGAGGGTCAAGATCGCGGGCGCGGCGGGCCCACGCTAGCGCCTCCTCCATACGTCCATGGCACAACAGCCAGTCAGAGAATCCGTCGTGCGCAGCAGCGTCGTTTGGATTCAAATCGAGAGCGCGCCTGTATTCAGCCTCGGCCTCGACCCACTTCCACTGTCTCATGTAGACGCTTGCCAGCTGAACATGCGCGGCGGCGAGATCAGGATCTAACTCCAGCGCTTTTCGAGCCGCGCTGATCACCCTTGGACGCGTTTCACTTGGGGGAGCGCCGACAAAAACTGTGCCAAGTGCCTCGTATGCCGCTGCCATGCCGACGTAGGCCGGCGCGAATGTCGGATCCTTCCTGATCGCTTCGTCAAACCAGGCAATCTGTTTGTCGACCTCAGCCCTGTTGTTGCCTTTGGCGGCCAGACCCTTGAGATAGCTCTCATATACTTCCGGCGAAACAGAACGGGCGGTGACGAGCCTGGCGCGCTCTTCGCCGGTGACCGTAACCTCCACTTTTCGGGC
>Ga0206842_1085_pt1 | contig 14585 bp, 23 predicted proteins | sample Alteio_BWOrgCont_23_FD_152861 | JGI IMG/M metagenome (GOLD analysis project Ga0206842, IMG submission 152861) | Enriched cells from forest soil in Barre Woods Harvard Forest LTER site, Petersham, Massachusetts, United States -... | ecosystem: Environmental > Terrestrial > Soil > Temperate forest >...
CCGCCAAAAGCAGAGGGCGAGCTGAAGCAGTATGTGCATTCGACTACCAACTTGCTGGTCGATTCGCGGATCAGCCTGTTCGTCATTTATCCCGGTTTACCTGTCCGGGGATCAAACATTTCCATGAGCGCCATGGAGGCCGATGCCGACATCGCCGACAACGGCAATGACCCATTCGCCGGGGACATCAATTTTGGTGTGCTGGTGAACGAAACCGGCGGGAAGCTCTTCTTCAACCGCAATGACGTCGACGCGGAGATTGCCCGTTCCCAGCAGATGGGCGCAAATTACTACACCCTTACGTATCAGCCCCAGCAAGGTGACCAGAATGGCAGGTTCCGCAGGATTCACGTGACTCTGCGTAACCGTAACCTGCGTGCCGTGACCAAGGCGGGCTACTATGCGCCTGACGAACACGCCCCGATCGATCCCCGGCAGCAACACATCATGAAATTAGCCGAGGCTGCGCAATCCACGATTCCCTTTAATGCGCTGTGGCTTCTTGTCTTCGGTGATCGTGAAATCATCTTTGCTCAGACCGGTGACGACCGGACGGCCGTTCTTGTCGAGCACGGTGACATCCAGAAATACCAACGTAGAAGTCAGTCGAAACGTGGGTGTTGAGGGCGCCGTCGTCTGTTGATTCTCGGCGGGAAGAGCTACAGGAGCATATAGCGAGGAGAAGACGATCAACCAGGGCAACAAATAATGGGAGTTCATGCCATACCTCGCGAATGATTCCTTTGTAGTGAGCAGTAGGGCGAACCGCTGCAGAACGCACGTTGTAGCGGTTCTCTCCCATCTGTTCATGAATGCGTACCTCCCATCATCTGAACGCGCCGGTTTGGCTGGATAGCGCCATTCTCAAATCCCGTCTGCTGCGAAACATCCGCGACTTTACCGTAGACAGCGACAGGTTGAGAGCGGTGGCTACCTCCATGTATGGCAATTCCTGGAATACACACATCTCGACCACTTCGCGGTTGCCAGGGCCCATGGTTCCGATCGCCGCAGCAACCATATCGTCTCTTTCTCGGTGTTCGCAGCACTCCTCCGGACTCATCCGTTGGTCGAGAATCTCGAATTCGTCGCCGCCTTCATCGGAAAACGGCGAGCACTCGAGCGGAATAAAAGTTCGTCCTCGTTGACTTCGCATGTACTCTCGGGCAGTGTTCTTGACGATCGCATTCAACCAGGTCCGCATTTGGGAATCGCCGCGAAACCCGGATAACTTCCTGAATGCCTTCAGGAGGGCTTGCTGGACGATATCCTCCGCTTCCTCGCTACGGCTAACGATCCTCATGGCGAGCCAGAGTAACTGAGGACGATATCGTTCAGCGACATCAACGAATTCTCTGAGTTTAATGTTGTCGAGGCGCGACGGGGGAATGGCCGCAGCAGAGCTTGAAGATAGCATCGGTCGTTGGGGATCGAAGCTCGCGGTCGCTCCCTGCGGCAGGCTGACGTACAGGGGAAATTGGCTAGCGGTTTCCACTGTTTTCCCCCTCTCGCAACGAGTCACTCATCAGCCGTATTTGTTCGACCAGGACTTCTTGGTTCACAGGTGGGTGCAGCCGTTGATCGTAAAGAGCGCGATCCAGGGACACCTCTCCTGAACGGATGATCAGGATCTTGGCATTCGGCCATCGGTTCCGCACAAGGCGGGCCGCTTCCGCGAGTTCAAACGAGCATAAGGTGTTGTGCATGACAACAGCACTAACAACGTGCTGCCTTGAAGAGATCCATAGGTCGCGATAGTCATGCACGAAGGAAACTCGGAAGTCGGGCGAATCGAGTAGCGCGTCGCACATGAGGCGGCCGGTCTCGATTCGGCCCACCGAAAGGACGTGGATTATTCGATTTGTCGAAAGCTCGTCCCATGAAGGGACTGGAAAGCTGAGGTCTTCGTGGCGCGAGGTGAGGTGCGCGGGAGCGCCGGGAGAAGGCGTTCCGCGCCGAATGTCCGTAGGATGCATAAGGTTCTCCTCCAAACAGAGTGGGCAAGGAACAACATCGCTTCTGCGCGCTGGCTGACGTCACAGCCGAATGCTGGAAGCGCGATTGAGCTAAGCCGCGAGAATGTAGGAAGGAGGAGATCGAAGAGGAACTACTGGTTGGAGCGAAACGGGGAACCGTTGGCATTCATCTGGATCGAGAAACAGGCATTGTTCCGGATTAGAAGGCTGGCGGAGCTGGATGAGTACAGCGTGCAACACTATCTGAGAGTGCGCTGCCTGGGCAGATGCTTTCGCGGCGGCGGTAATCTGGGTGACATCCTGGTGCTTGTCCCACAGCTTTGCCAGCAGCGCACGCGAGCACGCGTCCGAATGGGGATTATAGCGGGAGAGTTTGTAACCGAATCCCCACAGGGTTACTGATAGTGAGAGTCCGATGAAGGCAAGAGCCCAAGGTCTGAACAGCCTGCGGGAAATCGAACATCCTGAAGTCACGCAGCTCGATGCGGCCAATGAGGAATTCTCACGATTGCTGCACGGCATGATCGACGATTGTTTTTCGGCCGACATTGTCTGGAACAGCCCCTTCCGCTCTGGGACTACACCACCACCGTTTGACACCATCCTCGCACAAAAAGTCGCGGTGAAAAATATATTGCATTGTCGCCGCTCCAATGTTGGCCCACGATTGTGGGCTTATCATGCTGAAATAAAATAACTTACACGACATGTTCCCAATCGGCGTTGCAGAGCGGATAGCGGACCTTGGGATTGACTCAACGCGAATACCGACTCCATTTGCGGAACGTTGGGAGTTGCGGAACGTTGGGAGCGCAACGAACCTGCCGAACGAATTAATCGTCTAGACCCTTAAGAGGAAAGCTGCGAACTGAGAGTTCAGCCGGGACTGAGCTGCAAGCGCAATCGGGTTAACCGCGCTGATTCATGCATCCTTGCAAGAACGACCCAATTCAAGAGCACGCTCGAACGTCGTGAGGCTGTGGGACAGACAGCCTACCGCCGAAGCAAATGAGACGTAGTCAACGACGCGAAACTCATCCCGACTCATGCGTCATCAAAATCGCTTTTCTCAGTGTGATCGCGGACACAGGGTACTAAACCGCGCAAGGGAGTATATGAGACAGCTTTCGACGGTGCATGAGATCGGGCTGATCGATGTCGTCCGAATTGTGTGCATTGGACAGTGCAGACCGCACCATTTCCTTTCTGACGAGATTCTTGATATTCCCGGGTTCAAGGTATCAACCGAACTGGATTACCGAAGACTGGGGGCGACGTCTCATGGCATTCCAGCACTGATCGTGATTCATGACTCCTTTCCTCCTGCTGAGCTTGTGGACGCATGCCAATTCATTCGGCGCCACTGGCCGCTCACCAGGATTCTGGTGATTCATGACGGAGAGGAGTTCCTCGAAGATGCCCTGTACGACGACAGGGTAGAAACCGGTGTGACCGGTAGAGACCTCATTGCAAGAATCCTGTTCCATATTCAGACCATAGATCTTTGGAGGCTGCGCGATCCCCAAACGCGAAGTAAATGACTCATGTTCGCTGAGACGGGAGCTTAGAGTGAGTAGAAAGCAACAGGCGAAGAGGACGAAAATCCAGATTAAGGGGAAAACACCGGACACCCCGACCACCTCGGTTGCGGCAATCTGTTCTGTTGCCGTCTTGCCATATGCACACTTAGTTTTGTCGGCTGGTGACGAGACCGGCCAGACTGCCATCATGCCAGGCTGGAGAGTTCATATGCTATCGGCGTGGCTTGGAACTGTCTGCTTTGTGATCACTTTATTTTGTCTGGAATCACTGGTTCAAAAGTCGAAGGCAATCGCATTTCGCTCTACAATCCCTTGGGCCCCGTTCGTAGTTTTGACCGGTGTCGCCACCATATTCCGCGTCCACTTTCTGATCGTGATCGTTGCGGCTTGCGCCTACGGGGCATGGATGTATTGGCGAAAAAAGCGCGTTCTTCCGGTGGCCAATTGACGTAATTAAAATGCGCACCTCGACGTGAGAGGTGCTACCTTCAGGTCCTGACGCAAACAACCATGTTCCCGGGCCAGGCCTATTGTGGAACACCGATCTCGTTCGATTCCTGTTCGCGCAGTCGTTGTCTTTGCGCTATCTGGTCATCACTGAGGCGCGCATCATAGATGGACCGGTGCTCAATGGAGCGGGCGATCAGTGTCGATATAGCGGCAACCAGAATGAGCGGCAAAATGAATGACCGGTCCCTGGCGGTATGCTTCCGCGACCGCAAACACAACTCGAGGATATTTGTCGATGCTGATCTGGCCGACGCCACCAAGCCTCGACTTGCGTGCTATAACTTCCTTGCTCGCCTCTGAGTCCGTCACCGAAAGGTAAACCGCTCGGGTGCCGATCGGAGCAAATCTCCCTCCGTAAGCCCGAGTTCCAGCCCCGCTCAGGACGTCAATCGGATCCATGTAGCGGTATTCGACGCTGCGAAAGAAAAGCCCCTTCATGGGCGCCGCACAGCTTATCCAACGCTTGATTGCCCTCTGCTGCTTGGCATTGAACGTCACACTGGCTGTCCCTCCCGCAACCTGTCGAACTCTACGACGAGATCGCGGATGCGTCCATTGGTGATCAGTTCCTGGGGAGTTCGTCCTGTGAAGGCTTCAAGGGGCGAAGAAAGCCATTCCTTCTCCTTGGGAGCCACGACATAGTCTTCCATGCGGGACAGCAATTCGCGGAGGTCGCGGGTCTTCTTATACATCTGGCTGGTCCCTTTGCCCGCTTCCCAGTTCTGCACGGTGCGAGCGGTCACATTCAAAGCATTCGCCAACTGTTCCTGGCTCAGTCCAAGCCGCTGCCGAGCATTCCCGAGTTCGAATGTCGATTTCTCATCCCCTTTCGGCCGCGCATGGGCACGGATGTTCCGTGCCTTCAAGAGCTGTCTGAGGTGAGGCCAGTTGAAGGCCCATTCAGCCTCGGGAAACTTCTGCCGTCCAACCATCGTTCCCACACGGAAAGCGAAATCGGCAGAGTGGTGCGGTGTATATACCAAAAGCGTCGATACCTTGCAATTCCGAAGAGTGACAAGGGTGCTCTCAACGGCAGCATCCTCTTCGGGGCTAGATAGGTAGAGGACACTGACCTGGGTCTTTCCCAGCGCGGTCTTTATGTCGCACGGAACGGTCTGAAACTGGGGCGAGTAGGGTGCAAATAGCGACTTCGCCTCATCGAGTGCCTTCGGTTCGGTCCACACCACGAGTCCGTCGGAATGAGTTGCGGTCGGCATGCTCACCTCCGACTTCTATTATACGCAAATTTTCGTGACACACGAAAAATGGTGGAATAGGTCGATTTTTGAACCTGCCCGACGTCCATCCGAGAACACCCAAGTCATTGCAGTGTCAGCGGATAGAAATAGGAAGCGGCATCGCCCTCATGCGTAGTCGCGAGGTCGTAGGTTCCCTCGCCTAGATTGCGAAGGTCAGAGTCACGTTCAGATCTGCATGGAAACCGCAGCAAACTCAACGGGTTTTGAGTCCAAATCTTGGAATGTTGCAGCACGCTGCACGTCAACGCGCGGATTCGCATAACCTACACAGAATAAAAGACCTGCGCGCCGTTTCGATTTTGCAGGATGTCGCAGTGAATGGCAGTAACGTCGGACGCGAACATGCACCAGAACATGCACTGAATCACTGAATCTTGGCGCCCCGATGGGATTTAAACACGCGTTATCGCCGTGAAAGCGCTGGAAGCCGAAGGGCCATGGGCCGATTCCTTACGCAAGGAGTTACGGCGCATCATGCGCCCGCCGCGCGTGCCGCTTCTTCCAAAGCCCTCATCGCCATTAGGTAAGGACCGGGACCATGGCTCAGCCTCGCAACGCCATGCTCTGCCAGCACGCGCACGGACGGAGTGGTGTCGCCGACCATGATGTTGAGCGGAAGCGGCGACGCTTCCGCCAGACGGGCGATCAGAACGATATCCGCCAAGCCGGGCGCGAAGAGTCCATCGGCTCCAGCCTTCGCATACGCGTGTGCTCGATCGATCGCCTCAGCGACCATAACATCGTCATGCTGCTCAGGCGGTCGCTGGAGAAAGATATCAGTCCGGGCGTTGATGAAGAAGCGCATGTTGGCTGCATCGGCGGCCTGGCGAGCGCGCCTGACGCGATTGGCATAATCGACTCTCTCGCGGAGCTTTCCATTCGCCGGAAAGCTATCCTCTAGGTTGCAGCCTACCGCCCCCGCCTCGATCGCCAGAGCGATGGTCTCACCGACCATCTCCGGCGTGTCACCATAGCCGCTCTCGAGATCGACCGTCACCGGCAATTGTGTCGCGCCGACGATCCGGCGCAGATTATCGATAGCCAGGGCCAGAGGGATGCGCTCGCCATCCGCGAATCCGTTTGCATTGGCGACCGACCAACTACCGGTCGCGATTGCCTTGGCACCCCCCAAAGCGACAGCCTTCGCGCCGCCTGCGTCCCAGATGTTAAAGAGGACGGCCGGCTTTCCTGGAATATGCAATGCCCGGAATTGCTCGGCCTTGTGTGCTTGGTCGGTCATTTTTCTTCTCCTAATGAATCAAATACGAGCACCAGTTGTGCCGCCTTACCGGCTTTGTGTGCTTCCCGATAACACCCCATTGGAGCACCGAGGGCGTGAATCGTTACAGATACAGCGGCAGATTTCATCAGGTCTCAGGCGGACGGCTCTCCTGGTAAACCGCCCGCACGCCGCTTTTTCGGGCAATCGTCGTTTGCGACTTACGCACTCGCCAATGAACGCAACGTGGTCAAGGTCAGAAGTGACGTACCACTCGAACGCCTCGGTCCGCTCGGCTGCGGTATTCAGACCGGAGCCGGGGCCGTGATGAATGCGCTGAATGTGAGACCGGGCACAAGTTTCGCTTCCTTCGGCGTGGGCGCAGTTGGATGCTCAGCGATCATGGCAGCACGAGCTGTTGGAGCAACAACTATCGTCGCCGTAGACATCGTGCCCTCGCGTCTGGAAATGGCAAAGGAACTGGGCGCGACGCATGCTATTAACAGTAAACTGACAAATCCAGTTGAGGCGATCCGAGATATTACTGGTGGCGGAGTCGATCATTCGCTCGAGGCCTCCGGGGACCCCAGAGCGTTGCATCAGGCGATAGAAGCACTCGGATCTCTCGGCACATGCGGCATCGTCGGGGCAGAGCCACTAGGGACAGAGGTGAGCTTTGACGTGAACACCCTGATGATACGAGGCAAGGGGATACGCGGCATTCTTGAGGGCGAGAGCGTTCCCGACATTTTTATTCCGCAGCTCATCGAACTCAACGCGCAGGGGCACTTCCCGTTCGAGAAACTGACCAAGTTTTACAGCCTCGATCAAATCAATCAAGCTGCGCAAGACAGTGAAAAAGGGGACACAATCAAACCCATCATTCGTCTATCGGCGGCGTGAGCGGGAGGGCCTCTACATGTCACAGGTCACAAATCTCGCTCGCCGCGAGGAACGCAAAAGAAAGGAACACACTATGGAAGCACGCCTTAATGCTCAGCAAGCAGCTCCAGCAGCCTACGCGGGAATGGTCGGTTTGGAAGCGTTTGTTCGAAAGGCATCCAAACTCGAACCATCGCTTGTCGAACTCGTGAGGATGCGCGCCTCGCAGATCAATGGATGTGTCTACTGTATTGATATGCACTCCAAAGACGCCCGTAGCGAGGGCGAGACGGAACAGCGTCTGTACGCGCTTACCGCATGGCGAGAGACGCCATTCTTCACTGCACGAGAGCGCGCGGCTCTAGCATGGACCGAGGCTCTGACCTTAATTACGGAGGGCCATGTGCCGGATGACATATATGAGCTAACGAAGCAGAGTTTCTCGGATGAGGAACTCGTGAATCTCACACTGGCTGTCATCACTATCAACGGTTGGAACCGTCTCGCGATCTCATTCCGATCGGTACCAGGAGCCTATCAACCACGAATGCATAATACAGGGACATCAAAGTGATCAAACGCATACTCATATTGGCAATTCTTCTGACCGGAATGCTTGTGGCTCAAGAAGCAAAGGTAACGCCACTTCTGTCGAAGGACCTGACAGGAATTCCGGGCAAGGAGGGCCTGATGATTACGGTCGACTACGCACCAGGAGCTACGGACGCGATCCACCGTCATAATGCCCATGTCTTCGTCTACGTTCTCGAAGGATCAGTTGTGATGCAAGTCAGAGGCGGCAAGGAAGTGACCCTCGTCCCAGGCCAAACCTTCTACGAGGGCCCAAAGGACGTACACGTCGTAGGTCGCAACGCCAGTAAGACGAAACCCGCGAGGTTCCTTGTTTTCTTCGTGAAGGATAAGGGCGCTCCGCTTCTTGTCCCCGCCAAGTAGACGTAGGCAATTCGACCAGAATACTGGCAACTTCTCAATGTTCTTACGCCGCCAGGCCTGAGGCGCGATGAACAACTTACCACGGAGGCGAGTGTTCGCTTGAACCTTGATGGATGTGGAGTTCGGAATGGATAAAAACTGGAAACTCCTTGATCTGAGCACGCTTGCTCTAAGATTGGCGCTCGCGGCATCATTTCTGTCGGCAGTCGCCGATCGCTTTGGAATGTGGGGAAAGTCTGGAGAACCGCGTGTGTCGTGGGGCGACTTTGCACACTTTGTCGTATACACGGAACGATTGACATCGATTGTGCCGCAGTCTCTGGGCCCATCAATTGCCTGGATAGCAACCATCGCTGAAATTGTGCTTGCATTAGCTCTCTTAGTCGGTTGGCAGACACGCATAGCCGCGATCCTGAGTGGTTCGCTGCTGCTGCTTTTTGGGTTCGCGATGGCGTTCGCGCTCGGCATCAAAGCACCGCTCGACTTCTCTGTATTTTCCGCAGCGACAGGTGCTTTTCTTCTGTCAGCGCTGGATCGTTACCAATTTAGCCTCGACGATAGGAAATCCAAGGCGGGCAGTCGATGATCGAGAAGCTACTTCACACAGATCCAAACTACGCCTGGACCTTCCTCAGGATTGTTGCTGGACTCGTCGTTTTTCCGTACGGAATGCAGAAGCTCTTCGGATGGTTTAGCGCCCCGGGATTTGGCCCCCCAGGGATCAACGCCGCTCTTGCACAACTCACGGCGAGACACATTCCTAAATCTATCGCGTGGCTCATAATCATCGGGCAGTCGTTCGGAAGTATTGCGCTCATGTCCGGCTTTCTAGGCAGAATCGCGGCCGGTGGTCTGTTCATAGTCTTTGCCGGTGCTCTTATAGTGCATTTGCCCGATGGATGGACAATGAATTGGTTTGGCGAAAAGAAGGGGGAAGGAATTGAGTATTTCGTAATGCTCCTTGCGCTGCTCATGACAGTCATCGTTAGAGGAAGCGGCGCCATGTCAATCGTGAGTTTTCGGCAGGGATGCGAAGGGTGTCTGTTTGAGAGAGGACCTGCTGCCGTGGGTAGTCAGGTACCGGTGTAATCGATAAGCAGGGAGTCCATGTCATCGCCGACGCCATAGCCCAGATTGTGGCTTATGCTGCGCACGCGGTCTAACCGGGCGATGAGGGCGTCGCGGTCGGCTGCGGATAGCTGACGAGTGACTTTGAGCGCCTGTTCGAACATATGGACCAGAGCATCGAAATAGCCTTCGTCCTGGTAGCCGACATTGTTGGAAAAGCCAGCAGCATTTTCGCAATAAGACACCATCAGCTCCGCGAGCCCGGCAGGTTCGCCAACGGCTTTTCGGTAACTGGAAATGGCCTGCTTTGCCTTTGCGACAGAGATATCCTGGTTACGCATCACATCGGGCCAGAGCCATCGGTCCAGTGTTTCCTTGTAGGGCTTCAGAACGTCCTTGCCCAAGCCAAAGCGGGTGTGAAGGAAGGTCTGATTATCTTTGTGTAGGGCATAAAGATCCTGAACAAGGCCGATTAATCCTATCCGGTCAAGGCTGGTGAGCTTTGCCTTGACATCTGTCCATCTGGGCTGTGATCGTGAGGGTCGTTTCGTCATGGGGTTCAGGTTCTTACTTGTTGGAGAACGATTCTCGGTGTGTAGATCAGAAGCAGTACCCATGGGCCACCCAGTAATGCCAGTCCTCGATGGCCTGCCTCGTTGATTCATCAACGCCGATGGGCTTCAACTGAGAGAGTGGCACGGCGAGATTCCGACTGCTCCAGCGTGTCATGACGAGCATGTCAGCTGAGCAGCTATCCTCAGGCGCCATCTTTCGGATCTCGACAGACTCCCCTTTTCGCAGCGGCGAGGTTGGTACCGAAGCGACGCATTGGGCTTGGAACGGAAACCGGAGCTTTTCCTCGAGATAGTAGTACCATCCCATGGCCTGTTCTTCCGGACCGTAGGCATCCACGATGATCTCCTCGTGGATGCGGTTTTCCCGATCATGATTTCGGCGTAATTTGGCCATGTTTTTATGCCTGAGTTCTGTTGTTCAGGATACGGCGCACCGAGGTGCGACCGATGTTGAGCCGGCGTGCGATTTCGGATTTGCTCATCCCGACGCGGCCCAGTTTGCGAACCTGATCGGCATGCAAGGCGGCGGTGAGGGGTCGGCCCAGACGTTTACCGTTCTGGCGGGCATGAGCGAGACCGGCCCGCACGCGCTCCCCAAGGATCTCGCGCTCGAAGGCGGCGAAAACGGCCAGCAGCGCGGCCATGGCGCGACCCGCCGGTGTGGTCAGGTCCAGCGCCTCGGTCAGCGACACGAAGCCGATGCCGAGGTGTTCCAACTCCTGCAGAGTGTCCAGCAGGTCGGTTACCGATCTTCCCCAGCGATCCAGCCGCCACACCAGCACCACATCGATTTCGCGGCGGCGTGCCGCTTCTATTACCTTCTCCCGTCGTTGCCGCTGTAATGCACCGGAGCCGACCTCTTTCACCTGCATTGCGATGGCCCAGCCCCGCCGGGCGGCATATTCCCGCATGGCACGATTCTGCATGGGCAGGGTTTGCTGATCCCGAGTGGAGACCCGGGCATAGAGGGCGGAGCGAACCATTTTGGCGTTCTTTTGCCCCTGGCCAAAAACCTTCGCTGATTTCGTGCTGCCGGATCCTTGTTTTACGGACACTTCACGACGCTCCCTGACGGTGGCCGCAGGGTATCCTTTTCGGCCAGACGGGATTCATCATAACTCTAAGCGGGATCGGGATGATTCACAGTCCGTGCCAGAGTCTCGCGATAATTCCACGGCATCCATTCCGCGGGGCGGGCGGCCAGTTCCTGGGCGTGACGCTGCAGCTCGACCAGGTAGTCGAAGGAGTTCGCTCCACATAATTGGCATGTGTGGATCAGGCTCATGAACAGATCGCCAACCTGGGCGCCGTTCAGAGTGCGATAAAAAAGTGCATTCTTTCGATGTAGAATCGCCCGCTTCAAGGCCCTTTCTGCGATGTTGTTATCAAGCGGGGCCCCAGCCTTCCTTAGGAACAACGTCAAGGGCTTCCAGTGCCTCAGCAGATACCCGATCGCCTGGCCCAGCCCCGAGTTCGGCTCTGTCTTGCGTTCGGCTAACTGCGCCTCCAGCCAGGCGTGCAGTTTGTCCATCACCGGCCGGCTGCGTTCCTGATGAAGCCGCAGCCGTTCGTCCGGCGTCAGGCCGCGCTCACGCGCTTCGGCATCGTGGACATACACCTGACCCAGCATCTCCAGCACATGGCGGCATTCATTGGGGAAGTTCTCCGCAACCTCTACCATCTGTCGGCGTCCATGCGCGAGGCAATTGGCCAGCAGGATCTCCACCCCCGCAGGCAGCTTCGGCACATTGCGCGACAGGGCATCGCACATCTGTATAGGACTCGGCAGTTCCGCGCTCCGTTGCTTCAACACCTCGGCGAGGTTCTCGCCGGCGTGCCGGCTTCCAGTGAAGTAGAGGGCGATCTTGTGCCCTTCACCGACCGACACGATCCCGCTGGTGAACACGCCCGTGCGCTCGTCAGATGGATCGCGCTTCAGCATCAGCACGCGCATGTCGGTGTCATCGTTATGGACCACCGTGCCTTGTGCCGCCTGCCGGATCAGCTCATCCCGCGCCGGTTTGATTATCTGCGCTTCTTCCTCGACGATCTCCCACTGCGTGGCCGCCGGCAACGGGATACCCAACTGGCTTTCCAGTTGTTCCAGCCGGTTGAACGGAGTCCCGGCGCCGTACTTGAGTTGGGCGATCATCGCCGCCGCTGTTTCATCGTACTTTTCCGCTCCCACGCCTTCCGGTTCCTGTGCCGTAAACACTTGTCCGCAGGCGCCGCAGCGCAACCGTTCGAGCGAGTAAACCGTAGCCGCGAGCGGCGCCTGACCGATGATCCGCACCAGCACCTTCGGCTCCTTCTGCCCGTATACATTGCCTTTTCCGCACTCCGGACAGCGGTCGCCGTGCGTCAACGTCTGGTGCCTGATGGCAACCTTCCGCGCACCGCCAAACGCCTCTGCTCCATTGCGGCCGTGGCCAGAAGGCGGTGGCGCGCTGTTATCCGGCGGTGTTCCGGTTTGAGAGCCTTCCTGCTTCCCAACCACTGCACTGGTCTTCTCCGTGTTGCGCGTCCGCACCAACAACTCAGCCAGTGCGTGCAGCGCGTCTCTGAGCTTGCCGTGATCGGACTCGCTCAACGGCGCTTCCCGCGCTCCATCCAGCACCCGGTCCAGTTCCTCCAGGTTCACGTCGATGCGGCGTCGGGCGGTCTTCATTGCACTCCTCCCAGCAACTCGCGAAAATGCTTCCTCAACGGATATCCCAGAACCTCCTTGATCGACCGGTTCGGAACATAGCTGTTGGATTGTTTGCCTCGACCGGTAGTCCTTCCCATCAGCACCCAGTTGGCCGCACGGTAACAGGTTCCGCGGAATCGCTCCGGATCGATGAACGTCTCCAGGAAGTAAATGGGATGCCCGTACATCTGTTGCCAGTCATCGGAGATCCGCGCCGCCATGCGGCCCAGCAGATGCGAAGCCAGATGCTCTACCCGCACCCACGGCAGGATCAGGAAACGCGTGTTGTAGGCGATGAAGCGGATCTGGTTGCGTCGTGCTGCGGCATCCCAGCCGATGTAGCGGTCGCGACTGCCAAGATGACGCGGAGCAGATGACCATGCAAGGCACGCGATGGGCCGCCCGTGCGCCCATACCAAAAACTTCAGGTGCTCTCCAACCGGCTGCTCGTAGCCGAGATAGTGATGCTCCTCCATCAGGCTGTTGAACAACGTCTCCTGCGCAGTGCGCCGCACCTGCTCGAACTCGATCGGTTGAAGTTTGTGCAACCGATCTTCGATGGGACTCTTATCGATCAGCACAGGTTCCGGGCGGCATCTGTGTGCCAGCGGATTATGCCGAACATAGCTGACCGGCGGCAACGCAATCTGCCCAGCCCGCTCCAGCATCAGTAGCATGCCCCTGCACACCATGTCGCGCAGCGCGCCATTGGCCTGCCGCCACTGCCAGGCTTCACATATCCGGGTCGACAGCTTGCGGCGGCTGTCGTTGGGGTATCGCTCGATCAGCGTGCGTATATATAGGATGTCTTCCTGATGGATTTCCCGGCCGCGATATCGGAACTCAGCCATTGCCCAGCAGTATGGAACAGTCTTTTTTGGAACGCAAGGGAAAAATGCATGTGTGTTGCGATCTTTACTTCAGCTCGCTCACGCGCCGCCACATCGGCGCGGCGCGAACTCGAGACACATCGCCGGCTACCATCAACAACTGGGCTTCGTAAGCCTCCAGCCGTTTGGCTGCTGAGCTCGATTCCGGCCACCATGCGAACCGCCCTTTAGAGAGGCGCTTTTGAGCCAACCAATATCCCTGGCCGTCATAATTGAGTAGTCGAATCGACGTTCCTCTCCGGCTCCGGAAAATGAAAACACAGCCGGTGATCGGGTCCTCAGAGAGCTTCTCCTGGCAAACCCGCACAAGGCTATCAATTCCCTTGCGTCCGTCGACGGACTCGATCGCCACCAGCACGCGCATCTGCGCCGTGATATGAATCATCGCTCCGATTCCCGCCAGGCACGAAACAGACTTATCCAATCGGGCGCAGTCGATGCCCTCCACTGAATGCGCATCTTGCTTCCAACAGAGGACTCGAACTCGATCACGCAATCCGCCATCGTCGCCGAATGGTCTGCGATCAGTTCAACGAATGCAGGCTTGGCTGCCTTCTTCTTGGGATCCGAAACGCCGTCGAGCCGCTTCTTCAGTCCCACATAGTCCAGCCGCAGCGGATGAGCGACCGAATACACACCATGGTGCCGGGCCAGCTCCACCGCGGCCTGCCACAGGGTCTCCGGCAACTTCTTCCGATGCGGCTGCGTGCTGCGAAACTCATCCAACTGCCGTTGCAGCTGCTCGATCGCACCAGGAATGGGCGTTGCGCTTTTACTGCTCAATCTCAGACGACCTCGGCGACTGATTGAACTTAGCAAGGCAATCTAAATCCCGTCACGCACCCTTGCCGAAAAGTCACGTCTGTTCATAGTCTTTGCCGGTGCTCTTATAGTGCATTTGCCCGATGGATGGACAATGAATTGGTTTGGCGAAAAGAAGGGGGAAGGAATTGAGTATTTCGTAATGCTCCTTGCGCTGCTCATGACAGTCATCGTTAGAGGAAGCGGCGCCATGTCAATCG
>Ga0206842_1107_pt1 | contig 14482 bp, 12 predicted proteins | sample Alteio_BWOrgCont_23_FD_152861 | JGI IMG/M metagenome (GOLD analysis project Ga0206842, IMG submission 152861) | Enriched cells from forest soil in Barre Woods Harvard Forest LTER site, Petersham, Massachusetts, United States -... | ecosystem: Environmental > Terrestrial > Soil > Temperate forest >...
AATCGCCCTCCGCCCACTTGTGCAGCACCGCTTTGTAGCCCACCACGTGGGTCACAAAGTCGAGCAGGCATTGCGGCATGTGCTCCTCGACGATGAGGTGGGCTTTCTCGATGATGATCTTCTCGCGGATTTCATTGAGCGGGATGAAGATGGTCCGCATCCACAGCACCCAGTCTTTCAGGTCCTCATCGGTGATGGGCTCGCTCTGGATCTTGCCCTGCTTTTTAAGGAGCGACCGATAGGCGATGTTGCCGGCCTGCGAGGCGACATAAAGCGGCCCGTAAAACTCATTCAGCCGCTTGTTGACCAGGTCGAGCTTGTCGCGCCGCCGCGCCAGCATGTGGGCGCTGAGAAAGGTAAGTGCATAGCCGGTAAACGCAACGAGTATGGTGAGGATGGCCGCGTTCTGCAGAACGGTAGGAACGGATATCTCGGTGAAATCCATGAGTGAGCCCTGGCGACGAGTATACCGATGGGTGTACGGACTCAATTGTGACGGCAGTCGCCTTGGTGCGCAGTGTTCCGACGGCTATTTTCCGTGATGCGCGGGAACTGGCTCGGGCGGCTCCGGCACAATCTGAATCTCGAACAGTTTCGGCCAGAGTTTCCCGGTGACGAAGAGGCGATCGTGGGCGGAATCATATGCGATGCCGTTGAGGACAGCTTCTGCACTGGAATGCTCCGCGGCCGGCAGTAGCCCATTGAGATCGATCCAGCCCAGCACCTTGCCTGAAGCGGGGTCGATCCGCGCGATGCGGTCCGAGTGCCAGATGTTGGCATAGATCTCGCCGCGAATGAATTCAAGTTCGTTGATCTCGCTGACCGGCTTGCCGCGATCCTTGACGCCCACGCGCCGCACCTCGCGGAATGTGGCTGGATCGAAAAAGCGCAGGGTGTCCGACCCGTCGCTGAGGATGAGGGACTTTCCGTCCTGCGTCAGACCCCAGCCTTCTTCGCTGTAGGAAAACGTGCGCAGCAGCCGGAAGCTGAAGCGGTCGTATACAAGCGCCACGTGCGACTCCCAGGTAAGTTGCACCAGCGTGCTGCCCCAGTTTGTGAGTCCCTCGGCGAAGTACTTGCTGTCTACAGGCTGAAACTGCAGGACGCGTCCAGTTTCTAGGTCGACCATGCGCAATGAGGACTTTCCATTGAGACCGGTGCTCTCGTACAGGCTCCCGTCGACGAAGACCAGTCCCTGCGTGAAGGCGTTTGGATCGTGGGGATAAGTGCGAACGATGCGGTAGGTATCAGCTGCGAAGACGAGCGGGACGAGGGTGAGGCAGAAGAAGAGCGCGGGGAGAATGCGGTTCATCTAAGGGGATTGTAGCGGGCCTCTGCAGGGTGCGATCTTTGGCTATTTGTTGGCGAGTCGCCCGGCGACCCCATACTGTTGCACTCGTCTCGCCCGAACGAGACGCGGACCGTTTGTCACAAAGCCGATAACGAACCAATGGGGCAACCGTGTCAACTGGAATCATGCTGGTCGACCGTCGCTATGATGACGCTAACCGATACTGGGTGCCACCGAAACCATGCACATTCTCGTGCATGGTCGCCATCCTGGCACTCATCTTTGGTGGGAAGACACTTGCGCAGAACTCGGAATTGCGCACCTATGGCGATCCCTCCATTCGAACTGCCACCGACGCTCAGCTCAAGAGAGTCTACGAACTTGTAACTGGCCCTGGAGTGCATATCGAGCTGTTAACGAGAGACAACCCTCTCCAGTTGAGAAACGCAATGGGTACCGAGGTTTCGGCCGCGATCATCAACGGCTCAGCGGGTCGTATTGTCGGTACAGTCTGGACGACAGGGAAGTATTCGATCGAGTTTTATCGTGTTGGCAACAAGTTGCTTATGGTCTATGAGACCTTCTCCTTTTTTACCGAGACTGCACCACGCGATACATGGCACAACTTCATGGGTCTTCCAGCCTGGGAAAGCCGGATCTATTACGGCACCCAAGGTGACGTGGGGTATGCCGAAACTCACGGTTCCGAGGCTCCGGCGCCCGAGATCAACGGAAAGAAGCTTCAGCAAGGTGCGGAGCTTCTGGACAAATTACTCAACAGGAGTTCCGCTCGCTGGGAACGACGATGAGGACGACGCGTCTCGCCACGGAGAAACCTTCTGGTGTTCGCGTTAAGAATGCTAGAAGCTGGCGGCTAGCAGGTGGAAGCTGCTGTTAGTCCACGTCCTTGGCGATCACCACCTGCACCGGGGGATCGTTGGTCAACTGGCTGTCGACGATCACTACCGTGCGGACCTCGCCGCCCGACAGCGCCAGGGAGGTCGACGTGAATTTCGGCGTGACCATTCCGGCCGGAGTAATCACCATCGTCACCGTCTGCGAGGCAAAGCTGACATAGCCGCAGGTGGAGCCGACCGGCAGCGAGGTGCACAACGGTATCGTGTTGGCCAGGGTCGAACTGCCGGGAACCATGTATACATCGACTGCGCCGGTGCGGGGCGCCTGGTTCAAGAATCGGAAGGCCGAGTGCCCCGCGGCCGCAGGTGTCTGCTGGTCTTCAAGCACCGTCACGATGTAGGCCGTAGGCGAAGCGCCGTTATCGGTGAGGAAAATGGAATGCTGCATGCCCGCGTTCAGGGTAGCGGCCGCGGCCACCAGGGTGGCGCCGCCCGTCGCCTGCGTCACCTTGATCTGTGCGGCGGGGGAGGGGGTTGCGGTGCCGTAGTTGGAGATATAGCCCTGACCGATGTTGCCGGCGAAGAGTGTGTTCTCGACATAGACGTTCACAGCCGGCGCGATGTACGAGGCATCGATGACACGAACCAGGCTGGTCGGAGTAAAGCCCGCGACATTGGTGCAGGACGACAGCCCCAGGACAAGCGCCGTCGAGAGGCCAGCCATAAATGCCCGCTGCGGCAGTTTCAAGGCGCGTCCCGTCCGGTGATTGGGGGATTCGTCCATCCGACGCTCCGGCGTAACTTTGCACGCCACGTATATCTATCTAGGATTCTGGGCTTGCTGCTCCCACTAATACTACAGGGGTAAAAGGAAGGGAGTTTACGACTTTCGGGCTATGGAGCGGAGGGGGAACAGGGTTCGGTAATGGGTGTTAAACCGCACGGCGGCGGCTGTCAGCTCGAACCCAGGTAGACGAAGCGGGCCAGGAACAACGCCGCCAGCACATACAGCAGCCAGTCCTGGCGGCGCAGTTTGCCGGTGATGGCGTGCAGCACCGCCCACGCGATGATGCCGAAGCCGAGGCCGTTGGCGATGGAGTAGGTCAGCGGAATCAGCACCAGCGTGAGGAATGCGGGCACTGCAACTAGCGGCTCGTGCCAGCGGATCTCGGTGATGGTGGCCAGCATCAGCGAACCGACCAGGATGAGCGCCGGAGCTGTGGCCGCCTGGGGCACGATGCCAATGAAAGGAGCCGCGACGATCGCACCTAGAAACAGCAGCCCGGTGACGATGGCCGTCACGCCGCTGCGGCCTCCCGCAGCCACGCCGGCCGTGGACTCGACATAGCTCGTCACCGTGGAGGTCCCGGTGAGGGAGCCGAACACTGTGGCGGTCGCGTCGGTGAACAGGATGCGGTTGAGGCGAGGGATGGAGTGGTCGGCGGCAATGAGGCCGGCACGCTTGGTGACTGCGACCAGGGTGCCAAGGTTATCGAACAGATCGACAAAAAAGAACACGAAGATGATTTCGAGCAGGCCCTTGGACAGGGCGCCGCGAATGTTGAGTTGAAACGCGGTGCCCGCCAGCGCCTGGAATCCGCCGCTCGTGGGAGTCCAGTGCACCAGGCCCAGCATCCACGCGATCGCCGTAACGCTCAGCACGCCGATCAGGATCGAGCCGCGCACCTTCTTCACTTCCAACGCAACCATGAGAATCAGGCCGAATAAGGCGAGCGCGGTGGTCGGATTCTTGATGTTCCCCAGGGCGACGAGCGTGTTGGGATCGCGCACCACCAGCCCTGCATGCTGAAAGCCAATAAACGCGATGAAGAGGCCGATGCCGCTGGCCACGGCGGCGTACAGCTCGTGAGGAATGGCGCGCAGGATCATCTGGCGGATGCCCGCTCCCGTGAGCGCCAGGAAGATGACTCCGGAAATGAACACCGCGCCCAGGGCCGTCTGCCATGGAATGTGCATCTTGATGCAGACGGTGTAAGTGAAATAAGCGTTCAGGCCCATGCCAGGCGCGAGCGCGATCGGATAGCGCGCCACGATGCCCATCAAGATCGAGCCGAAGGCCGCCGACAGGCAGGTGGCCGCAGTCACGGCGGGCAGCGGCACTCCGGCATCGGCCAGGATGGCCGGATTCACCAACACGATATAGGCCATGGTCAGAAACGTCGTGACGCCGGCCAGGATCTCGGTGCGCCAGTTGGTACCCAGATGACTGAATTCAAAATAGCTTTCGAGCTTTCGGAGCATAGACGGGTTCTTTTAGAAGACCACACACACGTCGTGGCGCAAAGCGATTTATCACGCCGCACCCGGGTTGAACCATTCGACCTCAGCGCGGATACTGCAAAAGGAGGTGCAATGATCGATGGGCGAGCGAATCAGGTTGACGGCGACCGACGGCCATGTCCTCGGAGCTTATGTGGCAAAGCCGGCCGGCGAACCGGTTGCCGGGCTGGTAGTTGTGCAAGAGATCTTTGGGGTCAACGAGCACATTCGCTCGGTGGCAGACGGCTATGCCAACGACGGCTTTCTCGCTGTCGCTCCGGCCCTTTTCGACCGCATCGAGCGCGACGTGGAACTGGGCTATGAAGGCGCCGACCCTCTAAAGGCGATGAGCTTCATTCCCAAACTTGATATTGACAAGGCGGTCATCGATCTCGCCGCCGCCCTCGATTTCGCAACCAAGACCAGCGGCAAAAAAGCCGGCGTGATTGGATACTGTCTGGGAGGGACCCTGGCATGGCTCACCGCCACGCGCCGCCATCCCGATGCCGCGGTGGGCTATTACGGCGGCCGCATCGGCAACTATGCGCACGAAGAGCCGTCGTGCCCGGTGATGCTTCACTTCGGCAAAAGAGATACCCACATCCCCGCGGAAGAAGTGGAGAAGGTGCAAGCTACGCACCCCGAAGTAGAGATCTACTGGTACGATGCCGGCCACGCGTTCAATGCGACGCCCCGCACGAGCTATAACGGGGAAGCTGCTCGGCTGGCGCGAGAACGGTCGCTTGCGTTCCTAAAGAAGTTCTTAGTTCACAGTTCGTAGTTCGCAGTCGGACCGCGACTCGCCGGCCAACTGAGAACTAAGAACTGTGAACTGCTTTTTCCGCGGCTTTTTCCGCTTCGAGGATTTGCCGTTTCCGCTCCACGCCCCAGCGATAGCCCGTCAGCGAGCCGCTGGCGCCCACCACGCGATGGCAGGGCACCAGCAATGCGACGCGATTGGTGGCGCATGCGCGGGCCACGGCCCGGGTAGCGTTGGGGTCGCCTAATTCGCGCGCGAGCTGGCTGTAACTGCGCGTTTCGCCGCGCGGAATCTGCCGCAGCGCCTGCCACACGCGGAGTTGGAAGACGGTTCCGCGCAAGTCAAGCCGTTCCGACGCCTGCGATGCGGCAGCGCTTCGGACGAGATCCGTGCCTTCTCGCACGCTCTGGAGCGCCGCATCCACGAGGGACGAGAGCGATGGGTCGGGCCGCAGAGATGCAGCCGGAAACTCCGCGCGCAGGCTGGCCTCGCCCTCGGCACGCGACCCGGCCAGCGAAAGCCAGCACAGGCCGCGGGTTGTTTCTCCCACCACCACCCATCCAAAGGGAGACGGGCCGGCAGCCCAACGGATCTCCTCGCCCTTGCCGCCCTTGGCAAAGCTCGCCGGCGTCATGCCGAGTTGGGCGCCTTCGTAGGCCCGGCTCGGCGACTCGTAGCCGGCGGTGTAGATGGCATCCGTCACTGCTTCTCCCTGCTTCAACGCGGTGCGCAGCTTTCCCGCCTTCAGCGCCCGCTGGTACTGCAGCGGACTGACACCCATCGCGTCCTTGAATATTCGCTGCACCGTGAACGGGCTGAGGCCCGCGACACGCCCCAATTCGGCCAGCCGCACCGGTCGGTCGACATTCCGCTCGAGGTAGGCACGAATCTGGTCCAAAGGATTGCCCCGCGCAGCGGAGGGACGGCAGCGGAGACAGGGGCGGAAGCCGGAGGCCTGGGCCTCGGCTACGGACCGGAAGAACAGCACATTGGAGCGCAATGGCCGGCGGCTCTTGCACGTAGGACGGCAGACCACGCCTGTCGTGGTGACGGCATAGAAAAATGTGGCCGCGGCATCGCGGGCCATTATCTGCTGCCAGGCTTGTTCCGGATCGATTGCGGATCGCGGCGAGGCCGTGATTCCGGGCCCGATCTCAGACTTCTCGAGTTGAGCAATCGTGTTCATGTGAACCATCGTCGCTCAGGGGCGATTTCAGTGCCACCCGGTTCTTGCGAGTAATTCGAAATTTGGTTGCCGGCCCGGCCAGAGGAGGTTTCAGGCGACGCGTGAGCCGGTGATCGATTTCACGTTTTGGTCAAGTTTGTGAGTTAAATCACCGGGATTTTCAGCCATTTTGCCCCCGTTTCTCCGGACCACCATGCGCGTAAGTATATGAATCCTGGTGCTTTGAATTACTTGAACATCTCAAAACCTGGGAAATTTTTTTCGTCCGCCGCCGCTTGTCCATCTGGTCGTTCGAAACGTGCGTAGAAGTAATGCGGACCGGTCGGTCATGATGGTTCCAGTTTGCGCGATTCGATCGAATAAATCTGCAAAGCGTGCAGATGATGTGCGCCGAGGTTTACCCAGCAGCGCAGTGAGAAATGCGAGCTAGTCCCAGCCTGTCAGCGCAGCCTCAGCCCGGGCCAGATCTTCTTCGGTGTCCACGCCAATGGTATCCGCGGGCGCCTCCGCCACATAGATATCGATTCCGTTTTCGAGCAGACGGAGTTGCTCCAGCCGCTCCAGTTGTTCCAGGCGGCCAGGAGGGAGGGAGGCAAACTGTTCCAGCGCGGCTTTGCGCCAGGCATAGATCCCAAGATGCTTGCGGTACCCGGTAAAGCCGGACCCGTCGCGATCGAAGGGGATGGTTGCGCGCGAAAAGTAGAGCGCTCGGCCGTCAGGCGCTGTGACTACCTTCACAGCATTCGGGTTGGCTGTTTCGTGTTCCGGGCAAGGAACCGCCAGCGTGGCCACCTGCACCTCCGGCCGATTGAAGAGGGCCAGCAGGGGGGGAAAGAAATCGCCGGTCAATGTAGGCTCATCCCCCTGGATGTTCACGTAGATATCGGCGTCGACGGTCCGGGCCACTTCGCGGACCCGGTCCGACCCGCTGGCGCAATCCGCGGACGTCATGGCCACCGGAATGCCGCGCTCCCGACAGACCGCCGCCACTTCCTCGGCGTCGGTGGCTACGATCACGGGGTCCATGAGCCCGCTGGCCGTGGCCGCGCGCCAGACCCACTCCACCATGGGACGGCCCGCCAGTTCCCGAAGCACTTTCCGGCTCAGCCGCGTGGAATGGAGACGAGCCGGGATCACGCCTGCGATCGTGGGAGATTTCATTGAGTTGAGTGTAGAAGCCGGGGAGCCGGACTGTCCCGCTGTGCCCATGGCATGGCCGGTTTGACCTCGATTCCAAGCCCCCGTATCATCTAGTTTGTCCCCAGCCCTTCCGGCGGAGTAGCTCAGATGGTTAGAGCGTGGGATTCATAACCCCAAGGTCGACGGTTCGATCCCGTCCTCCGCCACCAGAAAACTTACAGTTCCGATAAATTCCTGCCCCGGATTAACCTCGCATTTGAGTTATTGCACTATTTTCGGTGCATCCTGCTAAACGGCCTCGTCGCTCATTTCTTGAGGGGTACGGAGCGAGCTCTAGCAGGTTGCTGAAAAAAGACGAGGATGAGGCAAATCCGACGAAAAGATCTCCCTCGGCGGCTAAAGCCGCGCTGAAAATTGGTTGGGCTAAACGTACGGGCTGAAGCCCGTACCCTTCACGAAATGCTTTTTTCAGCAAGCTGCTAGAGCTGCTGCTTCACGTTGCCCAAAAAGGCAAGCGACTCCGGGCTGATAAGGCCCGTGCGATCGATGTCCAGATTGAAGGTGACCGGGACACTGGGGCGGTTGGAGGTGCGGACGTAGTCCGCAACGGAGGCGAGGGGGAAACGGGGTGGGGCCAGCGGCGTTTTGACGCGGCTGTGCACCCAGCCGGGATTGTCGAGGCAGACCTTGCGATGGGCCTGAAGATGGTCCGGGGTATATCGCGACGTGGGCACAGCGACAAGGTCGTTGGCCTCGCCGCCTTCGTAGTCCTGGTGGGTGGAATAGAGGAAGTGGGTCAGCATTCCAGAACTGAGGGTTACCAGGCGGTCCTCAAAGCCGGTCTTGGCCGCGGCGGTCCACGCTTCCCAGGGAAACTGGAAGCCGTGCATGTCTGTGGTCACGGAGTTGTAAACGCCGCGCGGGTCAAGCGAGTAGCAACTGTCGAACCACCATGCATCGAGGCGAGAGCCGTAGCGCGCGCCGAGTTCGCTGAGAATGGCGAGCAGGTTTGAAGCGAGACGGGATTTGTCTGAGGCGTGGTAGCCGACGGCATGTTCCCAGGCGGGGTCGTCGCCGCTGTTGCAGGAGTGGTTGTAGTAGAGGATGAAGCGGAGGCCGCGCGCGTGGCAGGCATCGGCTAGTTCGCCGATCATATCGCGCTTCGTCGTGCGGCCGGAGGCAACGCGGTCAACGGCGGCCGAGGGCGCGGGCAACATCTGCAGGGCATGGGTGCCGGTGAAGATCACGTACTCGGCTCCCGCTCGGGCAACCTGGTCGACGTAGCCCGCAGGGCTGAAGTGATCGACCGCCTCGTTGAAGGGCAGCCAGTCGTCTTCGCCAACCGGCTGGGACTGCGCCGTCCAGTGGGTAGAGATGCCGAAGCGGCAATTGGCAAACCAATCGGTATTGGCCTGGCGGTAGGCAGCGGCAAAGGCGGGACGTCCCACGGTCCCAAGCAGTGCGGCAGCAGCAAGGCGTTTCAGCGCTGCGCGACGAGTAAGAGAGCAGGGAGTTGACGAATCGCGCATTTACTTCTTCGGAGGGAATTCCGCCAACAGCTTCTTGATCGCTGTATTCACTTTTTCGAGCGACTGCTGCTTCTTATCGGGGTCGAGTTTCTGCACGACGGTGCCGTCCCACACTACCTTGTTGGTCGCCCGATCAATGAATTTCAGTTCGAGAGTTCCCTTGGGAAGACCGGTGCCTCCGCCGCCCGGCGGCCCCATTTGTCCGGTCCACTCCATGGGGTCCACGAGGGGTTTCTGGCAGTTGGCACAAGAGTCATCGGTGACTCCTGAGGTGGATCCGAAGCCGTAATCGATGCCGCCCCGCGAGATCAGGGTGAGATCGCCGTCTTTCTCCACGCTGACCAGTTCCTTGACCTGAAGCTCGCTTCGGATCGCGCCAATCACATTGGCGTATAGCAGTGGCCGGTTCTGGGTGATGGCCGGCGCGTGCCATGTATAGGTCCGGTAGCGGGAGAAATCGGCGCTCTTGTCGTAGCCGACTTTGACCTTCTGAGCGAAGCCGCAGGCGGCGGACATCAAGACGAGAAGAAGGACGGGGAGCTTTTTCATGCCGGAATTCATTGCTATCTGCTCTCGCGGATCTTGGGTTGATTGACACGCTGATCATACACGCCGGCTGTGCGGGCATTTCGGGCGCTCGCGCGGCACCCTCCGGCCCCCGATTGCGATTTCGCAAGACCGGCGATTCCCGATTACGGTATGATTTCGTCTATAGGATGAGCGGCCTGTATCCCTCAGTCACCCCACGAACGAAGAGCCGTTCGCGGGGACCCCGTTTCAGGCCGTCCCGGTGGTGTCTGTGTCTCGATTTTTCCAGCGACTTGTGTTCGTAATGGCTGCGGCCGTGTTTGCCGCCCTCGGCCTGGGATTTGGCCTGGGTGAGTTTGGCTTCTTCGGCGTCCACGCGGGGGGCGACCAGGACGGCGCCTACCGCCAGATGAATGTGTATCAGCAGGTGCTGAAGCGCATCCAGACCGACTATGTGGTCGAGCCGAACATGACGGACGTCACCACGGGCGCTCTCCATGGCCTGCTGGAATCGCTCGATGCCGATTCGAGCTACCTGACCGCCACCGAATACAAGATTTACAAGGACCGGCCCGCGACGGGTGTTGCCCAGGTGGGCATTACCGTCTCCAAGCGCTTTGGCTACGCCACCGTGGTCAACGTGCTGCCCGGCTCGCCGGCCGACAAGGAACACGTGGCTGACGGTGATGTTATTGAATCCATTGGCGATCAGTCGACACGCGAGCTGTCCCTTGCGGTGATCCGGCTGCTACTTGACGGCAAGCCTGGAACCTCGGTGAGCATGTCGCTGGTGAAGCCACGCAAGCCGGATCCGGACAAGCTGACCCTGGTGCGGACCATCGTCCCTGTTCCTGCGCTGTCGGAACAGCAATACGAGAATGCTTCGATCCTGTACCTCAAGCCCGTGGTCATCAACAAGGCCCGCGTGGATGAGGTGGCCGCCAAGATCAAGGGCGCCAAGAACCGCAAAATCCTTCTCGACCTCCGCGACGTCTCCGGCGGCGATCCGGACGAGGGGCTTCGCCTGGCTAACTTCTTCATCAATCAGGGCAATCTCGGCTCCCTCGAAGGGCAGAAGTTTCCCAAGCAGACGTTCACCGCTGACCCCGCCAAATACCTCACTGGGGCCCCCCTGGCGGTGCTGGTCAATCGCGGAACCTACGGCGCGGCGGAGTTGACCGCGGCAGCCATCGAAGGTGCCAAGCGCGGCGATGTGGTCGGCGAGCGCACCTTCGGCGAGGGCTCGGTGCAGAAGACAATTGATCTGCCCGACGGCGCCGCTCTCCTGCTGACCATCGCCAAGTACGTGGGTCCGGACGGGAAGAAGATTCAGGACGAAGCCGTGGTTCCCACAGTCCAGGTCGGACAGGCAGCAGAGGACGACACTGACCAGGATTCCGCTCCGCCAAAGGGTGACGAGCCCTTGAACAAGGCTCTCCAGCTCCTGAAGGCCAAGAGCAGCTAAGAGGTCACACTTGTCAGTTGTCAGTTGTCAGTTCTCAGTATTCGTGGTCAGGGCAATGGTCAGTCGCGCGGCCGGGAGTCACGTTTACGAGTGATTACTGACAACTGACAACTTTGATCCGCTCTCATCTCCCGCGCAGTCATGCGGCCTTGGGGATCACGCTGACAACTGGTGACTGACAGCTGACAGGTTCGATCCGTGCTACCCTCAGACATACAGCATTTTTCGCCCATGTTCGCTTGAGAAATGCCGATGAGGCCTGAAGCCGGTGGCTGCCACCCCTGCTCATTCTGCCGAACACAGCGGCCTTGGCCGAACGCATCGGCTTCCGCCGCAGGCCCCTCCGCTGCGCCTCAAGCTGGCGGGTAAACGAGCCTTTGCCGTTCTCATCATCCTGGCTGTGATTACCGGCTCTCTCGCCGGCCTCACCCTCGTCTACTCGGTCGACCTGCCTCAGATTCATGACCTGGAACGCTACCGCCCTTCCACCACCACCGATCTCTATGACCAGAAAGGCCGGGTCATTGGCTCCTTTGCCCTCGAACGGCGCATCGTGGTCAATTACAACGATTTTGCCCCCGTACTCCGCCAGGCCGTCATCTCCATCGAAGACAAGACGTTCGAGACCCACGGCGGCATCAATTTCTTTCGCATTTTTGGAGCCCTGATTCACGACCTGCGCACCAAGGGCCGGGCGCAGGGGGCCTCCACGCTGACCATGCAGCTGGCCCGCAATCTCTTCCTCTCCGCCGACCGGACGGCGTTGCGCAAGATCCAGGAAGCCTATCTCGCCATTCAGATCGAGCGCGCGTTCACCAAGGAGCAGATCTTTACCCTCTATGGAAACCAGATCTACCTGGGCAGCGGCATGTATGGGTTCGAAGCGGCCTCGGAATTCTATTTTTCAAAGCATGCGAAAGACCTGAACCTGACGGAATCCGCGCTCCTGGCCGGCTTGCCCAAGGGTCCGGCCGCCTATTCGCCGATCCTTAATCCCGACAAAGCGCTGCGCCGTCGCAACCTGGTGCTGGAAGAGATGGAATCGGACGGGGTGATTACCCATTCCGAGGCAGAAAAGTCGCGCCAGGCTCCGCTGGGCCTGCACGTGGTGCAGCCTGAAATGTCGGTGGCCCCGTGGTTTCAGGAAGAGGTACGCCGAGAACTCGAAAAGCGCTTCGGATCCGAAGAGGTGCATGAGGCCGGCCTGCGGGTCGACACTACCCTGGACCTCGACCTGCAGCAGACCGCCAACCACGCCGTGGCCGATGGACTGGCCGCTTACGAGCGGCGCCATGGCTGGAGAGGCCGGATCCAGAATGTTCTGAACGACGGTATTTCCATTGAAGACTACAAGCACCCCGACTGGGCACTCGCCAACCACCCCGGAGATTACGTTCACGCCATCGTGACCCGCGTGTTGCCACTTGAAGTCGATGCCCGAATCGGGTCCGAACAGGTGGTTCTGCTCGGCGGCGACTGGGCCTGGACCGGCCAACATTATGCGGATGCGTTCCTCAAGCCGGGCGATGTGATTTACATCCACCTCACCGATCAGATGGAGGGGTCGGCCCACCGCGCCCTGCTGGAGCAGGACTCGGGCGCGCAGGGCTCCATGCTGGCCATCGACAACACCACCGGCGATGTCCTGGCCATGGTGGGCGGCCGCGATTACGCGCTGTCGCAGTTCAACCGCGCGACCCAGGCCGAGAGACAAACCGGTTCCAGCTTCAAGCCCTATGTCTACACTGCCGCGGTGGAGGACGGAGCGAAGCCCGACGACACGATCGTCGACGCGCCGGTCAGCTTCGGCAGCTATACGCCGCATAACTACGAGAACGACTTCAAAGGGACGATGAGCCTGATCAACGCGTTTGCCGAGTCGCGCAACGTTCCGGCAGTCAAGCTGGCCGCACGGGTCGGCATCCGCAAGGTTATCGATGTCGCCCATCGCTTCGGCGTGACGTCCAATATTCCGGCGTATCTGCCGGTTGCCTTGGGCGCGGTCGAAATCACGCTCGAGGAACAGGTGGCGTCGTACTCCGTTTTCCCTAACGACGGCATCCGGGTCAAGCCGCGCCTGATCCGCAAGGTGTCGAATGCCGACGGGATCACTCTCTGGGAAGATGCGCCGCAGGTCGATGAGGTGATCAGCCAGCAGACCGCCCGCACCATGATGACCTTCCTGCGCGCCGTCACGGCTCACGGAACGGGGGCTGCCGCCTCGCAACTGAACCACCCGGTGGGGGGAAAGACCGGCACCACCAGCGACTACACGGATGCGTGGTTCCTGGGTTTCTCCCCCTCGATCACCTGCGGAGTGTGGGTAGGATTCGACAGCCGCGAGTCGCTGGGCGAGAAGGAGACCGGCGCCAGGGCTGCGTTGCCTATCTGGATGACGATCATGAAGCAGGCCATTATCGGCAGGGACAGTGAACAGTTCCTCGGAGAAGATGCGGCAGAGAGCAGGCCGGTGCTGAAGGCCGGGGCCGAGGTGCCGGCGAAGCCCGTCCAGCCGGCAGTTCCGCAGAAGCCAGCCCCTCCGTCGGTTCCGCCCCAAAGCTCCCGTGCCCCATCCTCGCGCGTTCTTCCTGGCGCGAGGGTGGGAGACCACAAATCCCTGTAGAAGCGTAGAACAATCGCATCAATCCACTCGTGACTGGCAGGGTTCTTGTGCCCGACGGCCTCGTGCGTCTTCACCATTCCGGGCAGTCATTTCCTCACCTTCAGCTGTTTTCAACGCCAGCCTTTGTTGGCGCGGATGCGCATGGAGGACGAATTTCTCCTCGCATTGGAACAAGTACGGCGCCGCTTTCAAATGCGCGTATACGCCTACGTGGTCATGCCCGAACACGTACACGTGCTTGTGAGCGAGCCGGAGAGCACGACCCTTGCCGCCGCGATGCAATTGCTGAAGACCAAAGTCTCGGTTCAAGCTCGAAAAGCTCAGAAAAGGGTCGCCAGTGACGAGCCGTTCTGGCAGGCACGCTATTTCGATCGCAACGTGCGCCATCACCCCCTATTTGTGACCCAGCTGCGATACGTCCACAGAAACCCTGTGAAGCGCGGCCTGTGCAACGCCCCCGAAGACTGGCCGTGAAGGTCGAGGTTGGTGCTCTCCACCCTTTCCGCAGAAGAAAGCGGAAAGGATGGGGCACGGAAGTCTCTGGGCGGCCGTCTTCCTACCTGACAAGCCGGAAATACCGCTTTGCGCGCGCCACGTCTTTGAAGATTTGGGCCTTCAGCGCCTCGGGATTGGGAAACTTCTCATCGTCCCGAAGCCGCAACAGAAACTCCACCTGGACAGGCGTTCCCTCGCTGATCTCTATCGGCTCAAAATCCAGAATGTGGGTCTCCAGGCTGAACCCCGCTCCTTCGAACGTCGGCCGATTGCCGATATAGCTGGCTCCCTGAAAACAGCGCTCCTCAATCGTCAGCCGCGTCACGTA
>Ga0206842_1108_pt1 | contig 14480 bp, 14 predicted proteins | sample Alteio_BWOrgCont_23_FD_152861 | JGI IMG/M metagenome (GOLD analysis project Ga0206842, IMG submission 152861) | Enriched cells from forest soil in Barre Woods Harvard Forest LTER site, Petersham, Massachusetts, United States -... | ecosystem: Environmental > Terrestrial > Soil > Temperate forest >...
CATATTGTTATGGGCGATAACTACGGAGATGAGTTTGTTTACGATCAGTCTGATGCTGCGCGGGTGAAAGAAATCCTGAAAATGGCTAATCGCTAGTTTAAGTCGAAAGTCTTGAGTCGAAAGGCTTAAGTGTCATTAAGTTTAGAAGACCGACCCTGGCGGGGGCAAATATTGGTAGAAAAAAGTCCGCGATAATGTCCGTGCCGTCAGGTACGGAACCTCCGCCATCCATCGGCGCAAATGTCTCTTCGTCAGTTGCGTACCTACGGAACGCTAATTTCTGTTTTGAATTTTCCTGTCAATATTTTGCACCGATGGTGCAATGTCAGGAAAACAGAAACGGTTAATTTGAGTACATTGGTCGAAAGTCGTAAGCCGCCATTTTCTCATAATGCATCAAAATCTCTATATTTTTTCACAAAGGACACGCAAACTTCTTCTAAAGCATCCCAGTCTTGTCGTATAATGACATCTTTTGGAAAAAGCTGGCTGCCTATGCCTACTCCATTTGCGCCTTGCTGAAAATAGTTGATAAAATTATCCAGCGTTATTCCGCCGGTGGGTAATAGCTTTACAAAACTTAATGGCGCTAATACTTCTTTAATATACCCCGGTTTCAGGTCCCCTGCCGGGAATAGTTTGACCATCGACGCGCCTAATGACCATGCTTTATAAATTTCGGATGGTGTATAGGCTCCTGGAAAAATAGGTACTTTTTCGGCGACGCAGGTTTTAATTACTTCTTCATTAATAATGGGTGTTACGATAAACTGCGCGTTGGCCGCCAATGCCTTTTCAAGATCGGTCATGCTGCAAACGGTGCCAGCGCCTATATTCAAAACACCTCCGAACAGGTCAGCAAGCAGGGCGATATTTCTCTCAGCATTCGGCGAGTTCATCGTGATCTCCAGGCAAGTAAGCCCCGACCGGCAGTAAACACCGGCAATCGTTTCGATGTGTTCGTCGGGAATATTCCGCATGATCCCGACTACTGGCATCGCGTTAAACAGATCAAATGAAAAAGCTTTGTTCATGAAAATATTTTTAATTGTTTACCAATTTTATAGTGTCCGTTTACCGTCGCTTCATCAGCTTGCTGATCTGAAAAACTATCAATATTTTGCCCGGGCAATAATTCCAGCAAGGCCGTGCGATAGTATTTGCCCAGATCCTGGCCGCATACCAAATTTATCGTTTCAATGTTGATGACAGCCAGATCCTTCAATTCAGCGCCAATCAACAATCCGCTCAAATAATTATAATTTTCTTTCTTTGAATAAACATCGAATAACTGGTTTGTCCTCAGCTTAAAAATGGCATTCAGCAGATTTGATGATTTGGCATCCCTCACACCTTTTTTAAAAGTTTCCAAATCATCGTTACTATCATTCCCCCCATTTGATTCCACAGCATTTTTTAAAATGCTGTATCGGGTCAACAAAGCAAATACTTCGCCCGTCATATACGTTTTAAAATCAACCACCTGGTTATTTTTGACGGATAGATGCTTTGAGTGTGTGCCAGGGAAAATAAACAATTCATTTTTTATTATACGGTCGGGTTCAATACAGCCTATTAACTGGGTTTCCTCTCCCCTCATCACGTCACCGGCAGTTCTCACACCCGATATGACATAAACATCATGTTTAAATCCTGTTGTGGCCGCTGTAAATGCTGTTTGAATACCAGCACCATCAACCGAAAAAGGAACGGCGGTATAGGGTATATCAATAAACCCAATGGAAGAAGATGCCATCCCCGAAATGATCAAAGGCGCCCCCGACAAAGAAGCATTCATCCTTTCTTCGATGCTTTTGATGTGCCGGCCGACAATTTCAAGATAAAAACCGGGCCTTTTTATTTCCGGAAAATTGCCCTGTTGCCACAGGTCGAAAATTACGGCAATACCTTCATCTGATGTTTCTTCGCACAATACGCTTCTGTCCTCAACCGAAACAAGCCTTAACCTGAATGATGAGGTACCCCAATCGCAGCTCAAAAAATAATTGGTCATATTCCAGCTAATGCGCTATATGTTAAGCGTACCGTTCTCTTAGCAAATCCATCATAAAAACATTAACGTCCCATTGGCTTACCACCGGTTGCTTTGTATAAGGAAGTAAAGGCAAATAAGGCGGCGCACCAAACTCTGAGGTAACAGTCAATCTTGCTGCATTTTCGGATCGTTTTTTTGCGACTACTTTATCCCAGCATTGCAGGTGAAAATCCAACGCTTCTTTCCACTCCGGCGCTCTCGGATCCGAGATCTGCGGCCCTTCAGGATAACCCACGCGCGAGTGGATATGATCCGTGCGGGAAATTGCCAGATCTACAGCCTCCGGCTGATCGTGCAAAAAACTTTCGGCCGTATTACACCAATGCGAGATATCCAATGTAATACGCAGGTCTCCGATTTTTTCCAGGTATGCCGCAGTAATATGCGCCGCAAAACTAAACTTGCCGCGGTGGGTTTCGTGCAGAATTTTAACGCCTGTATTTTCAGTGACGGCGCTCGCCAGGTCAATAAGCTGTTTATTTTGTTCGAAGGAATAGTAATCCTTCCCTGTTTGTGAATTTATGAACAAGGGGTTTGCCGTAGCAAGGTTACGAAGCCGTTTTTCAAATTGCTTATAATGCTGATCGAAGTCCCTTTCAGAAGTCTCGTAATGCTGGGCGATAAATTGAAGGTCATGCTTCCCCAGGCTGTTCAAAATCAAATCTTTTTCCTTTTCATCATACGGCAAACTGGCCTCAACACCATTATATCCGGCTTGCTTAACCGTATGCAGAAAGGTGTCCCAGTCAACTGCTTCCTGTCCCCATCTGGGGCAAAAAAATAATATCTCCATTTTTCCTCAACAAAATAACCATGCCAAATATAGCATCTTTATTTACCGGCAAGGTCAATTATTGTTTAGTAACCAGTGGATGTGCGTTGCTAAATTTTGTAAATTTATTTTTGTTTCTAACTGAACACATCATGTACAAAGCATTGTATTTAAGCCCGATGGTGCCCTCGTATAACATAAAGGCGACGCTTAATTTTTTTGTTGATCTTTTCGATTTTAAGGTAGCGATGGATAACGAAGGTTATGGCATCGTTTACAAGGACAATCACCTGATCCACATATTAAATGCAGGTATTGATATTGGAGAAATGGAATTTTACCTGGAAGTGGATGCTATAGACGCACTTTGGGATTCAATTAAAGAAAAACTCGGCGACATAAAGGTGCGGGCCCCGTTCGACAGGGAATATGGCATGCGCGAGTTCCACATTATTGTGCCGCATACCAAAACCCTGATGTTTGTAGGGCAGCCTATAAAAACCTAAAGTTAACCTTCCCGAAGCACCGACAAGATATTACCCGCTGGGTCCTTAAACCAGGCGATATCGGGACCCCTGCCATCGCCACGCAAAATTCCTTTGGCATCCGTTTTTATCGGCTCATCGTATTGTTCGAAAGTGATGCCAAATCTGATCAGTTCATCAACCGTTTTCTCAACATCAGCCACCGGGAAGTTGAGTATGGTAAAGGTTGCGGGTACATGGTTTGGCTTTGGATAAATAATGATCCTGGCTCCGCCGCTAATATGCAGCGTCGTGATGCCCATTTCATTTTCGGAAATTTCTATCCCAAGCTTTCCATTATAAAATTCCTTTGCTTTTTGCATGTCGTTTACCGAGAAACCGCTGAATGCTTTTGTGTTTTTAAACATGATTATTGGTTGATTAAGTTGGATTCCGTTGACTAAGTTGATTACGTTAAATTTACGGCCATTCAGTTATAAAAATGCGGTGCAATAGCGCCAAACAATGGGCCTTATAATGACAATCTACGCAACAAATTGTTCTGAAAAACTATTGTTTAGCGGGCACTCAAATTCCTATCTGCCTTATGTTAAAATGGTTAAGTAAGAATTTGATCTATTTAATGAAATAGTAATCATATTATCCATACCTTTATCGTCTCACATGGAAGAAAGACAATATTTAACTACCTGGAAAAGGTACCTGCCTGTTATCCGCCTGCATATAAAAAAGAGCATTGTTTCCGAACAACAATTTAAATTAAATATACAGGATTTTGAATCAGCGGGCGACCGCGGAAAATCAGGATATACATTTAATATTCAGATGGAAAATGGAAGGGTGATCAATAACATCAGCGGATCTGCTGTTGCCAGGGATCTTTTTGAAGCCTTAAAATCCGACGACGCAATAAAAGCTATGCTTCAGGATAAAAGTGTGAAAATAAGTGTTGGAAAATCTTTTATGCTCACTATCAAGACAAGCCACATTTCGGTCTACAAATAGGCTGCGCCTGCTATAAGTTCAAAATAGTCGACTATACCCTATCGGGAGTTTAACTTCGCGCATAAACGTGGTGCGTAAATACGCTTTATTTTCCGTGATGAGATAACTACGTTTTACTGGTTTTCTCTACCTTTAATAAAATAAAACAAACCTTTTTTCGCACTTTTAGTTTAGCTTCTAAACAATCTGTTATGGATACAAACCGACTTTCCCCTGCAATTGCCAAGGCATTGAACCGCCAGATGACCAACGAGGCGCACAATGCGCAGATCTATCTTTCATACGCCTCGTGGGCGAATGAAAAAGGCTATGATGGCATCTCTAACTTTTTATTCAGGCACGCCAATGAAGAGCGCAACCACATGATGAAGATCCTGGAGTATATTCTAAAAAGAGGCGGCAAAGTGGTGGTTACCGAAATACCCGGCCCGGGGCCCGATCCATCAAGTGTAAATGATTGTTTCGAAAAAATATTTAAATCAGAAGTGGATAACACCACTGCTATTTACGAGATCGTCAACATGAGCATGGCCGAAAAGGACTGGGCGACCTGGAATTTTATGCAATGGTTTGTAAAAGAGCAAACCGAAGAAGAAACCCTGGCGATGGACCTGCTATCAAAAATAAAAATTGCCGGCGGTGCAACTGCTAAAGATGATGCGCTTTACGCTTTGGATACCAATTTAGCTAAAACACCCGATGATGCCACCCTGGCACAGGATGTTACGGTTGAAAATCCATAAGGCGATTATCAATATATTCATTGCCGTCCGCTTTAGCGGGCGGAATAGTTCATTAGCCTATTTTTACGAGTCCCGTTGGCCGAAGCCAACGGCAATGAATGTCTATCTATTATGAGAGGTGGAGATTCTATACACTCAATTAAAACACTGACTAAACGCCACCAATACTTTTAAAAACACTTCACGGTCAACACCGTAGGCGGCCGGATGATCGGGCCTTACGGGCCGGCCATTTTTATATTTAATGGGGAACAATGCAATAAAATCGCGGATGGAAATCTCATAACGCAGCCATGGATCGCTGCGGTGGATATCCTCCAGTCGCATCTCAAAAAGCGGTAGGCTTAATGGGTCGTTTTTCATGCCCTAAAAGTATGCAAAAAACTATTATTGGCTAATTAAAGTAACATAACTTGTTGCAGGGATCTTAAACTTTGCCTTACCATTTTTCACGGTAACCGGATCTCCTTGCTGCATGTTTAAGTCTTTACTGGTGGTATAAATTTGCAATTGTTTTACACCGAGGGGTAAGCCCGATAAGGTAACTTTTCTTTCTGTACCATTATTTACCAAATGTATCGCATAAACCGATTTACCGTTGTCGCCCATGGCTGCACATGAAATATCCGGTCTGTCGCAGTTAATGGGCATGGCAAATAGACCTTTGGGAGTAATCGATAATTGCTTCAGGTTCCAGAAACGCTGGCCCGGGTGTAAGGGTTCGTTATTGCCAAAAATACCACCGCCTATTAACGGCGAATAATCCGATGTAAGCTGCCATTGTAATATGGATTCAGGCTGACAAATAGCCAGCAATCTTGTGTACAGGTTAATTTCTTTTAGCGCATAAGTTTGCTCCTGGAAAATATCGGGGTAGTTCCAGGCGGCCGCATCAATGCTGCCCTCACCAACGATCAACGGAACGCCCAGTTTGGTGGCCGCATCGGCCCAGTGCTGTAAAATATCGGTATCCCAGCCCCGCCATGAATGGAAGGAGATCGCGCCGATATAGGGCTTTGCTTGTGGGTCATTTAATGCAATGTCAATAAATCTGTAGGTTGTTGCATCTGAATTATCGCCCAGCAGCATTTTGGTTTTCAACCCGCGTGAGGCGAAATAGGCGCCGCAGCCTTTTATAAAATCATCGTGATCCTGTGCGGTTAAACGGATGTTAATGCCGAGATCAGACTCGTTGAATGAAAAGTATGCAACCTCAGTACCATACTTGTTTTTTAAATATTGGATATAGTCTGCAATAGACTTATAAATAGCATCCATATTGGCCTTGTTTAAAGGATTTCCCCAAATACCATTAACCGGCCTGAAGTTTACTTTACCTTCGACGGCCCAATTTGGCGGAAACCACGCCGAAAGAATGATCGGAGCCCCGGTGCTATCCACCCTGCGAGCCATTTCCATTGCTTTTTTTACCGCCGGGTGTATTTTTCCGGAGTCAGCAACCAGCGTGGGGTCAACATCCTTATTTGGCTGCCAAAAGCGCCATGGCATTTCAACCCTGCCAAAAGCAACCCGCAGATTTTGAAGACAATAATCAATTACCTGGGGATCGGCTTTGGGATTTTGCAGGCGAAAATTGCCGCCCAGGCCATCAAATTGCATTCCATGCTGTGCGGTATTGAGGGTCAACTTAACGGGAGACTTATCGATATCACCACCCGCCTTTATCGTGAAAACCTTTTGTACCGTATCCCCTTTGCTCATGCCGTTTACCTTCAAGCCGACATAAAACTCCAGGTTATTTTTACCGCCGGCAGTATTTTTTCTTATCCTCACCGTTTCAGGGCCTTCGAATTTTATTTCGAGGTTTTTGCCGGGCGATTTAAATTCCGCACCCTTTGCTGTACCATCGTAGTTGCGTCCTGCATCAACGTAATGTTTAAACTCGTCGTCTCCGCCCGGCAGGCGCATACTACCCTCAGCGGGCAGTGTCAAACAAAAAAACATGCCGTCGTATGCGTTATCGGCATGTGCATTTAGTGTAATCGTAACTTTTATCTCCCCGCCCGATAGATCTTTTACAGTTTCCTTAATAAACAAGCTGTCAATATTGGTGGTAACTATTTGTTCGTCGCCATTGCGTTTGTAGTGCGGGTGCTGCCTTTCCTTGCCTGTAGCCGTAAAATGATCCCCTTTAACCACTTTGATGCTGCTTTCAAAGTCAAACAACTGGCCGCTTTTACGGATTCCGGTAATATTCCCCCATGGCTCCACTTCGGCCTGGCTGAAAGCTTCATTAGCAAATGTCATTAAAATGATCAGGAGGGTAAATAAACGTAAGAGGCTGGATTTTTTACGGGTGCTTGTGCTTTTCAAAGTATTTTGGTTAGTATTTCGGAAATAATTGTATCGATAAATTTAACTGTAATTATGACGGATTTGGGATGATAATAAAAATATTACCTGGGGAGCTATTTCTTCTTTTTAGAATGGTGGTGTTTTGCCCCATCTTTAGCATGGGAGCTGTTGCTTTTTGAATGATGTAATTTCCTTTCGTGCAAATGCTTGTGGTGTTTACCCTTGCGATCGTGCTTCGCAATACGCGGCATAAAATCGATCGCCTCAGGATGTGCTGCAGGGTCAAACGGATTATAATAGTAAATGCCTTCTTTATCAAATAACGGGAGTTCAGCCTTGAGCCGGGTGTCGAATGATGATTCATTTTTTAAGGCGGGGTCCGTCCAGCCCGATTCGGCTAAAGCGGCCAGGCGCGGATAGGTCATAAAATCCAGTCGCTTTTCCGATCCTATAGTTTCCGTCCAGATATTGGCTTGAATGCCGAGTACCAGTGGTGAGCTTAACTCATCATCTGGTAATACTTTATCCGGGAAATTATAAATGTCAGTCAGGCTATTAAAGTAAAGCCCGTTCCACCTGCGGCCCGAGATATGTGTTTTATCCTGCACAAAATCCAGGTATAAAGGCAGCCTCGGGCAAAGCACCACATCATATTTCTTTTGCAGTGACAGCCCCAATTGCGACGGAAAATTTTGCCGCCACCAAAAAACGATGGTTTTGGCCGGGTTGAGGTTTGTACTGGCTGCTTCGTCCCAACACAATACTTTATCATCCATTGCGATAACAGTATCTGCCATCCTGCTAAAAAAATAATGTTCCAGGTCATCGAGTGAGGTAAACTTATTTTTTGCCAGCAATGCGGTTATCTCCGGCCGGCCGGCCCAAGCCTGGTTACCCAAAGCCACTTCATCGCCGCCTAAATGGATCATATGCGATGGGAAAAGTGTATTAACTTCCTTTAAAATGTCGGCTAAATAACTGTACGTTTTCTCATTTCCCGGGTCGAAAGTGTAATTTTCATAATTGCGGATGCTGCCACCGCTAAATTCCGGGTAGGCTTTGTTGGCGGCTGTGGCATGGCCCGGCATATCAACTTCGGGGATGATTGTTATAAAACGGTCCTGCGCATAGGCCACTATTTCTTTTATATCGTCCTGGGTATAATATTTTGCCGGCGCCAGCGAATCGGTATGGTTACCGATGCCGCCGACCTGTGCCAGCCGTGGATATTTTTTTACCTCCATGCGCCAGCCGTCATCATCCGTAAGGTGCCAGTGAAATTTATTTAGTTTGTAAAAAGCCATCCAGTTCAGCAACTGTTTAACCTTTTCTTTGCCAAAAAAATGCCGCGACTCATCCAGCATAAACCCCCGCCACTGGTATCGTGGCGCATCTGTTATTTCACCCGCAGTTATATTGATCGGATTACCTGCGGGCTGTGCCCTCATCAATTGGAGTAAGGAGATGATACCGTAAAAAACACCCTCGTTACCCGACGAAGTGATGGTGATCTTGTTGCGATCGATCTTTAAATCATATGCGCCGGTTACTTCCCGGCTGTTTACCAGTTTCAGATCAATTTGCGCCTTCTGCTCGTCAGGATCAACTGCAATAGCCACTCCGTTTGTTCTCTTCAGTTCCGTTTGCAGGTAATTTGCCAGCGGCAGCATGGCGTTATCGTTCATTCCGATAATGGTGTTGCCGTTTAGCTGAAAGGTGCCCTCAGTTTTTACAATTGACTTCGGCAGGGGAATAATATTGATATTTTGAGCTGATACGATTCTAAAAAATAGAATAAAAAAGATCAGGGAGAAAAATTTCATCCCACGAATATATACGAATGAAAGACAATATAATAAACGACTGCCAAAGAATTATTAACACTGATTTCATTTCTAAAATAGAAATCAGTGTTAATCATAAAATCATTTAATCTGTGGTCTATTTACCAAATGGCGGCAGCCCGATCAATTGCCGGTATAAAGGCAGATCCATCCTTGGCTGTGCGGATTTATGGAAGTTTTTGCAATAGTAAACCTGCAGGGTATATTCCGGGCCGTTGCGGATGATCTGTACATCGGGCAATTGGGTTACACTGTCAAAAAATGGTTTTACATTCATGTCGATAAACGGTTCATGATGATCGCCAATAATGATGCAATCTTTACCTACCAGGGTTTTCGGATCAACTAAAAAGGCCAGATTTCGCGGATCAGGATCAAATACAATGATATCTTTTTTACCCTTCAGTGCCCAGTCGATCTTACCGGTGAGCCACCAGCGGGTGCTGCCTGTAAAGATATTAGGGTTATCCAGCCAGCCTTCTTTTTTAAAACGGGTTTGGATATCTGTATAATCAACCCCCTGGATGGTTGGGTCGAGGTTATCGCCGTGGAAGAAGTGTACAACTGCCTTCGGCCCGTATGCCGACCAAAAACCGGTTACCCAATGCGTACCCAGCACGCCAATAGTGATAACCGTAAAATAAATGGAGAAGTTAAGCCAGCGGCGGGTCAACCTTCGTTTTTCGGGCGTATTCAGGCTTCTGTCGATGGCAAAACCCAGGGGCATAAACAGCATCATATAACCCGGCGCCTGCCAATGGAAATGGAATTGAAGATCGGACCACAAGGTAACCATCGTAAAAAATACGATCGGCAATATGGCCATCCAAAAGGTAAAACTATAAACCAGCAATTGTTTGCGCAGCTTGAACGAAATAATAAGCTGGTATATGGTAGGGAACCAGATCCAGGGCAGCAAAAATGCGCACTGCCCTAAAATACTACGGCCAAACCAATCGGGGTGTAATTGGAATTTCCCGCTTGCCCCTGCCCTCGAGCCCTGGAAAACAAATGACACCCAGTTATTATGATAATTCCACCAAATGATGGGCGATGCCATTAATATGGTGATGATAACGGCAATATAAGGCCCGGGGTGCTTTAGCCAGTGACGTTGATTTTTATTGGTAGCGATGTACATGAAAACACCAGCGAATAAAAACAGCACGTGATATTTGCTGAGCGTTGCCAAACCCATGCTGATACCGACAGCCAGCCACAGCAGCCAGGTGCGGCGGGTGTTGCTGGTGGCTTCGGAATGTTCGGAACCCGGGCCAACCATAAGTTCAACAATAAAGTAAGTAGCCAGCAACCAGAAAAACATTAACGGTGCATCGGGCTGGTACCAGGATGCAATAGCAACGGTAAACAAAGCGCTTAAATTCATTACAACCACTGCCCAGAAGCCGGATTTGGCGTTGAACAGTTTCCTGGTGATCAAAAACATCAGCCAGCTTGTGCCCGCAAACAACAATACTGATGCAAACCTGATCCCAAAATTAGTTAGCCCAAATAACTTGATACTTAAGGCGCCCAGCCAGAAAAACAAGGGCGGTTGGTCAAAATAGCTAAGGTTAAGATGCAGGGCACCCCTGAAATAGTAGGACTCGCCATTACCTAAGCCTGTATACGCGGCAATGAAGCAGCGCAGCACAAAAGTTACAATAATGAGGACGATGGTGAAGGATGCCGCGTTTTTTTCAGTGAGTTTTTTCATCAGGACAGATACCTTGTTTGCAGGACGACAAATCTCTAAAAAAAATTATGAATTATAAGGGGTTTTATTTGGGAGGTTTTCATCATCCCGAAATCCATTTCCCAACAAACGGAATCTTGTTTACTATCCATTCCAATATTAACGAAATAACAAAGCAAATGAGCGCGGTAAGCGGGATGCTTAAAATGGGCAAGCCTAATTTATAGCTAACGCCAAAAAGATCATCCAAAAAGTACAATATCAGTGCATGGGCCAGGTAAACGCCATAATTGTATTTTCCGGCAAAATCCCTAACATTGATAACTACTGGCGGCATCTTTGCTACCGTAAGTTTTGCCAGCATAAAGGCGCTGACGGCCAGTAATAAAACAGCCGGGTTAACCGGTTCGTACAGCATTGTTCCGGGGTATTTGGGGTAGGAAATAAGGAACCTGCTACCAATTGCGATCAATGCGACGCTAAACAAAAACAGCAGACACATCCATAAGCGCAGGTATTTTATATTAAAATCCTTATTGGCCAAATAATAACCTAACACCAGGTATCCGGCAAACCCGGCAAAATAATGCATATCAACTGATGGGTTAAACCTCGACAGATAAGGCTGGGTGATCAGCATTACGCCAATCCAGATCACCAGGAAATAAACAATCTCTTTTTCGGATGCGTTACGTACAAATTTGCCAATAACCGGAATAAAGAAATACAACCCGATGAGCATATAAACGTACCATAAGTGGTAGGATGACCCGGTTTTTAGCAAATGCAACACCTGGCTGATGTTCGCCCAGGCATCGCCCCCGAAAGTAATTTCTTCGTTATACCACGAGTACCAAACGTAAACCAGGCTCCAGAACAGGAATGGCACCACTACCCTGCCTAACCTTTTTTTCAAAAAACTGCCGATCTCGTATTCTTTAGGAAGTAGCAACGCCCCGGTGATCATCACAAAAACAGGTACGCCAAAACGGGTAAGCGCATTTAACAGATCAGCGGACCACCATTCCGACATTGGCACTTTGCCATATTGCATCAGTAGGGGCGACGAACAATGCAAAATGATTACCGCATACAAAGCGATCAGCCTTAAATTGCTGATCCAATCGATGTTTTCAGTTTTGGGCGGTGGTGATGTCAATGATGTAATGGTTTTTCTAAAAAAGCAATGAGGCTAAATATTTAAGTGCCCGAAAGACTTAAGGAATCATCTTTGTCATTCTGAACGTAGTGAAGAATCTTCTAAAATCGATACGCGGGCTGCTTATCGCGCGGAGAAGATCCTTCGCTCTCGCTCAGGATGACAAATTGGTAAATTTAAAAAATCTCGACAACTTAAGGTTTAAAAGCCGATAGCTACATACGACCAATAAATATCTACTTCTTATAATACACTTCCAACTCCTTCAACTTCGCCACCTGGCTATGTTGGGGATTTATAAAGATCCTCACTTTCCTGATCATTGCATGCGCTTCTTCATAGGTCATCCCTTTTTTTATCAGGTAAGCCATCGCCATTGTCGGCCCGCGGCCTAATCCCTGCCTGCAATGTACATAAACAACACCGCCGTTTTTTATCTCTTCGTCAATAAAGTTAGCGCCTTTTATCAAAACTTCCAGCGGCGGCGGGGTATTGTCCACGGTAGGCAGGTGCAGGTATTTTATCCCTTCGTGGGCGGCATCATCATAATCATTGTGCATCCGCATATTTACTATTGCCGTTACGCCAAGGGCCTTCAACTTTTTCAATCCCCATAAATTATATTGGCTGCCCAGCATCAGGTTGGGTGTTATCATCGACCTGCTTAGCCTGGGAACACCGGTTACAATGCGGTGCGCATTATCATACATATAGTCGAGAACAAGGCCGACTCTGGTAAAAATATTCATATATCGTCCTGTTTTGCTCCAAATATGGACTTTTTGATGTTCAGAAAGTCTTCTTCGACCAAAATTCGGTGTTATCGCGGTATTTTTTGGACAACTGCCGAATATTTTTTGGCAGAAACCCATTTAAAACTGCCTGTACCAAATTAAATTTCGTCCATTATTAGTTAAAAGCGGTATAAAATCCTAATTTTAGCGCCTCAAAATTGATACAAGAATATCAATCATTTATGGTATAAAAAAAGGAAAAATGAAAGTTTTAAAATTTGGCGGAACATCCGTAGGAAGCCCCGAAAGGATGAAAAAACTGCTGGATATTATTGATCCCGCCGAGCGGCAGATCGTTGTTTTATCGGCCGTATCCGGCACCACAAACAGTTTAGTTGAAATCGGACAAGCCTATTTATCAGGCGATAAGAAAAAGGCCGCAAGCCTCATCACCGTTTTAAAAGATAAGTACGAAATTTTTATAAAGGAACTTTTCGCCAAGCCTGAATACTTGGAGCAAGGCAAAGAAGTGATAGATTACCACTTTTTGTTGTTAAGCAACCTGGCTAATGATCTGTTTACTACCATTGAAGACAAGATCATACTGGCGCAGGGCGAATTGCTCTCGACTACCTTATACCATGTTTATTTGAAAGAGATCGGTGTGCCATCTGTACTGCTGCCGGCGCTTGATTTTATGAAGATAGACGAGGATAATGAACCTATTGTTGATTATATATCCGAACATTTAACACCTTTGCTTGAACAGCAGCCCGATAATAACCTGTTTATTACCCAGGGCTATATATGCCGAAACAGTTTTGGCGAAATAGATAACCTGCGTCGCGGCGGCAGTGATTATACGGCATCGTTGATCGGCGCGGGCATCCGCAGCGAAGAGGTACAGATCTGGACCGACATCGACGGCATGCACAACAACGACCCGAGGGTTGTAAAGGGCACAAAGCCGATAGCGCAATTATCATTTGACGAAGCGGCCGAGCTGGCTTATTTCGGGGCAAAAATATTGCACCCGCAAAGCGTTTTCCCGGCGCAAAAATATAAGATCCCGGTTCGCTTGCTGAATACAATGGACCCTAAGGCATCGGGCACGCTGATCACCAACACCAGCGAAAAGGACAGGATCAAGTCCATCGCCGCCAAAGATGGCATTACTGCCATTAAGATACAATCCAGCCGCATGTTGCTGGCACATGGTTTTTTGCGGAAAGTGTTCGAGGTTTTTGAGCGGTATAAAACTTCGATAGATATGATCACTACCTCCGAAGTTGCAGTTTCGTTAACCATTGATGATACTTCCAGCCTGGATGATATCATTAAGGAATTACAAGCATTTGGCACGGTAGATACAGATAAGGAACAAACCATTATCTGCGTAGTAGGCGATTTCGGCGCCGAAAAGCACGGTTATGCGGCAAGGGTGCTGGAAGCTGTAAAACATATCCCCATCCGGATGATCTCGTACGGTGGCAGTGATCATAATATGTCGCTATTGATACATACGGCGGATAAAACGGAGGTGTTAAGGAGCCTGCATAATAGATTATTTTAGCCTCACGCTGCCCTTTCCAACGGAGAGGGTTCTAAAAGGAAGTTTAATATTAACCCGTTAAAAAAGTCCTCTCGTTTGGAGAGGATTTAGGTGAGGC
>Ga0206842_1109_pt1 | contig 14329 bp, 9 predicted proteins | sample Alteio_BWOrgCont_23_FD_152861 | JGI IMG/M metagenome (GOLD analysis project Ga0206842, IMG submission 152861) | Enriched cells from forest soil in Barre Woods Harvard Forest LTER site, Petersham, Massachusetts, United States -... | ecosystem: Environmental > Terrestrial > Soil > Temperate forest > O...
GAAAAGGGTGATCTCGAAGCCGCCGAGACCCGGTTCCTCTGTCCCGAGCTGGTTGTCGGCGACCTGGCCGCCTGCGTCGTTCTCGCCGTTGAGCGGGAAGTCGTCTTCAAACACAAACACCGAGAGCTTGGCCGTCGGCAGCGGAGTGGGCTGCGTCAGCAGCGTGACTGCCGCGAACGTGGCGGTGCACGTCGTGCCCGGTTTGCAGGGGGCGGCTATGGGCGCGCCGCCCATGCCATGGCCCTTTTGGGCGTTGCCGGTGTTGAACGGGTTGGCAGCATCGCCCGGAAGGACCGAGATGTAGTAGCGCTTGGTTGGATCGAGCAGAACCTGGCTGGGATTCACAGTCAACTGCTGTACTCCGGTGGTTCTGCATACACCGTTGCCAACATCGCAAACGGCGTCTACTCCGCCCATGGTTTGTCCACTTTCGCAGGACAAAGCCCCGGTGCAGCCTGTCGCAACGACCGGCATATAGCTGGTGTGGAAATTCGTGCCAAAGGTGGGGACGATGGGAACACCCGGTCCGGTTGTGCCGAAAGTTCCGGTCGTGGCGGTGGTCTGACACCCCGCGGGCGGAGGATTCGTCGTGCAGTTCGGATCGATGTAGAAGGTCCGGTCTTCCTCAATGATCCAGCGGTAATCGGGGATGGCCGTGACCTCGTCGTTGCCGTCAACTACCTTCACGCTCAGCCCGCTGCCGGTCGGGAACACAAGGCTTACGGTCACCGGGTTGCTGACGATTCCATAGGAGCTCTTGGCGCGGAAGGTAAAGCTCGCGGATCCCCCTGCAGTGGTAGCGTTGCCCGTTCCGGCAACGAACCCGCCATTGGCATCCGCATAGACTGTAAGGCCAGCAACGGTGACAATGCTCGTGGTGTCGACGATGAGCGGATAACCTGCCGAGTCTTTGCAACTCGCCAGGATACCGGGCGTCTTTACGGAAATGTAGTTGGACGAATTCGACGTGAAAGTGGGCGCTGGGACGCACGTGATATTGGCGGCGGCATCGACCGCCGCTGCGGATATGGTGACGGTGGCGCATGCGGGCCCTGAGGTAGCGCCGTTACCGCAGTAGGTAAAGGTCGTCGGGCTGCCCGTATAGGTGAATGTTCCGTCCAGATTCAGCATAAGTCCGGGCACTGTTCCCTGGACAGTCACGCCATAGATGTTGGTATCGTTGGCGATCACGCCCTTGGCTGGATCTGAAACCGTAAGGGTCTGGCCCGGAGCGAGGTTCGGATAGTTATCGGCAACAGCCATTGCAGCTGCTCCGGTGAGACCAGCCGGCAGCGTCGCGCCATTGATGCCGATATAGCCGAACATGCCGGTGTCATGCCCGGTTGCATTGCCCGACAGGCTCAGCTGGCGGTCAAAGACCGGCAACGGCGAAGAGCCGGCGGCGGGCACATTCACCATGACGTCGTAAGTCTTGCCCGCGGCCATGAAGACTTCGCTCTGCACGCGGGGAAGGCCGGGAAGGGGACTGCCATCTTCGGCGATCAGCGAGAAGCCGCCAACCGCCGGGGTGGCGGTTTGCGACCCGACGATCGAAGGAATGTGCATGCGAAGGCCCGCGTTCACCATGCGCACAAGGACGGTGCCCGCCACGCCGGATGCGGGCGTAGCTGCGAACACCGAAGATGCAGCACTGGTCTTGTTAAACGCCACGCCATTGATCGTGTAGTAAAGCGGCGTGTAGTTCACTGCGGGGGGATAGCACTGATGGTAGGTGGGCGAGGCCGGGTCGCCGCAACCGCCCGGCAGTCCGGACCAGACCATGGTTTCGCTGAACCCGGCAGTGTTCACGGCAGTATTGACCGCGTTGTTCTGAACGGCGTCGATTTCGCCAAACACCAACGGAACTTCCGCGTTGTAGGTGATGGCGGCACTAGTTCCTGCCGCTGGATAAGCGGTGCCTGCGGTGGTTCCCGCCGGAGCCGTGGTGACCACCAGGATTCCGTAAAGTCCCATGGGCCCCTGGATCGAAGGATGCGTGCCGGATTCAATCAAGTACGTGCCCGGCCGGAGCGTGGCCCACGCGGGAAGAGCGACGGTTGCTCCCGGGCCCACCTCGGTGGAGAACGACCGCACGCGCGGACCCTGCGAAGGCGCCAAGGCTCCCGGACCTCCCGGGATAGGCCAGGTCGTTGCCCCCTGGGCGTTGCTGTGATCGGGACTCGGATCGCTGGTGGCTGCAAGTCCTAGCCCGCCGCCCAACTGGCCCACGATGGTGATGGAAGTCGGGACCGGGAGGCTGTTGGTGAGATTGATAGTCAGGCTGGTCGAGCCCGACTCCGCTGCCGGCACCGTAATCAATACCGGTGACCATGCGCCCGTACTCAGATTCGCACAGGTAGCAGTCACGGCCGCGGTGCAGGTGTATCCCCACATCGGCACCGAGTTTCCGTCCGGGAGGATGAGGGTGCTGGATCCCGCGGTCAGGTTGACCGATTGGGCGGAGGCCATGCCCGCTCCCAGAAGGAGAACAGACACTCCCCGCACTGCCGTCTTCAGAATCGCTTTGAGAGAGTTGAGTCTCATTTCGGTTCTCCTGACCTAGTTGGATTCGTCAATCGGAAATTCCCGGGAATCGACCAGCATCATCATCAGCATTCCGCCCGGAAAGGCATTGTTGGTTGTGATCTCGCGCTCGTTGTGGGAGTGCCACATAAAGGCGAAACCAGCTTCGGATCCCGGTGGATTCGCAATGGTTCCCGAGGGCGGAGTCGTGCCAGTGGGCCCGGTGGCGCGCACCGTTGCGTCGGGACCGAGATACGGACTTCCTCCGTACCACGCGCCGTTGGTGAGAATGTTGGCGTCGGGCAAAGTCGCGGGGCCGCCACTCGCAACATCGCCGAAGGGCGCAGCCTGGAGCGGCTTGTTATGGTCCTGGCACCACTCCCAGAAGTTGATCTGCTGGTAGGCGGTACCTCCAGTGTTATAGCCGTTCGCGTCCGGAACGCATGTCAGCTTTGCGAGGGCATCACCCGACTTCGGGTTGTGGCCGTACATATCCCAGTTCAAGCCGCGGCCGGTGTAGTAGAAGATTCCGTCCATCGCCTGACCCGGAGTGGTAGTGGTGGTGAACAACGCAGGACCGGCAAGGTCCTCAGCACTGGTCTGGCTCAAAATCAAGTTTCCGTCGCGCGCCAGGATGCGCACATGGTTGGCGTGCTCGTGGAAGGGATGCTGCCAGCGGCCCTGCCCCACGATGCGCAGCAGGACTTGCTCGCCCGGATGCATGTGCGGATTGCCGTTGTATGGCTGGTGCGGATACTCTGCGGCATAGTTCGGGTCCATGTCGTCGGGCATGGAGCGGCCGTTGATCATGAAGTATGCCGGGTGGTAAGGCTCGGTAGCCACGTGGAGGCTGCATCCGGCAGCGCCGGCGGCGCAGCCCGTCTTGGCCGTGACCTGAGCAAGAGCCTGGCTGTGGATCCGCGGGTCCATCTCCGAGAACTGGAACAGATACTCACGGTCGTAGCACGCCTTGTCGTGGTTGTAAGCAGCCGCGGCCAGCCGGTAATCCAATTCGCCATGAAATGTTTCTGCCTGGCGATTGAGGGCGTGCATTCCGGTAGTGCAGGCCGCGGGGACGGCGTTGGGAAGCACGATGATGGCGCCGTAGAGCCCCATCTCGATCTGCAGATCGCCCTGCGTGCCGCTGTAGTACGAGCGCGTTCCGGGCGACGAGGCGACGAACGAGTAAGTCACCGACCCGCCAGGGGCCGCCTCCTGGGTCATCAATCCCGCAACACCACCGGTCGCCGTCACGTTGAATCCCGGGAACAGAATCGAGGTGTTGCCCGCGGACGTCGGCAGCGCATTGGCCAGGGTGACCGTGACAGTCTGCCCTTGGGTGACGATCAGCGTGGGGCCCGGCACTTGCATCGTGTTGCAAAAGGCCTGATTCGACAACGCCGGCGCAAAGCCCGCCGGCCCAACACGGCAGCCGTATCCCCAGGAGTAGATGCTTTGTCCATCCGGCTGGATCAGGTAGGCCGGTGTGGCTGTCAGGTCGAAGGTCGGGCCCGTGATGCCGGGAGCCGCGGCGTGCGCCGTCGGAGCGAGCGACATGACAGCGGCCAGTACGGTCAGGAGCAGTCCCGTCTTGAGAAACAATTTCTTCATGTTCGTCGGCCTCATCGTCGCTCTCCTTAGTTCACGTGGACTTCTGTCATCAGCCCGCCGAAATTCTCGGCGTCGTTCGACAGGTGGTCGAGGTTGGGGGTGTACAGGTAGTAGGTACCGGTCGGCATCGGGGTGCTGCAGGAGGTGACGCTTGCGCGCGCAGCGCATGTATCGAGAATCACGTCGAGCGATTCTCCACCGCCCAGGGTGATGGAGTTGGTGGTGTAGTACAGGTTGTTGCCGGACTGGTCGCGCAACAGCTTGGCGTTATAGCCAACAACCTGCATCGGGATTCCCAGCGAAGCCAGGGTCTGGTACTCGGTAACATCGAGGTCGGAAATACGCAGAAGCGCCCGCTTCCCCGCCCCAATGTTGATGATGGTGGTCAGGGGCTGCGAGAAGTGACTGGCGCCATCGGCCGAAACGGTCTGCAGCGGACCCGCGGTCACAGTGTCGGGATAACTGCGACCATTGAGAAGGAAATACTTGTCCTTCATGTCCGCAAAGCCTTCCGGATTGAAGGTCATGCCGACAAAGTGGAAGTTCGGGTCGAACCCGTGAATCTGGATGGGATACTCGACGTCGTAGTAAGTCGAGCCATCGCCGTCGTTGTAGGCGTAATTGCCAGTCGCGGCTCTGGTCACGCCGTTATCTGCGGGTACAGGATTGGTGCAGAGGATATCCACGGCCGGGGTGCAAGCCGTGCGGAGATCTCCCTGTTGGGCCAACAGGGCAGCGTGCAGGCTTGTTCCCGACGGGACGCGGTCCTGGCGCGGGCGTACATAGATCTGGCCCACCATGCCCATCTGCAAGTGCTCGGGGGGTGTGATGTGGCAATGCCAGAAGTAAGTGCCAGCATCAGGAGCGAGATAGTAGTAAGTGAAGCTGCCGCCGATGTTGATGGCCACGGAAGCGTCGGGCACGCCGTCATAGAACGACGACGCATTGGGATAGCCGTGGAAGTGCACCGTGTGCTGCTCGAAGAGATCGGGGCGCATGATCATGCCCACGTTGGTCAGAGTGAGGAAGAACTCATCGTCCTCATCAATGGCCATCAGGGGAGCGGGGATGTTCCCGTTCATCACGCCGACATCCATGATGGGCCGCGGATCAACATGGCCATCGATGCAAGCCGCGCCAACGCATTGTCCATCGACCTGGGCATCGACATCCGAAGCCAAACCGACCGCGCCGTTAAAGGTGAAACTGGTCAGGCCGGTGGTGTCGGGATCGCCCGGTCGCAGCGGCGTGGCACCCGCATAGAGGCTGTTGAACACGCTGGGGAACTCAGTTCCGGGCAGTCCGTGCGCGATGTCCGCAAGACCCGATAGCGGGCCGAATGAGAACATGTACGTCTGGGTTCCATCGCCCATGGTGGCGTAGCCGTCACCGCCGGATATCTGCTGACATTTGATAGCACCGTTCACATGCCCCGTCGGAGTCTGATACCCCCCCGCGCTCGTGGCAAAGGTTGTTGGTCCGTTGTATGCGGGTTCAGAGTTATTGCTCGCAGCCGTCGGATGCGTAATGGTGCTCGTCGGACATTGCAATCTGAAGGATTGCGAAATTACAGGCAACACTGCTGCCCATACGGATACCGATACAAGTAGTACCTTCGCCGCGTATCTCCTCGACATTCGTCTACCTCCTCCTCAGCAACGGCACAGAGTTCAATTGCAACTCTCCGCACCGGCCGATTTGACGGCTCACTATCTGCCGACTCGCTTCATAGTGATTGCGATTTATCAAGGAAACAGCCATCGGAAAGGAAAAAACAGACTTCTGCAGCGCGATTCGAATGTATGCTGTCGCGCTCGACTGGAATCGACGGATGAAATGAATGTATGCAACAGGTCAGAAAACGGGGGCCAGCCGGTGCTTGCAGAGGCCCGTCTCGGACCCGTGATGCGAACACAAAGAATCACAGGGTTTATCGATCTGACGCCCCACGGTCTGGATTGGAGCGCGATCCTGGCTGGCCTGGTGACTAGCTTTTCCAGCTCCAAGCGCCTCCACCACGGTTAGACCAAAGAAACGGGAGTGGTATTTTGTATATCTGAAATGTATTTTTGAATTTATCAACAATCAGGGCAAAACGTGAAAAACGCAAACTTCATGCTCGTCTTTGCGCTAGAGCAAATACAAACTCTCCACTGTAATTAGAAATGGACGCACCCCACGCTAGCCCGGGTGAAGCGCAAGATCTTTCGAGGATCTCACTATCGACGTTGATAGTGAGTGAAATCTTGTAGCGTAGCAGCAGGGTGTTGTCTTGTACTCTACGCCCCTTGGCGAACCACCAACCAAACCATTGAGATCCCGAGAACGAACTGTGCGCGCGCAGGCAATTCTGCGGGCGTCATCGGTCTTAGACTGCTCTTCCTCGTTCGCCGATCTCACGTGTACCCGATGTCAGGGAGGGGTATGGCCACGGATAGAGTATGCCCGCGAGCAATTAGTCTTTTTTCGGAAATAGAATCCAACCAACCCCAACCTGCCGCCCCGGAAAGCGCCGAATACCACTCTGCGCTTTCGAGGTTTCGTGAACTGAACTGGCCATTTGTTGGAGGCGCGGTCCATGCTGCAGGCGACTTTACGAGCGCGGACAAATGCGGAGAAAAACTCTCCGGCGAGACTTCCGTTGATTCTCTGATGACAATGGCGAAGTATATCGAATCCAGGTTCGTGCCGGAATACATCGCCGCAAAGACGTCCACGGGACGTATGCATTTTCAGTCCATCCTGAAATTTATTTTGACGCCCCGGGCCATCCGGCGCGCATTCGGAATTGACTCGCAGACCCTGAAGCATATTGTCGCACCATTGCCCAACTGGCCATATATGGATTCGATGGCATTGTGCGACGTGACCGCAGGCTTTGTCGCGAAAGTCATTTCCGAGGCATTGGCCCGAGGATATTCGGTGCAGACTGCAACGCACATACGCAATGTCATTCGAACGATGTTTGCCCATGCCACGGAAACGCACCTCTTTTTTGGAGAGAATCCCACGGCATCTGTCACTCTGCCCGGCATGGTTCGCAAACCAACACATCGACTCACGCTCGATCAGTTGCAGGGCATACTCCAAGTTGCGGAATATCCGGAACGAGAAATCGCCTTGATGGCAACACTTACCAGGATGAGCGTTGCTGAAATCTGCGGTCTCCAATGGAAGTACGTAAATGCCTCTGACCTTCGACGATCGATAGACGGTAATTGGCTGGAAGCAAGGACGATTGCAATACGAATGCAAAGCTGTCGCGGAGAATTCGGTCCGGTAATCGCAAAACGCAGGCGGGATATCAGGTTGCCCGATCTCCTGATCCCCGTCCTATCCGGCCTGAGGGCTCGGACAAGGTTCAGTGGGTCGAACGAATTTGTTTTCGCGTCTCGCTCTGGTTCTCCAGTGAGCCAGGACAACTTGGCGATGCGCAAACTGAAAGTCATCGGAGAGGCGCTTGGCATGCCGTGGCTATCCTGGCATGCATTCCGCCGGACTCATGAACACCTGTATGCCGAACTTGGTCGTCAGTTCCACACAGAGTTGAAGGCCGCCATCTTTGTCGAGAGAGCCTCGTTGGGCACACGCTAGGTCGATCACTCATTCCCAGGATCGCCTTTAGTCGCGTTAGTTGTGCACCTCACTTAGAACGTCAACCTTCTTATTGGAGATGAATCCCCCATGGTTTTCTATTCATCCAGGCTCCCACACGAGGCAAATAAGGATAGCCTTCGTCCGCCCAACTATCGAGAACCGCAAGCGATCTCGAGCATGCGCTTTGCCACATTCATAGAAACAATATTCATCCCCGAGCACGTAGCGCGCAAAACGTTTGCGGGACAAACTCATTACTGCGCCATTCTCAAGCATGTTCTGCACCCTGAAACGGTCGATCCGATATTCGGCCAGCATCATTCAGGTGGGAATGCGAAACTCCGAGCAATTCCTGGTTGGCCTTATATGGACGATCTTTTACTGGCGGATGTTACGCCCGCTCACGTAACTCGAATTGTTCTGGCGGCCTTCGTACAAGGGTATTCTGCGCAAACCGTCAAACACATTCGCAACGTTATCGGCGCGATTATGTCCCATGCGATCAACGATAACTTCCTTCATGGGAGTAATCCCGTTTCCAGCGTGCCGTTGCCGCCGATCATTCGCAAAAGGACTCACCTCTTAGGCGCCGCCCAAGTCAGGTCGATCCTAAGACTGATGAAATATCCCGAACGTGAAATGACTCTCATCACGATTGCAACGGGCATGAGCATTTCGGAGATTTGTGGGCTGCAATGGAAGCATATCAACCTAACCAATGCCGAGGTGGAGCGCGATCAATGCTCGATCCCTCCTCGGTCAATTTTGGTAACGCAGCAGTGGAATGCAAGGGGGTTGATCGAGATCGGTGCAGGCCGCATTCGATACGTACAGATTCCTGAAGCGCTCGGGAATGCCCTATCCGTGCTGAAGTCGCAACAGGCAAACACCGATCCCGAAGCTTTCGTCTTGACCACCGAATTGGGAAAGCCAATTTCCTCAGCCACAGCCCGTGACACGGTCCTGAAGCCGATCGGGCGCAGGTTGAACATGCCATGGCTCTCGTGGCAAGTCATCAAGCGGACCCATGTCTCATTGATGACGGAATTGAGAACCCAACTCTCCCAACATTTGGTTTTGAAGCTGGGCTAACCCTGTTCTCGGCGCCCGTTTAATGCGTTCTGAGTTGTGAAGGAGGAGAACTATGTCCACTGCGAGAGTACTTGCACAATCGAGAACTCTACCCCAGCGAGTTGTGCCGGCCGTGTACTCTGTCGGTTCGGAGAATCTTGCGCTGATCTCGTGCGCGGCCCTGTTCCAGGGCTTGACTGATTGGGAGTGCCAGGAAGTCGCTTATTATGCCGGAAAACGTATATTCGCGCGGAACCAGGCGCTGTTTGTCCAAGGCGAGCCGGTTCGCGAACTCATCTTGCTGAAGAGCGGAGGCGTTAAGCACACACAGGTAGCCTCAAATGGGAACGAGGTCCTGTTGAGGTTCTGCACGGCTGGAGATTTCGCCAATGTTTTTACGGGATGCGCGTCATTCACTCATAGCTGTTCGGCGCGGGCAACACGGCCCACTGTTGCCCTTGTCTGGGACTTCGCACGCATCCATAGATTCATCGAACAATGTCCACTAATGCGGCGCAATATTTGCCGGATTCTCGCCGCACAACTCCAGGAGATGGAAGACCGTTTTCGTGAGCTCGCGACTGAAAACGTAAGCCGTAGACTGGCTCTGGTATTGTCCCGGCTCGCCGTGCGGATCGGCCGAGCCACTTCTGAGGGAATCCAGATTTCCATTACTCGAGAGGAACTGGCACAGATGACCGGCTCGACGATTTTTACAGTGAGCCGCCTCCTGGCAACATGGTCTGCACAGGGTCCATTGTTATCCCGCAGGGAATCGGTCGTCGTGCCGGATCCAAGTCGAATGGAATTCGATCGTACGCGAGTGGTCTCAATGCGTTGCTCCAGCAGGCCTCCAAATTAATGCATATTCACGACAAAAGCCCGCATCTGCTCTGCATTTGTTGGTACACGGCCTCTCCAGGGATTGCTCCCCGAAGTCGGGCAGTATTTACAGATGTGATCGATTCACCTGGCCGAAAAACCGCCTACTCGTAGAAGTGCCCCGCAGACTCGTGCACAAACGACCGTTTATGACAGGGCTATCCTCGAGGTTGACGGCAACAGGTCCAACTCTTGAATTCCAAGCTGATTTCGACTCGGAATCGCGCTCAGGCGATTTTGCGCACATCGAGATTGCTTCATCAGAAAGTGGAAAATGCCCGAGCCACTCTTCACAGTCGCAGAAGGTCACAAAAAAGAAGGAAAGAATGCACCACATGCCGCACTCTTCCCCTTCTCAGGAGTCTAAGAAAACGGAGACCGCATGAAACGGGTATTCTGCGACCCGGCAGAACTGCTGTTCTCGCCCCACCCGGTTATTCAGTCCGCAATGCTTGCATGGGATCGAGGCGGGAAGCGCGCCATGCCGGTACCATGCAAGCTGCGGCCGCGGCTAACAGGAGCAACCCGATGACTGCAGCGAAGACTGCGGGATCGAGTGGGCGCGTTCCGTAGAGCATGGATTCGATGAACCGGGTTGCTCCAGCGCTGGCCGCGAGTCCCAGGGTCAGTCCGAAGATCGCAGGACGCAAACCGTCATAGAGCACCAGGCGTAGCACCTGCTCTCGTGGCGCTCCCAAGGCGATGCGGATGCCGATCTCGCAAGTGCGCTGCGCCACGATATACGAGAGCACGCCAAACAAACCCACAGCAGCCAGGGCAAGCGAGAGCGTGGCAAAAGCCAGCAAAAGCGTCACGTCGAAGCTTTGGTCGATGGTGGACTTTCCCAGCAGTTGATCCATGGTGAGCACATCGGAGACGGGTAGATCATGGTCCAGGGACCGTAGAATGCGCTGAACCGGTAGGGTCAACTGCTCCACGTCTTTACCTGAGCGGACTACCACCGAACCGTTGTTCTTAAGGCCGGCGAGGAGGGAGAAGTATTGCATCGGCCTTGGAGGATCCGTGATCCTGTAGCGCACATCGCCAACTACGCCAACGATGGTCAGAGTGCGTCCATCATTGGTTCGCAAGTGCTTGCCCAGCGGCTCGTCGTTTGGGAAGAATTGTTGCGCGAAGAGTTCGCTGATGACCACCTCATTGGCGCGATCCAAGCGCCTGGATGGATCGAGGTTGCGCCCCTTCAAGATGGAAATTCCCATAGCCGGGAAGTAACCCGGATCGACCCACCGGTTAATTGCATAAAGACCCCGTCCTCTAGGCAGCGGCGGGTGTTCCACGACTGTGAAATTGGTATCTTCCCAGTAGCCCTGTCCGGGAACTGCATCAACGAAGCCAGCAGCTTGCACGCCAGGCAATGCCCGGATGCGCTGGAGCAACTCCTCGTAGAAGTTCAGCAGCTCTGGCCGCTCGTTGGCCCCCATTTCTGGCAACATGATCCGCATGGTTAACACATTCTTTGTAATGCAACCCATGTCCGCCGAACGTAGGCGCTCAAAGCTTTTGAGCAGAAGTCCCGCACCAATAAGTAGCATGACCGTCAGTCCGACTTCCAGAGAAAGCAGCACTCGGCGCAGAGTTACCCGAGCGTGGCCGGCACTATGCGAGCGTGAGGACTCGTGGAGCGCCGTCAGGATCTGAGCGTCATTGGACCCTAACGCCGAAATCATCCCGCAAAGCAGCGTGCAGAGCACGATCACTCCGACAGTGAAGGCGGCGACCATGCCATCAATGTGAATTACTTCCACACGGCTCATCTCGTTTCGGGTGTGGACAAGCCAACGCACCGCAGCGGCTGCAAACGCCAGACCCAGCGCGCCGCCTGCGCCTGAGAGCAGCAGGCTTTCGACAACCCGTTCGCGCAACAAACGCAGTCTGCCGCCTCCCAGTGCCGCGCGGATAGCCAGTTCCTTCCTCCGCGCCGCGCCACGCGCTACCAGCAGGTTGGCTACGTTGAGACAGGCAATAAGCAAGACACAGCCGGTCGCCGACAGCAGCACGTAAAGTGGCCGTTTAATTTTGCCAACCATGTCTTCCAGTAGCGGGCGGATGTTCGCGCCCAGGCTGACATAGGGGTCGTCGAGATGCTGATCGCGTACCCGGCGAACAATCACCGAGAGGTCGGCACGGCCCTGCTCGGCTGTGAAGCCAGAACGAAGGCGGCCAATGGCACGAAACTGATGATCGTCCACAGCCTTCATCAGCGGTTCGGGCCTGTCGTGATAGATCGGCGTCCACATCTGTGCGGAAGCGTCGGGATAAGAGAACCATGCCGGCATTACGCCGATTACGGTGTATGGCTGCCGATCGAGATGAATGGTTCGATTCAAGACTGTCGGGTCGCTGCCAAAACGCCGTTTCCACAATCCCCAACTCAACAGCACCGTGCCGCCTGCGGAGCGTTGGTCATCTGCAGCACTGAAACTGCGACCCAACGCTGGCTGGATGCCCAGTACAGCCGTCAGGTTCCAGGTGCAGTTCGCTCCACGCACGGTTTCTGCAAGCTGCTCGCCCGCCTGGCTCGTGTCAGCAAGGTTGAAGTCCGCCCCTCCGTAGAGGGCGATGTCGGAGAAACTGCGGTTCTGCCTTTTCCATTCCGCAAACATTCCCGCAGCGACGGGATGATCGGGAGAATCTTCCCCGCCTGCCTCAGTGATGACGGTTAAGTGGTCAGGATCGAGGAAAGGCAGCGGCTTGAGCAGCACACTGCGCACTACGGTGAAGAGCATAACATTTGCGCCGATACCCAGCCCCATCACCAGAATGGCGATCGCGGCAAATCCTGGAGTGCGCGTCAGTGTCCTGGCGGCAAACCTCAGGTCGCGCCAGAAGCTGTCGACTACCGTGATCGTGTTTTGCTGCCAGAGACTCTCACGGACGCTTTGAGGATTACCGAGCTTTATTCTGGCTTGGCGGCGAGCGTCCTCCCCAGACATTCCGCGCGCCATGTTCTCAGCGGTCTCCTCTGCCAGATAGGCGTCGAGTTCCTGTTGCAGTTGAGCATCCGACTGTCTGCGGAGAAAAAACCTGTGCCAGTTCATTGGGCGGCTCCATCGGCTACGGCCTTCTCGCCCATGACCAATCCAATTGCGGGGATCATTTGCCGCCAACGATTCGTCTCACGGGCGAGTTGTTTCCTGCCGGCAGGGGTGAGCCTGTAGAGCTTTGCTTTGCGATTGTTCTCGCTCGTGCCCCAATAGGAGGAAACCCACCCACGGTCTTCGAGTCGGTGTCGTGCGGGGTATAGAGAGCCCTGCTCCACCTCCAGGACATCCTCGGAGGTCCGTTCAATCACCTTCGCTACGGTGTGCCCGTGGGCGTCTCCGGTGACCAGAGTACGGAGAATCATCATGTCTAGGGTGCCCTTCAGCATCTCTCCGTCCGTTTTGTCTTTCTCGGCCATCGGATCCCTCCACTAGAACTTCTATGCAAGAGAAGCATAGACCACTCGGAGCTCTATGGGAAGAGCAGAGCGATACAGGCCAAAAAATCCGGTCAAATAACGACTCCAGGGAGATAACCACGTTTCCAGACTGATCGGCTCTGGAATTGATTTTCGGCGATTACGCTCATTTTCAAAGTTCCGTAGATGCTCGAATTCCCCTCGGTCCAGGCATTGTCCTTCAGGTTTGCTCAATTGTGATCAGGTTGCGCGTCTCAGCCAATGGACGAGCGTCAACCGAATCGCGTCAGAGGCTTTCGCTGGCGAGAGGTAAACAGCGTGGCAGACTGGTTTCGATCTTTGCTGGTCGTCAACTCCTTCGCAAAGACATGGAGCAGGTGGAACTCGTGGCCTCCACAGTGACGCTGATCGGACTGGTTGCCGTGGCTCTGGCCGGGGTGGGCATTCTTGGCCTGGTCTCCTTCTCGGTCTCGCAACGACTGAAGGAGATAGCCATTCGCATGGCTTTGGGGGCGACGAAGGTGCAGGTGCTTGCAGCGGTGCTGCGGCAGTTCGCATGGCCTGTAGCGCTCGGCATGGCGGCAGGGGCCGGGATCGCCGCAGCGGCTTCCGGAGTATTGCGCATCGCCCTTTACGGAGTGAGCAACCTTGACCCGGCGAGCTACGCTGCGGCGATTCTGGTGTTGATGGCGATCGTGGGCCTTGCGGCGCTCTTGCCCGCGCGGCGCGCGTTGCGGATGGACCTGGCAAAAACATTGCACTACGATTGATTCCTCGTCGACCGCAGGTTCTAACGGAGTTGCCCGCTCACGCTCGCACTCACAGGAGCGCAAGATTGTCGAAACCCAGCGACATCGCTCATGGACCGGACTCGTCCCGATCCGCGCATTCCACGCCGCAATCTCAATGTTGGTTTCGCCCAATCAGGCGCATGATCATTTTCCATCGGACATTTCCGAATGGAGACTGTCATGCTCGAACACTATTTCGTCAAACCTTCCACCATCGATAAGATCCGCGGCATACTGGCTTGGTTGTGTCTGTTATGCGGTGCGCAATATGTCCTGAATCGCTTGCGTCACGCGATCGTAGTCCGATAGCTCAGCCTTCAGGTGCTTGCGCCCTTCCGGCGTGAGGCGGTAGAAGCGCACCTTGCGGTTGGTCTCCGAAATGCCCCACTCGGCCGTCACCCAGCCCTTGACCAGCATTTTTTGCAACGTCGGG
>Ga0206842_1112_pt1 | contig 14212 bp, 14 predicted proteins | sample Alteio_BWOrgCont_23_FD_152861 | JGI IMG/M metagenome (GOLD analysis project Ga0206842, IMG submission 152861) | Enriched cells from forest soil in Barre Woods Harvard Forest LTER site, Petersham, Massachusetts, United States -... | ecosystem: Environmental > Terrestrial > Soil > Temperate forest >...
ATTGCCCGGTACAATTTTATCAACGAACTGCTATACGATACGATAAAGATCCCGGAGACGGCGAAAGACGAAACCATCAGCAATAAAATAGATAAAGTGCTTACGCACCGTGTTTTTGGCCTTTTTATTTTCCTCGGGGTTTTGTTGTTTATGTTCCAGTCTATTTTCGCATGGTCGGCTTACCCAATGGAATTGATTGCCGACGGGTTTGTTTGGGTACAAAATGCTTTGCACCATTTGCTGCCTGCGGGCCCCTTAACCGGCCTTATAGTAGATGGGGTAATCGGTGGCCTTAGCGGTGTGATGGTTTTTATCCCGCAGATCGCTATCCTGTTTGCTTTTATCTCCATCCTTGAGGATACCGGCTACATGTCGCGCGTTACGTTTATGATGGATAAGCTGATGCGTAAGGTTGGGCTTAACGGTAAATCCGTTGTGCCGCTTATTGGAGGTTTTGCCTGTGCGGTACCCTCTATCATGAGTACACGTACTATTGAAAACTGGAAGGACCGGATGATCACCATTATGGTTACTCCCCTGGTAACCTGTTCGGCACGCTTACCTATCTATACCTTGCTTATCGCGCTTGTTGTACCCAACCGTAATGTATGGTGGATATTTAATATGCAGGGGCTTGCCCTTACGGGGATGTATATTTTCAGCCTGGTATCGGCAATTGTTGTGGCTTTTGCGTTCAAGCTGATACTAAAAGGGCGCGAACGCGGCTATTTTATAATGGAACTGCCGGTTTACCGCATGCCGCGCTGGAATAATGTTGCTTACAGTATGTACGAACGCTCCAAAGCATTTGTGGTGCAGGCAGGTAAGGTTATCATCGCAATTTCAGTGATATTGTGGGTTTTGGCATCTTATGGCCCCGGCGATCGTTTTACAAGGATCGAGCAAAAATATAGCAAACCACAATACCGTCATGAACTGAAACCTGATGAACGGGTGAAAGCAATCAATTCCGAGAAACTTGAAAATTCTTATGCCGGCGTGTTGGGCCACGTAATTGAGCCGGTGATAAAACCGCTTGGCTTCGACTGGAAGATAGGGATCGCATTGATCACCTCTTTTGCCGCCCGCGAAGTATTTGTAGGCACCATGGCCACCATTTACAGCGTTGAAGGGAGCGCCGAAAAGATGGAAACCGTGCAGAAGAAAATGAAATCGGCCAAAGATCCGCAAACCGGGCAGCTGCAGGGCGTAGTAAGCGTTGTTGATTTTAAGCTCTTTGCTGATCTTGGCGATCAATTCGGGCGCGATGGCCTCAACATCAATCGACTCACTTTGTAAGGCGATTTTATTGGCAAAAGCAATCGCTTCCTTTAATTTTTCAATTCCTTCGCCTTTTCGGGCCGAAAGCGGCACAACCGGGACACCCAGTTTTTTAGCGAAGAGATCGATATTTATTAAGATATCGCTTTTTCTTGCCAGGTCCATCATGTTTAGCGCGATGATAACCGGTATTTTCAGGTCAGCCACCTGTGTATAAAGCAGCAGGTTCCGTTTTAAATTAGTGGCATCAATGATTACGACAATCAAGTCGGGAGTTAGCGGGTTTGCTTTATCAGCCAGTATGGAGAATACGATAGATTCGTCCTGGCTTTTTGGATAAAGGCTATAGGTACCCGGCAAATCAATAATTTCGGCTACGCGGCCGTCAGGCAAAGTACAATAACCACTTTTTTTATCAATGGTTACACCGGGAAAATTTCCTATTTTTTGATTTAAACCCGTTAATGTATTAAAAAGAGTTGATTTACCCGTGTTGGGATTTCCTACAAGTGCAACTCTCAGATCAGCTTTCAAGGGATTAAAAACTACTGCAAAATAATCGTAGATGCTTCAAATTTACGCAGGCTAAGCTGGTACCCGGATACATTTACAGCGATCGGATCGCCAAGCGGAGCAATGCGCGCTACAGTAATTTGTTCACCAGGCAAACATCCCATTTCCATCAATTTAACTGACATCTCAAGGTCTGTAAACTCTTTTACAATCCCCATTTCGCCCGGTATAAGTTCTGAAAGCGTCATAATTATTTAAATCTTAAGTCAAAGGTAAAGCTTATTTAAATTTAATCCAAATAAGATTACGTGATGTGCATCACATTTTGATGTGCTCAACGTCATTTTTACCCATGATATACGGCGTTTTTAGCCGAATGAGTTTTTATATTGCTGAAATGGGGGCAGCCGCAGCCTTTCCCAAAAATCCCGCACGACGACAGCGATACCAAACAAAGCAGTCCAACGATTATTAATGCATTTTTTACCATAATTTATTGCCTTAAAGGTTATTGCTAAATTAAAAATATTTAATGTTCCGGGCAGATCGTTCTGCATAAAACAGTAAAACATTTAAAGTAATAACTCAACAAGATTACCATATGATATGCGGTACCAGTTATTATTTACTGTTTATACGAAAAGCGGCCCGTAAATAGTTACCTGGCTTTCCGGCTGATCAGTTGGATGTTTGATAAGGATGTGTTTAGGGTAGTAATTTGATCAACCGTTCGACCAACATTCGCACACGATACGAACAAACAAGGCCCGCAAACCGCGGGCCCGGGATATTTTAAAAGGCTTGCATTAAACGCCTACCAGGGACTGATAGCTTTCAGCAGATAATAATCCGTCGAGGTGAGCTACGTCCGTAAGGGTGGCTTTTACCATCCAGCCTTCGCCATATGGGTCGGAGTTTACCAATTCGGGCTGGCTATCAAGCGCCGGGTTAACTTCTGTGATGGTACCGGCAACCGGCATAAACAGGTCCGAAACAGTTTTCACTGCTTCAACTGTTCCAAAAACTTCATCTTTGGCAACTTCTTTACCAAGCGATATGATATCGATATAAACAATATCACCCAATTCGCGCTGTGCAAATTCAGTTATACCGATAGTAGCTTCATTGCCTTCAACTTTTATCCACTCGTGGTCTTTGGTGTATTTTAATCCAGCCGGAAAATCCATATTTTTTTTGTTTTGATGGGTCAAAAATAGTAAAACTTTATTTAAAAGTTTGATTGTTTAAACGCTAACTATTTAACGTTAGAAAGCCCGAAACGACAGTACTCCATTTAATACCATGGCACGCCGGTGAATTTTTCAACTGTTACAATAAAATTTTTCCTTTTTTAAAACCCGTAGTGCGCCATTTTCGTAATTATCGCTAACAACGAACTTGGTATGAAAACAATTTGCATAGGACTCATCGCCTTCCTGTCGTTTTTCACGGGGAATGTGCCCAATAAAACGGTTGACAAAGTCGACCTGAAACGTTTTGCCGGCACATGGTATTCATTGTCCTCTATCCCAACCATGTTTGATAAAGGCAGCCGCGAACCACTACGCATTATAGTCTGAACGGCGACGGTTATTACGATGTGGTAACCACCTGCCGTGAAGAAAATAACAAGATCCGCACGGTGCATTCAAAAATATTCCCCGATAAAGAAACCCACGATGGCCAAATGAAGGCCCAGTTCCTCTGGCCTATAAAAGTTGACTACTGGCTGATTGATGTTGCGCCTGATTATTCGTGGGCTGTTGTCGGCCATCCCGACTATCGTTTCCTCTTCATCATGAGCCGCAAACCACAGATGGATAAAAAGCTATACCAGGAGATTGTAGCCAAATGCAAATCGATGGGCTATCCTGTTGAAAATCTTGTATCGCAGCAGTTTCCGAATGCTTTACAATGATCTGATGATTTTTGATTTGAACAACCGTGCTTAATGAAGTCGTTTTTTATTCCATTTTCCTAACCAATCCACCAAGCGTTTTAAAACTTTTCTCTACTACATCATCAAAAGGTATCCCAAAGCTGATGCGTATAAAATTGCTGAACCTGGCGTCGATGCTAAAAATCTGACCGGGCGCAATGCTGATGTTTTGCGCTATGGCAGCCTGGTACAGTTCAAAAGCGTTGATACTTTTGTTAAGTTCAACCCACAAAGCATAACCGCCCTGCGGCCTGCTTATTTTGGTATCCGGCGGGAAATGCGTGGCTATTGCCTGGATATAGCGCTGGCATTGTGTGTATAAGGCCCTGCGTAAGTTTCGCATGTGCAGGTCATACCGGCCGGTTTCAAAAAAATGGGCAATAGCCGCCTGTGTGGGCGTAGCCGAACTAATAGTATGCATCATTTTGATATTGATCACCTGGTCCTTAAACCTTCCCGGGATACACCAGCCTACCCGGTAACCCGGTGCAATCGATTTTGAAACCGATGAACATAACAGTATCCATCCTTCCGTATCAAAGCTTTTGCAGGTATGCGGGCGGCTTTTACCAAAATAGATCTCGCCATAAATATCATCCTCTATCAATGGGACTTTCCGGTCGGTCAGCAACGTAACCAATCGTTTTTTTCGTTCATCGGGCATGCAGCTGCCTACCGGGTTGCTGAAATTGGTTACAAACAGGCAGGCTTTTACCGGCACTTTGTCCATTGCCCTTTCAAGGTACTCAATATCGATGCCTGTTTCCGGGTCAACAGGTATTTCCAATACCTTCAGGTCGAGGCTAAGCATCACATTAAAAATACCGAAATAGGTAGGGCTTTCAATGGCGACCGTATCGCCCGGTTTAGTAACGGCCCGCAGGCAAAATACCAGCGCCTCCATGCAACCCTGCGTGGTTACCACGTCATTTTCGGTAATGAGCCCACCCCAACTGAACGCGTTTTTGGCCACTTGTTTGCGGAGGGAATTATTGCCCTGCAGGTTTTCGTAGCTGCTATTGCCCGATGGGCTCTTACGGATAGCCTCCATCATGGACCGGTTGAGCTTAGCCAGCGGCAATAAACTTAATGGAGGGGATGCCCGTGACAAATGCAAGGCACTTTGTTCGGGCATGTTTTGATAAACCATCGCGATCATTTGCGCCACTCCGGTTTGCTCGACTTTTTTGATGGGTGGCTTAACCTCCGGCGCAGAGGTAAACCGTGCCCGCGAAAACTTTACATAATATCCCGATTTTGGCCTCGCCTCTATCAGGCCCATATTCTCCAGCTCGACGTAGGCTTTATAAGCCGTGCTAATGCTGATCCCCTGCTCATGGCTCAATGCCCGCACCGATGGTAGTTTATCGCCGGCATTTAAAAGGTTTTGTTTTATCTGCACCTCTAAACGCGTGGCTATCCGTGCGTATAAAAAATCATCATCAAAGGGAATTGCTATTTTTTCCATATCATCTGTTATGGTCAAAATTAATCATTCTGAATCTGTTTTGTTATAGGCAGAGATTTTTATTTTGTATACTAATTTTAATGAACACATCATATGGAAATTACACCACTCAGCGGTCAGGAAATCGACCAATTCAGGACCCAGACTAAAGGCACTGCGCAAAGGATCCATTTTAATAATGCAGGCGCTTCGCTTCCACCTGATGTGGTGGTTGAAACGATGGTTAATTATTTAAACGAAGAGGCTATTTATGGCGGATATGAAACTGAGTTTAAATATAAGGACCAGTTGGACAATACATACGCACTTATCGCTCGCCTCATCAATGCAGATAAAGAGGAGGTCGCCCTTGTAGAGAATGCAAGCACTGCCTGGATCCTGGCGTTCAATGGGGTCGATCTTCAAAAAGGCGATGAAGTGCTTACCTGCGAAATGGAATATGTAACCAACCTGATCGGCTTGTTGAACGCAAAAAAAACACTGGGTATCAACATTAAAGTGATACCCAACGACCAGAATGGAAATTTTTCATTAGAGGCGCTGGAAGCGACAATCTCACCAAAAACAAAACTCATCGCCGTTACACACATCCCATCTACAGCGGGCGGGATGATCCCCATCGTAGAGATAGGCAAAATAGCCCGTAAACATGGCATATTGTATTTGGTTGATGCCTGCCAGAGCATTGGGCAAATACCGGTTGATGTAAGGGAGGTCGGCTGCGATATGCTGGCGGTTACCGGGCGCAAATACCTGCGTGCGCCAAGGGGCACCGGTTTTCTGTTTGTAAGAAAGCCCGTGCAGGATCAGTTAAAGCTGCTTTTTATAGACGGTTTTACCGCCCCAACCGTTACCGAAAATGATTTCAAAGTGCGTAACGATGCCCGCCGCTTTGAGCTTTACGAAAAGAACCGCGCCCTTACCATGGGCCTGGGCAAAGCTGTTGAATATGCGCTGAATATCGGCGTCGACAGGATCTGGCAGCGCGTACAATACCTGTCCGGCCTGTTACGGAGCCGGCTGGCAAGTATCGGGGGCATAACCGTTCACGACATGGGCGATCAAAAATGCGGCATCGTAACCTTTTCTGTAAATGGAACCGACTGCCAAACGGTAAAAAACCTATTAGCAGAAAAGAATATCAATGTATCTGTGGGTAAGGCAATCTCAACACTATTCTATATGAATAAAAATCATTTAAGCAGTACTGTAAGGGCCTCGGTGCATTATTATAATACCGAAGAAGAGGTAGACATTTTGTGTGAAGCATTGGAGACGATGGCAAAATAAGCCACCTCTCAACCCAACGTAATGCGCTTAGTTAATCCTTTGTGTCCATAGTGGTCTATTTTATCACCCCAAGGTGGGCTACCACCACCTGCGCCTGTACGAATCCGAGTGGTTGCCAAACAGGTTAAATAACAACAAAATAACCGCTATTACAATAATGATGTGAATGGCGTCGCCGCCAATGTGGAAGGCAAAACCTCCAAGCAGCCAGCTGATGATCAGCACAACTACAATAATATAAACTAAACTTCTCATATTAATACAACCAGTGGCAGCACACAATGTTTCAAAGTATTTGTATATCAATGGATTATTTCGTTTTGCACAAAACATTTCATCCTTTTCAAAACGGGATGATGGTGGTTCAACTATTTATACTTTTTCCCTCATTCCACCGTTCAGCAAATAGTAATTGTAAATTGAACCTTTTTACTATTTTTGTCAAAATTCTACAGCGATGAGCGAACTCATTAAAAAACAGGTTACCGATGCCAAAGCACACATGGACAAAGCCATTGACCACTGCGACGGCGAATTATTAAAGATCCGCGCAGGTAAGGCAAGCCCATCCATGCTGGACGATATTTATGTTGATTATTATGGCAGCCCAACCCCGCTAAACCAGGTGGGCAGCGTAAACACACCCGATGCCCGAACCATTGTGGTGCAGCCCTGGGAAAAATCGCTGCTTGGCCCTATCGAAAAGGCCATTATGGAAGCCAACCTGGGCGTTAACCCGCAAAATGACGGTGTTATTATCCGCATCAACGTACCGCCGTTAACCGAAGAACGCCGCCGCGACTTGGTGAAGAAAGCCAAAGCAGAGGCCGAAACCGGCAAAATTGCTATCCGCAACATCCGCAAGGAAGCTAATGAAAAGATCAGGAAACTGAAAGCTGATGGTGTTTCAGAAGATGAAATGAAAGCCGGCGAAGCCGAGGTTCAAAAATTAACTGATGCTTATATTATTAAGGTTGATAACCTTTCCGTAGCTAAGGAAAAAGATATTATGACAGTTTAGTATTCTTAAACTTATGTCAAATTAAAAGGGAATGAGCTGATTAGCCATTCCCTTTTTTTATTTTTGATGATTACGCGATCTTAAAAAATGAATACACTCCTATCATATCTTAAAAAGCACAAATGGGTTGTTGTGCTTGCCCTTGTTCTTGCCGGTATTAATATCGGGTTTTCCCTTTGCGACCCGTTGATCACCAGGTACATTGTCGACTTGTACATGGTGCCGGCTAATCACAAAGTTTATAGTTACGAATACAGGCTGCATGGGGCTTTAGTATTGGTTGGTTTGGGAATAGGGGCCGCAATGGTATCGCGGATAGCAAAAAATTTCCAGGATTATTTTACCAATATCATCACACAAAAAACCGGGGCCGAAATGTATGCCGACGGCCTTAGACATTCGCTGGAGCTGCCGTACCAGGTATTTGAAGATCAACGCAGCGGCGAAACTTTAGGGATTCTGCAAAAAGTACGGCTGGACTGTCAAGCATTTATAACTTCGTTTATCAGTGTGCTTTTTGTGAGCCTGGTCGGGATGGTTTTTGTGATAGTGATTTCGATAAAAGTAAACTATATGGTAACGCTGGTTTATTTTGGCGCTATCCCGATCATCATGTTTGTAAGCATGGCCTTAAGCAAACGGATCAAAACCATACAAAAAAAGATCGTGTCGCAAACCACGGCACTTGCCGGTTCAACCACCGAATCATTACGAAATATTGAGCTGGTAAAAAGTTTGGGCCTGGTAAAGCAGGAGATAGAACGATTAAACAGCACAACCTATAAAATACTGGAACTTGAGCTAAAAAAAGTGAAATATGTACGAAGCATGAGCTTTGTACAAGGCACAGTAATAAACCTTGTACGCAGCACAATGGTAGTGATCCTGCTCATGCTTATTTTTAAAGGGACCTTATCAGCGGGGAGTTATTTCATGTTTTTATTCTACTCCTTCTTCCTTTTTAATCCTTTGCAGGAGTTGGGCACCGTGATCCAGTCGTGGCGCGAGGCCCAGGTATCGCTGGGTAATTTTGAGGGCATCCTCAGCACGCCGATCGATCCAAAGCCAGAAAAACCCGTGCTGTTGGAAAAGGTTGATCTGTTAACTTTTGATAACGTAAGCTTTAAACACTTAACCGCTAATCGCAACGCGCTTAACCACATTAATTTTGAAACCAAAGCCGGCGAAACCATCGCTTTTGTGGGCCCGTCAGGATCGGGTAAAACAACCCTTGTTAAACTTTTGGTAGGGCTTTATCAGCCGCTGGAAGGCGATATTTTATACAATAACACTTTAAGCAAGGAGATCGATCTTGATCAGCTGCGCGAAAAAATAGGCTTTGTAACGCAGGATACACAGCTATTTTCGGGAACAATCCGCGAAAACCTGCAGTTCGTGCGCCCGGGCGCTACGGATGAAGAATGTATGGATGTATTACAGCGCGCCGCTTGCCAAACCCTGCTGGCACGGGCCGACAAAGGCCTCAGCACCGTCATCGGCGAAGGTGGCGTAAAGGTTTCGGGTGGCGAAAAGCAACGGCTGTCCATTGCCCGGGCATTACTGCGCAGGCCGGATATTTTAGTATTTGACGAAGCAACTTCCTCGCTCGATTCCATCACCGAGGAAGAGATTACCGATACCATCCGTGATGTATCCGAATCGGTTAGCCATATTACCATATTGATCGCCCACAGGCTCTCCACCATTATGCATGCTGATAAGATCTTTGTGCTCGAAAAAGGCCACATTATCGAATCGGGCGAACACTATGATCTGTTATCCCAAAAAGGGCTGTATTATGCCATGTGGCGGCAACAAATCGGCGAGAAGGTTTCGTTGGAAGTTTAAGCTGCAAGCAAAAGCTGAAAGACCAAAGCTTTTTTAGCTTTCCGCTTTGGTCTTTCAGCTTTTTGCTTAAACACTGATAATCCCCGTCTTCACGGCGAAAATAACCAGCCCGACAAGGTTCTTGGAGCGTGTTTTTTCGAAAAGGCGGGCTCGATAGCCCTCAACGGTTCGTACACTTAGGCAAATTTTATCGGCGATCTCCTGGTTGGAGTACTCCTGGCAAACCAGCTTTAATACCTCTATTTCGCGTTCGTTAAAATCGGCAAGCGATTGGGCCGTATGCCCGGGCAGCGAGTTTCCGGCCAGTTGCTTGATCAGGGTGATAGACAGGTGCTCGTTAAAGTAATAATCCTTATGATAAACGGTCGAAATGGCTTCGATGATCTCCTCCGGTTCGGCATTTTTTAGCAGGTAGCCCGATGCGCCGGCCTTCATCATATCCACAATATATTTATCCTCGTTAAACATCGAAAGGGCCAGCACTTTAACCTGGCTAAAATGCTGCTTCACATAAGCCGTGGTTTGTATCCCGTCCAGCTCGGGCATCTTTATATCCATCAGAATAACATCCGGCGTAATAGCGGCAAGCTGGGCTATCAACTGTTTACCGTTTGAGGCCTCCATCACCAATTCAAAATCTTCACAATCTTCCAGGGTGGCCTTTAATCCATTCCTAAATATCTTATGGTCGTCTGCGATAGCTAACCTGATCTTTTTCATAGTATGTGGAAATGTTACGATAAATATAATCAATATCGCTTATTCAGGAAGCATAACCCTGATTATAGTTATCGACCCACTTTGGGGTTTTGTATATATTTTTATTTCTCCGTTGATCAATTTTACACGGCTTTCCAGGTTCTTCAGACCATATCCGTGTTTCACATTGTCAATATCAAACCCTTTTCCGTTATCTTTAAACTCCATTATCAGCCAGCCGTTCTCATGGGTTATCGTTAAATGAATAACAGTAGCTGCTGAGTGTTTGATAGCGTTGCTAAATAATTCCTGCGCTATGCGGTAAAAAGCGAGGTCTATTTCGGGTTTAAAACGTACCCCGTTCAGTTTCCTTTTTAAATGCACCTTAACCCCGGTACTTTGTTCAATTTTTAAACATAGACCTTCAAGCGCTTCCATTAAACCATAGTCGGTAAGTACTGGCGGAAGAACATTTTGAATGATGTTGCGTATTTCACCGATGCACTCGTCCGCCAGGTTACGGGTATCCGAAAGCAAGGGACGCGTAAGTTCGTCACAGTTTTTTTCCAGCCGGTGAAGATTTAGCTTTATGGCCGACAAAACCTGGCCCACGCTATCGTGCAGGTCCTCGGCAAGTCGCTTCCGTTCTACTTCCTGCGCCTCAAAAACTGCATTCAATAAACCTGTCTGTTTTTCATCGTGCAGTTTGCGTAGTTCTACCTGGTTCTTTATCATCTTTCGCTGGTATATGATCACGAAAAAGAATAAAAAAACAATCAGTATTACAATTACCAGCGTGCCGGTAATTAATACTGGCACTAAGTTGCTTTCTGGGGCTTGCAAAGGAGTCCGGTGGTATATAAAATGTTAGCGATTATATTAGTTATGTAATTGATCATGTAAAAGCCTTCCTGGTGTTCTATCAGCATTTGCTTATACAGCATGAACAAAAATATGGTGATCGAAAAATAAAACAATATACCGGCATTTATCCAAAAAAGCCCCTGTTTTTCGATATGGACAAATTCCTGCCGGGTTAACAGCTGGTAAAAGTACGCCAATGAAAAACAAATAAGCATTATACTTAACACTGTATTTGATACCGAAGGATATTCCTGCAGCCCTTCGTATGAAAAAATGTTTATAACACTGACAAGAAAGGAAATACAGGTAAGTATAATGATTGTTTTTTTGACGAGGGGGCTAAAGAAAGCATTATAATACATTGCGCCGAAGAACAGGATACTTATTAAAATATAGGCATGGATCACCGGCATGTTATTGATTGATCCATTCCGCTTCATGATCTCCTGTAAAACGTCGGCCGCGACTGATATCACAAAATAGACTGCTGCTATTTTCAGCACTTTATCCAGGTTGCGGTAGTTATAAAGAGCCGCCAGAACCGGGAAAAAACCTGAAACAGTTGAACAAATAGCAAATGAATAAGCAACAGACATTTTAGTATTAATTTACTTTCTCTCTCACGCTTTCTGTCCTGTAGCCAAAATCCCCTTTGGACAACCTGGCGAACCCGGGCATGGTGACGACTGATCACCTACCTCATACATCTTATGGGTTGGAAGTGATCCACCAACCGGAGCTGCAACCTTAATTGCAACGCCTCTATCGTCGCAATATTCTTCATTTGTCTGGTCTGAGCCATCACTGTTTACACCTGCAATAATCAAGTGCTTTTTTCCTTCATTATCCTGGGCATAATAAAACCGGATGCCAAGGCAGCCTTCCTGTTTCAGGATATTTTCCAGTATGTGTTTGCCAAAAAACTGTGAAATTGTTTGACCAGGGTTTTTCTCCCTGTAATTTTTTGTCCAGCTGGCGGCTACGTCAAGTTTAATTGGTCCGCCTTCTCTGCCGGTAATCGGGTGTTTGTTTTCTGTTTCCATTACTTTATTTGCTTCGGGTTTAAAATTATAGTTTCATAAAACTAAGCTTATTTAGTTGTTATTTCAAACGCTTGTAAAGTCGGACAGCAAATAAAACACAGCGCGATATTTTATAATTAACTGAAATTCAATAGTTAGCTGCTAAACAGGTCTTCTTGCTGCGTAAAACATTGCGTAGTTTTACGCAGCAAATTCCGTAGTAGCACGGGCTGCTAAAATGGCTTAAAACGAATAATCAGGTGCCTTTATGGCCTGATAGTCATCCTTTCACCCTGCGAATGTGCATTAAACTCCGGCGCGTACATACACTGAATACTTGTTATCCCAGTTGAAAAATTGCCGGGTTGGGCCACCCTCAGTTGGTATTCAAAAACATAATTACCTTTGTTTAAATAGCTGATAAAAAAGTTGGTGGCCACATCTTTTGTTACCTGGTAATAGTACAGGCCATCCTGGTATTTATAGGTCGATAGGGCTTCCACCGGTTCGGTACCCGCAGGGCGCATATCTTTTAACTGCACGTATTCAAAATCCCGGTCGGCTTTCAGGTAAACTACTACCTTTAGCAGGTCGCCGGTTTTGGGTTGATGTGTAGCATCCACAGCCGTTAGCACCGGCCCGGCATCGGTTTGTTTCTGGATGAAATATTTCCGCTCGAGTTTGATGTTGGTTTCGGACGAGGTGATCTTATCCAAATTCTCCAAATACTGCCAGTGCAGCGCACCCCAGCTAATGTTAGTGCTGTTATTTTTTATTTCGACTTTGCCCAGGGCCGGTTTTATTTGCTCATCAACCCAGCTGGTTTTAATATAGCCCGTCCCGGCATCGGCTTTAACATCCGGTTTTAATTCGTCCAGTAGTTTGCCACCCAGTTTAATAACCGATTTGCCGGTATCCGTCAGCAAATTGCTGCCTTTTAACAGCAACGCATAACATGCTGCGGCGGTTGCCTTGGTGGTTTTCCAGTCGTTAGTCTGTTTATTGCGCAGCAGCCAGATCTTCATTTCATCAACGGCTTTGGTGTTATCACCGGCTTCGGTAAACAATTCGATCAGCAAACTTTGTGTTTCCACCGGCGATTCATACCAAAAATAACCCTGCTGGTTTTTCGCCCAATACATCCCCAACTCGTCCGATTGTTGCGCTGTTTCCAATAACGAACGCTCAATTTGTGCAGTCACTTCCGCTTTTTTATATCGCTGCATCGTCAGGGCGATCATCCCCTGCTCATACACGTTGCGGAATTTCCATTCATCTGCGGCCCATTTTAAATAATTCGCCAGAGCGGTTTTTAGATCCTTGTCCACCGACTTGTTTAAAAAATAGCTGCGGGTAAACCAGGCGTGTATTTCCAGGTCGCCGTAAAACCAAATGCCATCTTTGTTTTTCCTGCGCAGTTTTTCATCAGCCTTTAATTGGCCATCGAGGTAATTCAGGGCATTGTCCGAAATTTGCTTTAGCTCCGCATCATCATTAGCGATGCCTAAATGATACAATTCTCCCATGCCTTCGGCAATGTGCTGGGTAATATAGCGGTCGCCCCTGTCGCCGCCAAACCAGGTGAAACTGCCATCGGGCAATTGCCGTTTTTGCAACTTATCCAGGTTCATTTTTAACTCGTTGCTCATTTTATTCAGGTCGAACAATAGTGCGATGCGCTTCTTCTGTTCCGATTCATTTACGGCATCGCGCAGCCATGGTGTTTCTTCCAGCAGGGTTGATTTTAGTTCCTGGTTTTTTTCAAGGTTTGATAGTAGATCACCGCTATTGCTCATTTTCCACTGGTCAAAAACCTGTTTGATCGCCGGCATTTTATTCACCAGGTTAGTGGCCAAACTATTGGCATAGTACCGACTGAAAACCTGCTCCGAACATTCGTACGGGAACTCCATCATGTAAGGCAAAGCCTGCACGGCGTACCATGCAGGGTTTTGCGTGTATTCAAGGGTTAGGGTTTTATTTTTTAAGGTCGAGCTGTTTTGATTAACGAGTTTTTCAAAAGTAAAATCCCGGGCTTGCCCGGCGCGCACCATCATCGGCATCGATTCAGTCACCAGCATCCGGTTGGGCAATACCGGCAAGGTATTTTCTTCGCCATCACTAAACTCGCCCGCATCGGCAGTCAACTTATAATCCAAAGCATCCAATCCTGCCGGAATTACCAGTTTAAACGACACCGCCTTATTGGTATTCCCCGCTACCTCAAAGGCTTGTTCGGCATCAGCCTTATTTACAAACAGCGCAAC
>Ga0206842_1113_pt1 | contig 14190 bp, 15 predicted proteins | sample Alteio_BWOrgCont_23_FD_152861 | JGI IMG/M metagenome (GOLD analysis project Ga0206842, IMG submission 152861) | Enriched cells from forest soil in Barre Woods Harvard Forest LTER site, Petersham, Massachusetts, United States -... | ecosystem: Environmental > Terrestrial > Soil > Temperate forest >...
ATGGGTGGAGTGGTAACCTACCTGCCTGTAAAGGAAGATGGCCTGGTTGACCTGGATTTACTTGAAAAAAGCATGACCCCTGAAACCATTTTGGTTTCGGTTATGTATGGCAATAACGAGATCGGCGTAATTCAGCCGATCAAAGAAATTTCGGCCATTGCCCACAAACACGGTGCATTGTTTATGACAGATGCTGTACAGGCGGTTGGCAAGATCCCGGTTAACGTAATTACCGACGGCATTGACCTGCTGGCATTATCGGCACACAAAATATACGGCCCTAAAGGCGTAGGCGCATTGTATGTACGCCGCAAAGGACCAAGGGTTAAGGTAACAGCCCAAATGGACGGTGGCGGTCACGAGCGCGGCATGCGTTCGGGTACCTTAAACGTTCCCGGCATTGTGGGTTTAGGTAAAGCCTGTGAATTATGCGGCCAGGAAATGGAAAGCGAAGCAAAACGCTTATCAGCCCTGCGTGACAAACTGCAGACTTCATTATTAGAATTAGAAGAAAGCTATGTGAACGGAAACGTGGAACACCGTTTGCCGCATGTAGCCAACATCTCTTTCAAATATGTTGAAGGCGAAGGTTTAATGATGGCGATGAAAGATTTGGCGGTATCGTCAGGTTCGGCTTGTACTTCAGCTTCATTGGAACCATCTTACGTATTAAAAAGTTTAGGCCTGTCTGATGACCTGGCACATTCTTCGATCCGTTTTGGTTTGGGCAGATTTACTACCGAAGAGGAAGTAGATTACGCCATCGAGGTAACAAAAAAATCGGTTAATCACCTCCGCGACCTTTCGCCACTATGGGAAATGTTTAAAGAAGGTGTTGACCTGAGCAAAATAGAGTGGGCGGAACACTAAAGGATTTCGGAAGTCGGAATTTCGATTTCGGAATTATTTTTTTCAATTCACTAATTCAATAAAACACTAATTCACTAATTAATAAAGACATGGCATATTCAGATAAAGTAATCGATCACTACACCAATCCGCGCAACGTGGGCACTTTGGATAAAAGCAGCCACAAAGTTGGTACCGGCCTGGTGGGTGCACCTGAATGCGGCGACGTGATGCGCCTGCAGATTGAGGTAGGAGAAGACAATGTGATCACTGATGCTAAATTTAAAACATTTGGCTGCGGATCGGCAATCGCTTCATCATCATTAGCAACAGAATGGCTTAAAGGTAAAAGCATAGACGATGCTATGAAGATCGACAACATGGATATTGTTGAAGAATTGGCTTTACCACCGGTGAAAATCCATTGCTCGGTATTGGCCGAAGATGCAATAAAAGCCGCCATTAATGATTTCCGCGTAAAAAACGGCATGGCGCCAATTGAATCAGAAAAGGTTCACCACTAATTGGTAAGTGGTGAGTAGAGAGTGGTGAGGAGTTTGAGCAATTGTTCAGACTAAAGACTTACGACTCGGGACTTAAGACTAAAACATGGTAACGGTAACAGATAAAGCAAAAAGTAAAATAGATCACCTGATGCAGGACGCGGGCTTGGATGGCTCCTATTTCCTGCGGGTTTCTGTTAAGGGAGGTGGTTGTTCGGGCTTATCATACAATCTTGATTTTGATAACGAAATGAAAAAGGGCGACCAATTTTTTGAGGATCGCGGCGTGCGCTTCGCCCTTGATATGAAATCGTTCCTCTACCTGGCCGGTACCGAACTTGATTTTTCGGACGGGTTAAACGGCAAAGGTTTTAATTTCAATAACCCAAATGCCAGCAGAACCTGCGGCTGCGGCGAGAGTTTTTCGGTATAAGATATAAAAAGACAAAATTTCTAGTGAGGCCCCATAATTGGGGCCTTTTTCATTTAGCTTATCGTACATTTAACTTTTTGAACCGAAATAAAAACGATATGGCGCTTAAACCCGGCTTCTTTATAATAATTATTCTTTCGGTAATCACTTTCAATTCATTTGCTCAAAACAAGCTGCGTTCGATCGCTGACTTAACTGTCGACTCCTCCGGATGGGCCGCATTTAAACAGGCAACAAAAATAGCCCGGAATAAATTTGAAATTTTACCGGCTGACCCGGTGAAGGCCAAAGAAGCCATTTATCAAACACAGGTAACAACCCACTCAATAATGGGAGCTATTATTTATAATACTGGCGGAATACTTTTTGACAACGGTTGGATTAGAGTTTTGGGTTCTGGAAGTGCCAGGTTAAACCGAAGTCTGCCAGCCTGGAATAAGGGCAAAACTTTTACTGATCTAGGCGACAAACCGAAATTTCTCCTTGTTGCAGACGATGTTGTTGGTGGTTTTTTCGCTATAAATGGAGGGGCTTTCGGAAAAGACATGGGACAAATTTATTACCTCGCGCCGGATGATCTAAAGTGGGAAGATTTGAAGATTGGCTATACCGATTTTATAAACCTGTGCCTGGTTGGTAACATGGATGAATTCTATGGTGGTTTAAGATGGGCTGCGTGGAGAACTGATATTGTTAGGGTGTCTGGCGATGAAGGATTTTCAATCTACCCATACCTGTGGACCAAAGAAGGTAAAGATGTCAATGGCGATTCCAGGAAAATAATTCCTGTCCAGGAATTGTACGATTTTGAAATAACCACCCTTGGCCAACTTCACAAATAACATGTTTGCTTTTATTATCAAATAATTTAGATTTGTTAGCATTATAAACCCGCAATAAATTTAATGAACACGGCAGCCGATAAATCAACTATTCCCAGCCTCATCCGGAACATCGTACAAAATATCCATCCGGACACCCATACTTTCATGAGCCACAAAGTTGGTGATACCTGGGTCGACATCAGCTACAAAGAAGCGCTGGAAAAAATTGATGCGATCTCCGCTTACTTTCTGGAGATCGGCATAAAAAAAGGAGACCGGTTAGCTTTAATTATTGAAAACGGGCCGGATTATATTTATTACGACCAGGCGCTGCAGCAGATCGGCGCAGTAAATACTTCCATCTACCCTACCCTTTCCGAAACGGAAATTGAGTATATTTTAAATGACTCTGAAGCCCGCACTATATTAGTTGGCACACCGTTTTTGTTACGCAAAGTGTATAAAGTTGCCAATAATTGCCCTGCTTTGATCCGTATTATTCTCGCTTTTGATGATTTTGAAAAGTATGCTTCAAAAACAAAAATTTATCCGGGCATCACCTGTTTAAAAAGCGTAATTGAAGAGGGACGCAAAATCGTGGAACAAAACCGTCCGGCCATAAACGCTGCGCGCGAGGCGATTTTACCATCTGATCTTTCCTGCCTCATCTATACCTCGGGTACTACAGGCACTCCCAAGGGCGTAATGCTGACCCATTTTAATCTTACCGAAAATGCAAGGGTTAGCCTTATCCAGTTGCCAATAATTGACCGCGACGACCTGTTTTTATCATTCCTGCCCCTATCGCATGTCTTTGAACGAACAGCTACTTACCATATCTGCCTATTCGATGGCTGCCGGATGGCATTTGCACAAAGCCTCGAATTGCTTGCAAAAAACATGGCCGAAGTACGGCCAACTGTAATGAACTGCGTGCCAAAGCTTTTGGAGCGCATACACGACAGGGCGATGAAAAACGGAACATCTGCTGGTGGCATCAAAACAAAAATATTCCTTTGGGCCCTTAAAGTTGGCCGCGAAGTGCGGCTGGTGAAAGAAGCGGGCAAAAAACCCGGTTTGATACTTAGCCAGGAACATAAAATTGCTGAGAAGCTGGTGTTCAGCAAAATAAAAGAGCGAACCGGCGGTCGCCTAAAAGTGATGTTATCCGGTGGCGGGGCGCTTCCCAAAAATATCGGTGAATTTTTTGGTGACCTTGGTATAAAAATTTTAGAAGGTTTCGGGCTCACCGAAACCTCGCCGGTGATGGCTGTTACCGAAGACCATCGCGTTATTTATGGCACCGTTGGCCGTATAATACCCGGCATTGAAGTGGCGATACAAAATGTAGATACCAAACATATTTACACTATACAGACCCATGAGACATTTAAAGAAGATTTTCAGTCGGAAGAGGGCGAGATCATTGTACGCGGGCATTGCGTAATGAAAGGCTACTGGAACAAACCGGCGGAGACGGCTGCGGTTATTGACCCGGACGGCTGGTTCCACACAGGTGATATCGGTCGCTATTACATGGGTAACCTCCAGATCACCGACCGGTTAAAAAACATGCTGGTAAATTCATATGGCAAAAATATCTATCCAACCCCGGTTGAAAACACGTATCTGAAAAGCCCGAAAATTGAACAGGTGTTCTTAGTAGGTGACAAACGCGAGTACATTACGGCCATTGTTGTGCCGGCAAAAGACACCCTGCAGGAAACATTTAAGTTAGACGAAACATTTTTTGAACAGCCCGACCAATTTATAGAAGATAAAGAAATTGTCGATTGGATTGGCCAGGATATTAAAAGACTATCCGGCGAGTTGGCCAAGTTTGAGCGAATAAAAAATTTCAAAGTAAAACGCAAACCTTTTAGTATTGATGATGGCGAAATAACCCCCACACTAAAAGCTAAACGCAAAGTGATCGAAAAGAAATACGCCGGCCCTATTGATGAAATGTATATGCAGGAAGCGGAGGCGGATTAATTGATTTTACAAGAATTGTCCAGCATCAGCGGGTACCCTGATCTGGCCTTAAAAAAAAGCTCGTCATTTATCGAAAAACTTTCGGTATTGCTGAAAACATACGGGCTTATCTTTCTATTTTTACTGTTTGCAGCACCGCTGATCTTATTACCCGAATATTTTGTCACCCATGTTCTTCATTACAGCAGTATCCGGGAACAGAACAATGTCACCTTCGAACACCTGATAAAAAAGATCGGCTACCTAACAGCGGTACTTTATATCTGTCTTATCGGCCCGTTATTGGAGGAAACCATATTCAGGCTGCCCCTATCCTTTAAGAAAGTACATATAGCTTTAGGCCTTGCTGTTGCTATCTTTTTATTCAGCAGTGCTGTGCCGATCGCCCGAAATTTGACAGCAAGCATCGGGCTGGGCTATGCCTTATTAATTCGCCTGGCTATTGTTGGGTTAATTTATTTGCTGATCATAAAATTATTGCCGGCGGAATTTTTATTGAGCCCTTCACGAAAAAAAGCCTGGATCATTATCTCCATCTGTTTGTTTGGGTTAATACATATTTCCAACTATTCACCCTTTCACTGGGCCATCATCTGGATCTACCCGTTTTATGTTTTGCCGCAATTATTTATGGGCTGGGCCCTATCCTACATCAGGTTTAAAAACGGTTTTATATGGGGTGTTGCTTTACATTGTTTGATCAACTCGGTATCCATGGGCCTTGGATATAGCCAAAGCCAGCCTGACAAAATTCAGCACAAAGAGAAACCTATCATCAAAAAAGTGGATTCGGTTATAAAAACGCCAATATCTCCCGTATCCCCTCCACACTCTTAAACTTTTCGTCGTCAATACTATCCTCAATATGTTCATGCGCCCAGGTGATGTGATAAGGAACATGCACCCCGTAACCGCCCACGTTTAATACCGGCACAATGTCACTTTTAAGCGAATTACCCACCATCATCAGTTTATCAGGGGGTATATCCAGGTGTTTAATGAGTTTTAAGTAATTGGCATCATCCTTTTCGCTCATGATCTCGATATGGTGAAAATAATGGCTGATGCCCGATTTTTTTAGCTTACGTTCCTGGTCGAGTAAATCACCTTTTGTGGCCACCACCAGTCGATATTTTTCTTTTAGCGCTTCCAATACCTCTTCAACGCCGTCGAGCAGCTCAATGGGTTGGTTCATCATTTCCTTACCCAGGTTAATGATCCTGCCGATCACTTCGCTGCTGATCTTATTATCAGTAACTTTTAAAGCAGTCTCTATCATCGAAAGCACAAAGCCTTTGATACCGTAACCATAGAGACTGATATTTTCAATCTCAATTTTTAACAAGTCGCGTTCAAGCCCGCGTTGTGACGAATACTCTCCAAGTAAATTATAAAACTGTTCTTCGGTATGCCTGAAATAGGGTTCATTCACCCAAAGGGTATCGTCGGCATCAAAAGCAATTACCTTTAAATTCATGTGGTAAAGTTATTCATACCCAAACAAAAATCACCAAGCGTTCTGCCGAATTTATTTCGGCATCTCACGGATAGGTAAACGCAGGACAGTTTGGCCGCTTCGCATTAGCGAGGGTGTTGGCTTGTTGATGGGCTCCCGAAACAAGTTCCGGACGACTGGCGTGGTATTATCGACAACTCTTTTTCTTTTCGGACTTTCGGACTTTACCGACTTTCGGACTAATTCCCTACCTTTGCAGCTTTAATAAAAATATGAGTACTGCACTATCCGAACAGGAAATTTTACGCCGCGAGTCATTAAAACAACTTCGTGCATTAGGAATCAATCCCTATCCAGCCGAAGAATACAAGGTTACTACCACTGCGGAAGACATTACCGAAAATTTTGAAAAGTATCCTGATACTTATAAATCCGTAACTATTGCCGGCCGCATCATGAGCCGTAATATTATGGGCAGTGCATCATTTGCCAAGTTACAGGATTCAACAGGCCGGATCCAGATCTACCTGAAACGAGATGATATTTGCCCCGGCGAGGATAAGACACTATACAATACCGTATTTAAAAAACTGCTGGATATCGGCGACTATATCGGCGTAAAAGGCTATGTATTTTTAACGCAAACCGGCGAAATATCGGTCCACGTGCAGGAAATGACCCTCCTGGCTAAATCCTTAAAGCCACTACCCATTGTAAAGCGCGATGAAGAAGGCAATCTGCATGATGCCTTTACCGACCCTGAACAACGGTACCGCCAGCGTTATGTGGATCTGACCGTTAACCCGGAATTTAAACAGATCTTCATCAACCGCTCAAAAGTGATCAGCAGTATGCGCGATTACTTTAATAAACAGGGCTGGCTGGAGGTGGAGACACCGATATTACAGCCGGTGCATGGTGGTGCCGCGGCACGACCGTTCACTACACACCACAACACGCTGGACATGCCGCTGTTTTTGCGCATCGCCAACGAGTTGTATTTAAAAAGACTGATCGTTGCCGGTTTTGATGGTGTTTATGAGTTCGGCAAAATGTTCCGTAACGAAGGAATGGACCGCACCCACAACCCCGAGTTTACCAGCATGGAGATCTATGTAGCTTACAAGGATTATAACTGGATGATGGCAATGGTAGAAGAATGCCTGGAAACCGTTACCCGGGCAGTCCACGGAATTCCTGTCGTTCAGGTCGGCGCTAATGAGATCAACTTTGCCGGGCCGTATGAAAAACTATCCATGTATGATTCTATCCTGAAATATACGGATATCGATGTATCGGCCATGGACGAAACTGCCCTGCGCCAAACATGCACCGAACTGGAAATTGAGATAGATAATAGCATGGGTAAAGGAAAACTGATCGACGAGATCTTCAGCGCCAAAGTTGAAGCCAACCTGATCCAGCCGACCTATATTACCGATTACCCGATAGAGATGACGCCGCTTGCCAAAAAACACCGCAGTGTGGACGGCCTGGTCGAACGTTTTGAGCTATTTGTAAACGGAAAAGAAATTGCCAACGCCTATTCGGAACTGAACGATCCTATCGATCAGCGCGAACGCTTGGAAGAACAGCTGATATTGGCGGGCCGCGGCGATGATGAAGCTATGGCGATGGATGATGACTTTTTACGCGCGTTGGAATACGGCATGCCGCCTACATCCGGCCTGGGTATCGGCATCGATAGGCTGGTAATGCTGATGACCAACCAGAGCACCATACAGGAAGTATTATTTTTCCCGCAGATGCGTGCTGAGAAAAAAGCGAGAGTAACCACTGCCGAAGATTTTACCAATATCGGTATACCCGCCGAATGGGTGCCCGTATTGAATAAAATGGGTTTTAATACCATTGAAGAACTAAAAGCCGCCAATCCCAACAAAGTATTTAATGACCTGGGGGGAATGCGTAAAAAATTAAAACTAGAGATAACGATGCCTGCCAAAGAAGTCGTGATGGCCTGGTTTGAATGATTTAGAGAAGCTCCGATTCCCCAGGGCTTCTTTGCTGAAAAATAAATCACAATAAATCAGTCTTTTAGTAACAATTTGTTAATAAAAGCTTAAACTGGATGGAACTTTGTTATGAGATACGTTGTTTATTATTGCAATGAACACATATAAGTAAAGTCATGACCAATTCCATCTTAGAGATAACAGAAAACGAATACCTGATCAAATTGAACAGGAGTAACTTCAACCTTTCCTTCATCAGGAGCCTATTAAAAATGGTTGAAGTTGCCAATCCATCAGACGATAACTATCATTTGCCGGAAAGGTACATGGGTGCAAATCAAAATCATTCGTCAGAACCGGATTATTACAGTTCATTGGAAGAGAAGTAATTCTGAGGATTCAAGAGTCAAGAACCAGGAACCAGGATAAAAAAATAGAGACGCGATACTTTGCGTCTCCGGATGTTTTTATCTAAACTCATTATTAAGCGCATGTTTTTGCAGCTTCTTCCTGAGTTTCGGACTAATCTTAAAACTGGCGATACCCGCCCCTTACTACCTGCTGTTTATCCATCTGCGCCATCTGGCCCTTCATCATCTTGATCTGCTCGGTAAGTAATTTGTTTTTGTCATCTTTAGTTGCCTCCTGCAAATACATCTGGGCTTCCCTTTTGTTACGTTTAGCCATCGATATGCCAGCCAGACTAAGTTTGGCAAGGGCTGTATTATGCGACATTTTCATGCCCAATGAAAGCGCTTTTTTGAAATATTTTTCTGATTTTAACGGTGCTTTCCGGGTTTCGATCAGCCCGATCAGTAAATTATAATAACCATGCTGATTTTTGTGCAATTGTTTTTCGTAATCGGTGATCTTTAATAACCATTGCTCGGCCTTATCCGGATTTTCTTTACGCAGGAACCATTGGGCCAATATCATGTTTTCGTTAAAAAAGAAGCTCATCAGCACAAAGCCACCGAACAACAGCACCAATATCCCCCATCCCCAAAAACCAAATGCACATAACGCCACCGCGGACCCTAAAATTACACAGGCAATAATTAACCTTACTATATTTGACATCGTTTGTAATATTATAAATTAGCATGCAAATATCCGTTTATTTGTACGCTAAATCAACAATTTAAAAATATTTATGGCGATAGAATTAGAGCCCGGCTGGCTGGAAGTTTTACAGGAAGAATTTGGCAAAGATTACATGGTACGGCTGAGGCAGTTCCTTAAAACCGAACGCGAAGCGGGCTATAAAATATACCCCAAAGGAAGCGATATTTTTAACGCCTTCTGGAAGACACCTTTTTCGGACTTAAAAGTAGTTATCCTCGGCCAGGACCCCTACCATGGCGAAAACCAGGCGCATGGTTTATCATTTTCCGTACAAAAAGGGATAACTATTCCCCCGTCATTAAGAAACATTTACAAAGAGCTAACAACGGATATCCCCGGCTTTATAACACCCAACCACGGCAACCTTACCGAATGGGCCGAACAAGGCGTGTTGCTGCTCAATGCAAGCCTGACCGTCAGGGAAGGGTCGCCTGGTTCGCATCAAAAGCGCGGCTGGGAAGAATTTACAAACCAGGTGATCAAAACTATATCCGATAAAAAAGAAGGCATTGTGTTTATCTTATGGGGAGCTTTCGCCCAGGCAAAAGCCGAACTTATCGATCAAACAAAACACTTCATCATTAAATCTCCGCACCCATCACCATTTTCGGCAGACCGGGGTTTTTTTGGCTCAAAACCGTTTTCAAAAACGAATGCCAAATTGATAAAAGAAGGAAAAAAGGCGATTAACTGGCAAATTCACTGAATTTGAATATTACAAGTACCCGGATAATCCCCATTCCAACTATTACTCTTCAGCTTAATCGTATATTTAAAAGAAATTCGCTTCTCAACCACACCGATGAAAGTCTATATCTATTTAGTCATACTTTTCACCATCTCTGAATTGAGTTTAGTCTTTTTCAAAAGATCAAAAAATGTATCGATAAAAAATAAGGCAGACAAAAGCTCTATGTTGTTATTGTGGCTGACCATACCCAATTGTTTAACTGTAGCTTGCTTTATTTCGGCATTTAAAATCTGGATGTTTAGTGATATCTCGTTAATATTAAAAATCGGTATGACCGTTGCGATAATCGGGTTTGTTGTCCGGTGGGTCGCAATTATACAATTGGGTAAAATGTTCACCGTCGATGTAGCTATTGCAAATAAGCACATTTTAAAAACAACGGGGTTTTATCAACTTGTACGCCATCCCAGTTACCTTGGCCTTCTGCTAATCATTGCCGGGCTTGCTTTGTGCATGGGAAGCGTACTTTCACTTTTAGTGGTAGTAATCCCCGTGTTTTTAGCGATAAATTACCGGATTATTGTTGAAGAACAAGCTTTGACTAACGAATTCGGAGCACAATACCAGGAATACAGCAAAAAGGTGTCAAAAATAATCCCATGGGTTTATTAATGATGCATTTAGTGAATTAGCTTTGCCGTTAATAAATTCGTGTCTATTTAATACTCCAGCGGCACTATCGGCTCTTTCTTACTGGTCGACATGATCATCATCGTTTGAAAAGTTTTTACTACCGTTATGCGGCTAATCTTTTCCATGATCAATTGCTCGTACGATTTGATGTCCCTTACATACACTTTTAGTAAAAAGTCGCATTGGCCCGTTACGTGGTGGCATTCGGTAACCTCCTTGATGTTTTTGATCTCATCAATAAAAGTTTGAATGGTATTTTTTTGATGGAAATCCAGCGAGATCTGGATAAAGGTTTTGATACCCAATCCCAGTTTTTCTTCATCAACCAGCGCATGATAACTTTTGATATATTCGGCATGTTCCAGTTTACGCACGCGCTCCAGGGTTGGTGCAGGCGAAAGCCCTATCTCGTTGGAAAGCTGGAGGTTGGTTATCCGTCCGTTTTCCTGTAATATCTTCAAAATCTGAAGGTCTATTTTATCTAATTCCGCTCCCATGATACAGGCAAATATAAGATTTTACTTAATCTACCAAATAAAATTTCTCAAAAATCTATTTTAACAGAAATAAATTTTTAGCAATAATAAATTTAGACTTATCTAAATTTATTATTAGGTTTGTATAAAATGAATACTTTAGCCGAAGAGAACTATTTAAAGTCCATTTATCACCTGTCGATAAATGCAACCAGCGTAAGCACCAACCAACTTGCGGCCCTCTTAAATACCAAGGCATCCTCGGTAACCGACATGCTTAAAAAGCTTTCGGACAAGGGCCTTATCAATTATACCCCCTACCAGGGCGTTTCGCTCACGGTAGCGGGTGAAAAGATTGCCGTAAACATTATTCGCAAACACCGGTTGTGGGAGTATTTTTTAGTTGAAAAGCTGGATTTTAAATGGGACCAGGTGCACGAGATGGCAGAGGAAATGGAACATATCTCGTCAAATGAACTAATCGACCGGCTGGATAAATTTATGGGATACCCTAAATATGACCCGCACGGCGACCCGATACCTGATTGTAATGGCCTCATCAAAGTTCATAATTTAAAACCCGTTTCGTCAATTGGCGTTAATGAAGGCGGCGTGATCTGCGGCGTGCGGGATCATTCAAAAGCCTATCTGCAATATCTTGAAAAACAATCGCTTGTTATCGGCAAAAAAATAACAGTGGCCGAGATCATAGAATTTGACCATTCGATGGTTTTGAAAACCGAGGATAGCCGGATCCAAATTAGCCGCGAGGTGGCCAATAATTTACTCATCTCACTATGAATACCCCTGAGACCGAAAATAAATCCTTAAGTAATGTACATGGCTCCATCGGCACCGAAAATAAATTGGGCTGGCGAAGGCTGCTGGCCTTTATCGGCCCCGCTTACCTTATAAGTGTTGGTTATATGGACCCGGGGAACTGGGCCACAGATATTGCCGGTGGCAGCGCATTTGGATACCGCTTGATCTGGGTGCTGTTTGCGTCAAACCTGATTGCGTTATTACTGCAATCACTAAGCGCGCGGTTGGGCATAGTCCGCGGGCTCGACCTTGCACAAGCTTCCAAAAATGCTTATCCGAAATTGATCAATTTTTGCCTGTACATCCTCGCCCAGATCGCCATTATCGCCTGCGATTTAGCGGAGGTGATCGGGATGGCAATCGGCCTGAATTTGTTATTCCACCTGCCACTGATATGGGGCGTATCGCTTACCCTTACCGATACCGTTTTAATGCTCTTTTTGATGAACAAGGGCATGCGCAAGCTGGAGGTTTTTATTATGTCGATGATATTTATTATGGGCGCGTCCTTCCTGATTGAAATGTTTATCGTAAGCCCGGATGTTGGCGCAATTGTGAAAGGCTTTATCCCTAATAATCTTTTCAAAGGCGACCTGGTGAGCCAAAAAATGCTGTACATATCCATTGGTATCATCGGGGCCACGGTTATGCCGCACAATTTATACCTGCATTCCTCATTGGTACAAACCCGCCAGATAGTGCGTACAGATGCTGGCATTAAATCAGCTATAAAATTCAATTTATTTGATACGGTTATTGCATTGAACCTGGCCTTTGTGGTTAACGCAGCTATATTGATACTGGCTGCCGGCGCTTTTTTCACAAACGGCTATTTCCAGGTTGCTGAAATACAGGACGCATATAAGTTGCTTGCCCATATTTTCGGAACGCTGGCGCCAATGCTGTTTGCTATTGCGTTAATAGCTTCAGGTCAAAGTTCAACCATTACCGGCACGCTGGCCGGGCAGATCATTTTAGAGGGCCATATTAACTTGCGTATCGAGCCATGGCTGCGCAGATTATTAACCCGGCTCCTGGCCATAGTTCCCGCAGTTTTAACGATTATTTACTTTGGCGACTCGGGCCTTGGCAGCCTCATTATTTTAAGCCAGGTAGTTTTAAGCCTGCAGTTGGGTTTTGCAGTTATTCCGCTCATTCATTTTACCTCAAACAGGAAGCGGATGGGCAAATTCGCCATTAGTTTAAAAGTTAAGATAGCTGCCTGGTTGAGCGCGGCATTAATAGTTGCACTGAATGCAAAACTGGTTTTTGATCAATTGATGGACTGGATCGCCCAATTTCCATCGGCCCATTTGTGGATATACGGGATTGTGATACCGCTGATTGCCGCTATTGCCGTTCTGCTGGCCTATGTATTTTTAAGGCCCCTGTTGTATAAACACGCCGACAGGCCCGCCCGGGTTCCTCATGGCCTTGCGACAACCATTCATGAATTAAAACCAGTTACCTATAAACATATTGGCATCAGCATTGATTTTAGCAGAAACGACCGCGATTGCATCAGCCATGCAATTATGCAGGGGGGACCGAACGCCAGGTATACCCTCATCCATGTGGTTGAAACGGCAGGTGCCCGCTATTACGGTACCGAAGTAATGGACCACGAAACCCAAAGCGACGCAAATAACCTGGAAAAATATGCGGAAGCCTTGGTTAGGCTTGGCTATACAGCCAACGCACACATGGGTTTCGGCAGGGCTGCAAGTTCCATAGCGCAAATTGTAACCGAAGAAAAAATAGACTTTTTGGTGATGGGGTCACACGGCCACAAAGTGCTAAAAGATCTGATTTTCGGCACCACGGTTGATTCTGTACGCCATAAAGTGCACGTACCGGTTTTGATAGTTAAGCCCCAGAATATTAGTCGCAGATAAAATCTTTAACCAACGCGCTTTCCATTTGTGTAAATTCGTCTTAATTCGTGTCCATTCAATTCGTGAAATTCGTGCTAATTAAATTCCCTTATATTTGCAGCAAATGGAGCAGAACATCTATATAAAAAATAAAAAGGCTTATTTTGAGTACCATATACTGGATAAATACATTGCAGGGATAAAACTGCTGGGCACCGAAATTAAATCCATTCGTCAGGGAAAGGCCAACATAAACGATGCTTTTTGCACTTTTATTAACGACGACCTGTATGTACGAAATCTGCACATTGCTGAATACAGTTTCGGCTCATTCTACAACCACGAAGCCAAACGCGATCGGGTTCTCCTTCTCAATAAGAAAGAACTAAAAAAACTCCAAACCCGCGGCGAAGAAAAAGGCTTAACCATTGTTCCGCTAGCACTATTCATTAGTGAGCGCGGTTTCGCAAAAT
>Ga0206842_1115_pt1 | contig 14149 bp, 16 predicted proteins | sample Alteio_BWOrgCont_23_FD_152861 | JGI IMG/M metagenome (GOLD analysis project Ga0206842, IMG submission 152861) | Enriched cells from forest soil in Barre Woods Harvard Forest LTER site, Petersham, Massachusetts, United States -... | ecosystem: Environmental > Terrestrial > Soil > Temperate forest >...
GGTCCTTTTCGTAGTCGAGTCCGCAATCTACTAATATTTTATATCGGCCAACCTCCAGCAAGTGCATGCTCCCGGTAACCTGCCGGGCTGCCCCGTGTATGGTTAATTTCATCCTGTTAGTTCACTGGTTCATTTGTTTATTAGTTCATTGGTATCCGCGCGTTCAATATTAATGAACTAATGGCCAATGAACAAATGAACCAGTTACAAACTTATTATTATTGTGCGTAGATTTTTTTATAAAATGAACTTTTACGGCAAAGTTTTTGTTACTGTGATGATCGTCATCAAAACACTCATAAAATTTGATTTAATTTGTATTAAAACCCTTTAACCATGATCAACCAGGTAAGCTATGATATCAATACGGTGGATGGACCTGTCCATCTTACAATAACGCCTGTAAACCAGCAATTGCCGGGCGATGTTTATTATGTAACAGGTGTCTATCGGCTAAGCGATGGCACCGTTGGCATGGGCGATATTACCTTTAACGAAGATATGAGTGATTGGACCTATGATGGTATTGGTGAACTCACCTACGAGGAGGCTGCTGAGGTGGCCAACTTTATTAAAAACTACAAAGACCCAGCCGGCGCCGATCCCGATCTGCTTCAATAAAGCAAATAATATTGTTGCCGAATGATGGATTTGATTAAATTTATCCATCCAATTATCGATATTAGTATTTTCTGATGCCTAAAAAAATTATCCTCATTTGCTGGCTGTTATCCGGCTGCGCCAGGTTATTCGCACAAAATTCCGGGACTGAATTATATGACAACGACTGGCGGTTTTTCCGCGGCGGCGCCCAGGGAGCCGAGAACAACCGGTTTGACGACTCCAAATGGCGAAAGATCGATTTGCCGCACGATTGGAGCATTGAAGATTTGCCGGGTACCACATCGCCATTCAGTAAAGCAGCCATCAGCCAGGTCGGCGGAGGCTTCACCACTGGCGGAACCGGATGGTACCGCAAAACGTTTACCATCCCTGTGGCGCAAAAGGCAAGCGGGTGATTATCCAGTTTGATGGGGTGTATATGAACCCAACGGTTTTTATCAATGGCGCCAACATCGGCCAGCACCCGTATGGTTATACCAGTTTTTGGTATGATATTACCGATAAAATTAAGTTCGGCGAAAAGAACCTGGTGGCCGTCGAGGTTAAAAATGAGGGGCAAAACAGCCGCTGGTATTCCGGCTCAGGCATATACCGGCATGTTTGGTTAACGGTTGCGGACCCGGTGCGTATCGCGCAATGGGGCACAGCGGTTACTACCCCGGACGTTAGCGCATCGGGCGCAAAAATCAATATCAAAACAAAAATATTAAATGAAGGCAGCGATGCACAGAAGGTTAGCCTGATCATCCGGATACTTGATCCGAACGGGGTTGAGGTTGGCAAGATCCAAAAGGAAAAAGATATAAAGGCGGGTGCAACATTTGAATTTGACCAGGATGCTGAAATCCAGTCGCCTAAGTTGTGGTCATGCGAAGTCCCTGCGTTATACACGGCGGTAGCTGAAGTGTACGCGGGCATGCATGTTGTCGACCAGGAAAGATCAACTTTCGGCATCCGCAAACTATCATTCGATACTCAAAATGGTTTTATGCTCAATGGCAATAGCGTTAAATTGAAAGGAGGCTGTTTCCATAACGATAATGGCCCCCTGGGGGGCAAGCAATATGACCGCGCTGAGGAGCGTAAGGTTGAACTATTAAAAGCCAGCGGGTACAATGCCATCCGTTGCTCGCATAACCCGCCAAGCCCCGCGTTTTTGGCCGCATGCGACCGTTTAGGTATGCTGGTAATAGACGAGGCTTTTGATTGCTGGAAATATGGCAAAAACGCCTACGATTACCACCTGTATTTTAACGACTGGTGGAAACGCGATATCGAAAGCATGGTAACCCGCGACCGAAATCATCCCTCAGTAATTATGTGGAGTATCGGTAACGAGATCCCGGAAAGAACAACACCAGAAGGCGTGGACGAAGCAAAAATGCTGGGCAATTATATAAAAAGTATTGACAATACACGAGCCATCACTGCGGCTGTAAACTATTCGCCAGGCGACCGCGACTCCTATTTCAACACGCTTGATGTTGGCGGATATAATTACGCAGTAGGCGGAGATAATAACCAAAAAAGCTTTTACGAAACCGAGCACGAACATGCGCCCGGCCGCATCATGATGGGAACCGAATCATACCCCTGGGATGCCTTCGGAAGTTGGATGGAGGTGGAAGATCATCCCTATGTGATAGGTGATTTTGTGTGGACAGCCTGGGATTATATGGGCGAGGCCAGTATCGGCTGGCTGGGTTACCAGCAGGGCGCCAGCTTTTACCCCTGGAACCTGGCTTTTTGCGGCGATATCGATATCTGTGGATGGAAACGCCCGCAATCCTATTACCGTGACGCACTTTGGAAAACCGACCAGCTTTCCATCTTCATCACTCCGCCAAAACCATCATTCGCGCTAAACCCACTGATAGAGCCCTGGAGCAAATGGAACTGGGTAGACGCAGTTGCCGGCTGGAACTGGAAAGGCTACGAAAATAAACCCATCACGGTAAATGTTTATTCATCGTGCAAAGAGGTGGAATTATTTCTAAACGGCAAATCATTAGGTAAAAAAGCAACTGATCGCAGTACCAAATTTGAAGCAGCATGGACAGTACCCTACCAGGCCGGTAAGCTAACCGCAATAGGTTATGATGGTGATAAAAAAGTAAATACGGCCGAAATAATTACCGCCGCTACACCCACACAGATCAAACTTACCGCCGACCGCACGGAATTAAAAGCTGACAACCAGGATTTGAGCTATATAACTATCCAACTGCTGGACAAAGCCGGCATACTCAATCCCAATGCCGAAAACCTGCTGCGTTTCAGTATTACCGGGCCGGCAACAATCGTGGGGGTGGGCAACGCCAACCCGCGCAGCGTGGAAAGCAACCAGTTGCCGCAGCGTAAAGCATGGCGCGGTAAATGTTTGGTGATAATAAAATCAACACGTAAAGCAGGAGAGATAAAGTTGAACGTTAGCGCTTCCGGTCTATCAAACAAAACATTAAGTTTGCAATCAAAATAACAATACCATGAGCGAAATAGAAAACTATTCAGAAAATATCCACGAGCAAAGTAACGAGCATGCCCACCACATTCTTTCGGAAGGGAAGGAGCGCTGGGTGCTGTATGTGGCCCTAACTACCGCGGTAATTGCCGTGCTGGCTGCTATCACCGGGCTTTTAGCCGGCGATCATTCCGACGAAGCGATGCTCGCGCAGATCAAATCCTCTGACCAGTGGGCATTTTACCAGGCAAAGGGCATCAAAACCGATGTAATTGCTACGTCCAACAACTTGCTCATCGCCATGGGGAAAACCCCGGCTGCGAAGGACACCGCCAAAGTAAGCGCAAATAGAAAAGAACAGGCCAAAATTATGGCGGAAGCAAAAGCGCTGGCAAAAGAATCGGATCAGCATGTAAAGCTGCACAAGATATTGGCGCGGGGTGTAACCCTCTTCCAGGTGGCTATAGCGATCGGCGCCATTTCTATCATCACCAAACGAAAAGCGTTGTGGGTAGCCAGTATGGGTTTTGCGGCGGTAGGGGTATTCTTTTTGCTGCAGGGGACGCTGTTTTAAGCGGGCTTTATGCCGCCGCTAAAATATCCTGTGCCCCAGCGACAGGCTAAACACATTATTGTTAGTGGCCGAATTCAGCCCGAGCCCATAGCCAATGCTGATGATAGTGCCGCCCTCCAGGTGAACGCCAACTAAAAGGTTAAGGCCATAGTCGGGGTTGTTGGCGCCGTTGAATTTATAGGGTTGATCAATGGTTTGCTGATAAGGTGGCGTAAAACCGAAGTTGCCCGAAGTGCTGTTACCGCTGATATGCCCCGAAATGCCAAACGCAACGAATGGCCCACCGCCTAAAAAGAATTTACGCCCGGGCGTATTGAACACAATGTTTACCGGCACCTGTAGGTATTGCAGAGAATACGTCTGCGTTGATACGCCGCCGCCGCCGTAGCTATCGGTATAGTTGTTTTTGCCGCCGATACTTTCGTAAACCAACCCCGGCTCGATGGACACAGGTCCAACTACAAACTCCGTAAATACACCCGCATGGAAACTCACCAGGGCAGAGGTCGTCTCACCACTCACCGGTTCAAGAAAGGTGGAGACGTTCGGCCCCAGCAATACGCCCAGTTTAACGGGCTGACCCCATGCACAGTTTAAGGTGAACAGGCATACAGCGCACAGAAAAATTAACTTTCTCATATGGGTGAATTTAGGTGCATTTTGCGTTAAAACGTTTGGCAGTGGTGTTTATGTTTTAAAGGTATAAAAAATAAAAAAACATTTACAATTCGTCTTTTATTGCCGGTAGTAACGCGTGTTTTTGAAAAACAAAATCTCATGCCGAAGCTGCTTCGCTGTTGTGCGGGGAAAGCTTTTTGGGTAAAAATAACGGGTAGCTATAAAACAACAATAGGAAACACATTTATTTGGACACCCTTTTTTTGAATACATGCTTTGCCAAAATTGATTTTCAGGTAGAATAATGCAGTTTATATCGGGAATACCTACGTTGGTGTAATATTATTTTTTTTCTGCCACCCAGTTGGTAACTTCAGGTAAACAATTAAATTAATCAGTTATGAAAACAGAGAAACTAAACCTGAAAAGTATTAAAAATGCCCTAAGTAGGGGTGAAATGAAAAAAATTATGGCCGGTAGCGGCAATTGTACCCCGCTGAACGGGCTTTGCGGTTATGGCAACCCTTTCCCGCCTCCTTGCTGCGGTGGTTTAATCTGTACCAATTTTACATGGGAAGGTACCGGTTATGTCGGCACGTGTATGTATTGATAGAAGTTTTGTGATAGGGTTAATACACAAGATCTGATCGCCCTTGTTTTTAGCAATTAGCGTAGTCAAAATCTTGTATTTTTTAGTGTTACCCTGGCAGGAGCCATTTTCAGAATGGCTCTTGCTATTTATGTTGCCCCGATACACCGGGGATTTTTTTTGTTATATTAGCAGTATAAAACAACAATCCTGATATGACCTTACTACGAAAACTCACTTTTAATAATAGTGTATACAAACAAATCCTTTTGGTGATCATAGTTGCAATATTGGTGTCCTTTATTGGCTATATGGTCGGGAAATTTGCATGGTATTTGTCTCACTAATTATTCATGCCAAGTAATAAAACCCCAACACCGGGGGCGTGAGCAGGCGCTCAATTCCGGAGCCGGTCTTTCTGTCTGTAGCGTTCCATTTTTTCACGCGGAACAATCCGGAACGTTGTGAAACACGCTCACTATCAGATTATTAACGATTTAACAAATCGCCATACTTAGCTAAATAACTGATAATCAACAGTTATAAAATTATTGTTTTGTCAATAACGGCTGTAATCACTAAAATTTATATTGTCAGCGAAGGGATCAACCGTTATTCACTTACCTTTTATGTTTTTTATTTGTTTACTAATTTTTGATTTAAGATGGCCAAAGTACAAAATACTCGGTGCAGCTGAGCGGGCAGCAGCAATGTCGGGTATTCCGTCTTCATTGAAATCTCCAATTGCAAAGCCATAAACAGTACCGTTCGAATCACCAAAAGAAACCGGTTTAAAGTTACGTCCTGTGCCGTCGTTAAAAAACACTGTTGACGGTGCTTCCTCGTACCCTACAATGATGTCCATTTTTTTATCGTGGTTTAAATCGGCGATGGCCAGCGCATAAGGAAATGTCTTTGATGTTGCCAATGTAAAACCTGCGGAAAAGGTGTGATTTTTCTGTCCAAAATAGATAATTACACTTTTGTTTTGATTTATAGTTACAATGTCAGGTAAATTATCCCCGTTGAAATCTGCTACAGCTGCCATGCGGATCACAGTGACCGGTGGCCCAAATGGGATCCGGCGTTTGTCTGAAAAGGCCATATCGGCACTTCCAAGGTAAACATAACTCTGCCCACCCTCGCGATACGGTACAACCAGGTCAATAAAACCATCTTTATTAAAATCCGCAGCAGTTATGGTGGTAGCAGGGTAACGGGCAAACGGTATATAGTTAAAATGGCCGTTTCCAGTGTTTAAGCAAATATAATTGTATGATAATGAATCGTCACTGTTGGCCACAATGATATCCGGCAAGCCGTCGTTGTTGATATCAGCAATGGTTATATTCCGTGTCTGCCATTCAGGACGCCCAAACTCGGCTCCAATTTTAAAATTTCCTTTCCCATCATTAAAATAAATCAGTTTCCGGTCGGGTTCATCATTGCCAATAGCAATATCCGGGAAACCATCGCCGTTAAAATCAGCCACGCCGGCGCTAAATGAGCGGTCCGTATCCTTCCCGAGGTCATAAGCCCTGCGTATCCCGCCCTGGCCATTACCCAGAAGAATCCGGTTAACATTAGGCCAATGTCTTCCTTTCACTAATAGAATGTCCAGGTGACCGTCGTTATCAAAATCGCCAAAATTTACATTCGCCGTTGTATCAGATTTCGTATCCAGCAATAAATAATCATCAAAGTCCGGAAGATCATTCATTTGGCTGCTCTTTTTTTCTTTCTTGTGACCAGGCGCATGAATGGCTTGCTGAGCGATAATCTTCTCAGTCATCATACTAATAACGCAAATAACAAAAAAGTAAACTTTCATGGCATTATTAAAAGTCAAATTATATTACGCCGCGTTATCCCATCTTCATTTTCTATCCGTATATGTTTTAACAGCCTTACCCCGCTGAATGTAAAATTAGCAGTATGAACAAATGTAAACCTTTTCCGCTATTTGCTGCTTCCGTTTGCCAAACACTCATTTATGGCGTTAGTATGCAGCGCGGGAGATTTATTTTTTTATTGTATATTAGCAATATAACAACAATCCTGATATGGCCTTACTACGAAAACTCACTTTTAACAATAGTGTATACAAGCAAATCCTTTTGGTGATCATAGTTGCAATATTGGTGTCCTTTATTGGCTTTATGGTCGGGAAATTTGCATGGTATTTGGCCCACTAACTATTCATGTCACGTAATAAAAACTTAACCTGGCTATGCGGCGATGAAATTAATTGACATGATGTTAGTGAGCCTGTATCTTCATTTTGTAGGGATGAAAGATAAAGGCAGAAGTGTTGTACCATGGTTCTCAACCTGTGTTGCTATTTCCCTTTTTATGGCTATATCCGGTGGTTTAGTTTTAAAGTTAATTATGGGGCCATATTTTAACAATAAAATAGCTGAACCCGCTTTTTTGGCTGCCTTTCTCCTTGTGGGGGTTTTATGCTTCTTTTCTATCAAGATTTATTTCTTTAACAGTGGAAAACATATTGATCTGTCTGAAATATACATTAAGAAATATAGTTCAAAAAAAAGATTCTTATACAAAGCATTTAGCATATCCATACTTTTAATCCTGCCACTTATTTTAGGATTCATCATATGGCTGAAAGCCAAACCAATTTAAGTGCAAAAACCAAACGCAAAGCAATACAGAAGAGGCGCTCTCCCCCTCAGGCGCGAAAATAGGGGAACCTCAGGCTTGCTGGCTTTAGCGTACTACTTTTTCACGCGAAAAACCGGAACGTTGTGAAACATGCTCACTATCAGATTTTTAACGAATTAACAAATTATCAAACTTAGCTAAGTAAATGATAATCAACAGTTATGAAATTGTTGTTTCTTTCAATAACGGCTGTAACCACTAGAATTTGTTGTACCAGGCTAATAGGTGCCACAGGCTCCATGCATAGTGTTCCGAAGTTTTTAAACTTTGGACAGCGGGGCACAAGCTGTCAAAACTTTTGAAACGCAATAACCTGGTTATTGATCGGCTTAACTGTCCTTAAATAAGCATAGATCGCTGCAAGATCATTGGGTTTCATTCCGGCATACATATACCATGGCATGGGTATTTGCGGATCGCCGGGGCTAAGTTTAGCTGCTTGCTTTTCTTTGCCTTCAAAGCTTTTAAATCGTTGGATGAATATATCTTTACTCCACGATCCAATACCCGTTGGTTTATCTGGTGTTATATTTGCTGAATGTACAACACCTCCCTGCTGTTTAAATTCCATTCCACCGCCAAACTCTGTCCCTGGGATTATATCCCCATGATATCTTTTACTATGACAATCTACACAAGCCGCTGCGTTAACAAGGTAAGCGCCATACTTAATGGTATCATTTTCGGATGGTAGCTTGCCCAAATTTGCTGTATGCGGCATAGTATTAATGATAAAATTAACCGGGAAGTCAATTTCCCGCGCCAGTATATCTTTTTTGATTGCGGGAATTGAACTCAAATAAGCAATAATGCTATACACATCTTCTTTATCCATCTTCCCTATGTGATCCCAGGGCATTAGTGGAAAGATGGCTTTGCCAAATTTGTTTTCCCCGGTAGTTAGCGATCTGAATATTTCGCCATCCGTCCAACTGGCTAATTTATAAGGGGTGATGTTAGGTGCGTAAAACTTGCCGGGAAGGCCCATCTGCTGATCAAATTTTTCGCCTCCAGCCCCGAAACCGCCCACCACCGGGCCTCCGTACAGACTTTCGTCCTTGGTGCTGTGGCAGTCCATACAAACAGCAACATGGTTGGCTAAATAATCGCCGCGTTTTATTCGTGCCGATGTGCGTTCTATTTTAATTTGAGGCGCTGCGCCTGTATCTGGTAATGCTACCTTTACATAAGTGCTGGCGGCAGCCACTACTACCACCAATCCGAGGAGGATAAATCCAATTACTTTTACCGCTTTCATAGTATGGTAAGTCTTATTAATTTTCAGAGATAGTTGGGCTTTTCCTATCGTACTTATCGGATTTCACGATATCAACAATGAATTTAGCTACACTTTGCCTGCTGATCTGTAAACTTGGTTTAGGGGAGTTATTAAAACTCACCTTTAAAGTTTTTACTTTATTTGAGTCATTTAAGGCAACAGGCCTTACAGCAGTCCACTTTAGATTTGAACCTGCTAATAATTTTTCCTGCGATTCGTGTTCTGCATAGTTAAAGCGAAGGTTGGTATAGTTAATCAACCACCTGAACCAAAACGGAACCTCCTGTTTTGTTTCCCCAACACCCCAGGCAGAGATGGTAATTAAACGTTCCAACTTTTGCTGACCCGCTTCGGCAATCACATTTTGCATGCTTTCAGTAATGAAATTTTTAGGGGTTATTGGTTTAGACCAGGGAAGATCCGAGGCTCTGGTGATATTCAAAGCGCTTACTATCAGGTCGCACCCTTGCATTGCAGCCGCTAAATCTGTCCGGCGGGCAGGTGTTCCATGGTATACTTTAATTTTTGCAGTAAAGGGTATTTTATTTTTATCCCGCACCAAAACGTTTAAGTCGTAGCCATGCTTTAGTGCCTCTTCAACTATGAGGCGACCGGTCCTGCCAGTCGCCCCTAAAATGAGTATTTTCATGATTTTTAATTTTTTAATTTTTTAATTTTTTGAGTGCCTGTTAGAGCACTTTATATATCTGACCGGTTTGTCCACCCAAAACGCTTTTGACATAAGCCTGCGCAACCCTGCTCATGGTAACCGGAACGTGTCCCGGGAAATAGGAAAAATATGCCGACGATTCTTCAACAATATCAGGACCGACAGCGTTGATACGCACTCCATTCTCCAATTCTATTGCCGCGCCCTTCACAAATCCATTGATCGCACCGTTCATCGTGCTAATATTTGCACCCATTACAATCGGGTCATCGGCTAATGCACCCGATGTTAAAGTAAACGACCCTTTCGGATTAATGTAATGCTGACCGATCAATACCAGGTTAACCTGGCCCATCAGCTTGCTGTTAACGCCAATCCTGAAATCAGCATCCCTCATACTTGCCAAAGGCCCAAACTGTGCGTCCCCCGCAGCGCAAATTATGGCATCGAATTTTCCAACTTGTCTGTAAAAGTTTTCTATTGACTCAGTTGATGATATGTCAACCTGTATATCAGCACTTTTCGACCCTGCCTTAATTACTTCGTGATCTTTTTGTAATGCGGCGGTTACGTGTTTTCCGATGGTGCCTGTGGCACCTACAATTAATATTTTCATTTTCACTTTTTTTCACAAAACTATTCCATAACTTTACGTTTGTCAAGTAATGGCACTTTTGTCAAGTATTGACATTTAAGACACTAATGCCCATTATCAACATGTTAGCAGAAAAAATAATTGAAAAAAAAGTAGAGCTGGATTGTGATTGCTCAATAATAGGATCAATCAATATCATCAGCGGCAAGTGGAAACCCGTTATTATCTGGATGTTATTATCAGGCCCCAGGCGATTTGGCGAGCTGCATAAAGGCATCCAAGGCATAGCGTTAAAGGTTTTATCCAGGCACTTAAAAGAACTGGAGGCCGACGGTATCATCAACAGAAAAGTATATGCCGAAGTTCCGCCAAAGGTGGAGTACACACTTACAGAAAAGGGGATGTCGCTCAACGATGTGATGCAGTTATTAGCAGAATGGGGTAAAAAGCATGCCATAGCCGAATAAGACATTTTAGAATATATCAAAGAATGCCGCTATTCGTAGACTACGCTGTGAATAAGCTACAAAACCTGGCGCGAGAATCCGGGCAGGCCAAAAGCGTTAGACTTCTCGTGCCCCGCTGACAAACGACCGAAAACTTCTAGGGTTGAGCATTACGAACGCTATCTTCTTTGATCATAACCAGTTTCCATTCACCACTTACTTTATGCATAGTACAAGTCAGGAACAGATTTAAACTATCCGTATTAATTGTCACTTGAAATACCGCTTGGTTCGTTGGGTCTTTAGGTAGCTTTTTCGAATAGTATGAATACGAACTGAAGTTTCCAACCCTATCGTGGATGTATTTACTTGCGTGCAATTGATCAATTCCTTGTTCAAAATAGGCGGGCCCTCTCATCAGAAACCATATTAATGCGGCTCCGCCCCAGGCAATAGCAATAAAAACTACGACATACCTGATTAGCATTTTTTTGCTTCTTGCAGTCTTAAAGTACCTCTTGAAACGTGAGTAAAGAAATGCAGAACTAACAAAAATGAATGCAGCACCCAATAGAATGACTAATATGACGATAAGGACGGTCAATGAGTTATTATTTTCAGCTAATGTATTGATTTTTGTTCGGAGATTCTAGAAATCCCAAACGTTGATTATCGTTTAGTCGATATCCCGCAATCTCCCAAACTAAACCTTCTCCCAACGTTACCCATAATTCCCGTATCTTTGCCCACATTCCAACCCGCCCATGCTCAAACAATCCCTCGCCAACTTAAAAATTACCGCCCTTAACGAAATGCAAAACGCCGCTTTGACCGCAGCTAAAAAGGGGGATGTAATTTTACTTTCGCCAACGGGTTCGGGTAAAACGCTGGGCTTTTTGCTGCCTTTACTGGATCTACTGGATGCTAAAATTGCCACCGTGCAGGTGGTGATCTTGGTGCCCTCGCGCGAGCTGGCTTTGCAGATTGAGCAGGTATTTAAAGCCATGGGCACCGGTTTTAAGGTAAACTGCTGCTATGGCGGCCACCCGGTAAAAATTGAGCGCAACAACCTGTCGCAGCCGCCAGCGGTGCTGATAGGTACGCCCGGCAGGCTGGCCCACCACCTGCGCCGCGAGAGTTTCAGCACCGAAACCATCCATACCCTGATACTGGATGAATTTGATAAGTCGCTGGAGTTTGGTTTCCAGGAGGATATGACGTATATCATCAGGCAATTGCCGGCATTAAAAAAGCGGATCCTAACCTCGGCCACCAAAATGCAGGAGATCCCTGCATTTACCGGCATCAGCCGCCCCACTGAAGTTGATTTCCTCGAAAATAAAACCAACACGCCCGATCTGCAGCTAAAAGCCGTCATCTCGCCCGCAGCCGATAAGCTGGACACGCTGTTTTCGCTGATCTGCAAAATAGGGGATAAGGCTACCCTGGTTTTCTGCAACCACCGCGAGGCCGTCGACCGTATCAGCGACCTGCTATGGGACCGCGGACTGGTACACGATGTTTTCCACGGCGGCATGGAGCAGGAGGACCGGGAACGGGCATTACTGAAATTCCGCAACGGCAGTCACCGCCTGCTCATCACCACAGACCTGGCCTCGCGCGGGCTGGATATCCCCGAGATCGAGTACGTGGTACATTACCAGCTGCCCCATACCGAAGAAGCGTTTCTGCACCGCAACGGCCGCACGGCACGCATGCACGCTAAAGGTACATCATACCTCATCCTCACCGAAGACGAAAAACTGGCCTACGTAAAGCAAAACCCCGAGATAGAAGAGCTCCCCGAAAAACCGGTAGTGCCCAAGCCATCGCCATGGGCAACGCTGTATATTGCCGCCGGCAAAAAGGATAAGATCAATAAAGTAGATATTGTGGGCCTGCTGCTCCAAAAAGGCGGCCTCGCCAAAGAGGATCTGGGGTTGATTGAAGTACTGGATCATTCCTCCTACGCCGCCATAAAACGCAACCGCATTGACCGCACCGTTGATTTGATCAGCACGGAAAAGATAAAAGGGAAGAAGGTGAAGATGGAGGTTTCGAGGTAGCTTTTTGTCATCCTGAGCGATAGCGAAGGATCTTCTTCAAGCGACCTGGCAATGGGGTACATGGTGTAGAAGATGCTTCACTGCGTTCAGCATGACAAAGGGAAAAATGTTAATTTAGCGTTATAAATTTGCAATATGAGCAACAACGATATCATGAAAAAGCTCCGGGTGGCGCTAAAGTTTACCGATGACGACATCATCAAAGTATTGGACCTTGCCAATTTCCGCATCACCAAAACCGAACTCGGCGCTATATTCCGCAAGGAAGATCACCCCAACTTTAAACCCTGCGGCGACCAGATCCTCCGTAACTTTTTAAACGGCCTCATCATCCACATGCGGGGGCCAAAAGAATAGGACGTCATTAGTCATTTGCTTCAAGTCATTAGTCATTGTATGGTGCATAAAAATGCAAGCCTTGTTAAGCCTGCTACGATAGATTTCTGCCAAAACCGTCAAAACCAATGACTAATGCCTAATGACTAATGACCAATGACCAACTACTCCTTCCTGACGATCCGGTTACTCACCTCGATCTCATTCAGCATCCCGGCCGAGCTTTTAGCGTAATTTTTATACTGGTTGCGGTTTACCGATTCCTGCATCTTGGCGATGTCGGAATTGTTTTGATTGAGCTGTTTGATCAGGCTGTTGATCTCCTTTAAATGCGAATTAAAGATGCGTGCCCGGTTATTAAAGCCGTCTATCTTTTCATTATTCGCAAGGGCTGCTGCAGTACGGGCCGTATCGGCAACCCGGTACAAGTAAGGAGACAGGTCACCAACGGTAGTAATAACCGGCGTTAGCGAAGCAGTGGTATCCTTTGGATTTAGTTTTACCAGGCTCAGGGCATCCGGGTTGGGGTTATAGTCCACCAGGTTCTCATATTCGCCTAAAATAGCCGACGCCAGGCGCTTTTGGGTATGATAAGCATCTTCAACCAGCTTTTCCTTAACGCTGTTCTGGAAGCCGTTAAAAAGCAGCTGGGTAAAATCATAAGCCTTCGTTCGTAAAATGGAGTTCTGCACCGAATAGTAATTGCTCAGCGTTTTATTTTTGGTGTATAACGTGCCCAAACTGGTGCTGAACAGGGTAAAATTCGGGTTACCCGCTTCCAGGCCGGCATCCGCTTCGTTGCCATAAGTATAAAACTGCTTCCCCGAAATTTCAAGGTCATCCACCCGCTCGTACGAGGATAAGAAGTACAGCCGGTAACGCTGGTACTGCTGGTCGGGGTTGTCTATCTGGTCGTAGCAGTTTTGCAGGAAGGCCTCAAAAGCCTTGTCGGTAATGATCTGGTAGATATTGGCATTGGCGCTGGGTTTCCAGCGGAGCAGGGATAGTTTTGCTTTAAAGGCCAGCTCTTCGGCGTTATCCACCTTTAGCGAATCGAACAATTTGGCAATAAACGAGACCGATACGCCGGCCTGTGCGCGGTGGTTGTTATCTACCAGCGCATACACGCTATCCTGTATTGTAAAATAGTTTTCGGTATTGTTCCAAAACGACGGCTCCAGCGGGGGCAGCAGTAAACGGTTTGTTTTG